>ENA-OUVC01001239-OUVC01001239.1-marine-metagenome-genome-assembly--contig:-NODE-1239-length-15484-cov-3.055559_pt1 | contig 15484 bp, 13 predicted proteins | sample MGYA00248622_ERZ508571 | MGnify/ENA primary metagenome ERZ508571 (study PRJEB26236, sample SAMN06267175) | marine metagenome | isolation source: Columbia River Estuary | place: USA:Columbia River... | reverse complement strand
CCATCAGCACGAGTCTTCTTATTCCCAGCCTTTGGCGCATACGTTGGTGGCGACATTGTTGCTGGTGTCCTAGCAACGGGCATGGATCGCGATAAGCGAGTTCGACTACTTATTGACGTCGGCACTAACTGCGAAATCGTACTTTCGAACGGTGATCAGATTCTTACAACCGCAGCGCCTGCTGGCCCAGCCTTTGAGGCAGCCTCGATTGCTTGCGGAATGCGCGCAGCTGATGGTGCCATTGAGGTTGTTCAAGTTACTGACGAAGGAATCAAACTCGGAGTCATCGGAGATACAACTCCAGTAGGCATTTGTGGTTCTGGCCTTGTTGATGCTGTTTATGTTTTGCATAAAGCGAAGTTAATTGATGATTCAGGTCGATTTGTAACGGACGAAGTTGCTTTGGAAATTGCACCACATTTAGCTTCGCGACTTATGACCCGGGAAGCTGGAGATCGAATCTTTGTCTTGCATTGGGATGACGAAGAGCCAACGGTTTACTTATCGCAGCGCGATGTTCGCGAACTTCAGTTTGCCAAAGCATCGATTGCAACCGGTTGGCGCTTACTGCTTGAAGAAGTAGGCCTTGTGGATGACGATGTTCAGCAAGTGCTGTTGGCTGGTTCGTTTGGTTCGTACTTATCTCCAGCCTCTGCAATTGGCATTGGACTGGTTCCAAAACTTCCAGTTATGCGCATCGTAAGTGCTGGAAACGTTGCAGGCGAAGGCGCAAAGATGGTTCTGCTATCTAGCACCGAACGAAGCGGCGCAACAACTTTGCTAGATGAAGTTGATTATGTGGAGCTTTCCGATCGCCCAGATTTCAATGACAAGTTCTTCTTGGAGCTGGCGCTTCCATCATGAGCGTTGCAGTTATAGCTTGCGGTGCACTGGCAGCCCACGTGCATGAAATTGCCGATCGTCGAAATCTGACATTGCGCATCGAGCCAATAAACCCATTGCTACACAATCGACCTGAAGGTATTGCACCTGAAGTTGAAAAAATGATTCTTGAACTACAACCAACTCATGATCAAGTGGCGATTGCCTATGCAGATTGTGGAACTTATGGGGCGATAGATGCACTTTGCGACAAGTATCAAGTCTCGCGCTTATCAGGCGACCATTGCTATGACGTATTTGCAACTGCTGAAAAAATGAAAGCTGAGTTTGAGGCCGTTCCGGGGACGTATGTATTCACTGATTACTTGGTTAAGACTTTTCGCCGAAGCGTCATGACAGAAATGGGTCTGGATCGTTATCCAGAATTGCGGGATGACTACTTTCATTCCTACAAAAGAGTTTTATGGCTAGCTCAACATCAAACTCCTGAACTAGAAGCTGCTGCAAAAGACGCTGCTGAGTTAATCGGATTACCACTTGAAATCATCCAAGTTGGAGATAAGCACCTTGAAGAACAACTGTTAAAACTAATTGGAGTACCAAGTGAGTAACTTCTCGGAAGAAAGCATCCTTAATTACTTAGGACCTTACAAAGGGAATGGATCTGCAGTTCTGCGTTCGTTGCAGTTAGTGCAAGAACTCCTTGGCTACGTACCTGATAGCGCTTTGGATATCATTGCTAAGAATTCCAATGTTTCGCGTGCTGAGGTTTACGGAGTTTTCACTTTCTATAGTGACTTCCGATCAACACCACCTGCAAAGGCAGTAGTCAAGGTTTGCGTTGCGGAAGCCTGCCAAGCATCAGGCAGTGCCAGCCTGATTAGCGAACTACATGACAAGGGCTATGACATCCATAAGGGAAACGTCAAGGATGACATCCAAATGGAACAGACTTTTTGCTTAGGTAATTGTGCGCTTGGACCGGCGGCCATGGTCAATGGTGCGCCAATTGGCAGAGCAACTTGTGAAAAAATCTTTGTCGCAGCCTCGGCGGTGACCGCATGACAAAAGTTTTCGTCCCTATGGACTCAGCAGCACTATCAATGGGAGCAAATGAAGTTGCGCAGGCAATTTCCGATCAGGCAACCAAGAGTGGACTCGATGTCACAGTTGTACGAAATGGTTCCCGCGGCATGCTTTGGCTTGAGCCACTAGTCGAAGTTGAAACTGAGGCTGGACGAATTGGCTATGCAAATGTTTCGGCAGATCAGATCCCTGACTTGATTGCTGCTGGATTTCTGTCTGGAAGTTCACATGACTCTTGCTTAGGACTTGTCGAAGAGTTGGATTTCCTCAAGAATCAAACTCGAATAACTTTTTCCAGGGTTGGCGTCACCGATCCGCTTTCCTTGGTGGATTACGAAGCTAACGGCGGACTTAAAGGTTTGCGCAATGCAATTGCTATGACCCCAGCAAACATCGTTGATGAAGTTACTGAATCTGGACTTCGCGGACGTGGTGGAGCGGGTTTCCCGGCAGGCATCAAATGGAAAACGGTACTCAACACAGAATCTGATCAAAAGTACATTTGCTGTAACGCCGATGAAGGTGACAGTGGAACTTTTGCCGATCGAATGCTGATGGAAGGCGACCCTTTCACCTTGATCGAAGGCATGATCATTGCTGGAATCGCAGTGGGCGCAACTCAAGGCTTGATCTATGTCAGATCTGAATACCCACATGCAATTGATGTTTTGAATCAAGCAATTGCCATCGCAATCGAACACAAGGTGCTCGGAGCTTCGGTTCTTGGTTCTGGATTCAAATTCAATTTAGAAGTTCGTGTTGGTGCCGGAAGTTATGTCTGCGGCGAAGAAACCGCAATGTTGGAGAGCCTAGAAGGTAAGCGTGGCATGGTTCGTGCCAAGCCACCGATCCCAGCTCTAGTTGGATTGTTTGGCAAGCCAACTGTTATCAACAACGTAATGACTTTGGCAGCTGTGCCAATGATTCTGGCTGATGGCGCCGCTTCATATCAATCCTTTGGTGTGGATCGTTCCCGCGGAACCCAAGTTTTCCAATTGGCTGGAAACATTTTGCGTGGTGGAATAGTTGAACTTCCATTTGGAATCACACTTGGCGATCTGGTGAACAAAGTTGGCGGCGGCACTCATAGTGGACGACCAGTTAAGACGGTTCAAATTGGTGGGCCACTAGGCGCTTACCTTGGTGTTGAATCATGGGACGTTCCAATGGGCTATGAATCCTTAGCTGAAGTTGGCGGCATGCTTGGCCACGGTGGCATCGTAGTTTTTGATGACACTGTGAATATGGCTAAACAAGCTCGCTTTGCAATGGAATTTTGTGCCGAAGAATCTTGCGGCAAGTGCACACCTTGTCGAATTGGTTCAACTCGTGGCGTTGAAGTTATTGATCGCATTGTTGCCGGTGAAGAGCAAGCCAAAAACCTTGAACTCCTTGAAGATTTATGCGAAGTCATGACTGATGGCTCACTATGTGCAATGGGTGGCTTAACGCCACTGCCAGTTCGAAGCGCACTCAAGTTATTCCCGGCAGATTTTGGTATAAAGGTAGAGGTGAAGTGATGACATTACTTTCAGATCCACGCGGAACTATGCCGATGCGCTCTGGTATCGGTGAAGCCGATTACGGTACCCCAAAATCAAACTCTGATGTCATGGTTAGCGTCACGATTGATGGTGAAACTCACTTAGTTCCCGAAGGCACTTCAGTAATGCGCGCAGCCGGAGAATCTGGCTGCGATATTCCAAAACTTTGTGCCACAGATTCACTTCAGCCATTTGGTTCTTGCCGCATGTGCATTGTTGAAATTGATGGCCGCCGAGGTACCCCAGCATCATGCACAACTCCGGTTGAAGACGGCATGGTTGTGCGCACCCAAACCACCAAGGTTGCAAGGCTTCGGAAGAACGTTATGGAACTTTACATTTCCGACCACCCTCTGGACTGCCTAACTTGTTCCGCTAATGGCGATTGCGAACTTCAGGACATGGCTGGAGTAGCTGGACTTCGCGAAGTTCGCTACGGCATGGATGGCAAGAACCACTTAGATGCTCCAACAGATGCTTCAAATCCTTACTTCTCATTCGATGAAAGCAAATGCATTGTTTGTAATCGATGCGTTCGCGCTTGTGATGAAGTTCAAGGAACTCTCGCGCTAACCATTGAAGGTCGTGGCTTTAACTCGAAGGTAAGTCCTGGTGGCTTGAACTTCCTTTCTAGTGAATGTGTTTCCTGTGGAGCTTGCGTTCAGGCTTGCCCAACTGCAACTTTGCAAGAAAAGTCAGTAATTGATCTTGGAATGCCAACTCGCACAGTTCAAACAACTTGTGCTTACTGCGGTGTTGGTTGCTCGTTTAATGCTGAATTACGTGGCGACGAATTAGTTCGAATGGTCCCTACAAAAACTGGTGGAGCCAATGAAGGTCACAGTTGTGTTAAGGGCCGCTTTGCTTGGGGCTATGCCTCTCACACCGATCGCATCACGAAGCCAATGCTTCGCGAAAAGATCACCGATGAATGGCGTGAAGTTTCGTGGGATGAAGCAATTCAATACACCGCAACCAAACTAAAGGCGATTCAAGAAAAGTATGGCGATAACAGCATTGGTGGAATCTCCTCATCAAGATGCACCAATGAAGAAATCTTTGTTGTACAAAAAATGGTACGCGCTGCATTTGGCAACAACAATATTGATACCTGCGCCCGAGTTTGCCACTCACCAACTGGATATGGCTTAAGCACTACGTTTGGAACTTCCGCTGGAACTCAAGACTTTAAGTCAGTAGCAAAGACCGATGTAATCGTGGTTATTGGCGCTAATCCAACTGACGCTCATCCAGTATTTGCTTCTCGCATGAAGCGCCGCATCCGCGAAGGCGCAAACTTAATTGTTATTGATCCGCGCAAGATTGATCTAGTTGAATCAGCACACATTAAGGCTGATCACCATTTACAGCTACAGCCAGGAACCAATGTGGCAGTCGTTAATGCCATCGCACACGTAATTGCAACTGAAGGCTTGATTGATGAAGAGTTCGTAGCCGAGCGTTGCGATCCAGGACCATTTAATCGCTGGCGCAAATTCATCGAACTTCCGGAGAACAGTCCAGAAGTAGTAGAAGCACAATCCGGAGTCCCAGCCGAAACAATTCGTCAGGCCGCGCGCATGTATGCCACTGGCAAGAATGCTGCGATTTACTATGGTCTAGGTGTTACCGAGCATTCCCAGGGTTCAACCATGGTTATGGGTATGGCAAACCTAGCAATGGCTACTGGAAACATCGGCCGTGATGGCGTTGGCGTTAATCCACTTCGTGGCCAGAACAATGTGCAAGGCGCGTGCGACATGGGTTCATTCCCACACGAGCTTTCTGGATACCGACATGTTTCTGACAATGCAGTTCGCGAGCAGTTTGAAATGCTTTGGGATGTAAAACTTATGTCTGATCCAGGCATGCGAATTCCAAACATGTTCGACAATGCAATCTCTGGCGAATTCCGTGGTCTGTTTGTACATGGTGAAGACATCGCACAATCTGATCCAAACACTATGCACGTGGAAAAGTCGCTTAAGGCGATGGATCTCGTTGTAGTACAGGACTTATTCCTTAATGAAACTTCGAAGTTTGCGCATGTATTCCTGCCAGGTACTTCATTTCTAGAAAAGGACGGTACCTTCACTAACGCTGAGCGTCGTATCAACCGCGTCCGCCCAGTTATGGCTGCCAAGAATGGCAAGCAAGAGTGGCAAATCATTTGCGAACTATCGCAAGCCATGGGCTATGAAATGCACTACGACAATGCGGCGCAGATCATGGATGAAATTGCCGAGATTACTCCAACCTTCAAGGGCGTTAGCTTTGCGATGCTTGATGAAGTTGGCAGCGTGCAGTGGCCATGCAACGATGCGGCTCCAACTGGAACTCCAATCATGCACGTTGAAGGCTTTGTGCGTGGCCAAGGCCAGTTCATGGAAACCCCATTTGTACCAACAGAAGAGCGCTCAAATCGTAAGTTCCCACTGCTGCTCACAACAGGTCGAATTCTGAGCCAATACAACGTTGGCGCTCAAACTCGCAGAACTGCAAACGTTACTTGGCATCCAGAAGATGTTCTAGAAATTCATGAGGCAGATGCTGCGATGCGCGGAATTGCTGATGGTCAAAAGATTGCAGTGTCGAGTCGAATTGGTGAAACTATTTTGACTGCATTGGTGAGCGATCGAGTTCCAGCTGGCGTAGTTCACACAACATTCCACCACCCAACCAGTGGTGCAAATGTCATTACAACTGAATTTTCAGACTGGGCAACCAACTGTCCAGAATTTAAAGTGACCGCAGTTGAGATTCGTCCGGCAGATTCCAGTGCACCAGCAACCAATTCCCTCGAATCTGTTCTGACCAAGGCTTAATCGTGGACATTTCAATTCTGACTCGTATGGCGGGGGACATAGAAAAGAATATTCCAGTCCATGAGGAAACTTATTTACGAATTTCTGAGCACTTAGTTAAATTCTGGACGCCAAAAATGCGTTCTGATTTCTATCAGCACGTAACGAGTAATAGAAATGACTTTAGTGAGACTTTAAACAAAGTTGTTGATGAACTTCGCGCAAAGGCGAATGCTTAGTTAACTCGCCAAGGTAGCGGAAGAACTCTAATCAAGGTTCCCGCTGGATTGTCACCGGGAGAAATAACTCCGAGTGCATCCGCGTGCGAAAGTCCGCGCAACATAGCGGAACCGCGAAACTCAGTCATTTCCGCCATTCCAGAAGACACCACAATTGGCACTACTCGAGTGCGGTCGCACGCGAAATCCTTTGCCAGTGCAATTTTTCCCATTCGGTATTCACTTTGACCAGAGAGACCGCGCAGCGCCGGCGCAACAACTGTCATAAAACTTACGAGGGCAGCAAGTGGGTTTCCAGGTAGACCTGCAACTAACTTGCCATCAGGAAGTTTAGCTAGCAGAGACGGATGACCAGGGCGCATCCAAATTTCACTGACGACATAAATGGCACCAAGTTGCTCGAGCGCAGGTCGCAAGTAATCGTGTTCACCGAATGAACTTCCACCTGTGACAACCACTATGTCACCGTCAGCTTTTGTAATTGCGGCACATAGCTCAGTTAAGTTGTCGGCACAGTTAACACTTGAGTTCACTTTTGCACCGAGATATTGCGACCACGGAGTAACTTGCACAGAAAGTGAATCACGAATCTGACCAGGTCCAGGCGTTCCAGCTGTTGCTAGTTCGCTACCCGTTACAACAACTGCAACTGTTGGAGACTGATAAACCGAAACTTCATCGATACCTGAGCTAGCAGCTAGGCCGGCAATTGCTGGAGTTAGTAATGTTCCAGCGGCCGCAATACTTTCGCCGGCAAGGGCTTCATCACCTGGTTGGCGGATGTGTTGGCCAGGTGTGAACGAGCTTTTACTGGCCACATCGCCTTCAAAAAGGGTTGCCATTTCTTGTGGAATAACAAACGAACAATGCGGCGGTAGGTGAGCGCCAGTACTTACCTTCAGAGCACAGCCGGTTTCTAGGTAAGGCAGAAAATTTCCGGCATGTAGCTCGCCAACGATACGCCATGGGCCTTGTCCAAATACTGCGTAGCCATCCATCATTGCGGTGTGAGCCGGTGGCAGATCAAAGTCTGAAGTTAGGTCCTGCGCCAAGACCATGTTGATTGCTTGCGCTAGTGGCAACTGGACCGCAGATTTAGGAACCACGGATTCGAAGCTCAGCGCTAAGGCTAAGTCCCATTCCACATTGTGATTAATCTCCGCTGACATAGTCACAATCTATCGAACCCATGTCATGCTTGATAACTATGAGCGCTGTTACCGCATCAATTCCTGATTCGATCATTGTTGCTGGCGGTAAAGCAACCCGCATGGGTGGTTTAGATAAGGCGATGTTGCCACTTGGGCTAAGTGGAAAGACGTTACTTGAGGACATCATCAAGTCCTGTCCAGGAAAAGTTTTTGTAGTGGGTAAGCCGCGTGAAATTGGAATTGATGGCGCCGAAGTTACCTGGGTTCCAGACTTGAATCCAGATGGGGGACCAGCGGCCGGGCTCTGGTCAGGATTAGCCAGAGTAACCAGTGAATACGTATTCATCTCGGCGGCTGATCAAACCCTTTCCAGTGCCACCGTTTCGGCCTTGATTTCAGCTGCGCTTGGCAGCGATGGAGCTTGGGCGATTCGAAGTGATGGCAGTGGGCAGCCATTGTGTGCCTGCGTTCGAACTGATTTATTGCGGGAATTGCTAATGCCAACTCAAGGGGTGAACCAATCACCATTGCGCCTGCTTTCAACGCTAAAGCTGGTTGGAGTAAACGTTAATCCTGATCAAGTAGTTGACTTTGACTCGTGGCAGGATGTTGCTAAGGCTGTTAACGGGAGCGAAGCAATGGATCAAATCACTCAAATGTGGATGACTCGAGTAGCAACCTTGCTTGACGTTGATCCGCACGAAGTTCTGACATCTGAGTTGTTGGATTTAACTCGGGAAGTAGCTCACGGAGTCGAACGTAAGTCAGCGCCGCTAACTACTTTCTTACTTGGTTATGCCGCCGGTAAAGATTCCTTAAGTCCAGATGATGTTCGCAAGTTAATCGAGACCGTTTCAAATGCTGTAGCAGAATGGCAAATCGTTGACTAGCCAAGAACCGATGAATCCATCCCAGCGGATTCAAGTGTTAAAAACTAAGTCCAACACCACCGTTAGTGATCACGTGGTTGGGGAAGAGCCACTTGAGATTCGAATTGATGGCGGCGCTGGCTTACAGCAGTTAGCCATCACTATGCGAACACCTGGTGCTGACATTGAATTGGGTGCAGGCTTTCTTTGGACTGAAGGTTTGTTGCGCACCAGGGAAGATTTGATTGGCATCACAACTTGTAAAGACAAAGAGTTAACTCCGCGTGAGCAAGAAAATGTGATTGTGGCTCGAGTTGTCCCAGATGCTCCTGCCGTTACTCGAACTCTTGAACGACGTTTCACAATATCCAGTGCTTGTGGTGTGTGTGGATCTACCCACATTGAAGATTTGCGCACCAGAGGTTGCTCCAATGTTGCCGCGCCTGGCATTTCGGAATCAGAATTGTTGAAGTTGCCGGAGTTGATGCGACCTAAGCAAAAGATTTTTGATAAGACTGGCGGACTTCATGCAGCTGGCCTGTTTGATCCACAAGGAAAGTTGATTGTGGTTCGGGAAGACGTTGGTAGGCACAATGCGGTTGATAAAGTCATCGGCTACGCCTTGATGAATGACTTGTTGCCACTTGATGGTTATTCACTAGCCATAAGTGGTCGTGGGGGATTTGAAATCATTCAAAAAGCTATCGCTGCAAGAATTTCGGCAGTAGTTGCAGTGTCTGCGCCAACTTCATTAGCAGTTGAGACTGCGCGGGAGTTTGGGCTTACTTTGTATGGATTCACTCGGGAAGATTCAGCTACTAAATACTCACCGGCACCTCAGGCTGGAACCAACTTAAACTAACAGGTGCATTTGCCGATGCAATCGCAATCATCACATGCGAGTTCACCAGACCATGCCTCCCGACCTTCCATGATGGCGAAAACTGCAATGACCAAGCTGGCCACACTATCTACCCAGTTCCAACTGAAGATGTAAAACGTGACAAGCCCAGCCAAAGTTGAGGCAGATAGCCAAGCACAAAGTTGGGTCTCCTTTGCGTCTGCCATTAGCAATCGAGATCCCAGCTTTCGACCAGTTGACATTTTTAGGTGAGCTAGGAAAGGCATGATGATTACGGATAGAGAAGTTAGAGCAATGCCAATAACGCTTACTTCCGAAGTGCTGTCAGAGAGAAGGTTTCGGACGCTGGAAAATGTGACGTAAGTAGCTAGCAAAAAGAACGTAACGCCAATTAGTCTCAACGCTCTACGTTCTTTGTCTTCGTCAAAGTCACTGGAGTAAAACTGCGCTCTTAGTCTAGTTAAAACCAAAACAGCCGCAAAAACTTCAATTCCAGAATCAAAGCCAAATCCGATGAGCGACACAAAGCTAGCAATGATTCCTGCAGTAACGGCGATAAGACCTTCAATTACGTTGTAGGTGATCGTGAACTGCTCTAACCGAATACCTCGAAGCTGAAGCTTTTTTGTATCCGCAACTGACTTCGACATGGTCCAAAACCTAGCAGGTTGGAGCATTCTTGGGGTGAGTGACGGGACTTGAACCCGCGACGTCCTGCCGCTATCGCTCAGCAGTCCGTCAGTGGTTTTAAGTTTCAACAGACCATAAAGTTCCCCCCGACGACCTGCCGCTTACGCTCAACAGGCCGTCCGGGTGAAATCTTGGGGTGAGTGACGGGACTTGAACCCGCGACGTCCTGGACCACAACCAGGTGCTCTACCAGCTGAGCTACACCCACCATGTTGCAACAGATTTCTCTGCAGCGAACGTTTCCCATTCTATTCAGGGAAGTTCAGTTGGGCTAATTTGGTGCGTGCTTGGCCGCAATCACTTTGGCTGTTGATGAATCAGGACCAGGTAGTTCGACGAAGACTGCTTCGCGGTAGTACTTCAATTCATTAATTGAGTCCAAGATGTCGCCAAGTGCGCGGTGGTTTCCAGTCTTTGTTGGGCTAGCAAAGTATGCCCTTGGATACCAACGACGTACCAATTCTTTAATGCTGGAAACGTCAATGATTCGGTAGTGCAAATAGGAATCAACTCTTGGCATATCTCGCTGCAGGAAAATCCGGTCAACGTGAACGCTCGAGCCTGCCAGGGGAGCCTTGCTGGCTTCTGGGATGTGCGACGAGATGTAATCAAATAGCTGTTCTTCGGCAGCCTCAAGTGAAACACCATTTGGAATTTCTGGAAGTAAGCCAGATTCGGTGTGCATGTTTACGACAAATGGATCCATAGACTCAAGGCGTTCTGCTGGTGCTTGAATAACTATGTTCAGGCCTTCGGCAACTAGTTCAAGTTGAGCATTAGTAATGACGCATGCGATTTCGACCAATAGATCGTTTTTGAAATCTAGTCCAGTCATTTCGCAATCGATCCAGACAATGCGGTCGGTATCAGGCGTTTCACTCATATCCCAAGGTTATTCGAGAGCACCATAGGTAATGATGACTGGGTCAAACATCTTCAGTGGCGTAGAGTCAAAGTCATGAAACAAACCGCCATATATCTGAAGCGCGCTGCAATTGCTTTAATGCTGGGTTCATTTGGCTGTGTAATTGCATTTGAAGTAATTGGCTCGTCAGTAGCAGAAGATGGAACGCTCGTGGAACCTTTCTTCCTGATTCCATTGGCGTGGTTACTGTTTTTAACTGGCGGAATGCTGGCAATTGCTACGTTCATCATTGGTCGATTTAAGTCAGGTTCTGCCACTTAACCGAGATTTGTAGCAGATAAACTAAGTACTATGACTCGCTACGGATCTATGTATGGCCCGAATATCACATTCTTAGGTGTCGATGAATGCGACATCGAAGTTCCAGCCTCATACGCTGACGCTGATGTTGTAATTGTTGGAGCGCCATTTGATGGTGGAACTAGTTACCGCTCAGGAGCTCGCTTTGGGCCAAAGGCCATGCGTGAGGTTTGCAATGAAGAACATAACGGTTCTCGCGAGAGTATGGCTCTTCGCGTCAACGGGCTAAAGGATCTTCGGGTTTATGACATGGGCGATGTCGAGATGTATTCCGGCGATGCCGTTAAGTCCTGTGAAAACTTAGAAAAAGTCATTGAAAAGATTGCTGCCTCTGGCGCAATCCCACTAGTACTCGGTGGCGACCACACAGTTACTTGGCCAAACGTCACTGGTGTTGCTCGCGGCGCCGATATGTGGGGACGAGTTGGCGTAATTCATTTCGACGCACATGCCGACACAGGTGACATTGCCTTTGGTTCTTTAGTTGGCCATGGTCAACCGATGCGCCTTTTGATCGACAGTGGCGCAGTTCGTGGCGATCGCTTTATTCAAGTTGGTCTTCGCGGCTACTGGCCACCACCAGACATCTTGGATTGGATGGCTGCGCAAGGTATGCGTTCTTATGAGATGACCGAGATCGTGCATCGCGGCCTTAAGGAATGTATCGACGAAGCAATTGAACTTGCGCTACAAGAATGCGATGCGATTTATCTAAGTGTTGACATTGACGTAGTTGATCCAGGTTCCGCACCAGGAACTGGCACGCCTGAACCTGGTGGCTTAACTTCCCGCGAGCTTCTAGATACTGTTCGCAGAATGGCATACCAACTGCCAATCGTTGGCGTTGATGTAGTTGAAGTTAGCCCACCTTATGATCATGCGGACATCACTGCATTACTTGGTAACCGAGTAGTGCTTGAAGTTCTTTCCGGAATGGCGCGCCGTCGTAAAGACGCTCGTGATGGAACTACTTGGAATCCAGGCCAACCAATTCTTGATGGTCGTTAAATATTTCCGTTATCAAGACCAGTTAGAACTTCTTGGGCTCGCACGCGCAATTCAGGCAAATCACTTAATCGCTTTAAGCCGTTGACTTGTTGTCCCATTCGATGGTTCTTCGCAAAGGCTTCTTTATTTCGATCCAAGAAATCCCAGTACAAAGTTGTGAACGGACAAGCATTGTCACCAACCCGTAGCTTTGGATCGTACTCACAGCCCTTGCAAGATTGGGTCATACGGTTTATGTAGGCGCCACCGGCAGCGTACGGCTTAGTCATCAACTTTCCACCGTCTGCATGTAGACCCATTCCGATCACATTTGGAACCATTACCCATTCACTGGCATCAATGAATTGTTCGCGCATCCAATCCAAAAACTCAATTGGCTTGGTACCCGTAATAAGAGCCAAGTTACTCAGAATCATCAGCCTTGGGATGTGATGAGTCCAGGCACGCGTTTCAATGTCAGAAACGATGGACTTCACGCAATTCATTTTTGTCTTACTGGAATCTTGAAATAGTGGAAGCAACTTTCGCTCAGCCCCAAGCTGATTGTTGTCGCGGTACTCAGCGCCCAAGTGCCAATACATTCCGTTTAGGTATTCGCGCCAGCCAATGATTTGTCGAACAAAAGCTTCGACTGATCCAATCGGGGCATGACCTGCGTGATACTCAAGCAAAACAGCGTCGATTACTTCGGAGGCGTGCAACAAGCCATTGTTTAGGTAGGGACTTAGCAACGAATGATGCAATGCCCAACTATCAGCCGAGACTGCATCTTCGTATGGCCCGAAATCCACCAAGCTGGTTTTGATGAAGTGAGTTAACTGTGCGAGAGCGCCTGCCCGAGTGGTAGCCCAAGTTTTAGTTGGCTGCATGTCTAGCTCTGCACATACTTCAATATCTATTTCATCGCGCTCGTGCTCGAGATACTTTGGCCAGGTGTAGTTCTTGGGTGGGGGAAGACGATTGTCTTTATCAAAGTTCCAAACCCCAGTATCTGGTTTGCCGTTCTCCACCATTATGTTCAAGCGGATCCGCTGGGCTCGATAAAAGGTTTCCATCAGGAATGACTTTTGTTTATCTGCCCAGGTCTTGAAATCAACTCGTGAAGTTAGAAAGAAATCATTAGCTACGTAGTGCACGCCAAATTCCTGAAGCTGGCTGAATTGCCGAAAGGAAGATGGCTCGGCCGCAAGGATTGGAAGTTTGCCTAGCTTTTTTGTCACTTCAGTTAGGCCATCAATAGTTGTTGGGCTTTTCAGGTAAGTAACTTCATATCCAGCTTGCTCAAGCTCTTTGGCAAAGTGTCGAGCTGATGAGATCAAAAAGAATAAGCGCTCTTTGTGCCATGGTCGGCCCGTAGTCATGCGAGCGCTTTCGATGATTACAACATGATCATTCTTGGGATCTGAATCCTTCAAAACTCCGTAGTTGAGATTCAGGTGATCAAAAGGAATGTAGAGAATGCGCTTGGTCATTTTGATTTGCACTTCTCTGAGCAATACTTAACGTTTTCCCAATCGCGTTGCCACTTTTTGCGCCACTCAAATTCCAGTCCGCAGGTAGCGCAGGTTTTTGGAGCAAATCCATTTTTGGTTTGAGCAACGCGAGGCATGAGTTAAATATAGAGAGAACTAAAGCTCGGCGCTGACTGAATTAGCAGGGTCTAAGCACTTTGCCATGCTTCAGGTACTAATTCGAATCTTGGCGTTATAACTTCTTGTAGACAAAGATAAATCTTTGACTATATGAGTACGCCCGAGAGGACTCGAACCTCCAACCGACAGGGTAGAAACCTGGTGCTCTATCCATTGAGCTACGGGCGCATCGCTATCGGGGAACCCTCAAGCGCTCCAATTCTATCTGCGGGAAACCACATGTGTTGATCGCACGTTAGACTCTGGATCATGGCTGAGTTCATTTATACCCTTTCAAAAGCACGTAAAGCCCACGGTGACAAGGTCATTTTGGATGACGTAACCCTGTCATTCTTGCCTGGCGCAAAGATCGGCGTAGTTGGTCCTAACGGTGCTGGTAAGTCCACATTGTTAAAGATCATGGCTGGCGTAGAGAAGATTTCCAACGGTGACGCGATGCTTTCAGCTGGCTACACAGTCGGCATGCTTGCCCAAGAACCAAACTTAGATGACTCAAAGAATGTAATTGAAAACGTGCAAGAAGGCGTTGCCGAAACAATGGCAATGCTGGCTCGCTTCAATGAAGTGTCTGCGCAAATGGCAGATCCAGATGCTGACTTCGACGCATTGATGGCCGAAATGGGAACTCTGCAAGAAGCTATCGATCACAAAAATGCTTGGGATCTAGATAACCAACTAGAACAAGCCATGGATGCGCTTCGCTGTCCACCAAGTGATGCAGATGTCAGCGTACTTTCCGGTGGTGATCGCCGTCGCGTTGCACTTTGCAAGCTTTTGTTACAGCAGCCTGACTTGTTGCTATTGGATGAACCAACTAACCACCTTGATGCTGAGAGCGTCAACTGGCTGGAACAGCATTTAGAAAAATACCCAGGAACAGTAATTGCGATTACTCACGATAGATACTTCCTAGACAATGTTGCCCAGTGGATTCTTGAACTAGACCGTGGTCGCGCTTATCCATACGAAGGTAACTACTCAACATATTTGGAAAAGAAGCAAGCTCGTCTAAAAGTTGAAGGCGCTAAAGACGCAAAACTATCTAAGCGACTACAAGAAGAACTTGAATGGGTTCGCTCGAATGCCAAGGCTCGTCAAACCAAGAGTCGCGCTCGTCTTGATCGCTACGAAGAAATGGCCATCGAAGCAGAGAAGACTCGCAAGATGGACTTTGAAGAAATTCAGATTCCACCTGGTCCACGTCTAGGTAACGTCGTAATTGAAGCCGACAAACTTGGTAAAGGTTTCGGAGATCGAATTCTTATGGATGACTTGTCATTCACATTGCCACGTAACGGCATCATCGGTGTAATCGGACCTAACGGTGTTGGTAAAACTACTTTGTTCCGCATGATTGTTGCAGCTGCCGAAGGTGACACTAGCGATGCATCAACTCAGCCAGATTCCGGATCTCTTCGAGTTGGCGAAACCGTAAAGCTTTCCTATGTTGACCAGAGTCGTTCTGGCTTAGATCCAACTAAGAACGTATGGGAAGTAGTTTCCGATGGTTT
>ENA-OUVC01001236-OUVC01001236.1-marine-metagenome-genome-assembly--contig:-NODE-1236-length-15489-cov-4.371269_pt1 | contig 15489 bp, 15 predicted proteins | sample MGYA00248622_ERZ508571 | MGnify/ENA primary metagenome ERZ508571 (study PRJEB26236, sample SAMN06267175) | marine metagenome | isolation source: Columbia River Estuary | place: USA:Columbia River... | reverse complement strand
TATAAGGTCAGTGTCTGATATCCAGCAGTTTGTAGCTCTTCACTGAGGATTGATGGGTCAGACAAGGTGTGGCAGTACATTTCAATCGGCAGTTTTGTGGGCATGTGCCCCGCCTTCGCATCGGAAAATACTTGTTCGCATTGTGAAAATGTTTCATTTGCATGAAAAGTTCCAGCAAAAGCTAAACGTGGATCAATTCCTGATTTCAATTGGGGCAAACTCTTAAGCAAAATATTGATCTTCATCTGTGAACCATCACGGCTTTCAGGCTTTTGCTTTCCGCGCAGTTGGGCCAATACCTGAGGCGCAGCATTTGACAGCAAATAATCGGATTCGATGATCTCGTCAGATTGCAAGGTCGTAGTAACCAAAGCTGGACTACTTGAAATTGAGGCAACCTTTGCTTCTGTGCGGATTTCAACGCCAGCGGAAGTGGCAACTCGTTGCAGCTCTTTAACAAGCGCACCCATTCCCCCACGGGGAACTTTCCACTCCCCTGTTCCATTTCCGATGAGGTGATACAGAAAGCAGATATTTGCCTGTAATTCGAAGGCTGATGTAAATGTGCCAATCAGTGCATCAGTTAGCACAACACCTTTTACTAAATCATTAGTAAATCTCTTCTCGATTTCTTCACCAATAGGCTTCTCAATTAAGTAATCCCACACCTCTGGCATGCCAATAGCCGCCTTTAATTCGCTACGCGACATCAATGGCTTCAGCATGTACGGAGCAATGCGCTGTGCAAACTCTGCAATCTCAGCATAAAACTGCTGCCAGGCTGTGCCTTCAGCACCAGTTGGATCTAGCTCTAGAAAAGATTCTTCAGTCTTCTGATCCCAGATTCGAGATACATATAAGCCTTTATTCTCGTAAGGGGTGTAGCTAGAAACTTCCCGAGAAATACATTCAAAGTTAAGTCCCAAATCCTGCACGATTGCATCTGGAAGCAGGGCGACTAGATATGAATACCGCGAAAGATTGGCATCAAATTCTGGAAATGTTCGAACGCTCTGAGTTGCCCCACCTATTTCAGGGTTAGCCTCCAGGATTACAACTGATTTTCCAGCCCTTGCAAGGTAGGTGCCAGCCACTAAACCGTTGTGTCCGCCACCAACTATGACAACATCGTATTTCTTTGTTGGCATTTAGATTGACCGAGCTATGCGTTCAATCGCCTCGGTGATAATTGTTGGGCTGGTTGCAAAATTCAAACGCACATACTGTGAACACTGTGCTCCAAATGTGTGGCCAGCGTTAAAAGCTACTTTTCCCTTTTCAAGTAAAGTCGCAGAAGGGTCATCACCTAACTGCAATGCTTCAAGATCTAGCCAAGCAAGGTACCCATTTTGTGGAATGTGATATTTAACAGATGGCAACTTTGCATCCAAAAGATCTTTAATCATCTTTCGATTGTGATTTAGATTTTCTAAAACCGTATCTAACCACTGCACGCCATCAGAAAAAGCTACAGCTGTGGCAAAGCCGCCCAATAAAGAAGCTCGATATGGCATTGCTGCCGCAAGGCTATTTAAGCGAGTATTCATCGCTTCATTCTGAGTAACAATAATGGCGCATTTAAGCCCAGCAATATTCCAGCCTTTAGATGCGGCGGTGACTGTGACGCCAACTTCTTCAGCATCTTTACCAAGTGCTAAAAATGGAATGAATGTTTCACCTGGATATGTAAGCGGTGCATGAATTTCGTCGCTAATTACCAAGACATTGTGCTTCTTGGCCAGTGAAACTATGCGTAGTAATTCTTCTTTTGAATAAATTCGACCCAAAGGATTATGTGGGCTACATAAAAGGTGAACTTTGATTCCGCTGGCATATGCCTTTTCTATTCCATCCCAATTGATTTCCCAAGGATTGTGGGATTCATCGCCTTTTCTTTCAAAGGGGACATCAACTTTGTTGAGCTTTGTTTCATCGATCCAGGTATAAAAATTGTGATACACGGGTGAGCTAATTAAAATTGAATCTCCTGGCTGAGTAAAGACTCGCAAAATTTCAACAACAGCGACACCAACATCTGTAGCTGCTCGAACTTGCAAGGGATCTAAATTCCAACCCCAGCGTTCGGCAGAAAACTTTTGAAAACCAAGACCCAGTTCAGGAATCGTGTCTAGGTATCCAAGATCTGAATTAGCGACCATATCTGCAAGGACGGCGCGAATTGGATCGGCGACTGGATAATCCATTTCAGCTACTGGCAGCGGCAGAACATCTTTCGGAAAGGCCCTCCACTTTGCACTGTGGTGGGTTAGTAGTTCGGCAAGATTCGGCGCTGAAACTTGAAGATCACTCATACCTGCAAGGCTACCTCAGAGTGCTTGTTCTTCGACAGATAAACGGCGAGTGGAATTACGCACAACTAGGGTTGTTGGAAGCACCAACGAAGGTGGATCAATTGTTGGCTTACGCAGACGTTCCATAATTGACCAGGCAGCCATTTCGCCCATCAAAGTAACTGGTTGCTCAATGGTTGTTAACTCTGAAAACTCGGCCATCTCGTGACCATCAAAACCAATAATTGAAATGTCATCAGGTGCTTTTAATCCATGGCGACGAAGTGCTTGCATTGCACCCATCGCCATTTCATCTGATTCGCAAAAGATTGCAGTTGGTCTATTTGGTCGTGCCAACAAATCATCCATCGCACGTGCCGCGGTGTGCATTGTGAAGTCTCCATGAATTTCACGTGAAGGCAACCATTCCAAACCATTTTCAACTAACGCCTGCATAAATCCTTTACGGCGATCCTGCGGAACGCTGAAATTAAATGGATCATCAGGGCGCCCTGACATTAAACCAATCTTCTTATGACCTTGATTTACAAGATGTTGCGTAGCTGTACGCGCTGCTGCAACATCGTCAATCTTGATTGAAGCGCACTTTGCGTGGTCCATTCCAACTAATGCAATTGGAATTCCAAGGCTAAGCATTGATTCAAACTCTTCTTCAGTTGGCGGCAAGGAAATAACGATTAACGCATCGACTCGACCTTTAAGAAGTTGGTGTTGGAAAAGCCGTTCGCGGCCCTTCATTTGGCTGAAGTTGTACAGCAACAGGTCAAGACCTGCTTCGCGAAGTGCTTGCTCGGCACCTGAAATAACCTGCGAGAAGTACCAACGTGAAATGTAAGGAGCAACAACTCCAACTGAATTTGTTCGACCATTTGTAGCCGATGATCGCTCTGGAGTTAATGGGTAATTAAGTTTTTCCGCCGCTGCGATGATCTTGGCTCGAGTCTGCTGATTGACATGGTGCAATCCGCGAAGGGCACGTGAAACAGTTGCGGTTGAAACCCCCGCTTCTTCTGCAACCTCTTTGATGCCAGCCATGTAATCACCTCAATCCCGCTCAATTTTCTGCAAACTTTTCTGCAATAACTGTAAAAATACGGCAAGAACACTGCAATTAGCAATACCTGAGCCTAAACAGGGGTAGATTGAGCAACATGAGCAATCAAATTGAAACCCAGGTAGATGTAACACTGACAGAGCGAAACCGCGTTACAGCGCTCTTTCGCATCATCCTCGTTGTTCCGATGGCGATCTTTATCGCCTCCTTCGCACCAAACTGGTCTAACAACACAGACAGCTGGTCTGTGGGGCTTTTGATTCTGCCAGCGGCACTTGCAATTGTGTTTCGCCAGATCTACCCAAGTTATCTCTTAGCTTTCAATGAAGCGCTTCTTTCACTACAGACTCGTGTAGATGCCTACGTTCTACTTCTCACCGATGAATATCCATCAATCGAAGAAAATGATGTGGTCAGCGTGACCTTTCCCGAGGTCGATGCAAAGGCGTTGAACCGCTGGTTGCCACTTGTTAAATGGTTCCTTGCAATTCCGCTATACCTAGTTGGAATTGCTTACATAATTTACGCAGCGTTCTTGACGCTTTTTGCGTGGTTCAGCATCTTGTTTACAGGCAACTATCCAGAGTTCTGCGCCGAAGGAGTTGTTGGAACTATCGCTTACTGGAACCGCGTTGCTGGTTATGCATTAGTGCTCGTTACTGATGAATACCCAACCTTTTCGCTTTAATTCCTAACGTTCTTCAAGGATTAACGAGACAGAGTTAATGCACCAACGTTGATCCGTTGGTACTTCATACCCTTCGCCTTCAAAGACATGGCCTAGGTGCGAACCACAATGTGCGCAGCGAACCTCGGTGCGCACACGTGGAAATAGTGATCTATCTTCAATGAGTTCAACAGCATCGTCGGCTGTTGGAGCGTAAAAAGATGGCCAGCCGCAGCCTGAATGGAACTTAGTTTCACTTCTAAATAATTCATTGCTGCACGCCTTGCACTTGTAAACACCTACCTTGTCGGTGTCTGTGTACTCCCCTGTAAATGGGCGTTCAGTTGCAGCGTTACGTAAAACATCATATGAAAGTGGATCTAACTTTTGCGCAAGCTCTGTTTCATTAATTTGTACCGGATACTCTTTTTCGCTCATGCCTGTGCAACCTTTCGTGGATATGGAACACCGGTGCTTGAATGACAGTCATAGCCATTTGGGTTTTTCTGTAAATACTTCTGGTGATACTCCTCAGCTTCATAATAAGGAACATCATCGGCGCTAAGAATCTCGGTACAAATCTGATCTAAACCTTGGGTATCAAGTGCTGTCTGATATTCAGACTTCGATGCGAGCGCGGTCTGCATCTGATCTGCATCTGTTGTAAATATCGCACTGCGATACTGAGTTCCAATATCTCCGCCTTGTTGATTCAATGAGGTTGGATCATGCATCGTCCAAAACTCTTCGAGTAAACGTTGGTATGAAACCTTTGCTGGATCAAAAACAACCTTCACCATTTCAGCATGTCCAGTAACTCCGGTGCACACTTGTTCATATGAAGGGTTTGGTCGAACTCCACCCATGTACCCAACAGATGTTTCGATAACTCCATCCATCTGCCAAAAACGTCGCTCTGCTCCCCAGAAGCATCCAGTTGCAAAATAGGCTGTTGAACTCATGCGCAGATTCTCGCAGTATGAACACATATTCGCACCCGCTGATAACCTTCATCTCTGACCCACGAGCCCCCGTAGCTCAGGGGATAGAGCACTGCCCTCCGGAGGCAGGTGCACAGGTTCGATTCCTGTCGGGGGCACACTTGAGATAGATCACGCTCAATATCAAAATCTCTTTCATTTCATCCTTGTACATCGCCTCTGCATCATGGACAATTAAGACCTTGCACGCACAACTGTGTGTATTACCAAATCTCTTGAACACCGTTTTACTTCCCTAAGGAGACACGCAATGGATTGGCGACATCAATCAGCCTGCCGCGATGAAGATCCAGAGCTTTTCTTCCCTGTCGGAAATACCGGACCAGCCCTTACTCAAATTGAAGAGGCTAAAAAGGTTTGCAATCGCTGCATCGTGAAAGAGCCATGCCTTGCATGGGCGCTCGAGAGCGGTCAGGATGCTGGCGTGTGGGGCGGATTATCTGAAGATGAACGTCGTGCCCTAAAGCGTCGTGCTGCACGTAACCGTGCACGTTTAATGGAGCAACAAAACCAGATTTAAAGTGGGAAGCGCAGCTTTGCCTGCGTTCCTTGTTGTGTTGATTCTAATTTCAATTCACCCTTTAACTCATTTTCGGTAAGTGTGCGAACAATCTGCAGACCTAAGTTAGATGAAGTGCTTAAATCAAAGCCTTCAGGTAAACCAACTCCATTGTCGGAAATAGTGACGAGTCCTTCATTGCTGTAACGCTGTAATTCAATACGCAATTGGGTGCCTGACTCAGCTAAGCCATGTTCTAGTGCATTGTGGATCAATTCCGTAACGACTAATGACAACGGGGTCGCAACGCGAGATTCCAAAGAACCTAGCTGACCTACACGTTCAATACTTAACTGTCCCATTCGTGGACTTAGCTCTAATGCATGTGTAACTAATGATGTGAGCACCTCGTCAAAGGCAACCGTTGTTTCAGTGCTGTTGGAAAGGGTTTCATGAACAAGTGCGATTGAAGCAATTCTGCGAACCGCTTCGTCAAGAGCTGCTGCAGCTGATGGATCTTCAATTCGTCGAGACTGCAGGCGAAGCAGCGCAGATACCGTTTGTAGATTGTTCTTTACGCGGTGATGAATCTCGCGAATCGTGGCATCTTTGGTTACAAGTTCACGTTCGCGGCGACGAAGTTCAGTCACATTTTGCAGCAAAACAATTGCGCCAATACGGTCATTTGCCTGAATTAATGGCAGAACCAAGAGGTCAATTGTTGCGCCTTGATTATCAATTTCTACTCGTTGTAAAACTTTGCCATTTAAACGACTGCGAACACCTTCCTCATGAGCGTTGGGTGAAGCTGTGACAACCTGTTCTGCAGCTTCGCCAAGGTTTCTACCTTCTAGATCTCCACGCCAACCCATGCGTGAAAATGCAGATTTCGCGTTTGGGCTTGCAAAAGAGATTGCACCATTTACATCTAAGCGAATTAATCCATCACCAACGCGTGGAACAGGTTCGAACAATGAACCCGCATCTTTGTAGGGGAAGTTACCCTCAGCAACCATCTGATACAAATGATTTGCGATCTCACGATAATTCAATTCGAGCTTTCCTGGAGAACGCATCTGCTCTGCATTTCGGTGTCGCGAAATTACCGCAATTACCTGACCTTCAAAGAAAACAGGGATCGTTTCCTCTTTAATCAATATCTCACCAACTCGTTCAGGTTCAGTGTTTCTGATGATTTCTCCACCAGATAACGCTTCATCAATTTTCGGTCGCGCACCCCAAGTAACTTCATCACCAATAACATCATTTACGAAAACTGTTGCGGTTGTAGTTGGGCGAATATGAGCAACAGCAATATGCCCAGTTGGCCACACTTTTACATCTTTCCGGATTGGAACCCACAAAATTAAATCTGCAAAGGAAAGATCTGACAGTAATTGCCAATCGGCTACTAACTCTCGGATTCTGTGTGCTTGATCAATAGTTACAGTGGTTCTTCCGCCCAGCAAATTATCTAGCTGAAACATGGCTAGACCCATTCTCCGCAATGAAGCTCAATCTCTTGGGTCGCAAACCAGACCAGCTCATCATCACCGTGATAAGCCAACAGCGCACATTGAATCTGATCCCAAGTAATCGCAGATGTAAGAGTTATTGAATCCTCATAACTTTCACCTATCTGAGATTGTTCAACTTCAATAGCCAAGACAATTCCTGGCGCCTTTTCAGATAGTCGCAGATCTAATGCAGCTTCTCCCGCGGCCAAAGAAAGCAAGTACTCCAGCTCTTCCTCGTCGCAATCAGTGTTATCTGCGACAAATTGAGGGGTTGGAGCAAAGAGATCATCAACCTCAATACTTTTTGAGTCAATAAAGGCGACAAGATCCTTCTGGCTTATTGCAAGGTATGCGCGCATTGACCAATAGTAATAGATCTTAACTTTTTAGTTCACGGGCCAATTCAGCGATGGATTTACGCATATTTGAGCGCTCATTGATCTCAATTAAGGTTGCATGCTCTTCAATTGCGGCAGAAATTGCGCGGGGGTCATGTGCAATGCTTCTGATGCGCACGGGTTTTAATGGTGTGACGCTTGTCAGGAATTTGGTTTCAGCTGCATCTCCACGTTTTCCAGCAACCTTCATATTTAAGACGAAACTAAGCTTTGCTCGAATTGAGGTTTGCTGAAGCAAATCAATAACCTGATTTAAACGATGGTGACCTAATTGATCTGCTCTTGAAATAATCATTAACTCATCTGCTTGATCGCAACACCAGGTTGTCATAGTTGAGGTCCAGCGACGATCTGTAAGGCGGTTCGACAAACCCGAAATAGAACCCAAATCCACGATGATGTAATCAAACTCAGATGTAGCGCGTGCCATAACATCATCAATCTCATGTGCATGCTCTTGATCTACTTCCGCTAACGAGAGTTTAGGTGCAATTGTTTTCCAGCCCCCTTCGCCTTTGATATTTCTCATTGCAAGGTATGCAGCAACTGACGGTGCTCTGAAATTAGCTTCAATAAGAAGTGTTGATTTATCGAGCACGCTGAGCTCCATCGCTAGGTTCATGGCCAACACGGTGCAGCCGGTGTAGCTACCTGCAGAACCAACAGCAACTACATGTGATTTTCGCTGTTGCCGAAAGGTATTTGCTTGGGTGCGAAGCATTGGTGCGCGCACATATCCACGCACCAGACTTACTAAATCCGTTGCAACGATTGGCATTTCCTGCAAATTCTGGAGCTCTGTGTTTTGGCCCTGCTTCAATGAAAAACCAATGCTCTGCCTGGTGCGGCCAGAAAGAGCAGCAACTCTTTCGGCGGTGATTCCTGGCAGATCAGAGGCGAACAACAAGAGCGCGCCTCGTGAAACTTCAGGGTTTGCAATTAAATATCGGTCTAAAGAATCCCAATCAATGGCGCGGAAAACAACATTCCAGCCTTGTGCAAAGAGAGTTCCGGCTACAAAGCTTTCAGCTTCAGTTGAAGATATTGCTGTTATGACAGTAGGCATTTCAAGTTCAGACATGTGAGCGAACCACCACTAAACGACCCATCGATGTTGCGCTTAAAAGCCGCAGAACTTGTGTTTCCTCAACTGCAACGGTAATTCCAACATCGCTTCCAAAGTTATTTCCTGATGTGTCATAGCTCAACAGTGTGACTCCCCCAAGAATTAAAATGGGATCAATGGCACTTTCGCCATTTTGTGCATCCATTACCCAATAAATATCTACACCCTCACCAATTGTCAGGCCAGTTGCTAAATCAACCCCGCGCACACTTATTGGCACCGCACTAGTAGACATTGCGTTAGTTGCTGCAGTCAGATCGCTATTTGCTATGAGTTGATTTGGATGCAGCAATCGTGTTGCGATCATGCCAATAGGTTCTATCGATTGATCCAAATACGAGCTAGATGTCGCATTTAAGTTGACATGCATTAACGAGACATCCGATGCAGAAATCGTATGGCCCGGAGAAATCGGAGAATTAACCATCCAATAATCTGCACCCTTATTAGAAAAAGTTGCGATCAAAAAAGTGGATACAAACGCGGCGATGATGAGTGTGATCGCCAACGGCAAACGGGAGCTTCGTGTCTTTCGTGTAAGAGTCATGGGTGCACCCAAACTCTTTATCGGACTCTTACTGAAACTTTTCCACAGTCATACTTAAGGAGGAGATATATCCACCTAAAAGTATGAGGAAGCGCTTTCCGCCTCAGGCGAGTCTGCACTCATGACAACTCACCTTGAATATGAACAGTTACCCACCTTCACCCACATCAACGTGGAGCCAATTTCTAGTGATCCCGATGAGGATTACCTGCACCCAGTACTCGAAATGTTTCGCCCAGCAGCTTCTATCGTTGCGCCACGAAAGCCAAAGCTGTACCTAGTTCCTTCAACCTTTGGCGAGGAATACGATGCTGAATTTGCACCAGAACCTACCTCGGCCGCTGATCTTCCAGATATCACCGAACTAACCAATCGCTTTATTCATAACGTTGTTGAGATTTGGGCCGGGCGTAGGTCGGTACACCAAGTGCAAGCGATGTGCCATTACAGAGTCTTTAATGAGCTTCAAAGAAAAGCTGGCTGGCAAAAAGAGGTTGGCAGAATTAGAAAAAGCAGAATTACCGAACCGCTAGATGGAATCTGTGAAGCAACAGTAACAATTCGATATGGCGAAAGATTAAGAGTTGCTGCAATTAGATTTGAAGGACAAGATCAACGTTGGCTTTGTACATCGCTAACTTTGATTTGAATTAAGCAGCTCCACCATGGCAACGCTTGAACTTCTTACCTGAACCACAAGGGCACGGTGCGTTACGAGATACATCGCCAGTAGTACGAACACCTGACTCATCAGCTGCTGTGTACTGCAATCCAGATGTTGGAAGCTGCTTCGCTTCAAGCCCTGGAGCAACAACCTCATTGCTTGAGCTCTCAACTGTTACTTCGATGTTAAACAAGAAGCCTGCAATCTCTTCCTTAATTCCATCCATCATGGCAGCGAATAGATCGAAGCCTTCCTTTTGGTATTCAACAAGTGGATCACGCTGTGCCATTGCACGAAGCCCAATACCTTCTTGTAGATAATCCATCTCGTATAAGTGTTCACGCCACTTGCGATCTAGAACAGATAACAACACCTTGCGCTCTAATTCGCGCATGACATCTGCACCAAGTGCTGCTTCGCGAGCTGCATATGCTGCCTTGCAATCCTCAACAACCTTGGCAGTTAAGTAATCGGCATCAAGTCCAGCACGTGATCCAACTTCGGCATCAAGTTCGCTGATAGTAAATGAGATCGGATAAATCGTCTTAAGCGCTGTAAATAAGGTCTCTAGATCCCAATCTTCTGCATAGCCATCAGCGGTTGCTGCCTGTACATATGCGGTCAAGGTATCTGAAACAAATCGAGCGACCTGATCCTTAATATCTGCGCCTTCAAGAACCATGCGACGCTCACCGTATACAACTGTACGTTGGCGGTTCATAACATCGTCATACTTCAAAACATTCTTACGCATTTCAAAGTTCTGAGCCTCAACCTGAGTTTGGGCAGAACGAATCGCATTAGAAACCATCTTGGATTCGATCGGTGCATCATCAGGTAAACCTGCTGCAGATAAGAAGCGCTCAACCATTCCTGAGTTGAAACGACGCATCAAATCATCTTGAAGTGAAAGATAGAAACGAGATTCACCAGGATCGCCTTGACGACCTGAACGACCACGAAGCTGATTATCAATACGGCGTGATTCGTGGCGCTCTGTTCCCAGAACATACAAACCGCCTAAGCCAATTACCTCTTCATGTCCCTTTTCAACCGCCGACTTTTGACGTGCAATCTCTGCAGGCCATTCCTTTTCATACTCTTCAGCATTATCCACTGGAGAAATTCCGCGACGTTGCAATTCAAAATCTGCCATGAACTCAGGGTTACCACCGAGCATGATGTCAGTACCGCGACCAGCCATATTTGTTGCAACAGTTACCGCACCCTTAACACCTGCGCGAGCGATGATCGCTGCTTCGCGTTCGTGGTGCTTTGCATTGAGCACCTCGTGAGGCACTCCTGCTTTGCGAAGGAATGCTGAAAGCTCTTCTGATTTTTCAACGCTCACGGTGCCAACCAGAACTGGCTGACCCTTGCGATGGCGTTCAACAATATCCGCTGTCACTGCTGCGAACTTTCCTTCTTCAGATTTGTAGACCAAGTCTGATGAATCAATACGCTGCATGGTGCGGTTAGTAGGAATTGGAACAACACCAAGCTTGTAAATCTGGTGGAATTCAGAGGCTTCAGTAGAAGCTGTTCCTGTCATACCTGACAATTTGTCGTACAGACGGAAATAGTTCTGCAATGTAATAGTTGCCAGAGTCTGGTTTTCATCCTTAATTTCAATACGTTCTTTAGCTTCTAGCGCCTGGTGTAGACCTTCGCTATAGCGGCGGCCAGCCAACATGCGGCCGGTGTGCTCATCAACGATCAATAGTTCGCCATTCATGACGACGTAATCCTTATCGCGCTTGAATAACTCCTTGGCGCGAATCGCGTTGTTGAGATACCCAATCATTGGCGTATTTGCAGCCTCGTAAAGGTTTCCAATTTGAAGAAGCTCTTCAACCTTAGTTACGCCTTCTTCGATAATTCCGCAGGTCTTCTTCTTTTCATCAACCTCGTAGTGAACATCGCGTTGCAGTTTGCCAACAAGGTTTGCAAACTCCACGTACCACTTAGTTGCCTTATCGGCTGGACCGCTGATGATCAACGGTGTACGTGCTTCATCGATCAAAATTGAGTCAACTTCATCTACTACTGCAAAGAAGTGATCGCGCTGAACGCACTCTTCGAGTGACCACGCCATGTTGTCGCGCAGGTAATCAAAACCAAACTCATTATTTGTACCGTATGTAATGTCAGCAAGGTATGCCTCGCGACGTTCAGCAGGTGTCATGTTCGCAAGAATCACGCCAACCTTTAAACCTAAGAAGCGGTGAACACGGCCCATCCACTCGCTATCGCGCTCTGCTAAATAATCATTTGTTGTTACAACGTGAACTCCACGACCAGCAAGTGCGTTGAGATATGAAGGAAGTGTTGCAACAAGGGTCTTACCTTCACCAGTACGCATTTCGGCGATATTGCCTTTATGAAGTGCAGCTCCACCCATCAACTGAACGTCGTAGTGGCGCTGACCTAGTGTGCGCTTTGCAGCTTCACGAACTACAGCAAAAGCTTCTGGCATGAGCTCATCAAGGGTTTCACCCTTTGAGTAACGATCTTGGAAGAGAGTGGTCTGCGCACGAAGATCTGAATCACTCATGGCGACAATGCGAGCTTCTTGGGCGTTCACCAAGTCAACGATCTTGCTCAAGTCACGAAGGATGCGTCCTTCGCCTGCACGCAAAATCTTGTCGAAAAAAGCTGGCATTGATTCTTACCTCTCATCGCGGGGCCGGCCATATGGTGGAAAGAGGCCCCTTTCACCCCCTTATCGTAGAGGTTGCGCCACACAGGCGGTAACCGCAGAAACTGAGCCCACGGCGTGAAAACCCTGCGAATTAAGGGCTCTGGCCGCTTCTCTCAAGGTTGCGCCAGTGGTGACGACATCATCAATCAAAATCAGCTCTCCTCTAACAATTGCATCCTTTTTCAGAGCGAAAGCGCCCTTCAAATTTGAAACTCTTTCAGATCGAGTTAATCCACTTTGATCCGCAACACGTCTGGAAAGTTGCAAGCAATCATTCATTGGAATTCCAGTACTCCGAGCGATCTGATCTGTCAGATCAACAATAAAACTTCTGCCCCTGCGCCTTTGTGAACTTTTGCTTGATGGCACTGGGACCAATTGAAAGTAAAGCGCATTTAATGTGGCCTTATTCAAAACGTGTGAAATTGCAGCGATCAAGAGTTGATCGGCGCCTTGCAATGAATTTTCCTTTGCCGCCATGATTATCTTTGATGCTGTCGGCGTATACAACAACGCGGAATGAACCTTTAGCGCATCTATATGAGTCTTGTAATAGTGCGGAATCCATTCACGTCTACATTCTGTGCAGATTGAAAGACCCAATCGATTACAGCCATAACACCGTGTTGGAAATATCAGTTGTGAAAGTTCATCAAGCATCTTCATACTTACATGATTAAGTAAGAATTAAAGCAACTAAACTTCAGTTAAAAAGTTGTGGAGATTAAGCTTTGTAATCCTCGGGCTGCAATGGAATTAAGCGCCGATCAATAGCTTCCCAAGTTTTACGGGGCAATGTCATAACAAAGTGCGCACCACGGCCTGGTCGACCCCACGCCTCAAGTTCACCATTGTGTAAACGTGCATCTTCTAATGCAATTGAAAGACCTAGTCCTGTACCACCGCGTGTGCGTGCTCGCGAAGGATCTGCTCTCCAGAAGCGATCGAATACCCGAGTCAGAGCATTTTCATCTAGGCCCACACCATAATCACGAACTCCAACTGCAACATCGTGCTCGCTGGCAACTATCTGAACATCAATTTGCACCTCTTCAGCATGATCGATCGCATTGGCTAAAAGGTTGCGAAGAATGCGCTCAACTCGGCGAATATCAGCCTTAATCATTACCGATGGCTCCTCAGACTTAATGTAAATCTGGGTTTTCCGCTCTTTAGCAACTAAGGCAAGATCTTCAGCGCATCGATGAACTAGCTGAACAATGTCGAAATCAACCGCTTCTAGCACCGCAACTTCTGCATCAAAACGAGAAACCTCAAGTAAATCCTCGAGCAATCGCTCGAAACGATCGAGCTGGGCTACTAACAATTCGGCACTTCGAGAGACCGTTGAATCAAAACTATCCTTTGATGAGTGAATGACTTCAGATGCCATTCGCAACGTTGTTAGTGGAGTGCGAAGTTCGTGAGATACATCAGATACAAAGCGTTGCTGAACGCGAGATAAGTTCTCTAAACGCGCGATCTGCTGTTCAAGTGATTCTGCCATTTCATTAAAGGCATGGCCCAAGGTTGAAATCTCATCTTGGGATTCGACCTTCATGCGTTTCCTGAAGTCTCCGGCGGTAAATTCAGTCGCAATTCGAGCTGCTTCTCGAACCGGCTTTACTACTTGGCGAACCACAAGCCAGGTAATCAAAGCGATCAATAAGAGCAAGATGATGCCCGTAATCAACAAGTATGAATTAATCAAATCTAAGGTTTTTTTCTCATTGGCTAAAGAGAAAACGATGTACATCTCGTACTGACCTGCGTTTGGAATCTGAACCTTTTGTCCAATTGCTAACCCAGCAATTTTGCCACCAGCAAGGTAACGCATATCTGTGTACTGCCACACTAAATCTTTTTCTTTACGAACCCGTTCACTGAGCGTGGTTGGAATTGATTTTGGGTCAAGTAAGTTAGATGCAATTTCATAATTAATGGGGCGGGTATTTCCCGGGCTTCTAATAAAGACAACTTCACGTGTATTTTCATTTGAGGTCAATGTTGTAGCAGAAGCAATAACATCATCTACTACCTGCTGAACAACTGAATCCTTCTCACCTTGTGCCAAGAGAAATCGATACTCAGAAGTAAAAATAGTTGAACGAGCTTCAACAACGGCAGAGTTCAGATTTACCTCTTTAATACCGCTAGAAAGCCTCGAATTAAGGGCTGATCCGGTAATCCAAACAACGCCAAGAGACAAAATAACGGTAGAGAGAATTACCTTAAAGGCAAGAGAATTTCGGATTGTCCAGAAAATTCGGTTCATGGTTAGGAACCGCCCATTACTCCAGCTTTGTAACCAACACCGCGAATAGTGATGACAATTTCTGGATGTTCTGCATCATGTTCAATCTTTGAACGTAGCCGCTGAACGTGGACATTTACTAGACGTGTATCTGTCGAATGGCGATAACCCCAGACTTCGCTGAGCAAAGCATCTCGGGTAAATACTCGGCCTGGCTCCTTTGCAAGAGCAACGAGAAGGTCAAACTCTAAACGAGTAAGTTGAATCTGTTTTCCGGCACGAAGTACTTGATGGGCCTGTACATCAATTGCAAGATCACCAATTGTCAGCAAACCAGAAACATCGGCATTTGTTCGACGTAATCGAGTGCGAATTCGTGCAATTAATTCAGATGGATGACGAAATGGTTTGACCATGTAATCGTCAGCACCAGCTTCTAACCCTTTAACAACATCTTGGGTATCACCCTTGGCTGAAAGCATGACGATTGGAACCATTGATTCTGCGCGAATTAATTTGCACACTTCGATTCCATCGAGTCCTGGCAACATAACATCCAACAGAACTAAATCTGGTGGGTTGTTATGGAAAACATCCATTACCTCGTCGCCACGGCTTACTAGATCCACGTCGATGCCGGCACCGGTTAAAACGATGCCGAGCATCTCCGCAAGATCCTGGTCGTCATCGACGACCATAACTAAAGTCATTAGCTACCGTGCTCCCAAGAGTTCAGGTACATATCTTGT
>ENA-OUVC01001233-OUVC01001233.1-marine-metagenome-genome-assembly--contig:-NODE-1233-length-15506-cov-4.187050_pt1 | contig 15506 bp, 13 predicted proteins | sample MGYA00248622_ERZ508571 | MGnify/ENA primary metagenome ERZ508571 (study PRJEB26236, sample SAMN06267175) | marine metagenome | isolation source: Columbia River Estuary | place: USA:Columbia River... | reverse complement strand
AAGCATCCAAAGTTGCCTTCGCTAAGTTGAAGTTAACCGGAGATGAAGCAACTGGTGCCAAAATTGTTGAGTATGCAGTTGAAGCTCCACTAAAGCAGATTGCAATTAACGCTGGCCTTGAAGGTGGCGTAATTGTTGAGAAGGTGCGCGGATTAGAAACTGGTTTTGGTTTAGATGCTGCAACTGGTGAGTATGTAGACATGATTAAAACTGGAATTATCGATCCAGCAAAGGTAACAAGATCAGCGTTGCAAAATGCTGCATCAATTGCTGCTCTCTTTTTAACAACTGAGGCGGTAATTGCTGATAAGCCAGAGCCAAAGAGTGCAGCGCCAATGCCAGGTGGCGATGGCGGCGGAATGGATTTTTAAAAGCTAGTTAAAGTTAGAAAAACCCCCGCGTAAAAACGGGGGCTTTTTCTTTTTAATCAGTTGCAGATTACAATCTACTTATGGCAAAAAAGAAATCTTTATTTAAAAAGCTGCGCAAAGGCAGCAGCTCATTGGTGGCAGAGCCTGAGGCACCAGTTGATGAGGCGATCCTAGAAGAGATTGCCCACCCTAAAATTCAAACACCAGTGGCACCTATTATTGTGCGCAAGCCATATGTCGCTCCGAAGAAAACCTATCCAGCAGTTACTGATATTGAGGTAAATAAAACTGATATTTTTGGTGCATTAGATATAGCAAAGCAGGCAGCGATTGAAGATGCTGGCAAGAGTGATTATGTTGGTGAGTTTTACTCAGTTGATTCTGATGAAGAGCGAATTGCTACCTACCTGTTTGAAGCAAAACTTCCTGGCTACTATGGCTGGCGATGGGGCGTAACTATTGCCAAGGTTGATGAGGAAAGTAAACCAACTATTTGCGATGTAGTTTTATTACCAGGCACAAAAGCATTACTTGCACCAAATTGGGTACCGTATAGCCAACGTATTCAACCTGGTGATATTGGAGTTGGCGATGTTGTACCAACTGCGCCAGATGATGAGCGGTTAACGCCAGCTTATGCAGCATTGCCAGGAGATGAAGATCTAGATATCACTCAACTATTTGAGTTTGGTTTAGGCAGAGCAAGAGTTCTATCAATTATTGGTCGAGATGCTGCGAGTAAGAGATGGTATGAGGGTGATCGTGGTCCCCGCACACCAATTGCGCAATCTGCACCCAAGCCATGTTTATCTTGTGGTTTTTTTATTCCAATATCTGGTTCACTGCGAACCGCCTTTGGTGTTTGTTCAAATGCAATCTCACCTGAGGATGCCCGGGTAGTTTCAGTCGATCACGGCTGTGGCGCCCACTCTGAGGCGCTAATTAAGGCTGAGTAACCGGCCGCCAGCATTACCTAGATTGCGTTAAACTATCCCTCTGCCCACCCAAAGGTGGCCTAAACGAATACTAAAAAATTTGAAAGGAGATCCCAATGCCTAGTGGTCGCGTTAAATGGTTTAGTTTGGAGAAAGGTTTTGGCTTTATCTCCAATGATGAGGGCGAAGATGTTTACCTTTCAGCAGAGGCACTTCCTGCTGGTGTAACAACTGTTAAGCCCGGCACAAAGCTTGAGTTCTCAATTGCCGATGGTCGTCGTGGCCCACAAGCACTTTCAGTTTCAATTGTGGAAGCACCACCAACAATGGCAGGTAGTTCACGGGGCAAAAATGATGATCTAGCAGCGATGATTGAAGATACGATTAAAATATTAGATCGTTACGGCAATGGCCTTCGCGGTGGCCGAACTTCATCTGCAGCTGATGCAGAGCGATTAGCTAAAGTTTTGCGTGGTATTGCAAGCCAAATCGAGGGTAATTAAAGTTACTTACCCCGGCTGCGGGCGATGGTATAGCGAAGTCCGATTGCACCGAGGACAGCGCCCGTAACACAGATCCAAAGTATTTTGCTTTCAGCATTCATTACTACTGCAAATACCAAAGCAATAATCCAAAGCACAATTCCTAAAGCAATTACAAATATAGATTGTCTCACTTGGTAATTCTAACTCTAAAATCCACTGATTAATACCATTGCTACCATACCAATTAGAATTGCAATAGTAATCTGGCGTCTAAATTTTGCACTCATCATTTTGCTATCCTCTCCACAACATACTCAATAGATTGAGTAAGTAATTCAACATCAGCTGGCTCAACCGCTGGAAACATACCAATTCTAAGTTGATTCTTTCCTAATTTACGATATGAATCAGTATCAACAATTCCATTTGCGCGCAAAATCTTAGCAACCTCAAGTGCGTCAATACCCTCCTCAAAATTAATAGTGCCAACCACTTTAGAGCGCATTGCAGGATCTGCTACAAATGGTGTGGTGTAGGTAGTTTTCTCAGCCCAGTTATATAAAATATTTGATGAATCATTACTGCGCCCAGCAGCAAACTTTAAGCCGCCATTTGAGTTCATCCATTGAATTTGTTCAGCTAGTAAAATTAAAGTAGCAAGAGCTGGTGTGTTATAGGTTTGATCAAGCCTAGAGTTTTCAATTGCAATTGATAGATCAAAAAATGCTGGCACCCAACGACCACTTGCCTTTATCTTTTCAACCCGAGTGATTGCTGCTGGGCTCATAATTGCCACCCAAAGCCCACCATCTGAGGCAAAGGATTTTTGTGGAGCAAAGTAGTAACAATCAGATTGCGTAATATCTAAAGCAAGTCCGCCAGCAGCGCTGGTGGCATCAACTAAGACCAATGCATCAGCAGCGCCAGCTGGCCTAATAATTGGCATCATTACACCAGTACTTGTCTCATTATGGGTTAGTGCATAGGCATCAACACCAGATTCGATAACCGGCAGTGGATGTGAACCTGGTTCAGCCTTAATTACAGTTGGTGTACCAATCATTGGTGCCTCTTTTGCCGCAGCTGCAAACTTAGAGGAGAACTCACCAAATACTAAGTGTTGTGATTTATTTTCAATTAAATTAAAGGTGGCAATATCCCAAAATGCGGTTGATCCACCATTTCCAATAATTACTTCATAACCATCTGGTAATGAGAATAGGGATTTAAGACCAACTCTTACTGCGCTAACTACATCTTTTACCGGCTTTTGCCGGTGGCTTGTTCCTAATACTTTTCCGTAATTATTTGCAAGATTAGCGATTGAGGCGGGAAGAATTTTCGATGGCCCACATCCAAATCTGCCATCGGCAGGCTTTAGATTATCTGGGATTTTTATTTCACTCATTGGTAGATATTAGGGGTTAAGCCGTTTAATTTCCCAATTATTATTCGCTACTCTCACATATCGGATCCGGTCATGAAGACGTGAGTATCTGCCCTGCCAAAACTCAATTGATGTGGGATAAACAACATAGCCACCCCAAAAATCTGGCCGTGGAATCTGCTCACCCTCACCCCACTTGCCTTCAAATTCGGCATAACGCTTCTCTAACTCATCTCGTGAAGATAGTTCATCAGATTGTGCACTAGCCCAAGCACCAATTTGGGAACCACGTGGGCGAGAGGCGAAGTAAGAATCAGACTCTTGCGCAGTAGTTTTACTAGCGCTGCCGATCACAATTACCTGCCGCTCCATTGGATACCAGGGAAAAAGTAATGAAACATTTTTATTTTCAGCAATTTGTTTTGCTTTGCGGGAGCCGTAATTTGAAAAAAAGGTAAAGCCTTCTGCAGTTAGATCCTTTAGCAAGACTGTTCTACTACTTGGTTGGTGTTCAACTTCAGTAGATAAAACCATGGCATTTGCCTCAACTACAATCTCATTCGCAGCTGCATCTTTAAGCCAGGAGTTAAATAAATCAATTGGGTTAGCCGCAAGTTCACTCTCAATTAATCCATGCTCGCCATATTGACGGCGCATTGCGCCAATGTCTTCTCGGTTTACCATCTTATATCCAACCCTACATCACCTCCAGTTTGGTTGATTTGCAATTAGGTAGCACAATAGGCACCATAAATCACCAAATTAAGGGAGCCTGTTAGTGGCAGATGATTTTAAGCCCGGCCTTGAAGGTGTAATCGCTTTTGAATCAAAGATTGCCGAACCTGATAAAGAGGGAAGTGCACTTAGATATCGCGGCGTTGATATTGAAGATCTAGTTGGCCGAGTTACCTTTGGCAACGTATGGGGATTATTGGTAGATGATGAATTTAATCCAGGACTTCCACCTGCTGAACCGTTTTTAATTCCAGTTCACACCGGCGATGTCAGAGTTGATGTGCAATCAGCGATTGCAATGCTTACACCTGCTTGGGGTTTAAAACCGCTACTTGATATTTCAGATGAAGAGGCGAGAAGTAACTTAGCTCGGGTATCTGTAATGGTGCTCTCCTATGTTGCTCAATCTGCTCGCGGAACTATCGCTCAGGTAATTCCACAAAAAGAGATTGATAAAGCACATACTGTGGTTGAGCGAATGATGATTCGCTGGCGAGGTGAACCAGATCCAGTACATGTGCGAGCAATTGATGCTTACTTTGTCTCAGCAGCAGAACATGGCATGAACGCCTCAACCTTTACCGGAAGAGTTATTGCATCAACTGGAGCTGATGTTGCTGCCTCCATCTCTGGCGCAATTGGCGCAATGAGTGGGCCACTACATGGCGGAGCACCTGCAAGAGTATTAAATATGATTGAAGCGGTTGAAAAATCAGGGGATGCGGTTGGATATGTGAAATCAATTTTAGATAAACATGAACGGCTTATGGGATTTGGTCACCGGGTTTATCGAGCTGAGGATCCACGCGCTCGCACATTACGAAGAACTGCTAAAGAATTAAATGCCCCTAGATTTGAGGTTGCACTTGCTTTAGAAAAAGCAGCTCTTGCAGAGTTAAAGGAGCGCCAACCCGATCGGGTACTGGAGACAAATGTTGAGTTTTGGGCTGCGATTGTTTTAGATTTTGCCCAAGTTCCAGCCAATCTATTTACTTCGATGTTCACTGCTGCCCGTACTGCAGGTTGGTCAGCACATATTTTGGAACAAAAGCGAACTGGCAGAATCATTCGTCCATCCGCCCGTTATGTTGGTCCAGGTCCACGGAAACCAAAAGATGTTAAGGGCTGGGATGAATCGGTTGAGTCACTTCACTCATAGTAATTACTTTGCTCTAATTGGCAGGATACGACCATGACCAGTAGATCAATTATCTGGTTTAGGCGAGATCTGCGCATATCTGATAATCCAGCACTACTTGCTGCAATTAGTGAAAGTGATGAGATAGTTCCAGTATTTATTTTAGATCCAGTCTTAACTAAAACTGCTGGTAGTAAAAGATTGGCATACCTTGGTCAATCACTTCACCATCTAGATGACTCATTAGGTAATAATTTAAATGTAATTGCTGGAGATCAGGTAAGTGTTCTTAAAGATTTGCAAAAACAATATGGAGCAGAATCTGTACACATCTCAGCCGAGTATGAACCATATGGCGCCAAGCGGGATCAAGTAATTGAAGATGCCGGGATTAAATTAATTAGAACAGGTTCACCATATGCAGTAGCCCCTGGCAGGGTACTTAAACCAAGTGATAACACTCCATATCGGGTGTACACACCATTTTATAAGGCCTGGTGCGTACATGGCTGGCGTAAACCAGCTGAAAAGCCAAAAGTAATTCCAGCTGTTAAACCTGCAAGTGATGCACGAAGTTTTCCAGATTGGAAATTACCAGATAATGTAAAGATTACTCAGGCTGGTGAATTAGCAGCACTTGAGCGATTTAAACACTTTCAAAAAAACGGTTTAGATGATTACGATGTTGCACGTAACTTGGCTGGTATTGATGGCACAAGCAAAATGAGTGCACACTTAAAGTGGGGAGAGATTCATCCGCGGACCTTGCTTGCTCCACTTGGTGAAAGCAAAGCCCATGATGTTTACCGTAAAGAGATTGCCTGGCGAGAGTTTTATGCCGATATTTTATTTAATAATCCACACACTGAAACGCAATACTACGCGCCACAGTTTTCTAAGATGCGTTATGACAAACCTGGAGATAAATTTAAAGCTTGGTGTGAGGGTAAAACTGGATATCCATTTGTTGATGCAGCAATGCGGCAATTATTACAAGAGGGTTGGATGCACAACCGCACCAGAATGGTAGTGGCATCATTTCTAGTAAAGGATTTGCATTTAGAGTGGCAATTAGGAGAGAGATTTTTTCGAGAACATTTAGTTGATTATGACGTAGCCTCAAATGCTCATGGTTGGCAGTGGACCGCTGGTTGCGGAACTGATGCATCTCCGTATTACCGAGTATTTAATCCAATAGAGCAAGGAAAAAGATTTGATGAGAATGGAGATTATGTTCGCAAATATGTGCCAGAGCTTGCACATCTAAAAGGAATTGAAATTCATGAGCCATGGAATGTTTTAGATGGTTATCTAAAAGATTATCCAGAGCAAATTGTTAACCATGCAGCAGAGCGAGTTGAATCTTTAGCAAGGTTAGAGGAGATAAAAGTTTCTAAAGCACCTTATCCAGAGGGATAATAATGAATTCATTTGATGTAGTAATTGTTGGCGCTGGCCATAATGGTTTAGTTGCAGCATGCTACTTAGCAAAAGCTGGAAAAAAAGTCTTAGTATTAGAGGCAAATAGTGAGGTTGGCGGCGCATCTGTCTCAACACAAGCATTTACTGGTTTTGATGCCCGCATCTCTAGTTATTCATACTTAGTTTCATTATTACCAGATAAAATTATCTCTGATTTAAACTTAAATTTTGAATGCATATCTCGAAAAGTTTCTTCATACACGCCTTACTCTAAAAATGGAAAAGATGATGGTTTATTAATAAATCGTGCATGGGATAAAAGTAATGTTGAATCATTTAATAGATTAACTGGATCAAATAATGAAAGTGATAATTGGCAGAGGTTTTATGATGAGGTAAGCAAGTTTGCTCGTATTGTTGCTCCAACCCTGTTAGCTCCACTTCCTACAAGAAGTGAGCTAAAAGCTAAATTAAATAATGACCAAATATGGAGTATGTTAATTGAGCAACCTTTTGGAGAAACCTTAGATCAATACTTTACCGATGACCTAGTAAAGGGAGTAGTTTTAACCGATGCATTAATTGGAACTTTCTCATCAGCTTATGAGATACAAGCAAATATCTGTTTTCTCTACCACTTAATTGGCAATGGCAGTGGTGAATGGAAAGTGCCAAAGGGTGGAATGGGTGTATTAGTAGATGAGCTTCACAAATTAGCACTTGATTTAGGTGTAGAGATTAGAGTTAACTCTAAGGTTAAATCAATTAAAGCCGGGCAGCATCTTGTTGAGATAGTGCTAGAAAATCAGGAGAAATTAACTGGAAATTTCCTACTATCTAATGCTGCTCCGCAAGTTTTGGCCAAGCTACAAGGGGACACACCACCGAAATCTTTAGAGGGCTCACAAATAAAGATAAATATGTTGTTAGCGCGGCTACCTAAATTTAAGTCAGGTGTTGATGCAAAGGATGCATTTGTTGGCACCTTGCATATAAATGAGACTTTCTCACAACTAGAAAAAGCATATAACCAAGCAAAATCTGGTGTTTTGCCAGAAGAATTACCATTTGAAATGTATTGCCATTCACTATCTGATCCATCGGTTCTCTCTCCTGAATTAAGCCAAAATGGCTATCACACCCTAACTTTATTTGGCATCCATACCCCTGCTAATTTATTTGATGAAGATGGTGAAAAAATTAAGCAGTTAGCAAAAGAGAGGGCGCTGCTAGCAATAAATAAGTATTTGCTTGAGCCCATTGAAGATTGTTTAGCACGTGATTCTGATGGTCAGCTTTGTATAGAGGTAAAGTCCCCACTTGATTTAGAAAAAGAGATTGCATTACCCCGTGGAAACATATTTCATAAAGATCTTTCATTTCCATTTAAGGAGGATGATTCAACTATGAAATGGGGTGTTGAAACTGCTCACCCAAGAGTATTTCTATGTGGTGCTGGCGCAGTTCGCGGTGGTGGCGTAAGCGGTATTGCAGGTCATAATGCTGCAATGGCGCTCTTAGAATTAAGCTAAGAAATTACCAAACTGCCAAGGATCAGACTCATCATATTTACGATTATTCCAACCCTTATATAAATCATTACGATGCATTAGCGGATCCCAATCTGCCGGCTCTGAGTAATATCCGCCCCAGTATTTTTCAGCAAATCCTAAAACTTCCCGCCATGGCAGATCATCTGGCACACGGTAGCCAGCATTTGGATTTGCCATCGCCCAAGCAACTGCGGCATAAACTGCACTAGCTACCTGCACAGTAGTAGCAGATTGTTTTGGAATTAATTTTCTTGAGTCATGAATACTAAGTAATGATCCAGTCCACCAAGATTTATAAGGATGTCCCATCAGTAAGACCCCAAGACGATCTTCACCGTCGATAATCTCCTCATTCATAATTCGCTGATTTGGTGTGATACTCCACTGCTGCATCTCTAGTTCGCGCATTGATGCGATTGCAGCATCTGTTGGACAGTATGCGTAGTGAACTGTTGGCCGGTAGATAGCTTTACCATCCTGCCAAACAGTTAGATGATCACTAATTGTAAAAGCCTCACCATGGCGAACTAACATGCCAGTTGTCTCCATCTTTGGCACCCAAGATCTAACCCAAGTTGTTGCACCTGGTTGGGCTATACAGATTTGATTTTTTGGCCCACTCTCATGCTGGTAAGCATTAACCGGCAGTGTCTTTTCATGTGTTCCCCAACCAAGCTCTGCCGGAGCAATTCCCTCTTCATAAAATCCTTCAACTGACCAGGTATTAACAAACTCATTTAGTAACTTTGGTTTATCAGAAACTTGAGTATCTCGCTCTGCAATGTGAATAACCTTAACCCCAAGTTTTTGCGCCAGTACTGGAAAATTTTCAACTGCAAGTGCCTCTGAAACACCTGATGCAGCTTTACCATCTTTTATAGCACGAGTTGCAATATCAAATAATGATTTTTTAGTTAAGTGTGAGACCAAACCAGGGTTAGCACCATGCTCAACAATTGCAGTAGGTCCCGCCCCACCCCAAGTATCAGTTAACTTACGTAATTTCATATGCCGCCAATAAAGGGTGCGCTCAGTTGGGTTTCTAGATACAGCTGCTGAGTATGGATCCCACTCTTCAAGTGAGGTATTTAGATAGATAACACCATGATCATGTGCCCATTCAATAATTTCATTTGCATCTATATTCCATGCTAAATCTAAAAGAAAATCCCCGGCTGATACAAATTTAGATAAAAATTGATCCATGTTTTCACGGGTGAGTTGATCCTGCACATATGTTGCTCCTTGCGCAATTACCTCTGAAACCCGCTGGCGATTATCACGCATATCTACAATCGTGATCTGTTTGGCATCTACTAAATGCTCAACTAAAAGTGGAAGTACACATTGTGAAACTGAACCTGCACCTAAAACCAGAACTCGATTCTCAAAGCGTGCTGCCAATTAGGACCTCCTCTGTTCTCGCTAAGTGATTTAGCCAATGAAGATTAACCTAATTTTTTCAGCAGTTTTACCGCCAGAGCAGCAGGCCAGATTTACTTCGCTTAGCCTCATACATCGCAGTATCTGCCCGCCTTAGAAACTCTGCCAAATCATGATCACCATCTATTGGCGCAAAACCAATGCTGACATCTATCTTGACCTGCTTTTGTGGCAGCGATAGTGGGTAGCTAAGGGTTGCCCTAATAGCCTGAGCCAATTCAGTAGCCTCTGCTTCAGATAATTGAGCAAATACGCCAAACTCATCACCACCTAATCTTGCTATCTGCGCCCCAGCTGGCAGCGCTCTACTAAATCTAATTGCCACCTGTTTGAGTATCTGATCACCAGCCTCATGCCCTAAGTTGTCATTTATATCCTTAAAGCCATCTAAATCTAAAAGGAATATATAACCACTTTTAATTTGTGCAAGCTGTATTAAAAAATTACGACGATTTGCTAGCCCAGTTAGTTCATCAGTTCTTGCCAAGACTCGCTCTGAAACAGCGGTATTAGCCTCCTTAAGTGCAATGCTCATTCGGATAAAAGCAAGTGCAATGGTTATAAAGCCAGGTAATAAAATAAAATTTGGAAAGTAGCCAGGTTTAAGGGCAGCAATACCTAATAAACAACTACTGGCAACTAGCGCAATAGTTGCCGCATATGAGGATATTTTTTCAAAGTGCCTCACCTCACCTGCAGGATAAGAAAGTGATAGTGAAATTAGAAGTAAGCCAATAATCCAGCCATCATCGGTTATTGAGCCAAACTCATACCTACCATTTAATGATAGCCAAATAAAAAGTAGATCAGAGAGGGCAAAGGCAATTAAACCTGAAACTAAGATTAGCAATCGCCTACTTATTGGGTTAAGGAGTGCATAAACAAGTGCCATCGCTAAAATAACTATGTCACCGACTGGATAAAGTATTGAAATAAAAACAGTAAAGGCAGAGCCATCAAACTCAACCATTGCTGGCTTAAGTAAGAAAGCAGTTAGCACACTAGTAAAACCAACAGCAATAATTACCGAATCAAGTAGCTCTAACGCCGAAATTTTGATTCGTTGCGTAAAGCAGCGGATTATTCCTAAAAAAATTAATGGATAAAAAAAAGAGTAAAAGAGATCTGGGATTATCTCCGGGATATTAATCTCAAAGAAAGAGTTCCAGGTTGAGATAAAAGAGCCCATACTCCAAATCAGGCAAGCCAAACCAATTGTTATAGCAGCCAGACGATCTGTAATAATTGGGGCATTAAATGCAATAACTGCAGAAAGTAATCCAGCTACATTAAAAATAATTAGATCGATCAATATGCCAGGCTCAGGAAAAATCCAACTTATTGTCAGGTGAATCACAAGGATTACACTGGCAATCCACTTTAAGGTGGCGTACTGTTTGATCACTAGCAAATAGTAAAATATAAATTCAAAGTAGAAAAGTAGTTTGTGAAAGGTTTATGAACTCATTATCAAGGCGTGGCTTTATCTGTGGTAGCGCAGCGGTTGCTGTGCTAGGCGCAGTGCCTGCAGTTGCCGCTAGCGGGGTAAAAACTTTAGCTAATGGTAAAACAGAGGTTAATTTATCGAGCAATACCGCACTTGGCTCAGTTGGTGGTGTGGTTGAGTTAAATATTAAGAAGTATGGAAAAGTTGCGGTGGTGCGAACCTCTAAATCGGTCAAAGGATTTTCAGTACTGAACTTATCCTGTCCACATGCTGGTGTAATCGTGAAACAAAACTCTGCTGGTTGGGTTTGCTCTGCTCCACCAGGTCATGGCTCCGAGTTTGCATTAAACGGTGCGTTAAAGGTTGGGCCAGCTAATACAGCACTGAAGGCAATTAAATTTACTGCAACAACAAAGGCTGTAACAATCGCTTAATTGCGATCACTACAGCCTTGTTATTAATCTTTAGTACTTAGGATTGCACTTATCTTTAACAGTTGATTTAATCATTAACATTAATGTGAATGTATTTTTAAACTCCTCTAGCGCTGGATCAATAGAATCTACAACAGATTGAATTGCAGACTTGCTTGAATCAAATGTAGAGATCTTTGCGGCAAGTGAAGCAGATAAGGCATTGTACTTACCCTTAAGAGATTCACTAGAAGTTTTTACAGCAGCTGAAGTAAGGGAGGCTACCTGAGCATTAGCACTTGTTAAAACCTTAACTGGAGCTGGCATCTGACCAATTTTTGAGTTGGAGTTACTTGGATTGTAAACACTCCAAAATTTAGTTGCACCAATATTTGCAGCAGTTGGTGCTTTATTTGCACCCGCTTTTACTGCGGCGTAATAGGTAGAGCCGTAATAAACCACATCACCTTTTTTATAAGTGATCAAAGCATCCCAAGTAATTAAATCTCTAAGGGCTGCGCCAACTGGCTCAATTTTTACCATTCTATCCAACTCAGCCACACGTATGGCATCTGTTGCCTCTTTAAATCCTGCAACAAAATCAGTATTTAACTCGATACAACCATCCCAAACCCAAGTTAATTTGGTGGTATTAAAAAATGGATTTTTTGCGCATACATAATCATTCTTACCAATTTTTGCTTTTGCACCTAATGAGGTGCAGGAGCCGCCGGAGGTTACAGCTTGAGCAGGTGTCATGCTGCCAAAAATTAAAAAGCCAGTTAAGAGCAATGCAGAAATTTTCTTATTCACTAAAACTCTCCTTAAATAGGTATGAGATGAGTCTACTTCAGCAAGTATCTAGGCCTACTGCAATTGCTGGGGTAAGTCGGTGAATTTGGTGTGAAAATTTCTATCTTTGTTTACGGCGTATCTTAATTCCTAGTTTTCGAACTAGTGGCCGGGGGGCAATCCTTGCGATACTGCTTAACAACATGTACTGCCAGCCAGGGATACAGATGACCTTTCCAGCTTTCACATACCGCCAGGATTTAGCAACAACCTGATCAACTGTAGTCCACATGTAATTTGGTAGACCACTCATTTTCATCTTGCCACGGGCATGAAACTCAGTTCTGGTAAATCCAGGGCAAAGAGCTGAAACTTTAATATTTGTATCTCGTAGCTCAGTATGAAGATATTCAGAAAAAACAGTTAGGTAAGACTTAGCTGCACTATATGTACCACCTGCGATAAAACTTGCCACGCTACTAACATTTACAATACTTCCACTATTTCGCTTAATCATACCTGGCAGAACTGCGTGGCTAAGGCGCATTGGTGCAGTAACTAAAACATCAAGCAGCTCTTGCTCCTTAGCTAAATTACTGACAAGAAAACTATCCTTAAGCCCAAATCCGGCATTATTTATCAAGACTTCAATTGGCTTTGAATTATTAGCTAACCTTTTTTCAACCTTTGCTAACTGCGCTGGCTTTGTTAAATCAGCCTTAATAGTCTCAGCTTTAATTTTATAGAGCTTACTAAGCTCTTTAGCAACACCCTTTAATCTTGGTAAATCTCTAGCAACTAAAACTAGATCAAACCCCTCTTTTGCTAACAACTTAGCGTAGGCAGCGCCAATTCCAGCAGTTGCTCCAGTTATAAGAGCGGTAGCCATTACTTAATAATCCCCGAGGTATCTTCATCACGGATATTCCATGAAGTTCCATACTCTTCTAGCAAATCTAAAAATGGTTTTGATTCAAACCACTCTGGTCCATTAACACCAAGAGGTTTCCAAGTACCATTTTGAATTAACTCCATTGCAATTACTGGATTAATTGCTGTCTGCCAAACAACTGCTTGGTCTCCATACTCCTTCATTGACCATGCGTTATCAATTACATTGTAAATATAACAAGCCTTTGGATTTCCTTGCTTATCTAATCCTTTAATCAATGCGCCAGCACAGGTCTTACCACGCATACGCTCACCTAATGTTCCTGGGTCTGGCAGCGATGCGGTTAGTAGATCGCGCGGTGAAACACTAACTCCTTGTACATCAACTGTTTCCTTACGATCCATTCCCAACATATTTATAGTTTTTAAGATAGTAATAAACTCAGCACCTAAGCCGTATTTAAAGTTAACCTTCTTAGCATCGATCTTTTGTGGAATAAGTACAACCTCTTCGTGCTCAACATTTACACACTCAACTGGACCAATACCCTCTGGAAAATTAAATATTTCAAGCTCTGAGAATGGTGTAGTGGTATACCAACCGCGACCATCCTCCCAAACAAGTGGTGGATTTAAGCACTCTTCAATTGTGGTCCAGATGGAAAATGAGGGAGCAAAGTCAAAGCCCTCAACCCGAAGATTTGAACCATCTAAGATTGTGCAGGAATCAATGCGGCTAAAGAGATGTTCACTGGCGTACTTTGCAAAAATATCACTCATACCTGGCTCTACGCCCATACCAATTAGCGCATAAATTTTTCGCTCATCCCAGTTAAAGTCGCGAGCAAACTGCTCATCTCCTAGCTTTACGCCGGTTTCTGTATATGGATAGTGCGGGTGCTTACGAGAAAGTGACATTGCCATATCAATGTAGTTGGTATTTTCAATCTCACAAGCTAAAAAGATTGGCATTACAAATCGAGGATCTACTGCATTTATGACTACATCAGGATCAGCTTTGCGAATTAACGCTCTAATATCCTCAAGCTCTGCAGCATTAACCATCGCAGCAGAAAAACGAGGATCTCTAACTCTGGCAACTGCTTCTTCGGCTCTTGAGAGGGTGCGATCTGCAATCACCATTGATTCAATAAATGAACGACGTGATGCGATATTAGCTATCGCTCTACCAACTCCACCGGCGCCTATAACGAGGGCCTTCATGATTTCAACTCCAAACGAATTAATACGAGTCTAGCCGAACGGTAATTTAATACCAAATTTACGCATGTTTATTCAATTGTTTTCTATTATTAATGAATTAAATTAGAATTAACCTATTAAAGAAATTAAAATTAAATATTGTCCCCGTAGCTCAGTGGATAGAGCAACCGCCTCCTAAGCGGTAGGTCGCAGGTTCAACTCCCGCCGGGGACGCAAACAAATTAAATTAATGATTAATTGTAAAACGTTTCATTGCCTTTGGTGCCCACCAATTACGTTCACCAAACAAACGCATGAGTGCTGGTACTAACAATGCTCTTACTAATGATGCGTCAAGCAAGATTGCAAATGCCACACCAAACCCAAGCATCTTTATTGATGTCACTCCGCTTAACATAAAGGAAGCAAATACAATCGCTAGTAATCCTGCTGCTGCAGTAATAATTCTGGCTGAGCGCTGTAATCCAGTGGCTACCGATTCAACATTTGATCTACCAGCGTCGTGCTCCTCTTTGATTCTAGAAAGTAGGAATACCTCGTAATCCATAGATAAACCAAAGGCAACAACTGCAACCAAGATAATTGATCCGGTATCTACCGAGCCAGTTACAGTGAAATCACCAACTAACCACTTCAAATGCCCATCCACAAAAATCCAAGTTATAACCCCAAGAGTTGCCCCCAGTGAAAGAATATTCAAAATGATGGCTTTAATTGGCAAGATGATTGAACCGGTGAATACAAAAAGCAAAATTAGTACTCCGATTGCAATCCAAAGAAGTGCCCATGGCATTGTCTTTGCAATTCCGATTTGTGTATCGGCATAGTCAGCCGCAACTCCACCAATTAAAGTTCCTTCCGGTGCTCTAATCTTCCTAATATCTTTAATTAAAACTTCTGCAGCAGGCGTTCTAGGTCCCATTGAGTGAATTGCAGTAACTCTCACATCGTTACCAGAAACTTGAGAGTCACCAATTCTCACTATCCCTGGAACTTGAGCGATCTCATTTGTGTATTGATTAATTTGAGTACCCATGGTTGCACCATTTGGAACAATGATTTCAATTGGATTTCCCTCTTGTCCTGGGAAGCGGTCTGAAATAATCTTTGAAGCAAGCGCAGCTGAATTACTAGCAGGCAAAACTCGAGAATCAACTTGCGAGAAAACAATATTTTTAATCGGCGCAGCTAGAACTGTTAAAACTATAAGAGAAAGCATTACAACTGCGACCGGTCTGCGCATAACAAAACGAGCAGTTTGTGCCCATCT
>ENA-OUVC01001232-OUVC01001232.1-marine-metagenome-genome-assembly--contig:-NODE-1232-length-15520-cov-3.080943_pt1 | contig 15520 bp, 15 predicted proteins | sample MGYA00248622_ERZ508571 | MGnify/ENA primary metagenome ERZ508571 (study PRJEB26236, sample SAMN06267175) | marine metagenome | isolation source: Columbia River Estuary | place: USA:Columbia River... | reverse complement strand
CAAGATTCCAGAAGATGTGCGCGTTGTTGCACTGCACGATAGCCCAATTGCAAACTACCTCACTCCTTCCATGACAACGGTGAATCTGCCGACTATTGAGATGGGGATGCAGGCTGTGGATCTACTGGTCAGAGTCATGAATGGGGGTTCACCAACCAATTTGGTCGTGAGTGATCTTCCAACGCTGACCATTCGTGAGTCATCCTCCCCTCATTTGAGGTAAAACTTGTCTAGTCAATCGGTTGACTAAAATTAACCCTTCCAATAGTCTGCTCATAGTTAAGGTAGGCAGTGCACCGAAAAGAGAGGGCTTTCTTTAGTGGCTCAAATAACGAAGGCGCATCACATGGGAATATCCGTGCGCTCGATGCGCGAGTCAACCAAATTCTATAAGGACCTTCTTGGCTTTGAAGAGGTTTTTTCTTGGAACCCTCAAGCTGAATACATTGGCGTACTTACTGGATATCCAGAAGTAAATTTGAATGCAACAATTTTAAAGTTGCCAGGGGTAGATGTCTTTCTTGAGCTTTTAGAGTATGGAAATGTTGACTTGAAACCTATAGATCACGGAAATGCTAATCCTGGAATTGCTCATATTGCTTTTTTTGTTGATGATGTTGAAGCATTGTACGAAATCCTTACTGCTAAGGGAGTTAAGAGTGTTTCAAAACCGGTAACACCCACGATGGGTCCAAATAAAGGTGGGCGGGCAATTTATATGATTGACCCAGATGGCGTCAGAGTGGAATTAATCCAAAGTTCGAAGTCATTTAGCGATTATAAGGGCGAATAAATATGGAATTTATGGTGCATATAACGAATAAGTTTCCAGCCGATGGAGATAAGGATTTACTAACACAATTAGTTAAGGAAGAAAGTGCGCGAGCTGCAGAGTTAGCAGCACATGGAGTGATAAAGAAGATATGGCGCAGGACAGGCCAAAAATCTAATGTTGGAATTTGGGTTGCATCTAATGCAACAGAGTTGCATTCAGCAATTTCGAGTTTACCTTTTTTCCCCTGGTTAGAGGTTGAAATTTGGCCCCTTGCTGATCACCCAAATGACCCAAAGAAATACGGAGACCTGAAATGACAGTCATGCGTACTCGCCAAGCAGTGATTCAAGCACTTTCAGATGAACTCGAGAGCGATCCAACTGTTTTCTTAATGGGAGAAGATATTGGTTCTGGAGGACCATTTAAAGCAACAGAGGGATTGATTGAAAAATTTGGCGAAGAGCGAGTTATTGATACCCCGATATCAGAAATGGCCTTTCTTGGAGCAGGGGTTGGAGCTGCAGCTATGGGTATGCGCCCTGTCGTTGAAATGATGTTTATCGAATTCATTGGTGTTGCCCTTGACCAGTTAACAACACAAGGTGCCTTCTATCGTTATTTATCAAGAGGGGCATATGAGGTTCCGTTAACCATTCGCGCTGCTGCAGGTGCTGGCTTAGGTTTTGGGTGCCAACATTCACAAATATTGGACCAATGGTTTAGGGGAAATGCTGGTATCAGCCTGGTAATTCCTTCCAGTCCCCAGTCAATGTATGGACTCTTAAGAAGTGCCATTAGGAGTAATGATCCAGTTGTTGTCTTGGAACATAAAGCTCTCTACGGTGAGCGCGGTGAAGTTGTAACTGGTGAAGCAGGAATCATTCCAATTGGTAAGGCGAATGTTGTCTCTCAAGGTACAGATGTAACAATTGTTGCAATTGGTAGCACTGTGCATACTGCAAGGGCTGCCATGGAATCACAAAGTGAATGGTCAGCAGAGATAATTGATCTACAAACCTTGATTCCGTGGGATAAGGAAACGGTAATGAAGAGTGTTGCAAAGACTGGGCGCTTGGTAGTTGTTGAAGAAAGTTCTTATTCTGGTGGGTGGGGAACTGAAATATCCTCTGAGGTAGTTTCTCAGCTTTGGGGACAATTGAAAGCGCCGCCCCATCGGATCACTTCCCCGGATGCGCCCATTCCTTATGCTCAAGAGCTAGAAAAGCGTTATTTACCTAGCCCTGAGTACGTTGTATCTCAAATTACAGCTCTACTAAAAACTGGTAAATGTCCAGCACCATGGTGGGAAGGATTTAAGTCATGACAACATCACTTGTAAGGCGACAAGCACTCAATACCGAACTTGGACGTCTTGAAAGAATGCTTGAGATTAGAGCAGTTGAAGAGAGTATTCAAACCCTTTATAACGATGGTCATGTTCGAGGAAGCACACACTTAGCTAATGGACAGGAAGCAGTCTCAGTTGGAATTGCAAGCGTCTTAAGACCAACTGATGTGGTTACCTGCACATATCGTGGACATGCTGCCGCTTTAGCCTTAGGAGTTTCGCCGGAGGGTGTACTTGGGGAAATTTGTGGAAGAGTAATTGGTTGTTCTGGTGGCATGGGTGGATCAATGCACCTAATGGATGCTTCTGTCGGACTAATGCCGACGTTTGCAATTGTTGGAGCAGGTTTGCCTGTAGCTGCAGGAGTAGCCCTTGCTGCAAAGCTCAAGAAAAATGATTCAGTAGCACTAACTATTTTCGGGGATGGCTCCACAAATATTGGTGCATTCCATGAAACACTAAATATGGCGAGCATTTTCAAACTCCCTATCATTTTTGTGATTGAAAACAATTTATATGGCGAGTACACAAGAATTAATCTAAGTACCCCCATTAGCGACTTAGCAGATCGTGCAGATTCATATGCCATGCGAAAAGAGATTGTGGACGGGCAGGATATTGATGCAGTAATAAAGTCAATATCGGCAGCAGTAGATTTTGCACGAGCGGGCAATGGGCCTTCACTCATCGAAGCTAAGACATATAGATTTAGTGGACATTCACGTGCTGATCCTGCAACGTATCGCACACCCGGCGAGCTCGATGAGTGGAAGAAGCGCGATCCGCTAGATATCGCTGCAGCAAAACTCATCAAACAAGGAGATCTCACCGATAAAGATTTAGAGGAGTTGAAATCGACTATCGGCTTACGGGTTGAAAAGGCAATTAAAGTGGTACTTGCCAGTGAAGGTCCCTCGTTAGATTCGCTTTTACAACATGTAAGTGCGAGTAGAAAGTAGAAGAAAATGCCTGATTCCGAAGATAATGCCGTGCCAGCTGGCTATGCGAGCAATCTATTTGATTTAAGGGGCCGAACTGCAGTTATCACAGGCGGTGGGAGTGGATTAGGTGCAGCCATAGCAATTGGCTATGCCCAAGTCGGAGTTAAAGTTGCCTTACTTGATGTCAATGTTGAAGGGATGAAGGCGACTCAATCTTCTATTTCCTCCCAAGGGGGAGTTGCAGAGAGCTTTGAATGTGATGTGACTTCAAAAAGTGCACTCGAGAAGACCTCAGAAAACATTCTCAAGAAATTCTCTAGCGTCGATATTTTGGTTAATAGTGCCGGTGCTGCATTTAGAAGCCCGGCTGAGGATTTCCCAGAAGACAAATTAGATTTCATCCTCAATCTCAACCTCAAAGGCACCTACTTGGCCGGTCAAGTTTTTGGAAACATAATGCTTAAGCAAGGAAAAGGTAACATTATAAATATTGCATCTATTGGTGGATTCAATGCTTATCCACTTGCAAGCGCCTACAACGCTTCAAAAGGTGGAGTCGTACAGTTAACTAGGTCTTTTGCTCTCGAGTGGGGAACACGGGGCGTAAGAGTAAATGGCATTGGCCCTACCTTGATGGACTCACCTCTGACAAGGAAGGGTGCTGCAGTTTCCTCAGTTACTTCAGACTTTATAAAGTCAAGAATGCTGAGAGACCGACTTGGTCTTCCACGCGAACTCATTGGAGCCGCTATCTTCTTAGCAAGTGATGCCTCAGAATTAGTAAATGGTCACACAATAATGTGTGACGACGGATATCTAATTGCATAAATAATGAACATAACCAAAGTTCGTGTTGCAACAATTAACCATATTCTTCCAGTGCCAATAGTTTATGGAAATTGGATCATGGACCATCGGGAATTTGCTTTGGTCAGGGTGGATTTAGAAGATGGAACTGCTGGGTTTGCATATGGGTTAACAAGAGATGGTCCAGTAGCGGCGATTGTGCATCGCTCAATAGCACCATGCTACGTTGGACGTGAAATTGATGACCCAAAACAGCTGTATTACGGGGCTTTATGGACAAATCACGCAGTGCACGCTGCAGGAATTGGGATGCGTGCATTGTCTTTAGTAGATATAGCTTGTTGGGATGCATTAGCAAGGCATCGCAAGCAATCTTTCCAAGAAGTACTTGGGGGAGAGCTTTCCGATCTTCCTGCTACAGCAATTGTTGGATATCCACCCACTATGTCGCCAGAGGAGCTTGCAAATCAGATTGTGGATTTGAAGAAGAAAGGTTGGAACAGATTTAAGATTCCAATTTCTCCAGATTTAGATCTGTCTGAAGCAAGGCTTCGTGCCGCACGTGAAGCTGCGCAGAGTGACTGGGTTGGTTTTGATATCAATATGGTTTTGCGCAGCAGTGAGGCAGTACTCGAGTTTGAAAACCGTATTCGTGATTTAAAGTTGGGGTGGATTGAAGATGTTGTCCCACCGGGTGATGCAGCAATGGTTGCAAGGGTACGACAAGGATCAAAGACTCCAATTGCAATGGGTGATGAACAAGGGGGTTCGTATCATCCAGAAGCATTACTCACCGCTAAAGCAGTTGACATCATTCGTGTCGATGCCACAACTAATGGTGGAATAACGGGACTACAAAGTGCACTCGAGAAGGCAAAGATTGCTAGCGTAAAAGTTTCTCCTCATATGTTCCCGCACTTGCACTCCAGATTGCTTCCTATTTTTGGCTTTAAAGATGTGCCGATTGAATGGGGCATACCTGGCACCGGAGTTCATCCAATGGATGATGGGTTAGAACAGCCAGTTATTTTTGAGGGACTAATGAGGCCCCTTACGACTTCCATCGGGTTAGGAAAGATCGTTGATTACGATTGGATAACGAAACAACAGGTTTCTGACGAATTTGGAGCATTAATCGAAATACCCGCCTCCTGCCTTAAGTAACAAGCTCCTCGACCCTAAAAAATTTGAGAAACTTCCCGAGTCAAACGCTTGACTACAGGGTCTCCTGAACCTTACTGTGTGGCAAATGACTCAGACCGGGTCACAATGAAGCACCTTTCAGGGGGAAAGAAATGGTCACGTTAAAGAAGAAAAGAGTTAAAGCACTGTTTGTAGTTGTATCTCTAGGACTAACTTCATTATTAGGAAGCGCTGCAATACCAACGGTTGCAAGCTCTGCCGAAATGAAGAATGTCAAGATTGCGTTCTTACTGCCACAAAACGGTGTGCCACGTTTTGAGCAGTTGGATAAGCCTTACTTTGAAAAGCAAATTAAGAAGCTTTGTCCAACATGCACAGTTCTTCATTACAACGCACAGAATGAAGATGCTGCAAAGCAGCAACAACAAGCCGAAGCAGCACTTGCTGCTGGTGCAAAGATTCTAGTTCTATGCCCAGTAGATGGTAAGGCAGCTAAAGTAATTGCAGACCTAGCGGCCAAAAAGGGTGTACCTGTAGTTGCTTACGAGCGACTAGTTATGGGATCAAAAAATGTAAAAGCATATGTAACGCATGATGGAGTTGAAATCGGAAAAATGCAGGCCCTATCACTCATGGCAGGGACAAAAGCACTTGGCATTTCTGACAAGCCTGTATTGATGGTTCACGGTTCAATTACAACTAGCGATGCAGCACTTTTCAAAAAGGGTGCACAAGATGCATTCAAAGCAGCAGGAGTAAAGATTTTGGCAGAGTTTGATACGCCAGGATGGGACCCTGCAAAAGCACAGGCTCAAATGGATCAATGGATTACACAATATGGTAAGGATGGCTTTGGTGCTGTTTATGCTGCCAACGGCGGAACTGCTGGTGGCATCATTGCATCAATGAAGGCAGCGGGAATTGATCCTTCAAAGCATCCAGTTTCGGGACAAGATGCTGATACAGCTGAAGCACAGCGCATTTTGGCTGGCGAGCAATACATGACCATATTCCGTCCACTGAAGCAAGCAGCAGCATTTGCTGCTACAGCTGCATGGGATGTGCTCAACAAGAAGCCTTTGTCAAAGAAGGTCTATAAATCAACAAGTGATAATGGGGCTTGGAAAGTACCAACTCTCATCGATCCAGCTGTTTCAATCACAAAAGCAAATCTAAAGAAAGTAATGATTGATGGTGGATACACGACTGCTGCAGATATTTGTACGCCTGCGTACGAAGCTGCTTGTACTGCAGCAGGAATAAAGAAGTAAAGAACTAAGCAAATTCCAGGGGGAGTAGGGCTAATGTGCACCAATAACGGTGCCCATTAGCCCTACTATGAATTTAGGGGCTCAATATGACAGTCGGCAAGAAAGTACTTGAACTAGATAATATTGATAAAACCTTTGGTGCCGTTAATGCACTCTCAGGTATTCAACTTTCAGTTCTAGCCGGCGAAGTAGTCGCTCTTGTTGGCGATAACGGGGCTGGAAAATCAACTTTAGTAAAAATTGCAGCCGGAGTAATTCCGCCGGATCAAGGCAATATCCTCTTTGATGGTGAAGCGGTGGTCTTTCGTGGCCCAATGGATGCAACAAGAGCTGGTATTGCTGTCATCTATCAAGATCTTGCCCTTTGTGACAATTTAAGTGTTGTTTCAAATCTCTTTCTTGGTAGAGAAATTCAAAATGGCATTCCACTTTCTCCACTCAACGAGGAAGCTATGGAATCTAAGGTCCTAGAACTGTTAAAAGAGCTCAATGTAGGTCAAATACGAGAGATTGACATAAAGGTTGGGAATCTTTCAGGTGGACAAAGACAAACAATTGCAATCGCTAGATCATTAATTGGAGAACCAAAAGTCGTGCTTCTTGATGAACCGACTGCGGCCTTAGGTGTTGCTCAAAAAGTTGAAGTTCTAAAACTTATTCGACGATTGGCTGATCGAGGAATCGGAGTTTTAGTGATAAGTCACAACATTTCCGAAGTTTTGGAGGTCTCTGACCGCGTCGTGGTCTTAAGACTTGGCAAGGTCGTAGCAAATTTCGAGACAAAAAAGATAACTTCAGATGACGTCGTTGCTGCAATCACCGGTAGCAAGAGTTTCAACTAGTGCCAACCACAAACACTTGTAGAATTTAGGAGTAAAAAACAATGCAAAAACAAGGGCAAGTAGTCAAATTGTGGTTTAGAAGTCAATTAACGGCTGATTTTTCTGTTTTGCCAGTCGGAATCTCACTTCTTTTACTTTCGATTATTTTCCAAACTTTAAATAGTCGCTTCCTTTCAGGTGAAAATTTAGCAAACTTAATTTCTCAGAATGTGCCTCTCGCATTGATTGCTACAGGCTCAGTTTTGATGTTACTAATCGGTGAGATTGATTTATCAGTGGGAGTTGTAAGTGGACTAGCTGCTTCAATCATAATTAGTTTGAATGTATCTAAAGGTTGGTCACCGGCAACCTCGATTGCAATTGGAGTGGCAGTCGCTGCAGCTATTGGTTTATCAAATGGTTTTTTTGTTACAAAATTTGGTTTACCTAGTTTCGTTGTAACCCTTGCAGGATTACTGACCTGGCAAGGTGTCCAATTCACAGTTCTCCGTTCCAGTGGAACCATCAATATTCCGGACGGCTTTATTAGTTCTCTAATGTCAACATATCTTTCACCAAGCATGGGCTACAACTTTGCACTAATTGCGATTTTTATTTATTCATTGAGTATTTTTAACAACTTTAGAAAACGCAAAAATGCGGGATTAAAACCCAGATCCGTAAGAGGCAGCGTAATCAAGATCCTTTTGCTTGCATTTATAGCCCTTGGTCTGGTTAGGCTTCTTAATTCATCTAGAGGAGTCTCTGGAGCCTTGGTCTTCCTTCTCATAGTGGTATCAGTTATTGACTACATCACTAGGAGAACACGATTTGGAAGAAATCTTTTTGCAATCGGAGGAAATCTAGAAGCTGCAAGTCGTGTTGGAATCAATGTTAAGCGAGTCAAAGTAGCCGTATTCATTATTGGTGCAATTTTGGCTGCAACAGGGGGAATATTTGCTTCCTCGCGTCTTTTAGCAGTCAGCACACAGAGCGGAGGTAGTGACCTTTTGCTCAATGCGATTGCTGCCGCAGTTATAGGTGGCACAAGTTTGTTTGGTGGGCGTGGATCCGTCTGGGCGGCTATTTTGGGAACTCTTGTGATTGGTTTTATTTCCAATGGGATGGATCTGATGAATTTTGGGTCAGAGACAAAACTAATTGTCACCGGACTGGTTTTACTATCGGCTGTAAGCGTAGATTCAGTGCTAAGGTCTAAATATCGCAAGAGAGGTTGATTGCCATGAATAATGAATTTGTAGGAGAAGTAGCGGTAGTTACGGGTGGTGCCGCAGGACTTGGACGTGAAATCTGCCTTGCGTTGGCTTCATCCGGAGCAAAAGTACTTGCTCTCGACGTAGATGGTGCGGGACTAAAGGAAACTAAGTTGCTATCCACCGAAAGAGGTGGAGAACTAAAGGTGTTTCAATGCGATGTTGCTGATAGTAAGAGTGTTAAATCAGCTTTTGAATTTTCAGAGAAGGAATTTGGCCACTGCACAATAATGGTTGCAGCCGCTGGAATCGCTTTGTATACAGATTATCTATCTATGGGCGAAAAGGACATGGATCGCACGATTGCAGTTAATTTAAAAGGACCTCTTCTTTGCGCACAGGAGTCATTGCGGCAAATGGAAAAAGCTGGCAAGGGCAGCATAATTTTCATTTCATCAGTTCAGGCTGTAATGAGTTTATTTGGATGTGTTGTATATGCAGCCACTAAATCTGGCCTTATTGCAGCTGCTCGGACATTGGCGCTTGAGACAGGGAAAATGGGAGTTCGTGTCAACACAATTTCCCCTGGAACAATTGATACACCCATGCTTGATAGAGATTTAGCAAGTATGAACCGTGAGGAAGCAGCAAAATTCTTAGAAAAGGTTAAAGCAGCTAATGTTCTTGGTCGAATTGGAAAACCTTCTGAAATTGCAGATGCAGTCATGTACCTATCTTCTCCAAAAGCATCATACGTAACTGGAATCGACTTAAGAGTTGATGCTGGTTTTGCAGCATTAAAGAATATTTAGAGTGGAAGGTAGGAGATTAAGTGAACACACGACAAGAATTTGAGGAAAGACAGAAGTGGACTGCCGACCAAATAAGGCAGGCAGGTTATCCCCTTACTGATGAAGAAGCTACGAGAATCGAAGTTGCCGATTTTGGGCTTGGGGAGATTGATCACTTTGGAATTCAATTGATTACATATGTAAATACTGAAAGAGTTTGCTCAAAAGATATTGTGATGAAACCATGGCAAATATGCCCAGAACATTTGCACCCAAATGAGGGTGCCGAATTAGGTAAAGAAGAGACTTTTCGCTGCAGGAAGGGCTTGGTCTACTTATATGTCCAAGGCAGTCCAACACAATCGCCTTCACATAGATTGCGTCCGGAGGATGAAGGTCGAGTTAGCGTTTTTCATGAAATTGTTTTGAATCCCGGAGATCAATACACGATTATGCCAAACAATTTACATTGGTTTCAGGCGGGCAATGAGGGCTGTATTGTGACGGAATTTTCAACTAGAAGTACTGATGGGTCTGATATTTTCACCGATAAAGCCATAGTACGTGCTCCCAAAATTCCGACAAGCTAATTGTTAAGAATCCCTAATGCTCAGAACGGTTAACTTATGAAATATCAACTCAATGATGTAGTAAATCTTGCATCAGGTATAGATCACTCCGAAGGAATTTGTAAAGGAGTAGATGGGAATGTGTATTTGGGAGGAGAGGCCGGCCAGATTTATCGCCTAACTCTTGAAGGCAATCTGAGTCAAGTGGCACATTTGGAAGGTGGCGGAATTCTATTGGGATTAACTGCTTGCTTAGATGGGCGGTTAATAGTTTGCGACCCAGTGAACAAGTGTCTTTGGAAAGTTGATGTTGAGCACAATACGTGGGAAGTGTTTGTGAAAAGTAGCAAAAGCCTTGAGTTGATTACACCGAATTGGGGCGCATTTTTACCAGATGGAAGTTATGTATTTTCTGATTCTGGAAATTGGAAAAGTGCTGATGGATTCTTGGTACGTGTGTTACCAAATGGAGAAGTTAAAAAATGGAGTGGGGCGTGCCCTGATTTTCCTAATGGTCTTGCACTTTCTGAAGATGGTTCAGGAATTTATGTTCTTGAAAGCACCCCAGGATTACTTTCCTACCTTCCAATCTTGAGTGATGGTTCAGCTGGCACTAAACAAATTATTTGTGAGATTCCTGGAGTTCCTGATGGTGTAACTGTCGCAAAGAATGGTTATTTAATTATTAGTTGTTATCGGCCAGATACAATTTATGTTTGGAGTAAAAACGAAGGTTTAGAAGTACTAATTGAAGATCCTGAAGGGACTGTAGTCGCTGCTCCAACTAACACGATTTTTTCGGGCCATGGAAACCGAGATCTTATTTGGCCAAACTTTGCCAGGTGGAATGTTGCTAAGTTAGAGACTTCATATGAAGGGATTCCCATGCTCTCGTTCTGAGAATGTGGATTCAGCAAAAACAATATGAAATATATGTCCGAGCAACTTGCTGATGGCTTGGGATGGGCTGAGGGCCCTGCAATTCTCTCTGATGGTCGCGTTTGCTTTGTAGAAACCTATAGAAGCCAAGTAAGTGTTTGGGAAAAAGGCAAAGGAGTTTCACAATACGCATTTACAGCAGGTGGTCCAAATAGTTGTGTACTTGGTAAATCTGGAGAACTTTATGTATGTCAAAACGGTGGAACCACTGGGCCATGGCGTGCCAAGCAAATGGTTCAACCTTCTATTCAAGTTATAGCTTCGCAAGGCGCTAAAGCAGAAACTCTTGTGACGCAAATTGAAGGTATAAGTTTTAATGGCCCAAATGATTTGGTTTTTGGAAATAACGGAAATCTCTACTTCACCGATCCTGGAACATACAACACAACAAATCCAGACCCGTCATATATCTTTGAATTGGCACCAAATGGGGATGGAAGGCTTCTTGCTGAACTAAAACCTTCAACTTTTCCCAATGGAATTGCCGTAGAAGCAGATGGATCCCTCGTTTGGGCAGAGTCTTATTCAGGAATGGTGAGAAGACTAAACATTTCTTCTCTTGTTATCGAGGATATTTGCAAATTGCCCGGCGATAATCCGATTGCAGATGGATTAGCTGTAGCTCAAGACGGCAGGTTGTTCGTTACTACCGTCAATGGAGGTGGAATAGATGTAATCAACTCTGATGGAAGTTACGATCAATTCATCACCGTCGGAAAGATTCCTACAAACTGCGTATTTTCTGGGAGTGATCTTTATGTCACTGATGCAGGAGTGTTTGCAAACTCCGCTGAACCAAAGATGCTGGGCCAATTGTTGCGCTTGAACAATGTGACAGCCGGTCTTCCCGCTTTGCACGGGTCAATCGATAACTAGATTTACACTTACAAAGTCAACTAGGGAAGGAGATTCATGTGTCGAGCCAGTTGATTTATCCATTTTCTTTTGGGGATCGTGGGCAATCCGACCTCCTTGGGGGCAAAGGTGCGAATTTGGCTGAGATGGTGCGAATCGGATTACCTGTACCTCCGGGTTTCACGATTACCACTGAAGCTTGTCAACAGTTTCTTGCAACAGGCGAAGTTCCCAAAGGATTGGCCAGTGAAATTGACGCTTCACTTAAAGTACTAGAAAAAAGTTTAGATAAGGAATTTGGAAATCCCAATAAGCCACTTTTGGTTTCGGTCAGATCAGGGGCAAAATTCTCTATGCCCGGAATGATGGAGACTGTTCTCAATGTCGGAATGACGCCAGAAGTTACAGAGCAAATGGCAATCCGAACAGGAGATTCAAGGTTTGCCTGGGATTCTTATCGCCGATTTGTGGATATGTATGCTCGAATTGTTTGCGATGTACCACAAGCAGAATTCCATAAAATTGAAAACCGAGTTCTTGCATCATTTGGCGGAGCAACCATTCAAGAATTAGAGGCAGAAGGACTTAAATCCTTAGCTGATGGATATAAGAAAGTGAGCGAGGCGCTGACTGGTGAAATATTCCCAGTAGACCCACGGGAACATTTGATGAAATCGGTCGAAGCAGTTTTCCATTCATGGAACTCAGAACGTGCCCAGCTTTATCGTCGTCGTGAGCGAATTCCATCTGATTTAGGTACTGCAGTGAATATTCAATCAATGGTTTTTGGAAACCTAAGCGATGACTCAGGTACTGGTGTTGCATTTACCCGAAATCCTGCAACTGGTGAGCAAGGAAGTTATGGAGACTATCTACAGCGCGCACAAGGTGAAGATGTTGTAGCGGGTATACGTAACACAATGTCTTTGGCTGAGTTCAACGAGTTAAGTCCTAAGGTTTATGGCGAACTAGATCGTGTTATGACTTTACTTGAAGATCACTATCGCGATTTATGCGATATCGAATTTACAGTAGAGGAAGGCAAACTCTGGATTCTCCAAACTCGCGTAGGAAAGCGCACTGCAGAGGCTGCCTTTCGCATCGCAATTCAATTAGTTGATGAAGGCAAAATCTCAATGGATGAAGCACTAGTGCGCACTTCCGGTGATCAACTAGCTCAGTTAATGTTTCCTCAATTTGATTTGTCAGGCTCAACAGCACCAATCGCAACTGGTATACCAGCTTCACCTGGCGCAGCTGTAGGTGAAGTTGTTTTCGACTCTCGCAGAGCATTTGATTTGGCTCGCAGTGGGAAGAAAGTGATTCTTGTGCGTCGAGAAACAAGCCCAGATGATTTAGTTGGCATGGTTGCATCTGAAGGTATATTGACAAGCCGCGGCGGGAAAACCTCTCATGCAGCAGTTGTTGCACGAGGAATGGGAAAAACGGCAGTATGCGGAACGGACGCAATTTCTGTTGATGAACGTGCATCCCTTTTCACAGTAGGGAGTTTGACTGTTTATGAGGGAGAGACAATCTCGATTGATGGCACAACTGGAAATATTTATATAGGCACAATTCCTGTGATCGCATCTCCCGTTACCTCATATCTTGAAGGGCGCTTGGCTGCTTCCAGCACAGGTGCATCACCAGTCGTAAAGGCGGTAGATCGCATTCTTTGTTACGCAGACGAAATACGAACTCTCAAGGTTCACACAAATGCTGATACTCCAGAAGATGCTGTGAGGGCACGAATTCTTGGCGCTGAAGGTGTTGGGCTTTGTCGTACAGAACATATGTTCCTCGGGCCACGGCGAGTATTTGTTGAACGCCTTGTATTGGCTGAAAATGAAGATGTTCAGCGTGGTGTTATTGCAGAGATGGAACCACTACAGCGTGCGGATTTCGTTGGCATCATGATGGCTATGTCAGGTTTGCCAGTGACTATTCGCCTTCTAGATCCTCCCCTGCATGAGTTTTTACCACCACTTACCAAGCTCAGCGCAGAAATGGCAAGAGCTGAAGCACTCGGTGAAGAAATTCCTGCGCGCGATACGGCCATATTTGCAGCGGTAAATCGCTTGCATGAAGCAAATCCGATGTTAGGTCTTCGTGGAGTTCGCCTTGGAATCTTGATTCCCGAGTTATATAAAATGCAGGTACGTGCAATTGTTCATGCATATCTTGAAGTTCGCAAACTTGGACACGATCCAAAACCAGAGGTAATGATTCCGCTTGTTTCGACACAGCGAGAATTGCTGTATTTACGCGAAACTTTAGAAGTAGAAATTAAGCGAACTTTTGATTCAACAGGGCAAAGCGTAGGAATTCCAATCGGAACTATGATTGAAACCCCACGTGCAGCTTTAACCGCAGGGCGATTAGGACACTATGCAGATTTTTTCTCTTTTGGAACAAACGATTTAACACAGTTAACTTGGGCATTTAGTCGGGATGATGTTGAGTCAACATTTTTACCGCGCTATTTAGATTTAGAACTTTTACCGTTTAACCCATTTGAATCTCTGGATCAAGCCGGTGTAGGAATTCTTATACGCACTGCCGTGGAACAAGCTCGTGAATTAAGGCAAAACTTTAAACTTGGTGTGTGTGGTGAACATGGGGGAGACCCACGAAGTATTCACTTCTTCCACGAACTAGGGCTTGATTATGTTTCTTGTTCACCATTCCGAGTTCCTGTAGCCCGCCTCGAAGCAGGACGAGCATTGGTCTTAAATCTTGCTAGTGGAAGTCCGGTTTGATTTAACTAGATCGATTCCAAGAAAAAGCAATGCTGCCCAGATAAAGCCGAACCCCACAACTTTTCCAGATGACATATCCTCGTTGAATAGAAATACACCCAGTAAGAAAAAAATAGTTGGAGTTATGTATTGAAGTAATCCTAAAGTGGAGAGCGGTAATCGCACTATCGCACCATTAAAAAGTAATAGAGGAATTACTGTTGCAGCACCAGCTAGGCAAAGAAGTGCTGTCACCATTATTCCTTGTCCGAATTGCGCCGTCCCATTTCCTTCAATATAGAAAAGAAAAGCCAAACTTGGGAGGAAGGCAATTAGTGTTTCAATCGTGAGGGATTCGAGAGCTCCTAGGTCAATCAACTTCTTTACTAAACTATATGTTCCCCATGAAAATGCAAGTGAAAGTGAGATCCAAGGAAATTGATGATATTCAAGGGTCAGGATTAGCACAGATGCGGCTCCAAATGCCACAGCTAGCCACTGTAAAACCCGAAGTGATTCTCTAAAAACTAAAATCCCAAACAAAACATTTAGTAATGGAGTTATGTAGTAACCCAAGGCACTCTCAACAACTCGGCCAGCACCCACGGCCCAGATGAATACTCCCCAATTTATTGTGAGGAGTCCAGAGGAAATCGCCAAGATTGAAAACATACGTTTAGATTTTATAATCAAGAATGTGCTTTTTAATTGTTTTCTCAGTGTTAGCAACAAAGTGCAAACAACTAAGGACCAAATGCCTCGATTAGCAAGAATTTCAAAGGAAGAGGCATTTTCAATGTGCTTCCAATATATTGGTAGAAAACCCCAAACGAAATATGCGCTAACGCCATAAACGAGGCCGAGCTTATATTTACTCAATTATCTAAAGTTCGTAAACTGAACTGCGAAGTCCCAGCCACCATCTTTAATCATGGCCATAGTGTCCTGAAGATCATCACGGCTCTTTGATGTCACACGTAGTTCATCACCTTGGATCTGAGTCTTAACTGATTTAGGACCTTCATCGCGAACAAGCTTTGCAATCTTTTTGGCATTCTCAGTTGAGATGCCTTCTTTTAATGGTGCAGAGATTTTGTAGATCTTGCCGCTGAGTTGTGGGGCTCCTGCATCTAGATGCTTAAGTGAAACTCCACGCTTAATCATCTTGTCTTTCACGACATCGAGTGCTGCTTTTGCACGCTCTTCAGTATCGGCTTCAATCAAAACCTTTTCACCTTCAAGTTCAATTTTTGAGCCAGTGTTTTTGAAATCAAAGCGAGTATCAATCTCGCGAATGGCCTGATT
>ENA-OUVC01001231-OUVC01001231.1-marine-metagenome-genome-assembly--contig:-NODE-1231-length-15522-cov-2.442344_pt1 | contig 15522 bp, 8 predicted proteins | sample MGYA00248622_ERZ508571 | MGnify/ENA primary metagenome ERZ508571 (study PRJEB26236, sample SAMN06267175) | marine metagenome | isolation source: Columbia River Estuary | place: USA:Columbia River Estuary... | reverse complement strand
AGGATTTGGGGCCTTTACCCATGGCACCAAAGAGTCCAATGTCACCTTTGCAGCAGGATATGCATGGATCAATACAAAAGAAGACAATGGTGGGGGAAATTCACCAGTGATGAGCCTTTCGGGCAACCAGCGGCTTTCTAAAAACCTCAGCCTCATGGGGGAACTCTGGTACCTGCCTGAGGCTGGTGTATTTTTTGGTGGCCCCTGCTTTCGTCTGTACAAAAGCAAAAAATCATCCTTCGATTTTGGCATATGGTGCATTGGAGTAGAAGATAAAAATCCCTTTATACCGGTCGTGGGGTATACCTACAATTTTGTAAAATAAAGCACCAAATTCATGGAATCATCCCGCATTGCCATTTCAATTGGGGTTACTTTGGATCGATTCATCCGCAGCAATGAGCGTCAATATCCTCAGTCTGTTGGTGAGTTTTCACAGTTGTTGAGGGACATCGCCCTGGCATCGAAAGTGGTGAACCGGGAGATCAACAAGGCGGGCCTGATTGATATCATGGGTGCTGCAGGAAACCAGAACACCGCAGGCGATGAACAGCAAAAGCTTGATGTGCTGGCGGATATCCGCTTCACCCGTGCCTTGTTCAAGGGTGGTGCAGCCTGTGCCATTATTTCAGAGGAAGAAGAAGGCATTGTTCAGCTCAATCCAGATGCGAAATACATTGTAGCCATCGATCCATTGGATGGTTCCAGCAACATTGATGTGAATGTTTCCATTGGTACAATTTTTTCTGTTTATAGAAGGAAATCAGTGGTTGGAACGCCCATTACCCTGGAAGATTGTTTGCAGCGCGGTTCAGCACAGGTGGCTGCCGGATATGTCTTGTATGGGTCTTCTACCATGTTGGTCTATACTACAGGGCAGGGCGTAAACGGGTTTACGTATGAGGCAACATTGGGAGAGTATGTTTTGTCTCATCCTGGTATGCACATCAAAGCTGATGCCAAGATCTATTCCATCAATGAAGGCATTTCAAAATCATTTGTCCAGCCAGGCATTCATGCCTACCTGAACCAATGCAAAGATCAATATTTTGCTGCCCGGTATATTGGCTCTTTGGTGGCAGACATTCACCGCAATTTGTTGAAAGGGGGAATCTACCTCTATCCCGCCACCATCCATCATCCACAAGGCAAGCTCAGGTTGATGTTTGAAGCCAACAGCCTTGCTTTTGTTGTTGAGCAAGCAGGCGGGAAGGCTACTGATGGCGAAAAAAGAATACTTGATATTGAACCTACCCATATACACCAGAAATCTCCGCTGTTTATCGGCTCCCTCCAGATGGTGGAAATGCTGGAGGATTTTTTAGGCAAAGGGCAATAATCTTTTGATAAATTTCAACAATTGCTGCAGAGGAACAGACGCTAATCCCATGAATATCAAAATAAATAGATATTTTTGCCGCAGTGTATCGTTGACCGGATTTCCGTAATTCCCTAAAAATTGCCAACAATCCCAAATCTTTAAAAATAATGAATTCTAGCAGGATTGAAGTAATGCAGTTTTTGGCGAAACAAATTGATCAGGAAATTGATGAGTACCTGAAGGATATCGATACCAATTGGCAACCATCCGATTTTTTACCCGAAAGCAATCATCCTGATTTTGTAAAAGAAATCAAGGAAATCCAGGAGCAGTGCAAGGAACTTCCCTATGATTATATGGCGGTTTTGGTAGGTGATATCATAACTGAAGAAGCTTTGCCCACCTATGAAAGTTGGCTGATTGATATTGAAGGCATCAGCAAAGCAGAACCCCAAGGCTGGAGCAAATGGATCAGGCGATGGACGGCCGAAGAGAACCGCCATGGCGACCTTTTGAACAAATACATTTACCTCTCGGGGCGGGTGAACATGCAACAAATGGAAATCACCACGCAGCACCTGATTGCTGACGGCATGGAGATTGGTACGGCACGCGATCCTTACCGTAATTTTGTGTATACCTCTTTTCAGGAACTGGCCACGAACATTTCTCACAGGAGAACAGCAACCATTGCCAAACAGCATGACAATGTACAGCTCTCAAAAATTTGTGGTGTGATTGCTGCAGATGAATTGCGGCATGCCAGGGCTTATAAAAGCTTTGTTGCCAAAATATTTGAATTGGATCCCAGCCAGATGATGCTGGCTTTTGAAGACATGATGAGAAAGAAAATTGTCATGCCCGCCCATTTTATGCGGCAACAGGGGGAGAAGATTGGACAGAGCTGGACCCATTTCAGTGATGCCGCCCAGCGCCTGGGGGTATACACCAGCATGGACTATGCCAATATCCTGGATTCCCTGATCAAGGAGTGGAATATCGGCAACATCTGTAATCTCACCGGTGCTGCAGAAAAGGGAAGGGATTACCTGATGACCTTGCCGGACAGGTTCAAAAAAATATCAGAGCGCGTTTCCATCAAAGCGCCGTTGGATTACAAGTTCAACTGGATTTATTCATAGTGAACTTGTCTTCAGCAAATAAATCAAGCCTATTTTCAAGATTGGCTTAAGTTTGTCGCCATGCACGTATTTACCTACAGACGAAAAATCATCATTACCTGCCACAAATGGCTGGCCCCCTCCCTGGAAAAAGAAGTTACTGCGTTGGGTTTTAACCCAGAACGTGTTTTTCAAACGGGTGTTGAGCTCATGGGTACCATGCAGGATTGCATTCGGTTGAACTTACACCTGCGCTGTGCCAGCCAGGTCATGTATTCGCTCAAATCCTTTCTCTGCGAGGATCCTGACGAACTCCACCAGAACCTGGTGACCCTGCACTGGGAAAAGCTCATCCCTCCCAACGGCTATTTCTCTGTGACCAGCAATGTTTTTCATCCCAGCATTTCCACGAATCTTTTTGCGAACCTGAGGGTAAAGGATGCCATTGTTGACCGCATGCGCGATACCATCAGGCGTCGCCCAACCACCGGATCCGATTTGTTGGGGGCAGTCATCTATCTCTATTGGAAAAACGATCAGGCAGAAATATTCATCGACACCTCAGGCGAAACCCTTGCCAAACACGGTTACAGAAAGTTACCCGGTCAGGCTCCTATGCTGGAGGCCCTTGCCGCCGGCACTATTCTTTCTACCAAATGGGAACATGCCACGCCTTTCATCAATCCGATGTGCGGCTCAGGGACACTGGCCATTGAAGCTGCCCTGATGGCCACCAAAAGAGCACCAGGACTGCTGCGCAACAATTATGCCTTCATGCATATTTTGGGCTATGAGACTGAAATGTATACCAGTGAAAGGATCAAGCTGGATGAGCAGGTTGTTGAGCTGCCCGGCATGAACATCATTGCCTCAGACATGAGTGAGCGGGCGATTGAAATTGCCCGAATCAATGCAGCCGCGGCAGGGGTAGACCACCTGATTGATTTTGAGGTCTGTGATTTTGAAGACACCACGGTTCCGGAAGGCGAGGGTGTTATGATGTTCAATCCGGAATACGGAGACCGCATGGGCGATGAAGTTGAGTTGAATGCTACCTATGCCAGGATCGGTGATTTTCTAAAGCAGCGGTGCAAGGGAAAAACAGGATATGTTTTTACCGGGAACCTTGATCTTGCAAAGGCCATTCGCCTGAAAACAAGCAGGCGGATTGAGTTCTTCAATGCCACCATTGATTGCCGATTGATGGAATTTGAATTGTATGCCGGCACAAAAAGAACCGATAAATGAAAAAGGAAAGTGGGAAAAGTATACCAAGAGGTTGAATCAACCCAACTGCATTGTATGAAAAGGATGATATGTATTCTGCTTCTTGTGGCCAATATTTCGGCCTTTTCTCAGCCCAAACTCCAATACCATGCTGCTTCAACGATGAAGATCCTGGGCAGGGCTTTTCCTCAGCAAACCACTTACAAACGCTTTCCCGATAGCCTTGAAATGCACCTGCGCAATCCGGTCTGGAGCCTCAGCAAGAACAGTGCTGGCATCGCCATTTATTTTGAGACCAATTCAACCCAGGTGGCCGCCAAATGGAAGACCGGTGGCGAGGTGAATTTTCAACATGTTGCCGGTACGCTGGTGAAGGGTGTTGATTTGTATGGGCTGGATGGCAACAAATGGTATTATGCCGGCATTGGCCGTCCCTCCAATGGAACCCGCCATGAATCATCCATCATCAAAGGCCTTGATGGGGCCATGCGCCAGTATATTTTATATCTCCCTTGTTATGACAATACCGATTCAGTGGAGATTGGCATTGATGAGCATGCCATCCTGCAAGAGCCCGCTACACCGGTCTTGGCATCAGCCCGTCCGATTGTTTTTTATGGCACCAGCATCCTGCAAGGCGCTTCTGCCATGCGTCCGGGAATGGTCTATCCTGCCATCCTTGAAAGAAGGTTGCAAAGGGAAACCATCAACCTCGGCTTCAGCGGCAACGGCCAGTTAGACTCCATGCTGGCGGTGATCATGTCTACCATTGATGCTTCCTGTTATGTGGTGGATTGCGGTCCTAACCTCAGTCCTGAAATGGCTGCGGCGCGCACGCTTCCTTTTTTGAAGAAACTCAAAAAACTGAAACCAAGCACACCAATATTATTGGTCTCCAACATTGACTATCCTCATGCAAGGTTCAATGCCACGGTTGCCAAAAAAACAAAAGCAGTCAATGCACATTTTTTGGAGGCCTTCAATGCCATGAAGAAAGAAGGATACAAGGGGATCTATTTTCTTCCTTCAACCGGATTGATTGGTGATGACGGAGAAGCCACAGTAGACGGTGTTCACATGACCGATCTTGGTTTTTACCGCATGGCCAATGCCATTGAAAAGGAGTTGAAGCAGATCTTGAAATGACCCGTCATCCGCGCAATGATAAAATTTTATTTGCTTTATCGCGTGAAGGTCATGTCTTTTCCCAACTGCCATTTGTTGTTGTAATAGCCTGCTGCTTTAACAGCAGTTTCGCCTTTCTCCAACATGTCCAATGAGAAAATCATGAAGTCTGGGAATCCGCTTCCACCTGCAAAATACTGGTTGGCCTCCGCTGCGCGCATGCCCTTCAATCCTGTGCCACCAATCAGGGCAATCGAGCTGAAACCATTGTTCTGGTTGGGCCAGAGGTGATAGGATCCAAGGTCATTGCCCTTCAAGGTATCTGCACCCACAACAGCAAAACCGCTGTTGATCTTGATCGGGCAATCTTTCAACAAATTTCCAGCAATGGAATTGGTTGTCATGTTGCCAAAAAGAATGATGCCTCTTCCTGCATATTTCACTGAATCAAATTCATTGTCTGCAATGATGTCAATCGCACCATTTCCACGGTAGTACCAGGTTTCTGCATCGTATTTAGCCTTGTTCAGCATCCATGCATTCTCTTCCGCATTTCCTTTTGTTCCATAGACAAAAACCATCTTGTGCTGGAAGGCTTCCTTGAATCCGCCGTTCCTCATTTCTCCTTTTTCATATGAAGGAGCCAACTCATTAGTTATCCACTTGTCTTCAAATTTCAACAAGACCAATGGCGCATTCTTGGCTGCAATGGTTGTGATGGATTGGCCGTCCAGCTCAATGTTGACGGTATCTCCAGCCTTGAAGTCTTTCAGGTCAAACTGCAGTCTTTTCAGGTTGGTGGTGCTTCCCTTGATGGATTTCAATTTCATGTCCCGCTTCAACATCACCTTGCTGAATTGGTACTGTTGGTTTTGCTGCAGCAATCGTACCCAATGGTGTGTGGATGAAATGCCAACCGAAGCGGTGGCAAAATCTATTTCATTGACGGCATCACTTGTTGGAATGGTATGTTGTTTGAAGTATTCAAATATGGGAGGCCAGTCTACACTTTCGTTTCCAAACCAATGCGAGCCGCCGGGATATTCTTTGTAACTAAAATCAGGATGGAATTCTGCCAATACTTTCCTCATTTGCCTGGCGTACTCCACCGATACCGTCGGATCTGCATCGCCATGGAAAATATAGACTCCGCCTGCCTTGTAGTTCTTGGCAAGGTTGATGACGTTGCCGGTATTGCTGGCCCTGATCAATAATTTTTTGGTATCCGTTGTTGCGTCTGTAGGAACCTTTCCATCATGCGATCCATATTCTGCAAGCGTTGGGTAGCCTGCGCAAGGGGCAATCGCCGCCCAGTTCCCTGCATAGGTGGCGCCCAGGTACCAGGTGCCGTGTCCACCCATGGAATGCCCTGTAAGATAGACCCGTTGTGGATCTGGGCTGAACCTGCTCTTGGCAATGTCCAGCACTTCCAGCGCATCCATCCTGCCCCAGTCTTCCCAATTGAACCCCCTTGGTCTTCTGTTGGTCGGTGCTACCACAGGGCCTTCTGCTTTGGGTGCATAAGCCCTTGCCTGTGAAATGGCTTCCACTTCCGCACCATGCACAGAGAAGAACAGCGATGGATTTTTTGTGGGTACTGTTTGTGGAGCAACAGCATAATACTGTACGGAACCATCAATCTTGCTGACAAAAGTATAGCTGGCATGTTCTCCCTGGTTGACAGCTGTTACCGCGATGGTGGTTGAATCAATCAGTTTGTTGCCATCGTAAAGGCCCAGTTGCATGCCATAGCTTCCTTTGTTGATGGCATCTGGCACTGGTATGGTGATGGCCACTTTTCTGCTCATCATGGCATGAACCGATGGAACAAGGGTTGTAGCCGTTTTCCCTTCAAGTGTTATTTTGATGCTCAGGTTTTTGGCGTTGGTAGAGGATGTGTTCAATACCACAATACCGCCGACAAGTTCTCCTTTTGACTCTCCTTTTACAAGGAAAGGAAGGGTAGGGTCTGTTTTCAATATCGACAATTGTTTGCTCGGAAACTCAAGGCGAGCATTGATCATCGCGTACCTTCCCATGCCTGCAGACCTGATATAGATTTCGTTCACTCCTTTTTTCAATGGCACCGGAATGTTCATCCAGCCATACCTGTACATGTCACCAGCATGCGGTGCACCATTCACATAGACCATGGAATGGCCGGTGGCCACCAATACTGCCGTTTGATTTTTGGGGGATGTATAGGTGAGGTAAAGGTATCCGCTGCCAAGGGCAGCACTCCTGAAACTCCCTGCGCTATCGGGTTTGATGGCCGTCCATTCCGCCTTCTTGCTTCCCCCGGCAAAAGAAAGGGATTCGCCCGCAACTGGTTTTATACCCGCATTGTAGAGCTGGAAGGCCAGTCCATCACTGTACAAGGCCTCTCTTCCGTATTGGTGCACATTGCCAATGGCCAATCCATCGGAAAAAAAATAGGTTGTTTGTCCGTTCAGCGCAACGGTGAAAAGACAAAACAATACCATGAAACAGTTCGATATGGGCTTTTGCATAACATAAATATATTGGTTTTTCCTTTCTTATCTATCTTCGGGCTTCTATGAAATCTGTTCAAAAGGAAGAGGGAATTCAAATCAACAAGTATATCAGCAATTCAGGTTTCTGTTCCCGGCGGGAAGCGGAAAAACTGATCGAACAGGCCCGTGTTACCATCAACGACGAAATGGTGCTTTTGACTGCCCGTGTTTATCCGGGAGATGTTGTTGCCATTGATGGAGAAAAAATCAAGAACAAGCAGAAGCCGATTTATATTGCCCTCAACAAACCGGTTGGCGTTACATCCACCACTGATGAAACGGACAAGTCCAACATCATCCGTTTCATGAACCATCCCAAACGCATTTTCCCCGTAGGCCGTCTCGACAAGGATTCAGAAGGATTGATTTTGCTCACCAATGATGGCGATATTGTCAACAAGATCTTGCGCGCAGGCAACAACAACGAAAAAGAATATGTGGTTTCTGTTGACAAGGAACTCACACCAGAAATGATCCGGCAAATGGGCAATGGTGTCAAAATTTTGGGAGAACGCACCAAGCCTTGTTATATCAAGCAAGAAGCACAAAGAAAATTTCGCATCATCCTGAAACAAGGACTGAACCGGCAAATCAGGAGAATGTGTGCCGAGTTTGGTTACAAGGTCAAGGACCTCAAACGCATCCGGATCATGCACATCCAGTTGGGCAACCTGGCAGTTGGCAAATGGAGATACCTTACTCCTACAGAGATTGAGCAGTTGGAAAGGTTATTGGATAAGGCCTACAACTGAGTGTTGTTGTAGGACAAAACATTACCGCAAAATTGTCACGTATCCCGCAATTTTCTTTCTTCCATTTTTGGGGTCGATGACGTAGTAATACGTTCCTGAAGGTACGGGAGATCCCTTGTAGTTTCCATCCCAGGGTTTTGTGTATCCTGTATTGTTGTAGAGTAGTTGCCCTGTAGAATTGTAAACTTCAATAACACATCCTTCATACTGATCGAGGTATTTGATTTCCCAAGTATCATTGATGCCATCGCCATTGGGGGTGAAGGTATTGGGAGGTTTAGGCATGGCCAGGGATACGATGAAGAGGGTATCCTTGCTGGTGCAGGCACCCCTTCCTTTTACGGCGAGGTAGTAGTAAGTATCTTCTTTTGGTTTGATGATGGTGGGTTGCAGGATGGTGGTATCGCTGAGGTAGATGGACGGTGTCCAGGTATAGGAGATGATTCTTCCTGCTGCAGTGGCCTGTGTTTTTTTCTGTCCATCATCAAGGACGAAGAGGTCTGGCCCTGCTGAGATTACCGGATATGCAAATACTTCGATTTGTTTTTTGATGGTATCGGTATAACAACCCAGGTCTGTTTGTGCAAAGAAGGTGATGGTATTGATGGAGGCAGTGCTGTAGCGGTGTGTAGGGTTTTGTATACTTGCTGTTGCTGCATCACCGAAGTTCCAGAACCATTTGTTGAAGACACCATTTTTTGTTTTGCTGCTGTCTGTAAAGCGGAGCAGGTCTCCCAGACAGAGGGAGTCTTGAGAAGCGAAGCCTGCCTTGGGTTGTTCGTACACCGTTACCAGTTGTTGGGTCAGGGAGTCTTTGCAGTTCTTGGTGCTGGTAACGATGAGCTGCACATTGTAGGGTCCTGTGGCGCTATAATTGTGGAGGCCATTTTTTACCACAGAAGGATTGCTGTTGCGGGGATTGCCGAAGTTCCACCGGTAGGTCAGGAGGTTATCGGTACCATCGGGGATGGTGGTAGTATTGTTGAACAAGGCCCTCCCTTCAGGCAAACAAACGTTGGGCAGATCGAAGGCCGGCCTTGGCAGTGCAAACACATCAAGGGGGATGGTTTTGGCCTGGCTTACACAACCACTGTCGGAAGTAACGACCAGTGAGACATCATATTTTTTGTAAACAGAAAATGTATGCGAGACCACTCCGCCTGTAAGCGCATTGACGACGGGCGTTGCATCCCCAAAATTCCATGCCCATTTGGCAAGCTTTCCGACTGCCGTGGTGGCAGTGCTTGTGAAGCTGATGGGGTTCTTCTCGCAGTTGAGGGTTGATATGGTAAAGTCTGCTGTGGGCAAGGGCCATACGGTGATGTTGCGGGAAGCAGAGTCTTTGCAAACGCTTGCTGATGAACTGTAGACATATTTAATTGCATGCGTTCCCACACCCGCAGCAGCCGGATCAAACAGACCAGTACTGTTGACCCCTTTTCCTGCAAAAACAAATGTTCCAGGAACAATCGGATCAAAGGATGTTTGCGTTACCTGCCGCGGTGCTGCATCAAGGCAGATACCCGGTATGGGAGTAAATCCTACCCTGGGGCTGGCATTGATGCTGATTGTTTTGGTGATGGCCTTGCTGCAGGAAGAGGCCGTTCCGGAGAAAGCCCGAAGGGTCACATTGAATGTTTTTGCTGCGGGCGACTGGAAGTCGGTATACCGGAAGGCATAGACCTTGCCAACAAAGGGCGTTTCATCAATGGTTTTCAAGGCAGGATTGTTGAGGTCCCAATAGATCTCCAGTCTTGTGACATTATCAAAATCAATGGTAGAGCGGTTGACGATTCTTACGGAGTCGTTGCCACAAAGCGAGTCTGGTGCAAGGATATCAAAGGCCGGTGTGGGATTAGTCCCAAAAACTTTAAACGATTGGCTGATGGAGTCTATGCATCCTCTAGACCCAATCACCAGCTTCACCAGGTATTGTCCTGTGGCATTGTATTTTATGGAAGGATTTTTTTCGGTTGTATTGGCCAGTGTAAAGGTTGGACCATTGACGACAGGTGGAGTACCGGTATTGAAGCTCCACTTGTATGAAAATCCGGTATATCCATCCGGGCTTTTGGTGCTGTCGATGAACACTGCTTTGGCATCATCCAAACAGACTTCCGGGACGATAAAACCCGGAACGGGCAATGGGTTCACGACAAAGCTGTTGAGCCTGAAGGTATCACTGACGCAACCCGTTTGAGACTCCGCCACGAGCCGCACATTTTTGGCCCCGAAGCTTGCATACGGACTGACCTGATCAACGTTGTTTGTATACTCTTTAAACCCTGCACCATTGTCGAGGTTCCATCTCCATTTTACAATAGTGCCGGACTGGATGGTGGAAGCGTCTTTGAAGGTGATATTGGTATTGATGCAGGTGATGTTGGGTACCGTATAGGCGGTAACCGGCTTGGAAGAAAGTCGAACCAGTTTTGTAACATCATCTGAGAAACATCCGCGTGCGGAACCCACCTTGAGGGTAACGGGAACATCACCAACAAGTCCGATGACCACTGGCAGAATCACGGCACTGTTGGTATCAAGTTTTTTCCCGTTGCCAAAATCCCATACCCAACGAACACCGGCATTGGCGGGCGTTGTAAAGGATACGCCATCCTGCGCACACCCATTGCTGGAGAACTGAAAATCGGCAAGCGGCTGATCGATGAAGAGCCTGATGCTGTCTGTAGCAGTGCCACAACCAGCCCCTGAAGTGGTGATGGTATACAGCCCTGTATCCTTCGCCTGGTAAGGATTGATGATGAGCATGGAACTATCGCTGCTGAACCCGTTGGGCCCCGTCCAACGGTAGGTGTCTGCGCTGAAATTTCTGGCGTTGATTTTTGCAGTATTTCTGTTGCAAAGCGTGACAGTATCACTCAATGCTTTGGTCGAATCTTCCTGGTTTTTGAGCACAATGGTATTGCTGCTGAAATCAGAAAAAAAGCCATACCGGGTCGTACCTGTGGGGCTTCCATGGATGATGCCAACATGGAATTTACCACTGGGGTTTTCCACCGTCACTGTCTGTCCTGCACCTGCCACATTTGTAGGTATGGTAATCCTTGATGCCATCCATTTTCCTCCTGATCCAGGGATGGCTTGAAACTGTGATGCACCAATCAGTGTTGCGGATCCATTCAACTTGAAATCATTGATGATGTCTGCTGGTGAAATGACATTCACATAAAATGCATCTGTTGAGGATGCCCTTGTAACATTGACAGATGTGGAGCCCGTACACCTGATGGGGGGAATGACAGCACCTCCCACTTCGCATCCAAAGCCCGTGATGTGAAATACATGGGTTGGCTTATCAGATTCTATATAACAGGAAACATCCGTCAGCTTGCCCGTATAATATTCTCCCGCATTGATGGTGCCAACATTGTTACCATTGATTTTAATGGTTGTTGCATTGTTTGTTGCATACACATAGTAATGGTCTGGGGTGATGTTCAGGTATCCTTTAACAATGATGAACTCGTTCCCTGCAAGGTCGTCTGGCAACAATTGGTCGCCCGCTGTGTCAGAACAGCCTTGGCCTGGGAGCGTGATAGAGTCATCTTTTGTGGATATGGCAATGGGCTTGTTTGAAGTCACGGTTGTTCCGCCGGGTTTCAAAGACCCTAGGTTGCTTGCTGAACTACACACATAGGTTTCTCCGCGGTTGAGCACAATGGTAAAAGGGCCGACCCTTCCGATCAAAGCATTTTTTGGACTGATGGTGATGCTCGTATTGTCTTCTGTTGCAACAATGATGAAATCGGTCGTATAAGATGCATTTACAGCTGTTCTGTTGTTGAAATCCATCTGTATAGGGATGGTGAACTTTTTCCCCAAGGCATTTTTGCCTTTTAGGGCATACATGTCACCATTGTAGCCATTGGCGATATCGTAGTAACAGGAAATGGGAACAGTTGCCGTGATCAACAGGCCTCTTTGATATACAGTGTTGGGTAGCCCATTTTCAATGATTCCAATAAATGGCGTGAGATCTACGGATTGGGAGCTGTTGGCAGCAATGGAAATTGTAATTGGGCTGAATCCTGGGTTGGCTGGGATGGAAATGGTTACGGTTGCCGCAAGCTTGGAAGCAGCCATCCTCAGGAAAATCGGCCTGTCACCATGGGCCTGTTGCAGGTCTGGTGCTGCAAACCAGAACTGGGTATCTGCCTGTGAATAGCCCCTGATGGAGCCAATACAGAGCAGGGCTGTTATGATGATTTTTCCTGACAACTTCATGTTCGTAAAAGTAAGATACATTAACATTTAATTTTTATAGTTTTTCAACTGATTTCATTAACTTGACGCCCAATAATCAGAGCGATATGGGTATTTTCCAAAATGCTTTCTTTAAAAGACTGCGCAGATTGATAGTGATTTTTTTGCTTTCATCAACCATGTCTTCTGTAAGCGCCCAAAATGATTCGCCGATTGGACGCTGGGACCTGACGGTAGATTTGGGGAATAAACTCGTTCCTTCGTGGCTTGAAGTAAAGCTTTCCGGCATGAAAACCCTTGTTGGTTACTTTGTTGCAGATGGAGGCAGTGCAAGACCCATATCCAAAGTGAATTTTAATGATGGTAAAATCAGTTTCAGCATACCTCCACAATGGGATGAAAGCGACAAGGACATGGTTTTTGAGGCTGTGTTGAAGGGCGATAAATTGACGGGAACCATCATCAGTAGCAAGGGACAGCGCCAAACGCTTGTAGGAGAAAGGGCTCCTTTGCTCAAGAGAACATCTGCCGTAACCTGGGGTGAGCCGATTAAAATTTTTAACGGATTAAACCTTGATGGCTGGCATGCGTCTAAAAAGAAAAATCAATGGGTTGCGGAAAACGGTATCATGAAATGCCCCCAATCAGGCGCCAATATCATTACCGATCAAACATTCAATGATTTTAAGTTGCATATTGAGTTCAGGTATCCTGAAGGCAGCAACAGTGGGGTTTACCTGAGGGGCAGGTATGAGATTCAGGTTGAAGACAACAGGGGGCAAGAGCCGTTGTCAACCTTTTTCGGAGGCATCTATGGGTTCATCACACCCAATGAGATGGCGGCAAAAGCACCGGGGGAATGGCAGACCTATGATGTAACGCTGGTTGGACGCAGGGTGACGGTTGTGGCGAATGGTAAGAAGATCATCACCGACCAGATCATCCCCGGAATCACTGGCGGTGCCTTGGACAGCAAAGAGGGAGAACCCGGTCCCATCATGTTGCAAGGAGATCATGGGCCGATTGAATACAGAAATATCATTATCACACCTGCGAAATAATATTAACGACAATTTGCTGAAATGCTGATACGTAAACTTTTACTTCCCCTGATTTTTGCCTTTGCTTTTACATCGATAAATGCGCAGATCAATGTACCCGTTAGTGATTACTGCCCTGGCACTCCCAGGGACTTTTCTACTTCTTTCGGACCACTCGCACCTGGAGTTACCTTTACCTGGACTGTTGCAGCTTCTAACAATGTAAAAAATTTTGCTCCTCAGTCAACGGCTTCGCCCACTGTCACCCAGAACATTGGATTGACAAATCCAGCCAACCCTGGTGTACTTGCTTTAAGGGTAACAGCCTCCGATTTAAAAATTTACAACCTGACAATCAACATTCAAGCACTTCCCTACATCAACAACAAAAGCACATGGAGTACATACGCCAATGGCTGTGGAACAGTTAATTTTAATGTGGCTGTAACCGGAGGATTGCAACCAACCGGAGGATTCAATTGGGTCAGGAATACAATATGGGCCAGCCCAGAAGCAAGAGGCAACTCTGCCAACATCACAGACAATATTATTGACACCACCGGGTCTGTAGTCAATATTCCTTTTGTTATTTCAATGTATTCAGCCATTGGATGCCTTGTGCAGGATACGCTGACGTATAAAATAAATCCTACGCCAGTCATTACTGAATTCAATATATATGACACCATTTGTAGTGATGTAGGCATCAAGGCGTTCGTCCCCAAAACCCAGATCAGCAGTGGTGTTAACATGATTTGGGCTGCACCAGGTGCTGCAGGGTTATCAGGGATAACTGCTGGAACCTATCAAGTTACCAATCCCGTGTCTAAGTTGGGTAACTTTAACCAACAGAAGATTATCAATTCGACAGCACTTCCCATCAGTGTAACCTATAGCCTGACACCCATTTATCCTTATATCCTCACAAGCAACACAGCTTACTGCGCGGCTACCTCTTCTATTCAGTATACCGTCACGGTCAACCCCAGGCCACAGTTTCTCGCAACCCCGACAACAGTCGCTTGCAGTGGAAGCCCCTTCCGTTATTCTCCTCCTACTGGTGTTTCCGGATCGACCATTATTCCTGCAAGCACCGTTTATACCTGGACAGCTCCACAGTACAGTGACACTGCATTGTTGAAGGGAGGATCTGGGCTGAACAGGGCTGCCGGGGAATATGTGGATGCCCCCATATCCCAGGTCTTAACAAACAGGGGGTTGGTGGCACAAATTGCAACCTACAATGTTTATGCAAAGGCAGGAAATTGTGAGTCTTCTCAGCCTTTTGACCTTGTTGTCACAGTTTTCCCAAGCCCAGTGGTAACGCCACCATCTGATACACTTCAGATATGCAGCGGATCGCTTCCCATATTCAGTTCACTCTCTCCTGTCCCAACAGGAACAGGCATCATTACCTACTATAACTGGACAACGCCACAATTACAACCTGCTGGCTCACTCTCTGGTACGGGCATTTCTGCCCAAACCAATCAGACTGTTTTTGCCCCATCCCTCAACAACTTGCGCACAACAAATTCTCATGCAAGTTACGTGGTTACCCCAAGCACTATTTATAACATAGCCCCAAGCCCCACCACTGTTTGTGCAGGTTCTGCTTTTAAGATTGTCATCAAGGTAAATCCTGTTGTTGCCTTAGGAACACAGACCCTTGTTGCTTGTAGCAATGATAACTTCATTTCTACTCCCAACCCTGTTCCGCAGGGAACTACATATACATGGAGTTCTCCTACACTTGCCACAGGTCTTGTTTTGAATGATGGAGAAAGGAATATCAGTCTTTTGGGCGATACAGCCATCACTGGAAATTTGAATTTTACTGGTGTAAGTGCCGGTGCGAATGCCACGTTTACGATTGTGCCCAAAAGTGGTAATTGTATTGGTAACCCATTCAGTTTGGTGGTTACCGTCAGGCCCTTGCCTGTTGTATCAACAGCATCAAGAATTGTATGCAGTGGTGCACAGTTTTCCACTTCCCCCACAAGCAATCTTACCGGCATTACAACATCATATACCTGGGGATTGCCTGTGATTGTTCCTGCCAATGCACTGGTGGGGGCTTCTGCCAATACCTCTCCAGTCCAAAGCATCACGCAAACCTTGTTGGATGTTTCCAATAATATTTCACAAGCCACCTATACGGTTACACCGATTGCACAG
>ENA-OUVC01001227-OUVC01001227.1-marine-metagenome-genome-assembly--contig:-NODE-1227-length-15531-cov-3.228873_pt1 | contig 15531 bp, 13 predicted proteins | sample MGYA00248622_ERZ508571 | MGnify/ENA primary metagenome ERZ508571 (study PRJEB26236, sample SAMN06267175) | marine metagenome | isolation source: Columbia River Estuary | place: USA:Columbia River... | reverse complement strand
CTTTCCAGAGTGTCGCAAAAGCCGAAGCGGTCCTTTTGCCTGAGAGATTCCGGGGCGGTTGCTCCTTCGGCGGCCCCTTAAAGGGACGCTCTCCCGCTTCGTCAGCGACGACTCTGCATTGGCCTTACCGCCTTGGAGAGTCAACCTGCCAGCGCTTTGATCGATTCATTTTCGTGGATAAACACGCCATCGTCGCCCGCTTTTGCCAAGTTGGTGATGGCCTTTGCAACTTTGCCGGACGGCGTGGACGCAAATTTCTGCATCGGTCCAAACATCAGCATGTCCACAAATGGCGACAGCAATATACCCAATGCCTCGCCCGGACGGCGGTCATCACGCCGCCCACCCGTCAACAGACTGGGCCGCATGATATCAAGGCGTTGGAAACCGATATTGCGCAGCCCCTGCTCCATTTTAGCCTTCGTTCTTAAATAGAAACTGCTGCTCGCGGGCATCGCGCCGACGGATGATATCGTAATGAAATGCTGCGTGCCGGCATCGTGGCTTGCCTTGGCAAAGGCCAGCACCAGATCATGATCAACCGCCCTGAAGGCATCGCGCGATCCGGCTGTGCGTATCGTCGTCCCCAGACCCGAAATGGCTACGTCCGGCGTTAACCTTGCCACAATCGCTGGCCAGTCGGCGGTTGGCGCGACATGCTCCTCTATGTCCGGAGCCAATGCGTGCGATGGTCGGCGCGACACGAGGTGGACCGCAAATCCAGCGCGCGCCAACATGTCCGCCGCCTGTTTGCCCACAAGGCCTGAACCGCCAGCGATGACTATCTTGCGGCTCATGCGATGGTTCCACAGATTTCGCGATGCCGATCGGTTGCATAGCGGTCGGTCATGCCCGCAAGAAAATCGCCGATGTGGCGGCTGCGCTGCGGTTCTTCGCTGGGAAGGCTGTCGCGCCATTCATCCGGCAATAATGCAGGATCGTCGCGATAGGCGGCAAATAGTTCACGCACAATTTTGGTTGCCTCTTCCGCCGCCGCCATCTGTGTTGGGTGGTGATACAGCTTTTCATACATGAATGATTTAAGCTGCCGTTCGCGCGCCGCCATTTCGGCCGAAAACCCACCGATCATGACGCCCGCGTTGCGGACATCGTCAGCGGTTTTGATCCCCGCCTGCGCAATTCTGGCGCGTGTCGATTCAATCACATCATTGACCATCACGCCAATCTGTTCGCGCGTCAGCTCACCGATCAGGCGGCGCTGCGGCACGTCTGGATAGCGGCCCAAAATCGCCTCCCATCGCGCTGCCACGAACGGCAGATCCAGCAGCTGATCGATACCGAGCAACCCTGCCCTTATGCCGTCGTCAATGTCATGATTATCATATGCGATATCGTCGCTGATCGCTGCAATCTGCGCCTCAAGCGATGGCCAGTCGGTCAGGCTCAGGTCAAACTGCGCGTTGACTTCGGACAATGCCCAGCCCGGACGGGCAACGGGTCCATTATGCTTGGCCAGTCCTTCCAGCAATTCCCAGCTGAGGTTCAGGCCCGGCCATGACGGATAAGGCGATTCCAGCTGCGTGAGCGTGCGCAGCGTCTGCGCATTATGGTCAAACCCGCCAAATGGCTTCATCGTCGCCTCCAGCGCGTCTTCGCCGGCATGGCCAAAGGGCGGATGCCCGATATCATGCGCCAGACATAATGCCTCGGTCAGGTCTTCATTCAGGCCAAGCGCGCGGGCAATAGTGCGGCCAATTTGCGCGACTTCAAGGCTGTGTGTCAGGCGCACACGATAATGGTCGCCGTCGGGCGAGATGAATACCTGCGTTTTGTGGCGAAGCCGCCGGAACGCAATCGAATGAATGATGCGATCACGGTCACGTTGGAATATATCACGCGGGCCGCGAATGTCGCGGTCGGGCTCTGGATGAAATCGGCCGCGGCTGTTGCCGGGAAGTGATGCGTAGGAAGCCAGTTGCGACATGCCGCGCTTATGCAACCAAGCCGCCGCGACAGGAAGCCTATTTTACCTTTAAGGCATTCACTGGAACGCCAATCTCGCTTTTCCACATAAATGCGTCACCGCCGGCTTTCTTGAAATCGCCTTCCCACTTTTTGGCGGCCTTCACATCCGGGAACGGACCAACCAACAGTCGCGCGGTCCTGCCCCATGGTGATGTCCACGGTTTCTGCGCTTTGAACAATATAGGGTTGTTCTTCGTCAATTTGCGATAGTCGAAACCAAGCCCACTGGCTTCGCCCGTTGCGATTTGCACCCAGATGCGCGCCGGATTTGCGGCCTCTAACTTGGCTTTGGCGGCGGCTTTCGGGTCAATTTTGGGGGCCTTGCTGGCGTCTGCAACTGCCTTGGGCGTCACGGGCTTCAGCTTTTTCAAATCGACCGGAACTTCCGAAGGCCGTTGCTCACTCTCCGGAATTTCGATGGCGCCGACAATGGCATCCAGACTGAAGCCCACAGAGGCAGTAGACGCAGGCACAGCTGTTGGTGCTGCGATGATTTTAGCGGGAGTGGGTTGCGGGGGCGTTGCGGCCGCCAGCGATACCAGTTCTTGCGCAGTTGGCGTCGTCCCCGCGACCGTTGCTGCCAGTTCAACCTGTGCAACAAGAGGATCAGGCCGAGGCGGTGTTGGAACCGCGGCCTGAACTTCCACACGTTCCTGCGCTCTTCGGTCCGGCTTGCTCTGTGGCTTTGCCTCGCTTTTCACGTCGCGCGCTGCTGTCGGCTTTGTTCCAAGCGGCGCGCCTGATGGAATGAGGCGGTTTTGGGCGGGGCCGACGGCAGGTTGCGGCACGGTGGCGGCGACACGGCGAACCTGTTCGCTGTCACGCCCTACGGCTTGGCTGGTGGGAAAATGCCCCAGATGAATGGCGGCCGCCTGCTGCGCGCCGGTTAAATTTGGCATCAAGCGGAAGAACCGCTCCATCTTTTGTGCCGATGGTGCATCCATGAAGCCCTGCGCAACCTTGTTGGATTCACGCAAGTCACCACGCGCGGCCAACATAAAAGCCCGGGCGCGCCATGCGGCCGGAATGTTGCGCTGCAAAAGCGGAACAAGCATGGCGTCCGCCTGTTCCTTTTGTCCCGCCAGCGAGAGAGACACGGCCTGACGAATGATGATGTCATCAGATGATGCCACGGTCCGCGCCAGTTGATAATCCTGCTGCGCACGTCCGAAATTACCGAGCAAATCAAACGCCAGCGCGCGGTCGGCGGCAATCGAACGTTCGCTCGCGCCCAACCGGACGGCATCATCAAACAGGCGCAAAGCCTCAAACGGGTTTTCGGTGCGCACGGTTGCTGTTGCCAGGCCGGCAACGATCCGGCTGTTATTCGGGCGTAACGCATTGGCGCGCGTGAAGAAATTCAGCGCGGCATTGGCATCACCCAACAGCAAAGCGGCATTGCCTGCATCGGCCAAGGCATCTGCATCGCTTGGGTTAAAAGAAATGCGCCGCATCGCGTCACGCAGCTCCACCGCGCCAGCGGGCTCGACAATATTTGGCACGACCGCAGGCGTTTGCTGGTCAAGCGCCTCCAGCGCGCTTTCATCCACCGCCTGTGCATGCACGGCGGGTGAAACGCCACCGGCCGAAAAAACCAGCGCGCTACAGAATCCGAGGCTACGTAATATTGTCACATCCATGATTTTCTATGTAGCTACCGACTGCCGAACACAAAGCGCGTTAACGCTTTGGTCCGACAGACGGTTGCATAGAAACGACAAGATGATGGTGCGCTTGCCGCGCGTCTTATGAGTTGTTCTGACGGTCAAGAAAGCTTGGGAAGCCTGTGCCAGTGCCGCCTTCATTCCGCTTTTCCGCGTCATCATCCGAACGGGTGAGACCACGCGACAGGTTGGACATGCGTTCAAACAATGTGCCGCCCGTTGGAATGCGCGGTGCAGCGCGTTCTGGCGGAGCAGTCACGTCGACTGGCTGCGCAGACGGGTAACCTTCGGCCACAGGCGTATCGAGGTCAAGTGCGTCAGCATTCGCCCAAGAGTCCGTGGTGTTCACATTATCATCAGCATATTCGGCTGCATCTTCTTCAGCTTCGTCTGCTTCGATCGCAACAAAGTCGCTACCAAGTTCCAAGCTATCGTCGTCTGCTTCATTTTCAAATTCAGCAGCGGCCGTTTCTTCGGCTGCCGCTGTATCGGCTGTGTTTTCAAACAAAGATGTCGCAGCAGGTGCAACTTCTACGGCAGGCGCAGGCGCTGGGCGGCTGAACGAGAATGGCGTTCTTTGTGCTGCCGGTGTCGCGGTCAAACCTTCACTATCGATACCAGTTGCGACAACCGAAACGCGGATCTTGCCGTTCAGACTTTCATTGAATGCCGAACCCCAGATGATGTTCGCGTCGGGATCAACCAGTTCACGAATGTGGTTGGCAGCTTCGTCCACTTCCATCAGGCGCATATCTTCGCCACCGGTAATCGATACGATGACGCCCTTTGCACCCTGCATCGACACACCGTCGAGCAACGGGTTGGCAATGGCCTTTTCCGCAGCTTCGAGCGCGCGGCCGTCGCCTTCGGCTTCACCAGTACCCATCATTGCCTTGCCCATTTCGTGCATGACGGAACGGACGTCGGCAAAATCGAGGTTGATGAGGCCAGGCATAACCATCAGGTCGGTGATGCCACGGACGCCCTGCTGCAACACTTCGTCAGCAAGCTGGAACGCTTCCTTAAATGTGGTGTTCGGGTTGGCGACCAGGAACAGATTCTGGTTTGGAATAACGATCAGCGTATCAACATGCTGCTGCAGTTCGGCGATGCCCGATTCTGCCGACCGCATGCGGCGCGTACCTTCGAACATGAACGGCTTGGTTACGACACCAACCGTCAAAATGTTCATTTCGCGCGCAACCTTGGCGATAACAGGTGCAGCGCCCGTTCCGGTGCCGCCGCCCATACCAGCCGCGATAAAGCACATGTGGCAACCGGCCAGCGCCACTTTCACTTGCTCAAGCGTTTCTTCAGCCGCAGCACGGCCAACTTCGGGGCGTGAACCTGCGCCAAGGCCCTGCGTGATTTCAGGTCCAAGCTGAATGCGATATTCGGCAGGCGACGCATTCAATGCCTGTGCGTCGGTGTTGGCAACAAGGAAGTCGACGCCTTCTACCTTTGCGCTGATCATGTTGGCCACGGCGTTCCCGCCAGCGCCACCAACACCAATAACTGCAATTTTCGGCTTCAACTCGTCAACCATTGGTGGACCGATATTGATGCTCATAACTTTATCCCCCTAGCCTCTGTGGCTTGTTCGAAATTTTCACGCTTTTGACACAAAAGGACAAAGTGCACACCCCAAAATTACCGCTTTTGCACAGGTTTCTGTCAGAAATTCTCTCGTACAGCGCGTTTTATCCGTTCGATTAACCCCGGCATCGTCCCGGCCATCTGTTCGACACGCAAATCATAACCGGATTTCAGGTCAACACGTTCCGATGCGGCGTAATGAATCAATCCGACGAGCGTTGAAAATGCCGGTCCCGAATGTGCCTCGGGAATGCTGGCGAGGCCAGATGGACGGCCAATGCGGACCGTGCGGCCCAACGCGCCTTGCATATGTTCCGCTGCGCCCTTCAGTTCAGCGCCGCCGCCGGTCAACACCACCTGATGCCCCGATGGACCGGAGAAGCCCAAGGTTTTAAGCGCTTGTGCGATTTCGGTGACGATGGAATCCACACGTTGACAGACCACGGCGTTCAACTGCGCCTTGGTGATGCGCGGTGCGCTTGCCCCTGCTTCAACGCCGTTTTCATCAGGGCCAATGTCGAGCACTTCTTGATGATCGCGCGGGCTGGTTAAGGCAGAACCGTGGAAGCATTTGAGCCGTTCGGCCTGCGCCCGGCGAATACCAAAAGCCGATGCGATGTCGTCCGTAATATCAGACCCGCCCTTTTGAATGGTTTCAAGGCCAACGAGCATGCCGCCGATGAAGACCGACACATTGGTCACCGCCGCGCCAAATTCGACAAGCGCGACACCCAGTTCGCGTTCTTCCGCCGTCAGACATGCAAGGCCAGTGGCCACTGGCCCAACAACGAGCGACTCAACATCAAGATGCGCCGCGCGCACCGTCATATCCATGTTCCGTACAGGCGACTGGTCCGCCAGAACGACATGGACATCGACGCCAAGGCGGTCGGCGTGCAGGCCCACAGGATTCACAACACCGCCAACACCATCCAGCGAGTATAATGTTGGCTGAATATGAAGCGCAATTTTGCCGCCGGTCTGAATGTTCGCACGTCCAGCCTGAAGCAATTCGTCGACATCTTCCTGCGTGATGCGATCACCACCCAGTTCAATCTCAACGGGCGCAAGCAAGCTATCAAGCCCGCCGGCGGACATGCCCACCCACACGCGGTCAATGTTCAGCCCGGCAATACGCTCGGCCTGTTCAACGGCATGGCGCACGGACAATTCAGCTTGTTCGACATCGGCAATACAGCCGCGCGTAACGCCCCTGCTCTCGCGTTGGCCGGTACCCAGCACCAACAGTTCGCCGCTGTCTGTATAGCCGGCGATGAGTGCCGACACTTTCGAAGAGCCAATATCAATGGCCGAAATCAGTTTTTCAACGCGTGCAGCTCTCATACTTCTCTTCCGCTGGTGGTCGACGTTATGTCGCCGCTCTCTACTTTAACAGGTTCGACTTTGGGCGCCTTGCGGAAATATGCACGTTCCGGGTCGCGCAAGTCGAAATGGATCAGGTCGCGGCCAAGCAGCCGGTGGATACCATCCATCCGCGCAAAATTGAGCAAAGCCTCGGCCGCTGCCTTTTCACCCTCTGGCAAGGCCAAAGTTTCACCGGTCTGGAACTGCAAATCCCAACGGCGATTGCCCACCCATGTTGCGCCAATGACCTGCGCTTTCAGTGCGGAGGCATTGTCGAGCAGGGTGTTGAGCGCGACAGCATGCCGGTTCGCATCAATGCCATTCAACGTCGGCAAATCGCCACCTTCGCCCGCCGCAATATTTTGCAGGACAATCCCGTTGGCATCGATCAGCGAATATTTGCCGTTGCGCTGCCAAATCGCCGCTGGCTTGCGCTCGACGATTTCGACCGCAAGCGTATCGGGCAAACGGCGCGCCACGCGGGCGTCTTTGATCCATCCATATTTCAATAAGTCTGCGCGGACCTTGTCGATATCGACCAACGGCATCGCACGGTCTTTTTCGGCAAGGACAAGTTGATAGACCCGAACCTGGTCCACACGTTCCATACCGGTGACTTCAACGCGCTGCACCTGAAAGCCGGCCTTTGCGGCGAGCGCTGCATATTGCTGATACGCCGCCGCCGTAACGCCGGCATATTGGGCAATGGCAAATAGCAGCACCGCAAGCGCGGTTACAAAAATCCATGTGAGCGCGCGCTGCACATCTTCTTCCGAAATCGGCAGGATCCGCATGATCCGGTCAACCCATGATATTTGCAGCACTTTCTTGCGCGGGTTCGGCGAAGCGGCCTTGCGCTTTGCAGCAGGTTTTCGTGCAGCGGCCGCCATTATGCCAACGCCTCTTTCACGATCATGTCGACCAACTGTTCATAGCTGATACCAACGTGCCGCGCCTGTTCGGGCACGAGGCTCAACGGCGTCATTCCGGGTTGCGTGTTGGTTTCCAGCACGAATACACCATTTTTGCCCAATTCATCGTCCCAGCGGAAATCGGTGCGCGATGCCCCTTTGCAGCCCAGCAACCGGTGCGCATCAAGCGCAATGTCCAACATATATTGCGCAATATCATCAGGGATTTCAGCCGGACAAATATGCTCGGTCAGGCCGTCGGTATATTTGGCATCAAAATCGTAAAAGCCGCTCTTTGGCTTCAACTCGGTAACGCACAGCGCCTTATTACCCAGCACCGCCACCGTCAGTTCGCGGCCCTTGATAAAGGGTTCGGCCAGCAATGTTGCAAATTCCTGCCAAGGCCCCTTGGCATCGCGCGCAATCGGGTTTCCGTAATTGCTGTTTTCGGTGACAATGGCCACGCCAACCGAGCTGCCTTCATTGACGGGCTTCAACACATAAGGCCGCGGCAATGGGTCGGCGGAGAACAGGCTTTCGCTATCCACCATCGTGCCCTTTGGCATCGGAATGCCGGCGGGCACCAGCCGCTGCTTCGTCAATTCCTTGTCGATGGCAATCACCGACGTCACCATGCCGCTATGGGTATATTTAATGTCCATCAAATCGAGCATGCCTTGCACCGATCCATCTTCCCCGGGAACGCCATGCAGCGCGTTAAACACGACATCGGGGCGCAGCGCGGTCAAAACCTGCGCAACATTGCGGTCCATGTCGACACGGCTGACCTTATAGCCCAGTTTCTCAAGCGCATCGGCCACGCCGTTGCCGCTCATCAGCGAGACTGGCCGTTCGTTTGACCAGCCACCCATCAACACCGCTACGTGGATTTGCTCACTCATTTTGTTTCACCCACGCGTTGTATTTCCCAATGCAGGTCAATGCCTGACTTCGCCTTTACACGCTGGCGCACTTCATCGCCCAACGCCTCAATATCGGCGCTTGTCGCATCGCCTGTGTTAATCAAAAAGTTGGTATGCTTTTCCGAAACCTGCGCGCCGCCGATTTGCAGTCCGCGGCATCCGGCTTCGTCAACCAACTGCCATGCTTTGTGTCCGTCCGGATTTTTGAATGTCGATCCACCCGTTTTGGAACGCAGCGGCTGCGATGCTTCGCGCGCGGCGCTTATCCGGTCCATCTCCGCCTGAATGGCGTCTGCTGCGCCCGGCACACCGCGAAAGCGCGCACCGACGACAATTGCACCATCGGGAAGATCGGAATGGCGATAGCTATAATGCAGTTCTTCAACCGACAAGGTCGCAAGCGCGCCATCGCGCATCACGACATCGCAATCGACCAATATATCCTTCACCTCACCGCCATACGCCCCGCCGTTCATGCGCACAAAGCCGCCGACCGTGCCGGGAATGGACCTAAGGAACTCAAGCCCCGAAATGCCATTGTCCCGCGCGGTTGACGATACCAATATGCCCGATGCCCCTGCCCCGCAATTCAGCGTGACTGCGTCAACAGGTGTCACTTTGGCAAAGGCTTTGCCAAGGCGAACGACAACGCCCCTAACGCCGCCATCACGCACGATCAGGTTGGAGCCAAGGCCAAGCGCCATGACGGGCACCGCTGGATCAAGCTGACGCAGAAATTCTTGCAGGTCGTTGATGTCTTTGGGTTCGAAAAGAAATTCCGCGCTGCCGCCCGATTTAAACCACACCAATGGCGCAAGCGGCGCGTCAGGCGTTAACTTGCCTTCAACCTTTGGAAGGATGTTCACGCTCATGCACGGGCTGCCTTAATGGCGTCCGCAAGTCCCGCTGCCCATTTGGTGATGTCGCCTGCGCCAAGGCAGACAACCATGTCCTTTTCCTGCACCGTTTCTGCAAGCTTCACGGCAAGCGCGTGCGCATCCGCGATGGTCGCCGCCGAACGGTGCCCACGCGCTTTGATACCGTTCACGAGCGCTTCGGAATCGACGCCATCAATGGGCGCTTCGCCTGCGGCGTAGACAGGCGAAATGAACACCATATCGGCGTCGTTAAACGCCTGTTGGAAATCATCCATATGGTCGCGCAGGCGGGTGAAGCGATGCGGTTGCGCCACGGCAATCACGCGCCCCTGTGCGCCTTCGCGTGCGGCAGAAAGCACCGCGCGTATTTCGACGGGGTGATGGCCATAATCGTCGATGATGGTCACGCCATCGACTTCGCCAACCTTAGTAAAGCGCCGTTTGACGCCACCGAATTTGTCAAAGCCGTGCGCGACAGCTTCATCGCTCATGCCCATTTCAAGGCCGACCGCGATGGCAGACAAAGCATTCTGCACATTATGCCGTCCGGGCATTGGCAAAACGACGCCTTCTATCGTGCGTTGCGATCCGTCGCGCGCGCGGACAACGACATCGAAGCGATTGCCACCGGGGAAAGGTGTTACATTTTCGCCGCGAATGTCGGCCTGCGCCGAAAAACCATAAGTGATAATCCGGCGATCGCGGATCTTGGGCAAAATCGCCTGCACCTCTGGATGGTCGAGGCACATGATTGCCGCGCCATAAAAAGGCACGTTTTCGACAAATTCGACAAAGGCCCGCTTGATGGCATCAAAATCACCATAATGGTCCAGATGCTCTGGATCGATGTTGGTGACAACCGCCAGCGTACCGTCAAGGCGCAGGAAGCTGCCGTCGCTTTCGTCGGCCTCAACAACCATCCAGTCACTCGCACCCAGACGCGCGTTTGAACCATAGCTGTTGATGATGCCGCCGTTAATCACCGTGGGGTCAATGCCGCCATGGTCGAGCATCGCGGCAATCATGGACGTCGTCGTTGTTTTGCCATGCGTCCCTGCCACGGCAACGGTGTTCTTCAACCGCATCAGTTCCGCGAGCATTTCTGCGCGGCGCACCAGTGGAATGCGCCGTTCAAGCGCAGCATCGCGTTCGGGATTGCCTTCTTTGACCGCAGTGGACGTCACCACCACAGCCGCATCGCCAAGGTTATCCGCGCTATGCCCGATCATCACCTTGATCCCGCGCTTGCGCAGGCCATCGACAACATAGCTGTCGGCGATGTCGCTGCCCTGCACCTGATAGCCAAGATTGTGCATGACCTCGGCAATGCCGGACATGCCGATGCCGCCAATGCCGACAAAGTGGACGATGCCAATATCCGTTGGGACGCCCTTCATGAGATGCTCTTTCGTGCGAGTGCGGGTGCGGCACCGAATGATGCCGGTGTGTCGGGCTTTGCCGAAAGGCCATGCATGATGGGCGCGCGGCCAAAGGATTCCACAAGGTCAGCCAAATCGGCAACGGCGTTGGGACGGCCGCAGCTTTTGGCCGCCTTGGCCGCATTTTCGAGCGCGCCGGGTTCAAGCGCAATTTTCTCTATTTGCGTGGCGAGCTCAACCGCGGTGAAGGCTGGCTGCGCAATCGCACGCGCGCCGCCGGCGGCGACCATTTCTTTGACGTTGTAGCTTTGGTGATCATCGGTCGCGCTAGGCAATGGCACCAAAATCGCTGGGCGCCCGGCGCAGGTCAGTTCGGCTACCGTTGATGCACCCGCACGCGCGATGACCATATGCGCCCAGCCCAAACGTTCGGGCAGGTCAGGCAAATATGTTGCAAGCTCTGCCGGAATGTCATGTGCGGCATATGCCTGACGCACCGTTTCGATATCTTCTGCGCGGCACTGCTGCGTAACCTGAAGACGGCTGCGCAAATTCAGCGGTAGGCGGGCAAGACCATCGGGGACAATGTCGGACAATATGGTCGCGCCTTGGCTCCCCCCCGTCACAAGCACACGGAAAATGCCGTCGGCCAAAAGCGGCGGATAGGGCGCATCACGCAGCGCCAAGACGTCTTCGCGCACCGGATTTCCAACCAGATGCACCTTGCTGGCATAACGCGGCGACAAACGCAGCACGTCGGGATAGGCCGTCGCAATGGCATTCACTTGCCGCGCGGTGAAGCGATTGACGCGACCGAGCACGGCATTTTGTTCGTGAATGATCGCCGGAATTTTTTCGGCAAATGCACCCAACAAGGCAGGGAATGCCGCATATCCGCCAAAGCCGACAACAGCCGTTGGGTCAAAGCTGGCGTAAAAGCGCCGCGCCATCATACGGCCTTCAGCGATAGCCCGAATGCCGGGCAGCCAGCTGAGTGGGTTTTTCGTGATACGGCCTGCGGGCAAAATATGCGTTGCCATTTTTTCGGGGCAGCCCGGAATTTTCGCACCGCGCGCATCGGTTATCAACGCAACATGGTGGCCTCTATTCAGAAGTTCCTGCCCCAGCGCGAACGCAGGGATAAGATGCCCCCCTGTCCCGCCAGCGGCCAACACATAATGCCGAGAAATCGTCATGGCCGCTATCCCTTCACCATATACAGCGACCGGTCAAGATATGGGTTTCGCTTCGTCAGCGCGAGGATGAGACCGCAGGTCACCGACAGCGCCAAAATGGACGATCCACCGTAACTGATAAACGGCAGGGTCATGCCCTTGGACGGAAAGACGCCAAGGTTCACCGCCATGTTGATCATCGCCTGACCACAAAATTGCGCGCCAAGCCCGGTCACGGCCAGAACGACAAACTGGTCCTTTTCATCGAGCAGGCGAATGATGATGCGGACCAAAATGGCGAAATACAAAATGGCGATAAGCATGCACGCCAACAGACCAAATTCTTCACCAATGACGGAGAAGATATAATCGGTATGCCCTTCAGGCAGCGAATATTTCTTGATGCCAAGACCGGGGCCAAGACCAAAGAAGCCACCGTTGGTCAATGTTGCCATCGCCATTTTGTCGTGCGTCAGGCCTTCGGTGCCGAAAATCCAAGCATCAATACGCTGCGTTGCGACCGGATAGAAATTATAGGCCAGCACGATAAACACGACGCCGCTGATGATAAGCCCCCACAGCCGTGATGCCGGGACGCCGGCCACCATCATCAACGCAAACCATGTGCCCATGAACAAGATTGTCTGGCCAAGGTCAGGCTGCAGCAACAAGAGGACGCAGACAAAAGCCGTTACGATGCTGCTCAGGAATAGCACCGGCAAGGAGGGGTCTTTCAGACGCCAGCTGATAATCCATGCCATTGCGACGGCGTAAAAGGGTTTCAGAAATTCGGACGGCTGAAGCCCCGCAAAACCCGCGCCAATCCAGCGCTGCGACCCGTTCACCTCGCGGCCAATGATGGGCACAAGCGCCAGCAGCACGAAGAAGATGCAAAAGCCAAAAACCCCAAAGCGGCGCGCCTGTTCGCGTGGATACATCGACACGAGAAGCATCAACGGTACCCCGACCATCACCCACATCAATTGCCGGTAAAAGAAATATAAAGACGACAATTGCGTTGTGGACGACGACAGGCGCTGCGCACCCGCAGGCGAGCCCGCGGCAACCGCCAACAACCCTATCGCGATTAACACCATCATCAGTGACAGCAGCACGCGGTCGAGTTCCCAGAACCACACGCCAAGTGGCGAACGGTCGCCGCGGCCAAGCCGGTTCGCGAAGCCGATTTTGCCGGTCTTTGCGGCCAGTACCCAAGGGACCTCTTTACGTTCGCCGTTCATAACGCCTCAACAATCGCCCGGAACGCGTCACCGCGCGCCTCAAAATCTTTAAACTGGTCGAACGACGCGCAAGCGGGCGACAGCATGATCACATCGCCTGGCTCTGCTTGGGCAGCGGCGGAACAGACCGCAGTGCCCATCATTTCGCTACGCTCGACCGGCATATGCGGTGACAGCAGTTCGTGAAACAATGGTCCGGCCTCACCAATGGTATAGGCTTTCACGACATGGCCGAAATTGGGAATGCACTCATCCAGATTATCTGATTTCGGCAGACCGCCGACGATCCAGTGGACGCGTGGATAGGCCGCGAGCGCGGGTGCGGTCGATGCTGCGTTGGTGGCTTTGCTGTCGTTGACGAACAAGACGCCATTGCGTTCGGCAACAACCTCCATCCGGTGCGCAAGACCGCGAAATGTCTCCATTGCCGGACGCCATTGCGCCTCCGTCAGCCCAAGCGATTCCACCAGCGCGATGGCAACGGCAACATTTTGCAGATTATGGGGGCCTTGCAACGAAGGCCAATCCGCCTGCCCCGCGACCAACGCCGGGTCTGCCAGATGGACCAAATCCGCGCCGCGCCGCGCAAGACAATCGCGATACACCTGCTCGGTATCGGCGTCACCTTTGCCGAACACGGAATGCGTCTTGCCGGTCTGCATGTCGAACAGGCGCGCCTTTGACGCGACATAGCCTGCATAACCATCATAGCGATCCAGATGATCGGGCGACAGGTTGATCAGCGCGGCCGCATCGCACGACAGAGAGTGGGTAATGTCGATCTGATAACTGGAAAGCTCCAGCACATATACGCCGCCTGCGGGCAACGGTGCCTGCGACAAAATTGGCAAGCCAATGTTTCCGCCCATGCGAACGGGCAACCCAGCGCACTCCAACAGATGGTGGACCAAGGCGGTCGTCGTCGATTTCCCATTGGTGCCGGTAATGCCGACAACATGGTGCGGCGGCAGGCTTGCCCGCGCCATTGCGAATAATTCAATGTCGCCGATTAACGGCAGCCCCTCGGCCTTTGCCTTGTCCGCTATGGGATGGCGGTTGATGGGCACGCCGGGCGACACAACAATCGCGTCATAGCCCGACAGGTCCGCCAGCAACGGATCAGCAACGGTCGCAATATCCGCAATTTTGGCGCGCGCGCCTTCGTCATTATCCCATGCAAGGATGTCAGCCCCGCCCGCAACAAGCGACCGCGCAGCTGCAAGGCCGGAGCGCGCAAGCCCCAGTATCGCAAACTTACGGTCTTTGAAGGCGGGTGTACTAATCATCTGAGCTTGAGGGTCGATAGACCTGCAAGCGCGAGTACGAAAGCGACAATCCAAAAACGGATAACAACGGTTGGTTCCGACCAGCCAAGCTGTTCAAAATGATGGTGGATCGGCGCCATGCGGAAAATACGCTTTCCGGTGCGTTTGAACCAAAACACCTGAATGATGACCGACAGCGCCTCAATCACGAAAAGTCCGCCGATAATGGCCAGCACGAATTCATGATGCGCGACAACCGCGATCGCGCCCAATGTGCCGCCCAGGGCAAGGCTGCCGGTATCGCCCATGAAGACTGCAGCAGGCGGCGCGTTGAACCACAGGAACGCCAAACCAGCGCCCACAATTGCGCCGCACAACATCGCAAGATCGCCAGCGCCCAAGTAAAAGGGAATGCCCAAATAGTCCGCATATTTGGCGTTACCCACCATGTAGACGATGATCATGAACGCGACTGACGCGATAATCACGGGCATAGTGGCCAAGCCGTCAAGGCCATCGGTTAAGTTCACTGCATTGCCAAAGGAGACAATGACAAACGCGCCAAACGGCACATACCACCAACCCAGATCAACAACAGGGCCATTGACGAAGGGCAAATACAACATGCCGCCCGATTGCGAGACAATCAGCGATACCGCAACGCCCGCAATCGCAAACTCCATAAGCAGCCGGACCCTGCCCGAAACGCCCTTGTGACTGCGCTTTTTGACCTTGTCATAATCATCAAGGAACCCGACGGTACCAAAGCCTGCGGTGACCAGCAGACATGCCCAAACATACACATTGGTCAGGTCCATCCACAGCAGCATCGAAACACCGACTGACACCAATATCATCAGGCCGCCCATGGTCGGCGTACCGACCTTGGCGAGGTGGGATTGCGGACCATCGCTGCGAATGGGCTGGCCTTTGCCCTGACGGACACGCAGCATGCTGATGAAGCGCGGGCCGATCATGAGGCCGATAATCAGCGCGGTGGCAACGGCTGCGCCCGAACGGAAACTGAGATAGCGGATAAGGTTTAACAGACCCGGGAAACCAAGATATTCGGCCAATATATACAGCATTAGTTTTTCCCACCCGTCAGCGCGCTGACGATGGAGGAAAGTCCCATACTATTGGAACCT
>ENA-OUVC01001226-OUVC01001226.1-marine-metagenome-genome-assembly--contig:-NODE-1226-length-15540-cov-2.369786_pt1 | contig 15540 bp, 10 predicted proteins | sample MGYA00248622_ERZ508571 | MGnify/ENA primary metagenome ERZ508571 (study PRJEB26236, sample SAMN06267175) | marine metagenome | isolation source: Columbia River Estuary | place: USA:Columbia River... | reverse complement strand
CGATGGTGCATATACAACGCGGTGGAAAAGACTTGCATGTGGAGTTGATCCTGCCTCGCATTTTAAAGAAGGCAGATCTTTAATCAAAAGGTTTCCATAAAAAAACCCGACACATTTGTGCCGGGTTTTTTTGTATTCGGTTGGGTTTACTTGATCAGCTCATTGAGTTTTTTGGACAATTCCGGTCCACGCAAATTCTCGGCCACTACTTTTCCTTGCGGATCGAGGAGTACGTTGTAGGGGATGCCCTGAATATTATACATGGATACAACGGCGCTTTCCCAGAATTTCAGATCACTGACATGTGTCCATCCCAATTTGTCTTGCTGAATCGCTTTCATCCAATCTTCGCGTCCATCGGGTCGATCGAGTGAAACACCCAATACAGTGAAGTTCTTATCCTTGAACTGACGATAGGCGGCCACTACGTTGGGATTTTCCATGCGGCAGGGTTTGCACCAGCTGGCCCAGAAATCGACCAATACCCATTTACCCCGGAAGGAGTTCAAGGGAATGGGTTTCCCGTTTACATCCGGCAGGGTGAATTCGGGCGCAGCAAAACCAACCAAGCCCTTGCTTTTTTGGATCTCCTGATCCAGTTGTTTGCGGAAGGCGGCTAAACCGGCGTGCTTGGGGAATTGGCTACCGAGCTTCTCCAATTTTTTCCCGATCTCATCCAAGGTAAATCCTTGTAATCCAAAGCCGGGATTGGAGGCGGCACTTTGATAGAAGCCGAGTATGAGCACGTAGGTGCTTGGCGTGATCTCTTTGGCATTCAAGAGAGAATCGGTCATTGTGTAAAGCGACTTGGCTTGTGTCAGGATACCTTCCTGATAGGAGCGGAGCAAGCTGTCGGATGCGCCTTTTTTCATGTTCGTATCTAATCCTACACGTTGGTTGAGGATGTTGCGCATTCCATCGTTGAGGCGGAAGGAGAAATCGCGAAGTTGTTGAGAGGCGGTGGATCCTTTGACGGTGTAAACGGGACTGAGTTGTCCGTCTATGCGTTCAAACTTGAATTCCACATCGATCGATTTGCTGTCATTCACCACGGCGAACAGGGGATAGGTTTGCTGAGCTGCTCGTACATAATAGATACGATCTTCTGCCGCAGGTGCTTTGAGGGTGAAGTTTCCGTTTTTATCGGGGCGGGTTGAATCGACGATGGCGGGGCGATTGGTTTCCAGGGGCACTTCTTCCAAATAGAGTAATTCAAAGGTGGTATCCTTCAATTTACCTTCTACGCGGAAGGCTTGGTTGCCGGATTTGTCGGACTGACAAGCCTGAAACAGAATGGCCGCCAGGGCCACCAGCATGATCTTTTTCATGATGTTTATTTGAGTCGGCTAAAGGTAGTAAAGAAAAACCCCGGCGGTTGCCGGGGTTTTAGTTCAGAGTTCAGAGTTCAGTGTTCAAAGTTCAGCGTTTACTGAACGACTGATTTAGTAAAGGGGGTTTTGAGTAATGATCGGGTTCTGGATGATCTCGTTTGCGGGGATCGGCCAGATGAAACGATAATCTCCGTAACCAATACCGGCTTGTCCGGCTGTGTAGGGAGTTCCGCAGCCATACATTGCCAGTCCTTGAGCGCCGTTCACCGCTTTGGCGGGAATACCGCCGGTGGTGTAGTCAGCTTCTTGGGACAGACGAGAGATATCAGCCCAACGTTTTCCTTCCAAGAGGAACTCGATGCGACGCTCCAGCAAAATTGCTTTAACCAGATCAACCGGTGTGGCAAAGTTGGCAACTACATATTGGTTGGTCGCAGGCGTGGGGATCGAACGGTTGCGGACGGTGTTCAGCAGGTCGATGGCGCGCAGAGAAACGGTGGTGCCAGCAACACGAGCCTCGCATTCCGCTTGCATCAGGAGTACTTCAGCGTAACGGATCTGGGGAGCGAAATCCGAACGGCCCACATAATCGCGGTACTTGTTCGTGAAAATGCTCTGTCCACCGTTTGCGTTGGTTCCGCTCACATACAGGAGGGTACGACGAACATCGTCACAACGCCAGCCGGCATTATTCCAAATGATCGGAGAGACCGCCAGCAATCCACGACCACCGAGGTTGGCGGCACCCAACATGGCGGGCAAGGCGCCGTTAACACCCGTGTTATCCAACGCATCATTGCGGACCGAGAAGATGCTTTCGGTAGAAGAGTTGTTGGTGAACGGACCGTCCGGAGATGCAGTCAGCGCCCAAGAACCGATCGGAGAAACTACGCTGGTCGGAGTCAGCGGAGTCAGAACAGCGGGGATCAACTTGTTACCTTCAACGATGGCACCGGCAAAATCACCCATGTGCATCTTCACACGCATTTTCAGCGCGATGGCAGCGGCCTTCGTGGCGCGAACCGTACGAGCTGTACCGGTTGTAGTAGCAGCCATGTTGGTTTCGGCAAAATCCAGATCACGGAGGACGCGACGATAAACCGAGTCACCAACTGCACGAGGCAGATTGCGCACCAGATCTACCGTAGCCGGAACGTTCACGGCGAAATCGCGATACGGAACACCTACTTGCGTTCCATTTCCGTCACGATAAGGACGAGCCCAATGTACCATCAACTCGTGATGGGCCATGGCACGGAGGAAGCGGCACTCAGCCTCGAATTGCAGGGCGGTGGCGGCGGGAACAGCTCCCCGAGAGCCGGCACCCCGGAAACCATCGATGCATACGTTGGCCTTGTTGATCAATGAGTACAACGAGTTCCAATGTCCTTCGCAGTTGGCTGCGGTGGCGTTATAAGTGGCCTGGTAGGTAATTTGGTAGAAGGCGGCGATGTTGATCACGTCTTCGCCGCGTGCATCACCTTGTTCGATGTTGGCCGCTCCGAAAGGATAACCACGACCGGCACCACCCAAATAATCACCGCTCTGTGCGGCATCGTACACACCATACAGCGAGGTAAGGCATTTGTCGGCATTGCTGAAAGCTACATCTACTGCCACCGAGGTATAGGGCTGCAGGTCGAGGGCCTTCTTACAACCGGTCAGGAGCACGAGGGCCAAAACCGGAATCGCGAGGAGGTTTAATTTATTTTTCATGTTCATTCGTTTTGTAGATGGTGAATTAGAAGCCAACGTTCATACCGAAGGAGATCGTGCGGATCTGGGGAGATACGCTTTGATCGATACCACCGGCGGTTACGTTATCCGGATCTGCTCCGCTGTACTTGGACCATACGAAGAGGTTCTGTCCTTGAACGAAGAACTTAACACTCTCCACATACCCTTTTCCAACGCGGCTAATCAGGTCACGATCCATCGTGTAGCTGATCACCAGATTCTGCAGACGAACGTAATTGCCGCTTTCTACAAAGCGAGAGTTGGCAATGCTGTTCTGATTCACGTTGTTGCTAAGGCCCCAGAAGAGACGAGGTACATCGGTCACGTCACCGGGCTTGGTCCAACGACGCAAGATGGCCTTTCCGTTGTTGTGAATGCTCTGACTGAACAGGGCTTCCTGGGCGGTGGTGTTCATGATCTTGTTTCCACCGGAGTAGCGCAACATCACTTCCATGTCAAATTGCTTGTAACGGAAGTTGTTGGTCCAGGCACCGAAATAAGTCGGGATACCTTGTCCGAGTTTCTTGCGATCGGCGAATCCCATGGATGTGGCATTGGTCGACAGTAGGTTTCCGTCATTGCCGTTGTTTACGAAGTAGTACAAACCATTCACCACGTTGTGGGTAACCAAACGTCCATCGGCTTTGTAGTACATGGGGTAACCGTTGGCGGTATTCACACCAGCGTACTCATAACCATGAATGATGTTGATCGGATCACCTACGCGGATCAAGTTGTACGCACCGTTCTGGATGTAAGGAACCGGTGTGCCGTTGACTGAAAAGAGTTTGGTGATCTTATTCTTGATGTTGGAGTAGTTGAAGTTCATGTCCCAACCCCAATCTTTCTGACGAACGAGCGACAGATCGATGGAGAACTCAGTTCCCTTATTTTGAAGGGTACCGATATTCTGGGAGATGGAGTTACCTGGGATACCGGCACTGGGCGGAGTCGGTACGGCCAACACGAGGTTGTCGACGTCGTTCAAGAACCAGTCAAAGCTCAGGTTTACACGGCCTTTGAACATGCCGACCTCCATGCCGAAATCATATTTGGAACTGGTCTCCCATTGCAAAGCAGGGTTTCCAATGAAGTTCAGGGCGATACCGTTGATGTTTCCGTAAGGAGCCGGACCGAACGTAGCCGACAAGAACGGGAAGCCACCGAGGGTGTTACCCACTTTGGCGTAGGAGTATTTAAATTTCACATCGGTGAACGTCTTGGTCAGGAAGGCGCTGTTCTTCCAGATGGCTTCCTCCGATGGGCGCCATCCCACGGATATGCCGGGGAAGCTACCGTAACGTTTGTCTTTGGCCAGTGAGCTTTGTCCGTCACGACGAACCGATGCTTGCAAGAAGTAGCGGTTTTTGTAGTCGTAGTTCAGACGGCCGAACAGCGACTCAAATCCGGAGCGGGATAAACTACCACCCACTTGCTGCGTGGAGGCGGTACCGGAGATCAGGTTCTCTTTCAGGAAGAACAGATCGATCACGGTGGATCCGGTTACGGAAATGAATTTGCTGGTCTGCTTTTGTACCTCATGACCGGCGGTCAGGTAGAAGGTGTGACCTTTCGTCTTGAAGTTGTAATTCACATAGTTCTGCCAAACGGTACGTAGGATGTTCTGATTGGCATTGTAGGCAATACCACCGGAACTATATCCGTCGCCATGGCGAGGATCTAGACTCTGGAAGCTGTAGTCGTTGAACCAGTCTGCCGACATCACCGAGCGGAATTTAAAACGCTTGGTGAAGGAGAGTTCCGCGAACGCATTGTTGATGATGCGGATCTTGTCGGATGTGTATTTATTCTGAGAAAGCGTAAAGGCTACGTTGGTGAAGTTATCGTCCACACCCTGTGTGTTGGGTCCAACTGGAATGGCGTTGGCGGCCGGGAAGCTGACGTTGAATCCGCTGGGGCCGTTGATGTTGTAAGGATTCACGTTCGGCAACAGACGCAAGGCAGAGGCAATGGATCCGCTCAATGAGTTGGAACCGTTGTTCTGGTCGCCATCGTCCTGACGGCTAACCGACAAATTGTTTCCAATTTTCAGGAAGTCGTTCACTTCGTGCTCCAGGTTGGTACGCACGCGGAATGTTTTGTTGTAGTTGCTGATCACGACCCCTTGTTGCTTGGAGTAGTTGGCTGAGAAGAAGAAGCTCGTCTTCGCCGTTCCACCCTGATAGCTTAGGTTATGTGTTTGAACCAATGCATTGTTGATCAAGGCTACTGACTGCCAGTCGGTATTTACTCCACCGGGATTGACACCGGCACGAGGGGCTTGTCCGCGATTCGCCAATTTTTCATTGGTGATGGTTACGAACTCATCGGCATTGAGCAGGTCGAAACGCTTCAGGGTATTGCTGAATCCCATCGACATGTCGTAGGATACTTTGGCTTTGCCCTTAGAGCCTTTCTTCGTGGTGATCATCACCACACCGGCAGCCGCACGCGAACCGAAGATCGCGGTGGCCGAACCATCCTTGAGCACCTCGATGCTCTCGATGTCGGCGGGGTTGATGTCTCCCAGTGCGTTGGAGTTGGTGGCAGCGGCGAGGTTACCCGTGATGATGGGTACTCCGTCGACTACGAACAGCGGACCGGTAGATTGGTTGATGGAGTTTACACCGCGGATGAAGATCCGGGCGGGTTGGTTCACCAGACCACTGGAGTTGGTGACCTGCACACCGGTCGCACGACCGGCCAGTTGCTTGTCTACCGAAGGCGTGATCAAATTCGCGAATTCCTTCGCGTCGATCTTGGATGCAGAACCGGTAAACGCTTTTTTCTGCTGAGTACCGTATCCCACCACTACGACTTCCTCCATGACCTTGTCCTCACTCATCAGTGTGGCATTGATCGCGGAAAGATTTCCGATGTTGAATTCCTGGGCGATCATATCGACCGAGGAGATTACCAGGACCTGTGCATTCGCGGGCAGTGACAGGCTGTACGTTCCATCGGCTTTGGTCGTGGTACCGGACGTCGTTCCTTTCACCACCACGGATGCATTGGCAACCGGATTGCCTTTTTCATCACTCACCTTACCGGTAAGGGTTCGCTGCGCCAGTGCAGGTGCCACCGCGAACACAACTCCCAAGAGGAGCAGATACAGTTTTCTCATGTGCATGTTGGTTTTAGTAGATAATTCGAAAATGCCCGTATAAACGGGCGCTTGAAATTACTTCCTTATCAGGGAAAATCGACCAAAAAACAGCGATTTTTTAGCTCGTAAAATCTATGCAAACACCAATCCCCTCGGATTGTCTGAAAAATTGGTCGGGAAAACGCAAAAAATGCAACAATTCACCCCCCCAAAAACCACCCCGCTACCGGCCTTTTTTCAGCTCTTTTTATCGAGGCTGATCAGGATGGCCGGCAACAAAACTAGGTTCGTAAAAGTGGCCGTAATCAAGGTCAGGGAGGTCAGCCATCCAAGGGCCAAGGTTCCGCCGAACTCGCTGAGGCAGAACACAATAAACCCGGCTATCAGTACCATGGAGGTATATAAAATACTGATCCCGGTATGATGGATGGTTTGGATCACCGTCCGCCGCTTGTCGCCGCCTTGGTTGGGTAATTCCTGCTTATAATTAACTAAAAAACGGATCGTCACGTCAATCGCGATCCCCAGGGCCACACTAAATACCAGCACGGTCGACGGTTTCAGCGGAACCCCCACCCAGCCCATCACGCCGGCTGTGATCAATAAGGGGATTAAGTTCGGGATCAGGGAGGCCAACAGGATCCGAAAAGATCGGAATAGATATAGCATACAAGCCGCGATCAATAAAAAAGCCCAGAAAATACTTTCTTTTAATCCATTGATAATGAATCGAGTACCCTCTAAAAAGGTCACACTGGTGCCAGTCAATTCAATGTGGTGGGTGCGTTTGCCCCAGGCCGAATCGCCGGCATGTTCGGCCTTTGTAGCTGCATCGGCCGTGAGCGCATGTAAGCTGTCGCGGTTAAACAGCTCTTCTGCTCGATTTTGGATGCTGTCGAGCAATCCGGGTAAACGACGGCTACCAATATCGGCCATGTTCACGCTGATCCGGGCCTGCGACCGGTTGCTGTCCATGAAACTGCCCACCAAATTAGCCAGCGATGATTTTCCCGTCGTTGAATCACCTCGGAAACTCAAATATTGCATCAGGGCGGGTAAATCGTAGGCGGAAGGAAGGGTATAACTCGCTGGGTCTCCTTCGAAAAATGCTTGACGCGCAAATTTCAATCCCTCGGCAATGCTGAGGGGACGAGCTATGTCGGGGATCGATTGCAGGTATTGAGAAAGTGAATCGATGTTCTCTAAGTTGCGCAGGTTTCGGGTAACCCCTTGCTTCTTTTTGGTGTCGACCACGATCTCGAGTGGCATGACTCCTTTGAAATTTTTCTCAAAGAATTTGAGATCGGTAAAAATCTTGGAGGTCTTGGGTAAGTCATCCACAATGAATCCTTCACTGCGCAAGCGCAACGTACCTGCGATGGATGCAATCACAATGACTCCGGTAATTCCATAGATCCATCCCCGATGATTCAACGACCAACGCTCCAGTCGGTCCAACCAACGATTCATGCGCGCATTCTCTAAGTATCGGGTGTGTCGGGATTTGGGTGCCGGCAGGAAACTCAGCACGGCTGGAATAAAGATCAAAGAGATAAAAAACAACAACAAGATGTTGGTACCGGCCACTGCTCCGAATTCTTTCAGCAACGCACTTTCGGTCAGTGCGAATACCGCAAATCCGATCGCGGCCGTGATGTTGCAAAACAAGGTAGCGATGCCCATCTTATCGACCATCGTCACCAATGCCTGCTCCCGATTGCCGGTTTCATTGTAGGCAACGTGATATTTATTCAGGAAGTAAATGCAATTGGGAATGCCGATCACCACCACCAGCGGGGGGATCAGGGCCGTCAGCAAACTGATCTTGTATCCCAATAAATGCAAGAAGCCTACACTCCATACCACACCAATGCCTACAACAATGATCGATAAGAACATGGCGCTGATGGAACGGAAGAAAAGCAATAAGATCAAGGCCGACAGCACGACCGAAGCGATCAGGAATAATTTCATTTCCTGTTGGATCATCAAGGCCACTTGGGTTCGGATCAACGGCAATCCGCTGATGTGCGTCTTAATGCCATGCATCCGCTCAAAGCCTTCGGTTCTTGAAACGATGGCAGCAATGACTGCTTCCCGTTTTTTGGATGCCATCAAATCTTTGTTCACGCGCACGCCGATGAGATAGGCGTTTGTTTCTGGATTGTACAAGAGTCCCTGATAAAAAGGGAAACTCTCAAAACGTTGTCGGCAGCTGTCGAGCGCGGCTTGTGCCATTTTTTCTTCGGGGAACAGCGCCTTCGCATTCAGTTTTTCCAACACCGAATCGCGGTATAGTCCGATTGCACCAGGCACCGACAATACATCCACCACACCGGGTATGGTTTTCAGGTTGCGGCAAAACGTTGCATAGTCGTTGAATACGGTATCGAGGAATAGTCGGTCGGTTTGTACGCCGATCACCAGCAGGTTTCCATCTTCACCGAATTTGGACTTGAAAGCCTGGTAGCTTTTGTATTTCGGGTTATCGGTCGGGATCGCCCGTGTGAATTCATAACTCAGTTGTACCTGACTGGCTTCATAGCCCATCCAACCGGTCAAAGCGGCCAGTACGATCAATAAAGCGATGCGATAGCGAAGAATGAATTGTCCGAGCCGATGCCACATGGTGATGGATTTGAGGCACAAAGAAACGTTACTTTTGATTCATGCGATGTGTCGGAACGATCGTTCTCCTATCCCTCGGGCTTTTCCTGCGATCCCAACCCATTGGTTCCTGGCGCGAACACCTTCCCTATAATAGTACCATTGACCTGGCCGCTGCACCCGATCGCATTTTCGCGGCCACGCCCTATAGCTTGTTCTCGATCGGAAAGGCAGACGGTCGCATCGTGAAATACAGCAAGGTTGGCGGACTATCCGAAACGGGCATCCAGGCCATTCACTTCGATGTTCCCACCGATAATCTGCTGGTGGCCTATACCAACAGCAACCTCGATCTGCTCACGCCAGACGATCGCATCAACATCCCCGATCTGAAACGTGCTACCGGCGTAGGCGATAAAACCATCCGCTCGATCACATTCGTGAATGGGAAGTATCATTTGTCGACCGGACTGGGCATCGTACTCATCGATCCGGTTCGTGCCCTGATTACCGAAACCTGGCGATTGGGCAGCAACGGGAACTCCATTCCCGTCAATCAATTGGCATTCGACCTCACTCATTATTATGCCGCTACCGCAGAGGGACTTAACTCCATTCCTCGATCCAATGCCAATCCCGCCAATGCCAACAACTGGCAATTGCTCAGTGGGAGCAACGGATTGCCAACCGGCACGTGTTCTTTTGCCGGTCTGCTTGGCAATTCAATCGTAGCCATCGTACGCGATACGGTGTATCAACGCGTCAATAACCAGTGGAATGTATTTCAATCGGATGATTGGCCCTTGGTCAGTGCCCGCATCTCCGAAGACAAACTGCTGCTTTGTCAACGTCGCACGAATGGACAAAGTCGGTTGCTGATCCTGAATCCCGATGGAACCAACTATCGTATACTGTCTCAATTGGCCCCCATCTCATTTCCCAAACAAGCACTCTTGCTAAATGGTGAACCTTGGCTCGCGGATCTGTACGCCGGCATCACGCGGTTTCCAACTAGTGGCCCCTATCAGAGCTATGCGGTGAATGGTCCGCAAGGACTCGCCTCCGGACAACTCCACACCTTCGACGGAAATTTTTATGCCACAGCGGGCTCCGTGAATGCTTCCTGGAATTATCTCTACAACGGCGATGGTTTGTTTCAATACAAGGGCAATGAATGGACCAACTACAATCGGTATCGATATCCATTGCTGGATTCGGTATTGGATTGGATCACGCTTACTTCAGATAAGCGAGATGGCTCTCTGTGGGCCGGTTCGTTTGGAGGAGGCTTGATTCAACTCAAATCCGATGCGCCGATCCGCTTGTTCAAACAGGGAGCTGTACTACCGACAGTAGGTGATCCTACGAGTTATCGGGTTGCGGGATTAGCCTTTGATGCAAATCAAAACATGTGGTTCTCCAATTTCGGAGCCGATCGTGCGTTGGGCGTTCGTACGCGCGACAGCAACTGGTTGCATTTTGCCGTTCCATTTCCGATTACCGGCAATGCCCTTGCTCAAATACAGATTGATCCCTTCGGATACAAATGGATCGTGTCGCCCAAAGGAGATGGATTGATCTGTTACGATGCCGGCCCTTCGATCGAGTCGGTCAATGATGATCGTTGGCGTTGGTTCCGAGTGGGATCCGGAAATGGCAATCTGTCCAGCAACCAGATTTATTGTATCAGTATCGATCGGGATGGCGTGATCTGGGTAGGGACGGCAAATGGAATCGCGCTGCTGGATTGTTTGGAAGATCCATTCAGTGTTTCAGCTTGCGAAGCGTTTCGTCCCGTTGTGCCCAATGGAGCTTTTGCCGGTTATCTGTTTAACGGACAAGCCGTCAAGCAGATTTCAGTTGATGGAGCCAATCGAAAATGGATCGCCACCAACAGTGGGGTTTTTCTGATTGATGCAAGGGGAGAAAAAGTTTTGCAACATTTCACGGCGGCGAACAGTCCGTTACTCAGCAACGACGTACTGCAAGTAGTAGTTGATGGTAAATACGGCGAAGTATATTTTGCTACCGATCAGGGGATCTGTTCTTACCGGTCCGATGCGACCACTGTGGATGAATCTGATAAAAACTTGTTGATCTATCCCAATCCGGTTGGTCCGGGCTATACCGGTCCCATCGCGATCCGCGGATTGCCGGATCAAGCATCGGTCAAGATCACCGAACTGGACGGACGCTTGGTTTATCAAACCAAAGCATTGGGAGGACAGGCCATTTGGAATGGGCTAGATTATCGCGGCAAGCGTGTATCCAGCGGGGCTTATTTGGTATTGATCATCGATGGAAAAGGAAAATCCATCCGTTCCGGACGCATTTTCTTTATTGAATAAGCATGTCTACGCCATTGCATAAAACCAAGGGGCTGGTGCTGCGGACCGTTAAATACGGCGAAACTTCTTTGGTAGTTACGGTATTCACCGAACTGTTCGGTGTGCAATCGTACATCGTTAGCGGCGTACGAAAATCCACCAAGAAGGGAAGTGGTACGGCCAATCTTTTTCAGCCCGGGGCCTTATTGGATCTGGTGGTGTATCACAGCCATGCAAAATCCTTGCATCGGATCCGTGAGTTTCAGTGGAGTGTATTGTATCGAGAACTTTTTGCTTCCGTACCCAAGCACAGCGTGAGTTCGTTCATGGTTGAGTTATTGCACCGTTGTTTGCGTCAACCCGAACCCAATCCCGATCTGTTTGAATTCTTGGAAGATTGCCTCTTGCATCTCGATGCCAGTTCCGAGTCGGTGATGGCGAACATGCCGCTGTTCTTTGCCGTACACCTGGCGCATTTTTTCGGATTTCGGTTGGTGGATGAACGTGTTGAAGAGGGGGCCTGGGTTGACTTGCGCGAGGGAAGATTTGTGGCTGCGCAACCCCCGCATCCCGATTATCTCGAACCGAACGATGCGCAGGCGGTGTTGCAGTTGTTGCGCGTAATGAATCCGAATGAATTGGCGGAAGTGCGGCTCAATCGAGATACCCGTCGTCGTTTGTTGCACGCGCTAGAGCTCTATTACCGATTGCATCAGCCCGATTTCGGAAGCTTACGCAGTTTGCCTGTTCTACGTTCGGTATTAGAGTAAGCGTCGACTTTTTTTCAGATCGTTCGACAACAATACGATGCCGGGTTGTTTTCCTTTTTCAAATGTGCCGAGCTGATCCGACCAGCGCAGGGCTGCTGCTCCGGAACTAGTGGCCCATTGCAGAATCGTTTCCAAGGGGATGGCCGGAAACTCATCGCGGATCGATTTCATTTCACGTACAATGCTGAGTTGCCAATTGCTGCTGTAACTATCGGTACCCAATACAATCCGACAGTTGTTTCGCATCAAGATCTCGATGGGCGGGACTTTATTTTCTATGTATAAGTTGGCGTTGATGCAGAGACACCAGATCAACTTCAAATCGTTTTGCTTCGCATATTCCTCTGCCCAGATCACATCCGATTCGGTGGTGCTGGTGTTGTGCACCAGAAAGATCGTCTGTTGTTTGTTGAAATAGGGCAATACGGAGCGAAGGCTGGTCTTTCCGGTTACCGGAAACGGCGATTGATCGATTCCGAAGATCTTGAACAAGCGGAGGTATTCGCTGTCGCCGGTCTGATACAGATGATCTTCCGCCGGGTGTTCCTGGTTGTGCATCGAGATCACTTCGCCGGCAGTAGCCTCATTGATTAACTCGAAACTCCGGGGTGAGATGGAATAGGGGGCATGTGGAACGAGGGCCGTTCGATGTGGTGGCCCCAATGTCTCTTTTAGCGTTTGGGCAACCGAACCAAAGTGTGCAAGGGCATCTGTTGCTTTTTCATCGGTGAAGCTGAGCACTTCGGTGAAGTTCTGCCAGCGGATCTGGCTTTTGCTTTTGACCAATGCCGTATCGTCGGTGTTGCCAATATCACCAACCGCTACGATCCCGTTTTTGAACATTTCTTTTTCGGCGAGCTGGATCTTTTCTTGGATCACCTCCGGGTCGAAGCCGCGTTTGGTCACGACGGAGCAGAGAAATTCGATGAGTCCGGTATGGGGCGGAATCACGTCTTTGAGGTGGCTCAATTCCAAATGGCAGTGCGCGTTGATCAGTCCGGGTGTCAGGATGCCCTCCAGTTGTTCGATGTGTTCGCCGGCTGCTTCGGTGGGTTGCAGATCGACGATCGTTCCGTCTGCTTCTGTGATCAATACGTGATCGGTAAGCAGTTTTTTTCCATCAAAAAGCTGATCGGCCTGGAATTTGCGTAGTGTCATAGAAGCCAGCAAAGTTAATCTTAGTAGCTTTGCCCGCCTTATCCATGCTCGATCGTTTAGAAGCCATACAAGCCCGTTTTGATCAGTTGGGGGTCGCCTTGACCAATCCAGAGATCGTCGGCAACAATCAAAAATTCACTGCCACCAGCAAAGAATACCGCAATCTGGAGAAGATCGTGGTGGCCTATCGATCGTATCGAAAAACCCTGGACGACATCGCCTTGTATAAAGAGGCATTGGTGGGGGAAGACGCTGAATTGCGGGAACTTGCCAAGATGGAATTACCCGGATTGGAGGAGATGCGGTCGACCCAGGAAGCACAAATCCGACAATTACTGATTCCGAAAGATCCGCAGGACGATAAGAATGCCATTCTGGAGATCCGCGCCGGAACCGGTGGGGATGAGGCCAGTTTGTTTGCGGGCGATCTGCTTCGCATGTATATGCGTTATTGCGAAACCAGAGGATGGAAGACGGCGATTCTTAGTGAGAGTGAAGGAACCGTGGGTGGTTACAAGGAAGTGCAGCTGGAAGTAGTGGGCGATGAGGTTTATGGGACGATGAAATTTGAAAGTGGTGTGCACCGTGTTCAACGGGTACCGGCTACGGAATCGGGCGGACGTGTACATACTTCAGCCGCAACCGTGGCCGTGATGCCGGAGGCAGAGGAGGTGGATGTATTTGTCAATCCGGCCGATGTGAAAATGGAAACGGCCCGAAGCGGTGGAGCGGGCGGACAGAACGTGAATAAAGTAGAGACTAAGGTGATGCTCACCCACATCCCCACGGGTATGGTAGTGATCTGTCAAACCGAACGTACCCAATTGGGCAACCGTGAAAAGGCCATGCAGATGTTGCGCACCAAATTATACGAAGAGCAAGTGCGTAAACAGGAAGAAGAGATCTCGCGACATCGGAAAAGCTTGGTCAGCTCGGGCGATCGCAGTGCCAAGATCCGTACGTACAATTTTCCTCAGGGAAGAATCACCGATCATCGGATCGGAATGACGCTATACAATTTAGATGCCGTATTGAATGGGGAGGTGCAGGAGCTGATCGAAGCCTTGCAGTTTGCCGAGAATGCAGAAAAGCTGACGAAGAATTCCTGATAGCCCTCGGCCAGTCAGTGTTTTCCCCCCAATTCTTTCGTTTTTTTACTTAAGTCAATGCAATTAGTGATTTCTTAACACCGAATGGCATACGATCGGGTGTACATTTACGTTATAAGAAAAAAGTAAATATCTCTTTTCTCATAAGCAGTTAGTTTTGGTTGCGACCCCTGTTTCTACAGGGGTTTTTTTGTGAACTGACGGTAACTAAACCAAGCTCCCAATAGGGCGCCGGCTGCATCCGCCCAGATGTCTCCAATATCAAAAGACCGGTTGGGGATGAATCCATCTTGAACGTATTCCATGCCGATGCCATACAGCGTGGCTGCAACGGCGAACAGACTGAAGGTTGTGGTGAGTGAACGTTTTTCATTTGTCCGACTCCAATAACCCCAGCAAACCAGTAGAACCAATATGCTGAACAGGCCGATGTGTACCCATTTATCAAATTGGATCTGTGAGAGCCAATTGTATTTGGGAAATCGGGAACCGGGCAGACATAGCAATACTGTGCTCAGAATGAACCAGCCAATGGCAGGTCCGTAACCGGGACGATGTTTGGTTAAAAAAGCGAACATGGGATCAGCCAACCAGCGCCGCGTAACCGGCGGCATCGAGCAAGTCGTTGACCTGACTCAGGTCGCTCAAGGTCATTTTGACCATCCATCCTTCTCCGTACGGATCGGAGTTCACCAATTCTGGAGCTCCACTCAGTGCCGGATTGAGTTCGGTGACTGTTCCGCTAATCGGCAAAAACAGATCTGAAACCGTTTTAACCGCTTCTACGGTTCCGAATACCGCACCACTTTCCAGGGGCTTTCCAATGGTATCAACCTCTACGAATACGATGTCGCCCAATTCGCGTTGTGCGTAATCGGTGATGCCAACGGTAGCTATATTGCCTTCGAGCAAGATCCATTCGTGGTCTTTGGTGTAGCGGAGATTTTCGGGAAAATTCATGGAGGAGGTTTGAGGGGCAAAAATAAGGATTGCGGAGGCAATCGTCACTTACGGCGTTTGATCAAATCGGCTTTCAGGATCCGGCAGTCGGTCAGGGGTCGGTCGCGGTCAGGACTCCGGCTGGTGGCAGTGGCAGCGATCGCGTCCAATACCTCAAATCCTAGGATCAGCTCCCCAAAAACGGTGTAGTTCTGGTCCAAATGCGGGGCCCCTCCAAGTGTTTTGTAGACTTCCCGATGCGGCAGGGGAATTTTTCGCCCTTCCAATCGAAAGGTCTCGGTCGAATCCAAGCCGGCATCGGTGAATGTTTTTCCGTGTACGATGTAGAACTGGCTGCCGCTGCTGGCTTTTTCTGGATTGTTGTCTCTGGCTGCAGCCAAGGCACCGCGTTTGTGAAAGAGTCCGGATCGGAATTCGGCGGGGATGCGTTCTGCC
>ENA-OUVC01001225-OUVC01001225.1-marine-metagenome-genome-assembly--contig:-NODE-1225-length-15545-cov-3.597427_pt1 | contig 15545 bp, 16 predicted proteins | sample MGYA00248622_ERZ508571 | MGnify/ENA primary metagenome ERZ508571 (study PRJEB26236, sample SAMN06267175) | marine metagenome | isolation source: Columbia River Estuary | place: USA:Columbia River... | reverse complement strand
TGTGTCCAGGAACTCAGCCAAGAGATTCTCAAGCTCCAACAGTCCGGCTGGCTTCATACCAGTGGTTCCACCAGTGCCCTTGCCTGGGTCGGTCTTACCCTTGCCGGGTGCTCCCTCTTTCACAGCCAATTCAACAGCACGTACCGACCAACCTTCAGCCACAGCAGAGGCAGCCAGTTGTTCCATGATTTTGGCATCGGTGCAAGAAAGCAGCGCACGGGCGTGACCGGCCGCTAGTCGCCCATCGGCCAAGTAGCCCTGCACTGTGGCAGGTAATTGAAGAAGTCGAAGCGCATTGGTGATTGTGGTGCGGTTCTTACCCACCCGTTTTGCAATCTGGTCGTGAGTGAGGTCGAAGTCGTCGGCAAGTTGTTGATACGCCGATGCCTCTTCTAGTGCTGTGAGGTCTTGTCGGTGAAGATTCTCCACCAATGCCTGTTCCACTGAGCCCAGTTCAGTAATTTTGCGCACCACCACAGGAACAACGGCCAGCTTGGCGCGCTGGGCTGCACGCCAACGACGTTCACCCGCAATGAGTTGGTACTTACCTGGTGAGGTCTCTTGCACCAACAAAGGCTGAAGAACACCAATCTCTTTAATGGATTTGGCCAGATCGCTCAACGAGTCTTCATCAAAATGAACTCGTGGCTGATGCGGGTTCGGCACGATGGAATCAATAGTTACGTCACGCAAGGCAGATGCGGGTAGTTCTTCCGTTGGGGTTGCTCGTGGTGTTGCCGGAGCAGCGGTTGTTGGTTCAGCAGGCTTTTCGGTTCTCTCGGTAGGAATGAGAGTGGATAGTCCCCTACCTAGTTTTCGCTTTTCGACCATTACTCAACTCCTTTGCTATTGCTCGATACGCCTTCGCACCTTTAGATGTACTGGCGTGCTTCAAAACGCTGTGCTGCATAGACGGTGCCTCGGCAAGTTTGACGTTATACGGAATGACAGCCTTGAATACTTTCGGCCCGAAAGCATTGCGCAGTTCGCTCTCTACTTCTTGCGACAACTTCTTTGTTCCTTCGCTCATCGTCAATAGATAATGGGCAATTTCAAGTGTGGGGTTCAGTGCCGCACGCACTTGCTTCACCACTTCACTGAGATCGCGCAGTCCTTCAAGCGCAAAGTATTGGCACTGCACGGGGGCCAAAATGGCATCTGCCGCCATGAAAGCGTTCACGGTGAGGCGGCCCAGGGTAGGAGGGCAGTCCATCAAGATGTAATCCCAATCGTCACGAACAGCATCAATAGCGTCCTTCAAGCGAGGCTGGGGAAACATTTCGGCCACCAATTGAGCTTCTACTTCGGCCAACATCTGGCCAGTAGGCGCCGGAGCGACAAACAGGTTCTTCTCAGCCGTTGGTTCCACAATGGAGTCAAGGGTTTCCTCGCGACGCAACACGTCAGCGATTGTGGGCGCATCGTAAGGGGGGTGAATGCCAAGGCCAGAGGACGCATTGCCTTGAGGGTCAAGGTCGATGATCAATGTTCGAAAGCCCAACTCTGCCAGCGCGGCACCTAAGTTGATGGCTGTAGTGGTTTTGCCCACACCGCCCTTTTGGAGCGAAATGGCCAAGACAACTGTGTCAGAACCGTTCATGGAATTCTCTTTCCTGCTCGACAGCAATGGGGTGGGATACCCGTCATCATAGGTGCGGCCTGTGGAAAACTGGTGGATAGGACTGAATGTTTCACGTGGAACATCTCATCAGGAGGGTCTGTCGGGGAATGTTTCACGTGAAACATCTGAAGGTTTTTACTCTCTCCCATGTTTCACGTGAAACATTGTGGAGTCCTTATTTTTCAGGGGTTGCAGTCAGTACTACTACGCCCTGGAGGTATTCCGGGGCCCCAAAATGGGTCCTCTGGAGGAGGTCTTCAGGCCATCGAGAAGGGTCAAAAAGGGGTGGTTCTGACACCACTAACCTTCCTCCGTTTTTTAGGAGGGGTCGAGCGAGCCTCGCCGTGAGGTCGGGTGGACCAAACCCTCGACACACCACTGCATCGAATTGAGCGGCGAACTCTGACGAGGTTCCCATGGTCCCAACATCTTCAATCAGCACCTGCACTCGGTCCGATAATCCCATTGAGGCGACCCCGCGAGACAGTTCATCCATGCGGTTTTCCCGGCGATCAACCAACACCATGTCTAGATCAGGGCGGTCAACGGCAATCACCAAGCCCGGAACTCCGGCTCCTGTACCTATATCTGCCACGCGTCCCGTCACGCCTTCGAGTGCACGAACGAAGTATCGGGCGTGCTCGATTACCTCTGGAATAGGGCGATCACCCAATGTTCCCAGGCGTTGGGCAGTCAGAAGCACATCTTCAAGGGTCTTGCGTGAGGCAGTCATCTGCCATTGAGAGTAGCGATGCCACAGCACCGCATACGGTTATTCGGCTGGTTCAACCACGACGCGACGGCGAGGATCTTCGCCTTCGGAACGTGTGGTGATGCCTTCAACTTCAGTCAATGAGTCATGAACAATCTTGCGATCAGCTGATGTCATTGGTTCAAGCATGCGAGATGAGCCTGTTTCCTTGACTTCTGCTGCCACTTTGAGAGCAAAGCGGGTCAACGCTTCACGACGACGCTCGCGGTAACCCGCGATGTCGATACGCAAACGAGTGTCCTGGTCGCCAAGGCGGCGCTGGCTGGCCACGCGAGTGAGGTCTTGGATGGCCAACAATGTTGCTCCACCAGGGCCCACCATGAGGCCAAGCTCGGTGCCGTCGACACGTACTTCGATCTCGTCTTCCTCACGGCTGACAGAGACAGAACCCGTGGTACCAAAGGCTGTCACGAGGCCGGTCAAGAATTCGGCTGCTGCTTCACCAACGATTGCTGGGTCCACTTCCACCTTCTCGCGTGGTGGGCGGTCTTCGCGTGGTGGGCGAGGGCGACGCTCTTGTCCTTCGCCACGTGGCTTTGACTCGCGACGCTCGCCTGACTTCTCGCCACCCTTTTCCTTGCGGGGGCGACGCTCTTGATTGCCACGCGGTGTTGCTGGGCGAACCCGTGCACGCACGCGTGCTTCGCCACGTGTTCGGCCGAACAAGCCAGCCTTTGGCTCGTCGACAATCTCAAATTCAGCGTCGTCTTCAGCGACACCCAACTGATCGAGTGCGGCCTCTTTGGCCTCTTCGAGTGTGTTTCCTGTTGTTTCTACCCATTCCATGGTGACCTCATCTTTTATATGTGTTGTGCGCGGGCGACCCCGGCGTTACTTGTTTCGCTTGCTGGGGGGAACCGGGCGAGATGGCTTTCCACTAGGGGTCGGCCTGTTCTTGCTGGGTGTAACCCTCTTGCTCTGAATAGGAGCGGGTGCTTGCGATTGTTCGTTCTTCTGCTTGCTTGGTTTAGCGTCTTCGTCCTTTTGGTCGCGCGCCTTTGCGCTTGCAGCCTGTGCTTGGCGACCAAGGCCGTCTTCTCCGTAGAAGCGACGAGTGATGTAGCCCTGTTGGATAATACGAACGATGGTCTGAGTCATGTAATACACAACCAAGCTGGTGGGCAAGAACACTTGGAACAGAGCAAATGCCACTGGCATGTACTGCATAATCTTTGCCTGCATGGGAGACATTCCGGCATTTGATGGGGTACGGCTAGCAACCATTCGTTGCTGCACAAGGAAAAGCCCGCCCAAAATCACAACGAGAAGCGCGTACCAAATGCCACTGACAAAATCTGCCTTCATGGCATTTTGAGGGGTAATCGAAAGATCAAGCCCAAACGACATCATCTTCGTGGCGCCCTTGAGTGCTGCGTAAAGATCTGAGCCCGCCTCAATGTGCTTTGGGTCGAAGGTGCCATCGGCTGCCCTGCGGGTCAAGCCGTTCAACACTTGGAACATGATGATGAACACCGGCATCTGGGCCAATAAAGGCAAGCACGAGGCCAATGGATTGACTTTGTGCTCCTGATAGAGCTTCATCATCTCTTCGTTCAGACGCTGGCGATCACCCTTGTACTGGTTCTGCAGCTTCTTCATCTCTGGCTGCAAACGTTGCATTTCCAGCATTCCCTTGGTGCTCTTCAGGGTGAGCGGGGTGATGAGCAACATGATGGCCAAAGCCACCATGCCTACGGCAATGGCGTAGTTGTGCGTCCATCCGTAGAAGGTGTCGATGAGCCAGGCAAATGGTTGAAACATGGTGAGCCCTTTCTAGGCATGCCCTTTAGGGGTTGGGACGGGGTCGAATCCGGAAGGTCCGAATGGGCGACACCTCAAGAGGCGACGGGTGGTGAGCCATAAACCGCGAGCAGAACCATGGGTACCAATGGCTTCTTCGGCGTAATGAGAACACGAGGGGTAGAAGCGGCACGGCGAAATGTGGCCTTGGCGCGCTACTTGGTAAAAGCGGATTGCCTTCAGCATCAGGCTTTGTGGCTTTGTGAAAGAAGTGAGAGTGCTTGTCTGACTCATTGGGCTTGGCCCTTTGCAATCAAAGATTCCATGTGGCGTTCCACGTCGGCATACGCAAGGCCGTTAGCCCGGGGAGAAGCGCCGAACACGTACATGCCGGGAGCCAAAGGAGTTGGGCGAAGGCGCAATACCTCGCGCATCTGTCGGCGCAAACGGTTACGGCGCACGGCAGACCCGAAGCTGCGCCCTAAGGCGTAGCCCACTTGGGGTTCGAGAAGCGAGGAATCAAGCAACATGGTGCACGACAGGGGACCGGAGCGAACATGGCGACCTTCTTCGCGAATGCGAACAAAGGCCGAGCGGCTCTGGATGCGGCCGATCAAGCGCTGAGGCGGTGACGGCCCTTAGCCCGACGCGACTTCAAGATGGCGCGTCCTGCGCGGGTGCTCATACGTGCACGGAAGCCGTGCTTACGTGCTTTGCGTCGGTTATTTGGCTGAAAGGTGCGCTTCATGGCGCCTCCTATGGGGCAAGCTCCTTTGGGGAGCGCGGACTATGGGGTTATTCCTGTGCCAGCGGCACGAGACGAACAACCTCCACAGGCTAACGGTGCGCGCGACCGACGCCACACATACCCACCCCCTCAAAGCCTGGCCGGTTCATTTTTTAGATATCCACAGTTCCTGCTACGGTCACATTCCCTAGCAACACCTGCTAGCCAGTCGTCCACACCCTGTGGATAGTGCTGTGGATGAGACTTTAGGAGGCGGCCATGAACAACCACGAAGCCGTGTGGAACGCAACAGCACAACTCCTTAAAGCACAAGTGTCTGAAGGTGTGTGGTACTCCACATTCAACGACGTTGTCGCTCTCACCAGCGACGACGAGTCATTGCGTCTTCAAGTTCCAAACACACATGTTCGTGATCGCATCGTTACTCGCTACCGCCCGCTCGTTATTGACGCCCTCGATGAGATTGGTGAAAGCGATCGCGAACTCATTATTGAGATCAGCGACATCCAGCCAACACTCGATGGTGAAGTTGCCGTAACTGAGACCGCCGACGTTGCAACAATCCCTGTAAAAGCCAATGGTGGCAAGGGTTTAGCGGTTGGACTCAACCCTCGTTATACCTTCGACAATTTCGTGAAAGGTGCATCAAACCAGTTCGCTCTGGCTGCCGCACTGCGTGTCGCCGAGACACCAGCACGTTCATACAACCCACTCTTCATTTACGGTTCAGCCGGACTTGGCAAGACGCACCTCTTGCAAGCAATCGGTTGGTACGTGCACGACCACTACGCGCACTACGAAGTTCGCTATGTCTCCACCGAAACTTTCTTGAACGAATACGTCGACGCAATTCGTACAAACACCACCGCAGCGTTCAAGCGCCGCTACCGAGACGTGGACGTTTTGCTCATTGACGACATCCAGTTCATGGAAGGAAAAGAAGGCCTCCAAGAGGAGTTTTTCCACACCTTCAACTCCCTCCACGGAGCCAACAAACAGATCGTTATCTCGTCTGACCGCATGCCAGACGCCATCCCCACCCTGGAAGATCGCCTTCGCGGCCGTTTCCGTTGGGGTCTGATTACAGATATTCAGCCTCCAGACCTCGAAACCCGCCTCGCCATCTTGCGAAACAAGGCCGAGCGCGACAACACCCCGTTGCCAGCCGACGTCCTCGAGTTCATCGCTTCCAACATCACCTCGAACATCCGTGAACTTGAAGGCGCCCTTATCCGAGTAACGGCCTATGCCAACCTCACCCGCGAGGACGCCACTGTTGCCATGGCCGAGACTCAGTTGGCCGATCTTCTGACTGCCACTGCTCCAAAGCACCGCACCGATGAAGAGATGCTCACCGAAATCGCTGGCTACATGGGATTCAGCGTCGAGGCCCTCAAAGGTAAGTCTCGTCAGCGCCCATTGGTATCTGCCCGCCAGATCGCCATGTACGTGTTTCGCGACATGACCGAGTTGAGCTACCCAGCCATCGCTCGTCTGTTTGGCGGCCGCGACCACACCACCGTGATCCATGCAGTCGACAAGACCCAGCGCCTCATGCGCGAGGACAAGCAGACCTTCGACCTTGTCACCGACATCACCGCGCGAATCAAGAATTCGTAATTGTGATGACACACGGGCCTGTGAATCTCATGGGGATGACCATGTGGACTGCCTGTGAGGGGTCGGGGACAACTATGGGGTTCTCCACAAGCACACAAGTTGCACGCTTGCAACCTGTGCGTAAGGGGGGTTCGCCGTACACATGGTCTTTTCAACGTGCACAAGGCTCAATTGGTCGCTGTCCACAATCCACAGCACTTATTACCACTATTAGACATATACATCACTTCTCGGTTCCGGTAATCGCCGCGTCATACAATGAACCACAGAGCATGAAAGTACGACTATGAAGTTCAGAAGCGAACAAGGGATCCTGGCAGAAGCACTTGGTGCTCTAGCGCGTATCGCATCCAGTCGAAACGCCGGAACTCCTGCGTTGTCTGGTGTGAAAATGAATCTCACCGGCGACAACTTGGTTGCATCAAGTACCGACAACGAAATTTCATTGCAATTCGTTTTGCCAGTAGGCGGAGACACAGACGGTCAGTGCTTGGTAAGCGCTCGCATGTTGAACGACATTGTTCGTGTGATGCCTTCAGGAAAAATCACCGTTGAATTCGCTGGCGACAACGCCACTATTTCTGCACAACGTTCGCAGTTCACAATTCCAACACTGAACGCAATTGAATTCCCTCGTTCGTCACCACCGTCTGGTGAACCAGTTGTCATCAACTCTGAAATCTTCAAAGCTGCTCTTGCGCAAGTTGTTCAAGCAGCCAGCACAGACCAAAACAAACACAACTTGTCAGCCGTGTTGTTGGCCTCAACCGGAAAAGCAATTCGTTTAGTTGCTACAGACGGTTATCGCCTTGCAATGCGCGACATTGAAGGTGAGCACACTGGTTCGGAAGATTCATTCTTGATTCCCGCGCGAGCACTTGCCGAGTTGCAACGACTTCTCGATATGTCAGACGAAATCACTGTTCGTTTCAATGATCTCGACGCAACATTCCAGTCACCAAAGATGACATTGTCTACGCGCCTCATCAATGCTGAATATCCGCCGTACCAAACAATCATTCCGAAAAACAATCCAAACTCTGCGATCGTTAATCGTGAAGAACTTCTCGACGCATTACGTCGCACACGCGTTCTTGCTTCTGAGATGACACCGGTACGTATGCGAATGTCTACTGAAGGAATTCGCCTCACTGTGCAACTCACCGATGGATCAACAAGTGTTGAGGATATTGATGCTCAGTTCACTGGCGAAGACATCACTGTTGCGTTCAACTCGGAGTATCTCGCTAATGGCGTCGATGCATGCGGTACTGAAGAAGTTGTTATCGAAACAAGTGCGCCAAACAAACCTGCAATCGTTAAGCCAGTCGGAGACACGTCGTATCTCTACTTGCTCATGCCACAACGTCTGTAGCGTGTCGCTGCTGTGGTGATTCGCCGCATTGAACTCACTGATTTTCGTGTGTATCAACACGCGATCATCGAGTTAGACCCAGGTGTTACCGCTGTAATCGGTCGCAACGCACAAGGGAAAACAAGTTTGGCGGAAGCCATGAGTTACTTGTCAACACTGCACAGTTTTCGCGGCGTACCCAACGATGCATTAGTGCGACAAGGTGCAGACTCTGCGTATCTGCGCGCCGTTATTGTGCATGACGATGGCCGCGAAATATTGGTGGAAGCCGAAATCAATCGTGCTGGCCGCAACAAGGTATTAGTGAATAAACAAAGGCTGGGTCGCGTGCGCGACTTGCTCGGCGTTGTGCGTTCCACAGTGTTTGCACCTACAGATTTACAATTGGTATACGAAGGCCCCGGCGTGCGACGCGACATGTTGGATGATGCACTTGTTGCGCTGTCGCCAAAGTTAGATACGTTGCGTCTTGAAGTGGATCGCATCATTAAGCAACGCAATGTGTTGTTGAAGCAATCGCATGGTCGCCTAACGCCAGATATTGAAATGACCCTCGATGTATGGGATACGCAGTTTGCACAAAAAGGAACTCAGCTCGGCGAAGCACGCGCAAAACTGATTGCTCGCCTCGCGCCATTCGTGAGTGAGGCATATGAATCTCTGGCTGCAGAAGCAACACCTATCGATCTTGTGTATGAACCCGAATGGCGCAGCCCAGGTCTTGTGGCCGCATTGGCCGCAGCACGCCAAGACGACATTCGCCGCGGCATGAGCACCGTTGGCCCACATAGAGATGATGTTGTTCTGCACATCAAGGGAATGCCAGCGAAATCTCACGCCTCGCAAGGGGAGTGCCGGACCCTGGCCTTGGCTTTGCGCCTAGGTATTCACCGATTAGTTACCGAAGTGGTGGGAACAGCACCACTTTTGGTGTTGGACGACGTGTTGTCCGAACTAGACCCCGTTCGCTGCGAGAGCTTGTTACGCAACATGCCTGATGGCCAAGTTGTCATCACCACGGCACACGTTTTGCCCCCAGCGGCACACCCCGACAGCATCATTCATATTGCAAATGGCCAAGTGGTTCCCACGCAGCCAATACAGACGGAAGAGCAATCATGAGTGACGACGAATGGACAACCCCAAGCAAAGCCCCGCGACCATTGTCTGAGGTACTCGGAAAAGTGTTGCGCAAAATGAAGGTGTCCGATGAGACCACCGCGCTAGGACTGTTTTCTCATTGGAGAGAAATTGTGGGTGATCCAATCGCCGATCATGTGCTTCCAAAACGTCTCGAAAAAAGACGACTCGTTGTGGAAGTCGATGACGCTGCATGGGCAACACAATTGAAATTCCTCGAAGCACAATTGCTCGCCACATTGAAAGAGCATGTCGGAGATGAAGTGGATTCTCTTGAGATTCGAGTGCGACGTTCCCGATAACGACACCTCATAATTGGTAGGATATTTGCGCCATGGTTGCATCTAAAAAAGAGTCCTCAAAGAACCCCTCCGCCGATTACGGCGCCAAAGATATTCAGGTTCTCGAGGGACTAGATCCCGTTCGTAAACGTCCCGGTATGTACATCGGCTCCACCGGTCTTGCTGGTTTGCATCACCTCATTTGGGAAGTCGTCGACAACTCCATCGACGAAGCAATGGCTGGTTTCTGTACTCGCGTTGGCATCACTCTTCTCGAAGACGGCGGCTGCCAAGTCGATGACAACGGCCGTGGAATCCCAGTCGATCCGTACCCATCTGGCCCCCACAAGGGCAAAAGCGCGGCCGAAGTCGTACTTACCGTCCTTCACGCCGGTGGCAAGTTCGGTGGCGAGGGCTACAAAGTCTCTGGTGGTCTGCACGGTGTAGGTGTCAGCGTTGTCAACGCATTGTCACGTCGAGTTGTTCTTGAAATTGACCGCGACGGAGATCGTTGGGGCATGGAGTTTGTCGACGGTGGCAAACCAAAGGGCAAGCTTGCAAAAACTGGCAGCACTCCTGCACGTGGTCGCAAGAACGGCACCACAGTTACTTTCTGGCCAGACGAAACCATTTTCGCTTCTGAAGGAACCGAGTTTGTTGCGCGCACCGTTATGGAGCGCCTGCAGACAATGGCATTCCTTAACAAAGGTCTCGAAGTTGTCTTCACCGACGAACGTCCAGGCAAAGAACAGACCGTCACCTTCCAATACAAAGGTGGCGTTGTCGACTTCGTGAAGCATCTCAATGCCACGAAAGAACCATTGTTCAACAAGGTTGCATCACTTGAAGACGAAGACGACGAAGAGGGCATGCAGCTCGACATCGCTATTCAGTGGAACACCGGGTACTACGAAGGTATTCACGGCTACACGAACGGTATTTCCACCACCGAAGGCGGAATGCACGTTGAAGGCTTCAAGACCGCTCTTACTTCAGTACTCAATAAGTACGCGCGCGACAAGAACATCGTCAAAGAAAAAGACGACAACCTCTTGGGTGAAGACATTCGCGAAGGCATCACTGCCATCATCGCGGTGAAACTGCGTGAGCCACAGTTCGAAGGCCAGACCAAAGCCAAGTTGGGCAACGTGCCTATGCGCTCGTTCGTGCAAAAGAGCACCAACAAGTATTTGGCCGAGTGGCTGGAAGAAAACCCTGCCGAAGCAAACAAGGTTGTGAAAAAAGCAACTGCTGCTGCGCAGGCGCGTCTCGCAGCAAAGAATGCACGTAACGCAGTTCGTCGTAAAACGTCATTGTCTGGTGCCGGTATGCCAGACAAGTTGAAGGACTGTTCAAGTGGCAAGCCTGAAGAGAGCGAGCTGTTCATCGTGGAAGGTGACTCTGCGGGCGGCACCGCAGTTGACGCACGCGATCCACGCACACAAGCAATTCTTCCTATTCGCGGAAAGATCCTCAACGTTGAGCGTGCACGTCTCGACAAAATGTTGAAGAACAACGAAATTCAAGCACTCATCACAGCCATCGGTGGCGGAGTGGGCGACGAGTTCGATGCAACAAAGGCTCGCTATCACAAGATCATCGCATTGGCAGACGCCGATGTCGACGGAAGCCACATTCGTACGTTGTTGCTCACCTTCTTCTATAGGCAGATGCGCCCAATGGTGGAAGCAGGGTATGTGTACATCGCTCAACCGCCGTTGTACTCCACTGAAGTTGGTAAAGAAAAGATTTATCTGAAGGACGATCAAGCAAAGAATCGTTTCTTGGCAGAAAAGCCAAATCACAAAAAGGAATTCCAACGCTTGAAGGGCTTGGGTGAAATGGACTGGCAAGAGCTCAAGAGCACCACCATGGACAGCGCCACTCGCACATTGTTGCAAGTCACTGTTGAAGAAGCAGCAATCGCCGACGAAGTGATGAGCGTGCTCATGGGTGACGACGTAGAGAGCCGCAAGAAATTCATCACCACCAACGCCCGCGATGTTCGCAACCTCGACTTCTGATCACAGGAACTACACATGACCGACGTCAACACACCAGCACCAATTGATCCAATCCAGCCCGTTCCTTTGCAGGACGAAATGGAGCGGTCGTTCCTCGATTACGCAATGTCCGTCATCATGTCGCGCGCATTGCCCGACGTTCGTGACGGTTTAAAGCCAGTTCACCGTCGCATCATCTGGGACATGGAACAACAAGGTTTCCGTCCCGACCGTCCATTCGTGAAATGTGCACGCGTTACCGGTGACACCATGGCTCGATATCACCCACACGGTGACGGCGCAATTTACGACGCACTCGTTCGTATGGCTCAGCCGTTCTCGTTGCGTCACCCACTTATCGACTTCCACGGAAACTACGGCTCCCCAGACTTCGGACCAGCTGCTGCTCGTTATACCGAAGCGCGTTTGCATTCATTAGCAATGCGTTTGCTCGACGGCATCGACGAAAACACCGTCGACATGATTCCGAACTATGACGGCACAGCAGAACAACCAAGCGTGTTGCCTGCTCGTTTCCCGAACTTGTTGGTCAATGGCAGCCAAGGCATTGCCGTTGGTATGGCTACGTCTATTCCGCCACACAACTTGGGCGAAGTCATCGACGCAACTGTGCACCTCATCGATAATCCAGGTGCAACGCCAGACGATCTCATGAATTTTGTGAAGGGTCCTGACTTTCCATCAGGCGGTTCCATTCTTGGTCGCGCTGGCATCATCGACGCATATCGCACTGGTCGCGGAAGCATTAAGACTCGCGCAAAGGTTTCTATTGAAGAAGGCCGCAAAGGTCGCATGGAAATTCGTTGTACTGAACTTCCGTATCAAACAAGTTGTTCTTCTATTGCTGCTCGTATTCAAGAACTTGTTGACGGTGGAGACCTTGAAGGTATTTCCGATGTCAACGACAACTCATCTGGCGGTAAGACAAGCCTCATCATCGAGTTGAAGCGTGAAGCGAATGCAAACGTTGTTCTCAACAACTTGTTCAAGATGACATCACTGCAATCAAGTTTCCCTGTGAACATGGTTGCTCTTGTCGACGGTGTTCCACGCACAATTAACTTGGCCGACGCGCTGAAGGGTTACGTTGCGCACCAAATCGAAGTTGTTACACGACGCACGCAATTCCGTCTCGACAAAGCAAAAGATCGCGGCCACATTCTTGAAGGTCGCCTCAAGGCACTCAATGTCATCGACAAGATCATCAAACTGATTCGTGAGAGCGATGATCCGACTGCAGCAAAAGATGCTTTGATGAAGAAGCCATACGAATTCTCAGAGCGTCAAGCTATTGACATTTTGGATATGCAGTTGCGCCAACTCACACGTCTTTCCCGTATCGACCTTGAGAAAGAACTTGCCGACGTGCAAGAGCGCATCAAGGAATACGAATCAATCTTGGCTTCAGATGCAAAGCTTCGTGGAGTTATCAAAGATGAACTCGCAAGCGTGAAGAAAGATTTCGCAACGCCACGCGTTTGCCAGATTGCGCACGACGTTGGTGAAATGGCACTTGAAGACTTGGTCGATGACAAAGAACTCGTCATCGTGATGACACAAGCGCAGTACGTGAAGTCTGTATCAGCCGATCAGTTCCGTGCACAAGCACGTGGTGGTCGTGGCGTAAAGGGTGCAGCACTGAAGGAAGACGACATCGTTCGTCGCGTTATCTTCACCACAGCACACGCACACTTGCTGTTCTTCTCGAACCGTGGTCGCGTGTACAAGGTTCGCGCAGCAGACATTCCCGAGCGTGAACGCACTGCAAGAGGCGTTCCTATTGTGAACTTGTTGCCGTTGCAAGCAGGCGAAACCATTCAAGCGATTATTGATACGCGTGAATTCCCCGGCGAGCGCTTCTTGTTCTTCATTACAAAGAGCGGTCAAGTTAAAAAGACTGCGTTCGATGCATACAACTCCAGCCGTCGCGATGGTCTCATTGCTCTCAACCTCAAGGGTGAAGACGAACTGGTTCGTGTTATCGAAACATCTGGTGACGACGACATCTTTATTGTCAGCCGAAGCGGTCAAGTAATTCGATTCTCCGAAAACGAAGTTCGCCCAATGGGCAGAACTGCCGCGGGTGTTCGAGGCATGAGGCTGAAGGCAGGCGACGAAGTTGTGTCTGCAGACCCAGGCCGTGGTGACGATGCATTGCTCATCGTTTCTTCAGCTGGTTATGCAAAGCGCACTCAGATTGTTCACTTCCCTCGTAAGGGTCGCGGAACGCAAGGAGTCATCGGCGTAAAGATCAATGAGAAGAAGGGCAAAGTTGTTGCTGCTTTCATGGTTGGTCTTGAAGATGAGATTGTGGCCATTGCTTCCAATGGCGTCACCATTCGTACCGAGGTCAAGCAGATCTCTAGTCAGGGTCGCGCCGCTACCGGCGTGAAACTGATGAACGTTGATGATGGCGCAGTTGTTGCTTCAGTCGCACCGATTCTTTCCACCGACGAAGAGTGAGCCTTCGCGCGCAAGCGTGACAATGATGTTCATGTTGTGGTGCGCATGCACTGCTGTATGTGTATTTCTGATTGTCGCTGTTGCTGCTCAATACATGCGCATCTCACGAGCACACACCAATGCCGATGCAATCGCATTGGCGTATGTGCTTGGCGGATCATCTAGCGCACAAACTCTCGCCACCATCACTGGTGCCAGTATCGAGTCGGCGAATGAAGACAATGGGGGAGTCATCACCGTGGTTGTCCAGTCCGAAGGCGTACGTATTCAGGCGCAAGCATCTCGTTGACCATCTTGGGTGTCGCATAGTCAATACACTCAGAGTGTGAGTACAAGCGCACCAACCCCCACATCACGGCGTCGTGTGCGCAAGGTGTCACGAGTCTTGCGAGACATCGATGCGTGGAGCGTCTTCAAGGTGGGCCTTGTCTTTCACGCCGCGTTGTACTTGGTTCTCATGATCACAGGCGTGTTGCTCTGGAATGTTGGCTCAGCCACCGGCACCATCAACAACCTCGAGCAGTTCATGGCCTCCTTTGGCTGGGACTCTTTTGCCTTCAAGGGCGGGGAGCTGTTCCGAGGCTTTGCAGTCTTTGGCCTCTTTGGCATTGTGCTGGGAACAGGCATCTGGGTGCTTGGGGCCGTGGTTTTCAACCTCATCACCGAATTGGTGGGGGGTATCCGGGTCACCGTCCTGGAAGAAGAAGTGGTGGCTCGCACGGTTGAGCCTGACCATACCCACGGATAGAGTTAGCAGTCCCGTAGAGGGGCTATAGCTCAGTCGGTTAGAGCGCATCCCTGATAAGGATGAGGTCGCAAGTTCGATTCTTGCTAGCCCCACCAATATGTGTCGCCCTTATTTGGGCAGGTGAACCACCCACACAAGGGCCTACTACCAAATGTAAGTATCGGCCCGACGGGGATCCCCGCACGGCCATTGAGCAGTCTCCGTCATCTTTCCGACTGCGTTGCACTGTGAGCATCTAGCCAGAAACTCAGGCCGTGGTGTTTTGAAGACAGTTAACCATGTCGTCTCATTCATTGGGTTCTTTTCTTGTTCCCATGCATGACTCAAGATGTTCGATGCGCGCTGCCCGGGAGTCCCGTCAAAGGGGAGAGTGTCACCAGGGGCGTATCTAGGAAGGCGGATTGTCATCTTCTCCGCTGTCTGTGTCTCTATTGACAATTCCTATTTTTGTCAGCAGTTCTTGGAAGTGATCTTCATCCCTCAGTCGACCAGGCCAAACAGAACAGTACCCAAACCGATTAACAAATACGGCTGGGACAAAATATGTACGTTCTAACCACCCGTTCCAATAGTCCTGGCGCTCACTATCTCTGTGATAGGCGGTGTACTTGCCTACTTCATCATCATTTTCAGTTTCATAGATAAACAGGGTCGTCGGACGCTCAATGTCTGTAAACACATTTTGTCCAATCAGGAAGTAATACTTATGCGACATCAGGAGTAGGACAACTCCTTCACGGTGATTTCATCTGCATTGGCGATGAAATCGCTACCGAAAATTCGAGCCCACTTAGTGTGGATGTGGTTTCTGCAGTATTCGGCTTCGGTTTCAGTGTTGAAGTCGGAAGTAATGTCCATCTCTTCAGAGAGTGTCATTGGACCCCACTTCGCAGCAATTAAATATGTGGTCATAATCCATAGTGCCGTGTAAGCAACTTGGTCACAACCTATGAATCAGAATTAGGGATTGTGAATCAGTTTCGTTTCTTGGCTGGATGGGTAACCTTTGTGGA
>ENA-OUVC01001218-OUVC01001218.1-marine-metagenome-genome-assembly--contig:-NODE-1218-length-15565-cov-3.417485_pt1 | contig 15565 bp, 11 predicted proteins | sample MGYA00248622_ERZ508571 | MGnify/ENA primary metagenome ERZ508571 (study PRJEB26236, sample SAMN06267175) | marine metagenome | isolation source: Columbia River Estuary | place: USA:Columbia River... | reverse complement strand
GCTGGTATTCGGGATACATTTCATCGGTTTTTCACAAGCTATTTTTCTAGGTCTTCGCGTTTCAGCCAGCATCGGAAGTCACCAACATTACTATGGAATAGGCGCACATGCAGGACTAGAATACCGCTCTTTTCTCTTAACGCTTGGGAGCGATGTGTCTTATCGGCTGAAGGACCTGGGTCAACGCAAGCAATTTCTGGAATCTAGATCCTATCTGGGTGCTTCTATGGTGACGGGAAAAAACTCCTCGGTACGAGATGTAGAGTTGGGGGCCTTGAATAACTATTTTTCGCGTGAAAGTTCGTTCGGATATGCCTACATCTTCTATATGGATAAAGCGGGTACCAGTCAGTTTTCAGGGACGTTTAAAGGCGAAATCAAGCGACATTCTTTAATGCTCGAAAATGATTTTTTTGCGGGACAAGGAAAAGATCGCTTTCGGACGGCTACGCTGTTGTATCGGTATCGTGAATTGTTGTGGTCTGGGCACCTTGGGGTGCGGCTTTGGACCGGAGAGGCGAGTGGCTTACAAGTCAAGGAAATGGAGCGCCTTGGGCGAAAACAGCGATACAAAGATTTATCTTCCAATCCCTTTGGGAAGACTTCGCATGGAATTTTATACGGAGGAGTTCAGTATGCCTTGGGGTCGCAAACCCTTGGTGTGGAACTGGGAATAGATGCGGAGCAGGTAAGGAATGCATTGCAGAATCAAGTAGCGCATGCTTCTGTTTGGCATAAAAGACAAGCATCGAAGGCGGTAGCTTATCCCATGCTGGATAAATTGGGCAATCCAACCTTTGACAAAACGCAGGTTCGATCGAATCGTGCATATTTTCGGCTTTCGATCTCGGGGTATTAGGCAATTGTCCGTAATTTTGTAAAAAAAAGAAATCATGAATGTTCCTGTTTCCGTATATGCTGAAATGACTCCGAATCCTACAACGATGAAATTTGTAGCGAACAAGTATTTACTAGCAACAGGTGATTCTGTTGAATTCGTGAAGAGGCAAGATGCGGTCGGATTTTCCCCATTGGCCGAAGCCTTGTTCAATTTCCCGTTTGTGAAAGCGGTTTTTATTGCGGCGAATTTTGTGACGGTAACCAAAACAGATAATGTTCCTTGGGATTTCATTACCATGGAATTGCGGGAATTTATTCGTGATTTTATTGCGGAAGGGAACGAAGTGCTTATTCAAATGCCAGTGGCTGCTGAAAAACAAGCGGCCAAGGAACGACCAGAAATTGCTGAGCCCAGTGAAATTGATGAGCCTATTTTAGCCTTATTGGATCAATATGTTCGTCCAGCAGTGGAGAATGATGGAGGAGCTATAGATTATGTTGGGTTCAAAGATGGAGTTGTTAATCTAATCTTGAAAGGTTCATGTTCTGGATGTCCGTCGTCAACAGCTACACTTAAAGGAGGCATTGAAACCTTATTGAAACAGCATTTACCTGAAGTTAAAAATGTGGTAGCCTATAACGGATAAGCCATATTAATCGGAGATTAATAAAATATTTCCTAAAATTTCTAAACCAACTTGTTTTTTGCTTGTTTGTTCTTAACTTTGAGTAACAATTACAAAGTGTCATTTTTACACTTTTATAAAATCGAGTTAATCTTACATTTTGGCTACTACACAAATAGATACTGAACAGCGAATGGAGTTACAGCAAGCGCTTCAACACTATTTTGGTTTTTCTGCTTTTAAAGGAGAACAAGAAGCCATAATTACCAATATTCTTGACGGCAATAACACCTTTGTTATTATGCCAACTGGAGGAGGTAAGTCCATGTGTTATCAGCTTCCGGCGTTATTAATGGAGGGTACAGCGATAATTGTTTCTCCATTAATTGCCTTGATGAAAAATCAAGTGGATGCGATTCGATACGTAAGTGATAACGGAAGCGTCGCTCACTTCATGAACTCTTCCTTGTCAAAGAACGAAATTACGCAAGTCAAGAAAGACATTGTATCTGGCGTTACAAAAATGCTTTATGTGGCTCCTGAGTCACTTACTAAGCAAGAAAATATTGATTTCTTATCGAGTGTAAATGTTTCTTTTTTCGCAATTGATGAAGCGCATTGCATTTCTGAATGGGGTCATGATTTTCGTCCCGAATATCGTCGCCTTCGTGAGATATTCGAGAAAATATCGAATGTTCCAATTATTGCATTAACAGCAACCGCCACCCCAAAGGTGCAACTAGATATTCAGAAGAATTTGAATATGTTGGATGCGACGGTATACAAGGCATCGTTTAATCGAGACAATTTATTCTATGAAATTCGACCAAAGCGCGAGGTAGAGAAACAAATCATAAAATATGTAAAGTCCCACGCGAATGAGAGTGGTATAATTTACTGTTTAAGTCGAAAAAAGGTAGAGGAGATCGCAGAACTTTTACAGGTAAATGGAATTCAAGCATTGCCCTATCACGCAGGCTTGGATGCGGAAACGCGCGGCAAGCATCAAGATTTATTCTTGATGGAAGAGGCGAGCGTTATCGTTGCTACGATTGCTTTTGGTATGGGAATCGATAAACCGGATGTGCGTTATGTGATTCACCATGACATTCCTAAAAGTTTAGAAAGCTACTATCAAGAAACGGGTCGTGCTGGTCGCGACGGTGGAGTAGGAGTTTGCTTGGCTTTTTATTCGTATAAGGATATTGAGAAATTAGATAAGTTTTTGGCGGGTAAGCCCATTACGGAACAAGAGATTGGAAGACAATTGTTGAATGAAATCGTTTCGTATGCGGAAACATCTGTGTGCCGTCGTAAATATATTCTTCATTATTTCGGGGAGTATTTTGACGAAAAGAAATGTAACGAGCAGTGCGACAACTGTAAAAATCCAAGGGAACGAGGCGAAGGCAGTGAATCGGTATTGAAATTATTGAAAGCTGTTCGTGAATTAGAAGAGCAATTTAAAGCAAGGCATTATTGCGCCTTTCTGTCTGGAATGATCACCTCTGAAATTAAATCCTTTAAGCATCAATCCTTACCTGGATTTGGTTCTGGAAAAGATCGAGATGAACATTTTTGGAATGCAGTGATACGTCAGGTTGTGATTGGGGGCTTACTTATGAAAGATGTTGAGTCTTTCGGGATTTTAAAATTAACCGAGGCCGGCAAATCATTTATTCAAAACCCAACGTCGTTCCTTTTGCTTAAAGAACATGATTTCTCGAACACAGATGATGTGGAGGGATTTGTTCAATCAGGTAAAGGCGGTGCCTTTGATGAGGTGCTATATGATCAATTGATAGATTTAAGAAAATCTGTGGCTAAACAAATGGGGGTTCCTCCCTTTGTTGTTTTTCAAGAGCCTTCGTTAAAAGACATGTGTTTGCAATACCCCATTACCATGGAAGAACTGACGCATGTTCAGGGAGTTGGTACGGGTAAAGCACAACGATTTGGAGAACCGTTTGTGGCATTAATTGCTTCGTATGTAGATGAGCACGAAATAGATAGACCACAGGATTTTTTCATGAAATCATTGGTCAATAAGTCTGGTCTTAAGGTTCAATTAATTCAAAACATTGACCGAAAACTCTCACTTGAAGACATTGCTCGCTCACAAGGCAAAAACTATAATGAGATATTAGAAGAAATCGAGTCTATTGTGGCTTCAGGTACACGGGTGAATTTAAGTTATTATATTGATAGTAAAATAGATACTACGGAGCAAGAGGAGATTTTCGATTATTTCAATCAAGCGTCATCCGACGATATAATCGAAGCTTATCATGAATTTGATGGCTTGTATTCCGAGGAGGAATTGCGCTTAGTACGAATTCGCTACATGAGCGAAATAGCCAATTAGTAGCAACTTATTTGAATACTGCTGAGATAGAGTTCCTTGACACGGAATGATATCCACCTTGTGCTTCCTTAAATACGCTTCGAGCCCATTCCTTATCTGCAGGATGCACTGCCAATGCGCGATATAAAGGTAAAATATACTTTCTTCGGCCGGTTTCAATGAGAAAAGTTCTCAATTTTGGGCGTATCGATCGATTTTCCTTTCGAATATTCAATAGAAACCACTCAAATTTAAGTTCATTATTTGCGTCACTGAATTGCGCATAGCGGTCCATTTGATCGAGTCTGGCAGTATCAATGGATAAAGATAAACTTCGCAAGTATGTTTGCCACTCTTGCGTAATATATGCTTTGGTGTCCAATTGTTCCGTATACGGTTGTTTACGTTTTTTCTTCTTTCCTTTTACTTTGACCCATCTAATCTTTTTTATAGGGGCAAAAATATCCTCTCCGCGGTTTGTTCGTTCGGCATAGCTTCGCATTAATTCCAATCGTTTTGATTTGATTGTAATTGAATTCATGGGTAACCCTTCCAAATAGAACCACTCGTCGGTATTGAATTCAATGTTGTTTGGATAGAGTAAATTCTTATTTAAGAAGGTATGAAATACCTCAGTTCTAATCGTTTTGAATTTATACTGTTCAAAATAGGCCTTAACGAAGGCATCCATTTTCTTTCTTCCCACGGTTGCTTCGAGTGTTTTAAGGAAGTACGCTCCTTTTACATACGCAACACTGGTCATTCCATCATCTGGGTTTCTGCCTTTTAGGGATAAGTACAATCTGGAATCCTCTGGATGCTGTGAAGTGGCAATATCTTTTAGTTCTTCTGTTAGTTCAAAGTGTTCGATTTCACAGAGGGTATTTGCGGTTTCTTTTCCATACAACTCCTCCATGATTCGATGCTCAATATATACAGTAAATCCTTCATTCAGCCAGAAATCATTCCATGATTCATTGGTCACTAAGTTTCCTGACCATGAATGAGCTAGTTCATGTGCAATTACAGAAACTAAGCTGCGATCACCTGCTACTATGGATGGATTTATGAAGGTAAGCATTGGATTTTCCATTCCCCCAAACGGAAAGGATTGATGCTGTACAATAACATCGTATTGTCCCCATGCATACGGACCATATACTGATTCTGCGGCATCGATCATGCGTGGTAAATCTTGAAATTCTTTTGCTGCGCGATCAAGCATAGGTGCTTCAGCATAAACACCACAGCGTTTATTTAAGGCTCTATACCCAATATCCCCAATGGTCAAAGCAATCAGGTACGAAGGGATGGGCAATTTCATTTCAAAATGGTAGGTTCCATCCGGTGTTTTTTTCTTCGGATTTTCTGCGCTCATAAGTGCCATCATTCCTTTAGGTACATGCAAGGTTGCATCATACGTAAAACGATTCGAAGGTGAATCCTGCAATGGAATCCAAGTTCTAGTTAAAATAGCTTGCCCTTGCGAATATAAGTAAGGAAACTTACCCGAAGAGGTGTGTTCTGCATCGATCCACTCTAGGGCATCACAGCGCTCAGAGGTTTGATAGTAAATGTTTATGTTTTCTGTGTGAGCAGGTATACTCACAACCAAGGGTTGTCCGAGAATGGAATCCTTGTCCATCTTCCCAATTACAAAGTCCGCTTCTTTTTCTTCCCCTTTTTTTCCAACGGTAACTTTTTGTATAGATTCACCATGGATATCGAAAATGGCAGTTTTTGCTGTTGATTCGCTCATGCGATGTCGTGCAACGCCATAGATCGTTTTATTGTCGAAATTAACTTCCAGTTCTAAGCTGAGGTGTTTGGTTCGAATTTCACTAGTATTCGAATAGGAATGAGGGTCCTTAACCGATACTTTTATTGATTCAGTAAGTGTTGGGTTTTTATCCGTTTCAGATTTACAACTGAATAAGAATAAGCTAAAAATAAGTAGGTAACTACTTAAACGAAAGGATTCCAAATTTTTCACGGTTACGGTTGATTGCATACATTAATAGCTCCATATTTTTCCAATCCACATGCATTTGTTTTGGTATCACAAGTGCAGAAAGGTCTTTTTTACTGAAGAGAACTGATCGGTCCAGTGCTCCATTCTCAAGGTTTATTTTTACGATAGCTACCGCATTTTTTCGATAACTCAAACTTAAGCCTTGGATATTATCCGGGGTGCCATTGAAAAACCCTTCATCGGAATAATTTCGCTTATTATCATTGAAAATAACATACGCTTCTTGATTGTTGTTGCAAGCAACAAACGAACTGTAAGGCCCATTGTCATTCATGGAAATTTGATTTTTTGGAATGCGTTTTCCCCAAAGGAATGACCCGTTAATATCTAATTTAAAGGCAATAATATCCATGTAATAATAATAGTATACCATCGTGGTTATTCCAGTTCTGCTATCATAGTTCGTGTACTTTCGTTCGTAGTATTGTTCCATGAATCCGAGTTGAGACCCATCGGCTAACGTTTGTAATTGTCGCAGTTTATACGAATAGATTTGTGGAGATTCGTCACGTTGTTCCCACCTGCGTTCCATTCGACTCATTTGTTTTTCAACGAGTGTTTCCTCAAAGATTTCTTGATTGAAGGTGGAATATTTATAACTGATAATACTATCCCTATTCAAATCCATCGTCATGGTGAAGACCCCTTCTAATCCGGATCGATTTCCTCGACCGTAAAGCCCTGTCATTACCACGTGTTGATTATCGTTACTACTGATTAATATATCATCTATCCGCTTATCTTGTAGTGTAACATTGAACGATTTTAAGCTATCGTTTGCGATGCGATATATGTGAAGTGCTTTGAAATTTTCCCATTCTCTTCCAAAAAACCGATCGTTTTTTTCTTTATGCTCGGTAATTACGAGCAGATAATTTCCTTGATTAGTAAGGTGATGTTCATTTATCGTGGTCATGTTCCCATCAAATGGAAGCAAATATTCGCCTTGTTGGATTTTTGTGAACGTAGAATCATATACCACATAGCCGTATACATCGCGATTTTCCTTTCTTCCCGGAATGTCATAATAGACAGCGAGGAATTTTCCATTCTGAGATTGTGCAAATTGAAAGTTTGGCTTCGCTCCGATTTTCGTATCAGAATAACTGCTGCAAAGTTGGGAATTAATGGAGCCATCATCTTCATTGGTTTGACAGAAAAGGCTCATAACCCCATTCGATTTATCGCTTACAAAAACACGAAGTTGACCGGCGAAATAGGTTGCGCCATCTACGGTGCCAATACCATTTTCTGTAATTGGTTTAATGCGGTTTTGGCTAACATAGGCTAGTTGATTATGAACGGTTGATTTGTACGTTCCAAGCAAGCCTCCTGTATATCTGATGGTATAAAAATCACCGGATCGAATGGGTAATACATCGAGTAGGAAACCGGGTTGTGCCTCTAAAGGTCCCCAATTGATGGGCGCCTGTTGAGCAAAGCTAAGTCCTGAGTAGAAACAAAATATGAGAACTAATCTACCAACTGAATGCCTAAATAATTCCATGGGCTGATTGCTTTAAGTTCTTCCTTCACCCCGTTCGTTACGGCTAAATTATCAATAAAATGATGAATTGTTTCTTTGGTTACTTTGTCGTGTGTTCGGGTGAGTTCCTTAAGTGCTTCGTATGGCTTTGGATAGTTTTCTCGTCTAAGAATGGTTTGAATCGCTTCCGCTACCACCATCCAATTGTTTTCAAGGTCGCTGTGAATTTTATCTTCGTTCAAAACCACTTTATTCAATCCTACCATGGTAGCCTTTAGTGCAATTACCGTATGAGCTAGCGGTGTCCCGATATTTCTTAATACGGTTGAGTCGGTAAGGTCGCGTTGCAATCGTGATATAGGAAGTTTAGCTGCAAAATGTTCAAATAAGGCATTTGCAATTCCAAGGTTTCCTTCTGAATTTTCAAAATCAATTGGATTCACTTTGTGAGGCATGGCACTTGAACCAATTTCCCCTTCCTTAAGTTTTTGCTTAAAGTAGTCCATTGAAATGTACGTCCATAAATCACGATTTAAATCCAAGATTATGGTGTTCATTCGTTTGAACGCATCAAACAACGCGGCCATGGAATCGTAGTGTTCAATTTGCGTAGTGGTTTGACTTCTAGCGAGTCCAAGGGAACCTAAAAAATTATTCGCAAAATCAACCCAATTGATGGCTGGATAGGCTACATGGTGGGCATTAAAATTTCCAGTAGCTCCTCCGAATTTAGATGCGTAGGGGATACGTTTCGCAACATTTAATTGAATTTCTAAGCGTTCAGCAAATACTTGAATTTCTTTACCTAAACGCGTAGGCGAGGCAGGTTGTCCGTGCGTCCGGGCAAGTAATGGAATGTCTTTCCAAGCACTGGCTAAGGATTTAAGTTTAGCAAGTACTTCATCATATAGTGGAAATAGTTCGTTTGCTATTCCTTCTTTGAGTGATAATGGAATAGCCGTATTATTTATATCTTGAGACGTTAATCCAAAATGAATAAACTCGGCGCAAAAACTCCAATTCTTAGCGTCGAACTTTTCTTTTAAAAAATATTCAATCGCTTTAACGTCATGATTGGTCGTTCGCTCAATTGTTTTAATTCGTTCGGCATCTAATGGAGTAAAGTTTACATACCAGCTTCGAAGTTCTTCTTCAGAAATCAACTCCGTATTCGGAACTACTCCGGTTTTCATTAAGGCAATGAAGTACTCTATTTCAATTAATACGCGGTAACGAATTAATCCAAATTCAGAAAAATACGGTTGGAGTGCGCTTGTTTTTGAATGATATCGGCCATCAATTGGAGAGATGGTAGAAAGTGGTGTAAAATCCATAATGCTTCTAAAAAGCAAAGGTACAAATTTTATACGGCGATACTATGCTCCCGAAGCACATCGTTTAGCGAGGTTTTCAAATCCGTAGAGGCAGATCGTTGACCAATAATGAGTGCGCAAGGCACATGGTATTCTCCGGCCTTGAATTTTTTCGCATAGGAACCTGGAATAACAACGCTTCGTTCAGGTACATAACCCCGAATTTCTATCGGTTCAGGACCGGTAACGTCAATTATTTTCGTGCTTTTCGTTAGTACAACATTGGCACCCAATACGGCTGCTTTACCAACACGAACACCTTCAACTACAATGCATCGAGAACCTATAAATGCGTCATCTTCAATAATTACGGGTGCTGCTTGTAAGGGTTCTAATACACCACCTATACCCACGCCACCGCTCAAGTGGACGTTTTTACCTATTTGTGCACAACTACCAACGGTTGCCCACGTGTCTACCATAGTTCCTGAATCCACGTATGCGCCAATGTTTACATAAGAAGGCATCATGATTACCCCAGCAGCTAAAAAAGCACCGTGTCGTGCACTAGCACCTGGAACTACGCGAACACCTAAGCCTGCGTAATCGCGTTTAAGTGCCATTTTATCATGAAATTCAAAGGGACCAACTTCGATGGTCTCCATGGTGCGAATCGGAAAATACATGACAACCGCTTTTTTAATCCATTCATTCACGGTCCAAGTACCGTCAGGTTCAGGCTGAGCTACCCGCATTTGTCCCTTGTCGAGTGCTTCTATAACGGTGTTAATTGCGTTACGCGTTGCTGTTTCGCTTAATAATGCTCGGTTTTCCCAAGCGGCTTCGATGATTGTTTTTAATTCCATAGCGATGCAAAAGTAAATTAAAACTACCTGCATTTTTCAGTTCATTATGAATTCTATGTCAAGATTATGTGAATTACACCGCATAACATCAATTTGGTTATGTTTGTAAGTATGAATTCAATTGAAACGTCAAATAATACAGGTAAAACAATCCCGGGTGCGAATAAGATGTTGTTTGTTCTAACCTTGATTAACTTGTTTAATTTTTTGGATCGCTATGTACTTTCCGCGGTATTAGAACCTATCAAAGCGGACTTACACATCAAGAACGATGGAGATATGGGTAGAATGGCAACTGCATTTATGTTGGGCTATTTTCTTACTTCTCCAATTTTTGGATTTCTTGGAGATCGTTTGTCACGCAGAAAATTGATGGCAATCGGCGTAATTGGGTGGAGTTTAGGTACCTGTTTAACTGGAATTGCCCAAGGTTTTTCATTTATGATTTTTTGTCGGGTAATGGTTGGGTTAGGAGAAGCAAGTTTTGGGGCCATTGGACCTGCCGTAATCTCTGATGCATTTGAATCCAAACGACGGAATAAAGCAATTACCTTCTTTTCTCTTGCTGTTCCGCTTGGTGCCGCATTAGGGTTTGCTTTAGGAGGAGTTATTGCTGCACAATTGGGCTGGCGTAATGCATTTTTTATCACAGGGATCCCAGGGTTTTTCTTGGCTATGTTATTGTACCTTGTACCAGAGCCAGAGCGTGGTCAAAGTGAAGAAAAGGAAGTTTCAAAGGAAAAAATCACCGTCAAACGCTTGTGGTCTTTATTTTCCAATCGGGAATATCTCTTTGTGAACCTGGGGTATATCTTTTACACCTTTGCTATGGGGGCATTCTCGTTTTGGGGGCCTGCCTTTTTGAATCGTGTACACGGAATGGATATTTCAGACGCTTCCCTTTTTTTAGGGCCAACCTTAGTAGTAGGAGGAATACTCGGCACCTTGATTGGAGGTTATTTTGCCAATAAATGGAAAGCCAAAACTCCATCAGGGTATGCTAAGCTCTTGTTGATTTCTGTCTTGTGTGCGGTTCCGTTCTCGTTTGTTTCCTTTCTCACGGAAAATACCTTGCTGAGTATGATATGTATCGCACTATCCTTAATTTTCTTATTCCAGTCTACTGGTCCAATAAATACGGTGATTGTAGAAAGTGTAGCCCCGAACATGCGCGCTTCGGCTATGGCAATTTGCATTTTCATGATTCATGCCTTTGGAGATTTATGGTCACCCGAGTTGGTAGGTAGGGTTTCGGATCAATTTGGTGGAAATCTTCGGATTGGCATGCTGATATTACCCGGCGCCTTCTTATTGGCCGCATTCTTTTGGTTTTTACTCGTTAAAGAGCAAAATCGAAAAGGGGAGGCGGAGCTCAGTGAATAAGGTCAGAACGTTTCCACCTCACTCATTCGAATTTCTACCAGGGTGGACCCCACGCCACGGGTTGAGTAATTCCCGTCATGAAAACTAATTCCTTTCTTGCCACGAAGTAATTGACGTACGGCAGTTTTTAATACACCTTCACCCACGCCGTGAATGATTAATACCTTCGTGTGCCTCTTATCAATGCACTGATTCAGGAACATGCGGCAATGGCTCAATTTTTTTTCTAGAAGTTCATTCGTTGGCATCCCATCAATTCCAAGGGCCGTAGCATGAAGATCTAAGGTCGGAATAGAATAAGCGTTTTGTTTTTTTGATGTGTTTGGCTTGACTATGGGTTCTTTATTTTCTACCTTACCTGCTATGGGTGTTCGTTTGATTAACGAGCTAATGGGAATACGGTATTCAAATCCAAATTCATCCAATACATGCGCATGCGAATCGGAAAGTTGCTGAATGGTATAGGCTCCTGATTCATGAAGCATGGAGACCGATTCGCCAACCTGGAACTGCATGTAAATTAAAGAACTGTTAAGTTGGCAAATTTAAGCAGAACGGTTTTTGAACCATGGTGCGGAAAGAAGATGACGGCTTTTTTATCTGCGCCACTCCCTTCTAGTTGTGTTACCCTGCCTTTTCCAAAACGTGTATGTTCCACATGCGTTCCAACCATGATGTTATTGAATTCGCTCGAATTTGAAGGGGATGAGGCCTTCACTTCGGATATCGATTTCAAGGATTTGGGCATGCTCGGGGTATTCAATTTGGTATTCAAGCCACCGGTAAAACTGCGTTCAAATCCACCGCCCATTAATGAACGCCCTTGTTGACTTCGCGTAGGGGTTTCAAAATGAACAAATTGCGGATCGATTTCGTCAATAAAGCGACTTTGTTCACATTTAATGGATTGATTCCATAGGAACCTTGAACCTGCGTACGATAAGGTACACGATTCCATTGCACGGGTTATTGCTACGTAAAAGAGTCGCCGTTCTTCCTCAAGTTCACTGCGTGAACTAATGGACATTTGAGAAGGGAATAAATTCTCTTCCATTCCTACGATAAATACATGTGGGTATTCCAAGCCTTTACTGGAGTGGATGGTCATGAGCGACACATGGTTTTTATCCTCCGTTTTTTCTTGGTCTGCATCGGTTAATAAGGATACATCCATCAAGAATTCAGCTAAGGTCTTGGGCTCGTCTTCATCGCCACCCTTAGTGAATTCGTTAATACCCGCTAATAATTCTTCAATGTTCTGTATCCGTTCTACTTCCTCTGGACCTTTTTCTTTCTCTGCATTCAATTCCTGGAAGATCCCACTCGATTTAATGATGCGCTCTGCAAGGGTGTAGGCGTCCGCTTTATTAAGCTCTGCTTGAAAACTCTTGATCATGGTCATGAAATCCGCAATTTTCTGTTTAGTCGGACCATTTAAATCCGCAGAATACCTTTGAAAATCATCCATAACTTCCCACATGCTTACGCCATGTCGGCCCGCCGCAATGATGAGGTTTTCTACACTGGTTTTTCCAATCCCACGCTTCGGATAATTGATTACCCGCTTCATAGCCTCTTCGTCGTGTGGATTGGCTGTAAGTCTGAAATAAGAGAGTACGTCCTTTATTTCCTTTCGTTGATAAAAGGAAAGTCCTCCATAAATCTTGTAGGGGATGTTCAATTTCCGTAAGGCTTCCTCAAACGAACGAGATTGTTTATTGGTACGATACAAGATGGCAAAATCATTGTAGGTTTCAACCACCGATTGTTTCAAGTCAAATATTTTGTGTGCAATGACACGACCTTCTTCATTGTCTGTTAAGGTGCGAACCACGGAAATTGGTTTTCCTACCCCATTTTCTGTCCAAACGTTCTTTTTGATTTGGTCTTGATTTCTTTTAATGACACTGTTTGCAGCGTCAACAATATTCTGAGTACTGCGGTAATTTTGTTCTAGTTTGTATAAGTTGAAATCTGGGTAATCCTTTCTGAAATTCAAGATGTTCTCAATATTGGCCCCTCGGAACGAATAAATACTTTGGGCATCATCGCCAACTACGCAAATATTTTCATAGGCCGCAGCTAATTTCTTTACAATCAGGTACTGAGCAAAATTGGTATCTTGATACTCATCTACCAAGATGTATTTGAATTTCTGCTGATAATAATGCAAGACATCGGGATGGTCCGTCAATAAGATATTCGTAAAGAATAACAAATCGTCAAAATCCATAGCTCCTGCTTTTTGGCAACGGTTGGCATATTGCGTATAAATCCGACCTAATTCCGGTCTGCGCGACATACGGTCTTCTGCTTGAATTTGATCATTACCGCAATAGGCCTCTGGAGAAATTAAGTTGTTTTTTGCTGCAGATATCCGACCAAATACGCCACTGGTCTTGTAGGTCTTGTCATCTAAATGCAATTCTTTGATGATATCCTTAATTAAACTCTTTGAGTCTTGTGTATCGTAAATCGTGAAATTTGTAGGAAATCCGATGCGGTCTGCGTTGTAGCGCAGAATTCTAGAGAAAACGGAGTGGAAGGTGCCCATGGTAATGCTCTTGGCTTCCGATCCGCCAACAATTCTTCCAATCCGCTCTGACATTTCTTTTGCTGCTTTATTGGTAAAGGTTAAAGCCATAATGTTGAACGGATCAATACCCTGTTCAATCATATGCGCAATGCGGTAGGTGAGTACACGGGTTTTACCCGAGCCTGCACCGGCAATAACCATGCATGGACCATAAATATGCTCCACTGCTACACGTTGGCTGTCATTAAGTTCGTCGAGATAAGACATGGAAAAAGAGTGAATATCAAAATTAGCAACAATTTCTGGGTTCGAATTCGTGTTTTCATACGAATTCCATCGAGTTTTTAACAATCTCGTACCTTTAGGGCATGAAAGCGCCACTTTGGTTTAGCTTATGGTCTTTTCCTGCTCCCTACGAAGGGAATGAGCCCGCCTATGTCGATGAAATAAACATTACATGTACTGAGGCATTTACCGTTCAATTTGATTCCATACGAAAAGAGGTGCACGCCTTCTTAGCCCAACGTGAAACTAAACCTTATTTTAAACAATCTATGGTAGCACATGGTAAAGGATATCATACCCTTTCCTTAGCATGGTGGGGAATTCAGTTCAATAAAAACCAAGAGGATTTACCAGTACTCTCATCCATTCTTAAGTGTCATCCAGAACTTTTAACCCTTTCCATTAATGTGCTGGATTCCAACAGCCGTATTCTTCCCCACATGGGTGATACCAATGCAATTTATCGTGGTCACTTTGGAATATCGATTCCTGCCACCTTGCCTCAAGCGGGTATTCGCGTAAAGGAAGCGGAGCAATCTTGGAAAGAAGGTCACTTTATTTGGTTCATGGATGCATACCCCCATGAAACGTGGAATCATACAAGTGAACAACGTATTGTATTATTAGCTGATGTGTTGCGTCCTGAATTTAGCAATCAAAAAAAACGAATTTGTGCTACGGTAATGACTTCGCTCTTTCTTCAAAAGCGCATGGAGAAATATTCCTTTTTTCAACGTAATCAGCGATGGATCGTGAACTACCTGGCACCGATTTTAATTCCCTTAGTGCGATTTCGAATTGCATGGATAAATTTCACAAGAAAATACTAATTACTTAATGGACCTTCCCTAACTTTGCAGCGTGAAGTATACCATTTTCCATAACCCTCGGTGTAGCAAAAGTCGCTGTGCACTTGATTGGCTAACAACGAACCAACATGATGTAAGGGTAATCGACTATATCAAGACAGGAATAACCTTAGAAGAGTTAAGGCACATATCGGAATCGTTGGGTCTTGCTCCTCAGCATTGGATTCGTTCCGAGGAACCTGAGTATAAATCCCATGTTAAAGGAAATACACGCACTGATGAGGAATTATTTGATCTTATGATTCGATTTCCGAAACTAATCCAACGTCCCATCGTATTATGGGCCGACCGAGCAGTAGTTGCTCGGCCACTTGAACTTTTAATTGATGCCATAACCGATGCGGACTAAATACATAGACCTTATTGATCAAACGTTTGATTTTCCTCAAAATGAATTCAATTTACGTGAAGATCGCTTATTTTTTCATGGAATTGACTTGATGCGTTTAATCCAGGAGTACGGGACGCCATTAAAGTTCAATTACCTTCCCCAAATTTCAAATAATATTCAGCGCGCTAAAGGTTGGTTTCGTGAAGCCATTAATAATCAAGGGTACGCCGGAAAATATTATTATTCCTATTGTACAAAAAGTAGCCACTTTGCCTTTGTGTTGGATGAGGTAATGAAGAATGATGTACACATTGAAACATCTTCCGCCTTCGATATAGACATTGTAAACAACTTGGTGGATTCAGGTAAATTGAAAGAGGGAACCTTTGTGATTTGTAATGGGTTTAAACCAGCCCGCTACGTGGAGCGTATTGCTAAGTTGATTAACGCTGATTTTTTGAAGGTTGTTCCAGTAGTAGACAATGCCGAAGAAGTTCGAAACTTGTTAGCCTCAACCGATAAAGATTTGTCGATTGGAATTCGAATTGCAGCGGAAGAAGAACCTAAGTTTGAGTTTTATACCTCGCGCTTAGGTATGCGTTATCGTGAGATTGTACCGTTTTATAAGTCTGTATTGAAAGACAATCCGCGAAT
>ENA-OUVC01001217-OUVC01001217.1-marine-metagenome-genome-assembly--contig:-NODE-1217-length-15573-cov-3.522328_pt1 | contig 15573 bp, 13 predicted proteins | sample MGYA00248622_ERZ508571 | MGnify/ENA primary metagenome ERZ508571 (study PRJEB26236, sample SAMN06267175) | marine metagenome | isolation source: Columbia River Estuary | place: USA:Columbia River... | reverse complement strand
AAGGGTTGGGATGCTTCGGTGGAATCCCTTCATAGCTAACCTGAATTTCACTCGTTGCCTAGTGGCAATATAAGCCAATGGCCAGCAGCTCAATTTTTTGGTTTCGCAGAGACCTGAGATTAAATGATAATCCTGCATTACTAGCTGCCATGGCAGAAAGTGAAGCAGTAATCCCAGTTTTTATCTTAGATCCTAAATTAATTAAAACTGCTGGCAGCAAAAGACTGGCATATCTTGGCCAATCACTTCATCATTTAGATGACTCACTTGGAAATAAGCTGCATGTAATTGCAGGGGATCAAATAACTGTTTTAAAAGAGTTAATGAGTAAAAATAACGCTAGCTCAGTTCACATCTCAACTGAATATGAACCATATGGGGCAAAGCGCGATGAAAGTGTTGAAGCATCTGGAATTAAATTAGTTAGAACTGGATCTCCATATGCTGTTGCACCCGGCAGAGTGCGAAAACCAAGTGATGACACTCCTTATCGGGTTTACACACCTTTTTATAAAGCATGGTGCATTCATGGTTGGCGCAAACCGGCTGAATCACCTAAAAATATTAACGCGATAACCCCAACTAAGGATGCAAGAGCATTTCCAGATTGGAAACTGCCTGATGGCACAAAAATTACTTCAGCTGGTGAAGCTGCAGCATTAGAAAGATTTAAATATTTTCAAAAGAATGGTTTAGATAATTACGATGAGGCGAGAAATCTGGCTGGAATTGATGGCACTAGTAAAATGAGTGCGCATCTAAAATGGGGAGAAATTCATCCACGAACTTTGTTAGCACCACTTGGTGAAAGTAAAGCCCATGATGTTTATCGCAAAGAAATTGCTTGGCGAGAGTTTTATGCAGATATTTTATTTCATAATCAACATACTGAAACCCAGTATTACGCGCAACAGTTTGCCAGTATGCGATATGACCAACCTGGTGAAAAATTCAAAGCCTGGTGTGAAGGTAAGACTGGCTATCCATTTGTTGATGCAGCCATGCGCCAATTACTAGTGGAAGGCTGGATGCACAATCGAACCCGAATGGTGGTCGCCTCATTTTTAGTAAAAGATCTTCACTTAGAGTGGCAAGTAGGGGAGAGATTTTTCCGTGAGCATTTAGTTGATTATGACGTTGCATCAAATGCCCATGGTTGGCAGTGGACAGCAGGTTGCGGCACAGATGCCTCTCCTTATTACCGAATATTTAATCCAATTGAACAAGGCAAACGTTTTGATGAAAATGGAGATTACGTTAGAAAGTATGTGCCTGAACTTGCTCATATTAAAGGTATTGAAATTCATGAACCTTGGGAGCATCCTGATGGCTATACCAAAGGTTATGTGAAACAAATTGTTGATCATAAAGTTGAGAGAGCTGAATCTCTGGCAAGGTTAGAGGAGATTAAAGTCAGTAAACCTTCATATCCAAAGGATTGATATGAGTAAACATGATGTTCTAATAGTTGGCAGCGGGCATAATGGATTAGTTGCCGCTTGTTATTTAGCAAAAGCTGGCAAAAAAGTATTAGTACTTGAAGCAAATAGTGAAATAGGTGGCGCCTCAACATCTGAGTATGTTTTTGCAGGATTAGAAGCAAAGTTATCTAGATACTCATACCTTGTTTCATTGCTGCCAGATCAAATAATTAAAGAGCTTGGATTAAATTTTGAATGTATCTCTCGAAAAATTTCCTCTTATACCCCTTATGAAAAAAACGGTAAGGATTCTGGTCTATTGGTTAAAAGAGTTTGGGATGAAAGTAATAATCAATCATTTAACCAATTAACTGACTCAGATATAGAAGGGCAAGCTTGGCAGCGGTTTTATGATCAAGTAAGTCAATTTGCGCAAGTAATTGCGCCCACACTACTTCAGCCACTACCAACAAAGAGTGAGATAAAAGATAAATTAAATGATGATCTAGTTTGGCAGATGTTAATTGAACAATCTTTAGGTCAGACTTTAGATCAATACTTCAAAGATGATCTAGTCAAAGGCGTGGTACTTACCGATGGATTAATTGGAACATTTTCTTCTGCCTATGAGATGCAGAGCAATATTTGTTTTCTCTACCATTTAATTGGAAACGGCACTGGGGAGTGGAAGGTGCCAAAGGGTGGAATGGGAGCACTTACTTCAGAGCTTCACCAAAAAGCACTCTCACTTGGTGTTGAAATTAAAGTTAACTCAAAAGTTAAATCCATTGATGCCCAAAGTGAGCAGGTTGTTGTTGAAGTAGAAAATGGTGAAAAGTTTGAAGCGAGTTATTTGCTTTCAAATGCTGCACCGCAGGTGCTGGCTCAATTACTGGGACAAGTGCAACCTAAATCTTTAGAGGGCTCACAAGTTAAGTTAAATATGTTGCTCAAAAAATTGCCTAAGTTTAAATCCGGCGTTGATGCAAAGGATGCCTTTGTTGGCACACTTCACATAAATGAAAGTTTCACTCAACTTGAAAAAGCTTATAAGCAGGCAAATTCAGGTATTTTCCCAGATGAGCTGCCATTAGAAATGTATTGTCACTCCCTATCTGATAATTCAATACTTTCAGATGAGTTAAACCAAAAAGGTTTTCACACCCTAACAATCTTTGCACTTCACACTCCGGCAAAATTATTTGATAAAGAGCCAGTTAAAACTAAAGAGTTAGCAAAGCAAAGAGCTTTATCTGCTTTAAACCAATATCTAGTCGAGCCAATTGAAAGCTGCCTTGCAAGTGATGTGAATGGTGATCTTTGTATTGAGGTTAAATCCCCTATTGATTTAGAGAATGAAATCTTCCTGCCTCGTGGAAATATCTTCCACAAAGATCTTTGCCTTCCATTTAAAGAGGATGGGTCAGAAATTAAATGGGGAGTAGAGACAAATCATCCAAGAGTTTTCCTTTGTGGGGCTGGTGCGATCAGAGGCGGTGGCGTAAGCGGCATTGCAGGACACAACGCCGCTATGGCAGTTTTAGAATTAAACTAAAAAGTTAGAGAACTGCCAAGGATCACTTTCGTCATACTTGCGATTATTCCAACCCTTAAACAAATCATTACGGTGCATTAGCGGATCCCAATCAGCTGCTGCTGAGTGATATCCACCCCAGTATTTTTCGGCAAAACCTAAAACATCTCGCCAAGGTAGATCATCTGGAACAAGGTAACCAGAGTTTGGATTTGCCATCGCCCAAGCAACTGCTGCATAAACTGAGCTAGCAACTTGAACTGTTGTGGCAGATTGTTTTGGAACTAATTTTCTAGAGTCATGAATGTTAAGGAGTGAACCAGTCCACCATGATTTATATGGATGTCCCATAAGTAATACACCTAATCGATCATCACCATCAATAATCTCTTCATTCATAATTCTTTGATTTGGCGTTAACTCCCATTGACGCATTTGCAGCTCATGCATAGAGGCAACTGCAGCATCAGTTGGGCAGTAGGCATAGTGAACTGTTGGGCGATAAACCGCTTTACTTCCATCCCAAACAGTTAAGTGATCACTTATTGTGAAAGCTTCACCATGGCGAATAACCATTCCTGTTGTTTCCATATTTGGCACCCATGATCTAACCCAAGTAGTAGCACCTGGTTGGGCAATACAGATCTGATTTTTTGGACCATCAGGATGTTGATAAGCATTAACTGGCAATGTTTTTTCATGAGTTCCCCAACCCATTTCAGCTGGGGCAATTCCCTCTTCATAAAAGCCTTCAACTGACCAGGTATTAACAAACTCATTAACCTGCTTTGGTTTATCTGAGATTTGGGTATCACGCTCTGCAATATGAATTACCTTAACGCCAAGTTTCTGCGCAAGTGTTGGAAAATTCTCAGAAGCTAATGCCTCAGCAACGCCAGCACCAGCTTTGCCATCTTTAACAGCTGCGGTTGCAATATCAAATAAAGCTTTCTTAGTTAAATGTGAAACTAAACCAGGGTTAGCACCATGCTCAACAATTGCAGTTGGTCCTTTGCCGCCCCAGGTATCAGTTAACTTTCTTAACTTCATATGGCGCCAATAAAGTGTGCGCTCAGTTGGATTACGTGTGGCACCAGCTGAGTATGGGTCCCACTCTTCAATTGAAGTATTTAAGTAGATAACGCCATGATCATGTGCCCAACCAATAATTGCGTTGGCATCAATATTCCAGGCTAGGTCTAATAGAAAATCACCAGCTGATAAGTATTTTGATAAAAATTGATCCATATTTTCGCGGGTTAATTGATCTTGAACATAAACTGCACCCGCAGCTATTGCTTCAGAAACTCGGCTTCGATTATCACGCATATCTGCAATCGTGATCTGTTTTGCATCTACTAGATGCTCAATTAAAAGTGGAAGAACACATTGTGAAACTGAACCTGCACCTAAAACCAGAACTCGATTTGAAAAGCGTGCTGCCAATTAGGACCTCCAAGAATCTTGCTAAAGGATTTAGCCAGTGAAGATTAACCTAAATTTTCAATATTGCTAATCCACATTTGGCTGCCGACACCATTTCGCTTTGCGGCATACATCGCCAAATCTGCATGCCTTAGCCAGTCAGTGGACTCACCAGTTTGATCAATTGGAGCAAAGCCAACACTGACATTTACTTTGGCAGCACCTGCTGGCAAGGAGATTGGATAACTTAAGGTTGCGCCAAGGGCTTGTGCTAGCTCACTTGCCTGGGACTGATCAATTTGGGCAATCACACCAAACTCATCTCCGCCAAGTCGAGCCAATTGGGCACCACTTGGAATAACTCGGGAAAATCTCATTGCCACCTGTCTTAGTAGCTCATCCCCGGCAGCATGGCCCATCTCATCATTAATCTTTTTAAAGCCATCTAGATCTAGTAAAAATATAAATCCGCTTTTAAATTGGCTCAAGTACAGTAGAAAATTTCGACGATTAGATAACCCAGTTAATTCATCAGTTCTAGCCAATACTCTTTCACTTACCGCTGTGTTTGCCTCTTGCAGAGCAAAACTCATTCTAATAAAGGCTAAAGCGATTGTGATAAATCCTGGAATCAAAATAAAGTTTGGAAAATAACCAGGGGATATGGCGGCAATTCCAAGCAGAGTACTACTAGCAATTAAAGCGATTGTGGCACTGACTGAAGAGATTTTTTCTGAAAACCTAGATTTGGGTGAGGAGTAGGTAAGTGAGGTAGCAAGTAGTAATAAACCAAGTATCCAGCCATCATCGGTGATTGAGCCGAATTCATATTTATCATTAATACTTGCCCAAATGAAAAACAGATCTGAAGATGCAAAACTTAATAAACCAGTTGTTAACAGAAGTGATTGAAAGCTAAATGGATTTAAGAGAAAATAGACAGCAACCATTGCCACCAGCACTATGTCACCAACTGGATAAAGAATTGATAAGAATACTTGCCAACTATTTCCACTAAATGTGAGCATGGCGGGCTTTAAGAAAAAGGCGGTTAAGACACTGGTAAAACCCACGGCAATGATGACAGTGTCTAAAAGTTCTAAAGCTGAGATGGAGCGCTTTTGAGTAAAGCTTCGAGAGACTGATAGGAAAACTAATGGATAAAAAATTGCATAACAAAAATCTGAAAAGCCATTGGGTATCTGAAGTTCAAAAAAAGAGTTCCAGGTAGAAAAGAATGAACCCATGCTCCAAATTAAGGCAGCAAACCCAAATGAGATTGCTGATACTCGATCAGTATGGGCTGGAGCACTCATTGCAATAATTGCTGCAAATAAGCCAATTAAGTTAAATAGAACTAGATCAATAAAGATATTATTCTCAGGAAATATCCACCTTGATACCAGATGTGATGCGAGTAGCACTGCGGCTATCCACTTAAGTCCAAGGTAGGGGCGAGAGAATTGCATAATTAATAGTAAAATATTGCAATAGCCAAAAGAATAGATCTGGGGACAAATAAGTGATCGCACTCTCAAGAAGGCAATTGATCTGCGGTGGAGCAGCTATTGCAGCACTTGCTAGCACCCCTGCGATCGCAGCTTCTGGCATAAAAAATTTACCCGGTGGGAAAACGCAAGTTTCTCTAGCCGCCAATAAAGCATTGGCAAGTGTGGGCGGCGTCGTGGAATTAACAATTAAGAAGTACGGCAAGGTTGCGCTTATTAGAACCTCAGCATCAGCGAAAGGTTTTGCAGTTGTTAACTTATCTTGTCCGCATGCTGGAGTAATTGTTCAACAAAATAATGGCGGCTGGGTTTGTCCTGGACCTCGTGGACATGGCTCTGAGTTTGGATTAAATGGCGCAGTAAAGGTTGGTCCAGCTACTTCGGCGTTAAGGCCAATTAAATTTACGGCAACAAGTAAGGCTGTAACAATCGCATAAGTGCGATCATTACAGCCTTAAAGTTTTAAGAATTAGTACTTAGGATTGCACTTATCTTTAATTGTTGACTTAATCATCAACATTAAGCTGTAAGTATTTTTAAACTCAGCTAATGCTGGATCAATTGAATCAACAACAGATTGAATTGCAGCCTTTCCACTTTCAAGTGCTGAAATTTTTGTTGCTAACGCACTTGATAGATCGTTGTATTTAACTTTTAAAGCAGCATTTGTGGTCTTAACTGCAGCTGAAGTTAAAGCAGCAACCTGTGCATTTGCGGTGGTTAAAACCTTTGTAGGTGCTGGCATCTGGCCAATTTTTGAGTTGGCATTTGTTGGCTGATTTACAACCCAGAATTTAGTTGAGCCAATATTTGCAGCAGTTGGTGCTTTATTGGTGCCAGTTTTAGTTGCTGAATAGTAAGTATTTGCGTAATAAACCACATCAGATTTCTTATAGGTAATCAAAGAGTTCCATGTGATCAAATCACGAAGTGCTGCGCCAACTGGTTCAATTTGAATTGCTCGGTTTGATTCAGAGGCACGAAGTGCGTCTACTGCTTCCTTATTACCAACTACATAGTCGGTGTTTAATTCAATACAGCCATCCCAAACCCAAGTTAATTTAGTAGTGCTATAAAAAGGATTTTTTGCACATACATAATCATTTTTTCCGATCTTGGTTGTGGCACCTGCGGTTGGACATGAGCCACCTGAGGTAGCTGCTTGTACAGGAGATGCAACTCCAAGAATTAAAAACCCGCTAAGGGCTAAAGCTGAGATCTTCTTATTCACTAGTTACTCCTTATGTAGGTATGCCTTTATTCTACTTGAGCATTATTCAAGGAGTAGGTATGTGGCTGAGGCAAGTCAGTGAATTTGATGTGAAATATAGGTTTTTATCGTTGTTTACGTCGAACTTTAATTCCAGCCTTACGAACTATTGGCCGGGGAGCAATTCTGGCAATAGTACTTAGCAGCATGTACTGCCAACCTGGAATACAAATAACTTTACCTGCCTTGGCATATTTCCAAGATTTTTTAACTACATTATTTACATCAGTCCACATGTAATTTGGCAATCCGCCCATCTTCATATTACCGCGGGCATGAAACTCAGTTTTGGTAAAGCCTGGACATAAAGCTGAAACCTTTATATTTGTATCTCTTAGCTCTGTATGCAAATACTCTGTGAAAACCGTTAGGTAAGATTTTGCTGCGCTATATGTTCCACCAGCGATAAAACTTGCCACACTTGAAACATTAACAATTACTCCCTTATTGCGCTTAACCATTGCAGGAAGCACAGCGTGAGTTAAACGCATTGGAGCTGTAACTAATACATCTAGTAACTCTTGTTCGCGGTTTAGATCACTTGCTAAAAAGCTGTCTTTAATTCCAAAACCAGCATTATTTACCAAAACTTCAATAGGTTTAGAAGTGCTAGCCAATCGTTTTTCAACCTTTGCTAATTGGGCAGGCTTTGTTAAATCAGCCTTAATGCACTCAGTTTTAATCCCAAAAGTTTTGCCTAATTCTTTGGCAACTTTGTTTAATCTAGGTAGATCTCTGGCAACTAAAACTAGATCAAAACCCTCTTTGGCCAGCAGATTGGCATAGGCAGCGCCAATTCCAGCAGTTGCACCAGTTACTAGCGCGGTAGCCATTACTTAAGAATTCCTGATACATCCTCATCACGAATATGCCATGAAGTTCCATACTCTTCTAGTAAATCTAAATATGGCTTAGATTCAAACCACTCTGGACCATTAACACCTTGTGGCTTCCAAACGCCATTATGAATTAACTCCAAAGCAATCACAGGATTAATTGCGGTTTGCCAGACAACAGCTTGATCGCCAAACTCTTTCATGGACCAGGCGTTATCAACTACGTTGTAGATATAAACAGCTTTTGGATTTCCTTGTTTATCTAATCCTTTTACTAAAGTGCCAGCACAGGTTTTACCTCGCATACGTTCACCAAGCGTGCCAGGATCTGGCAACGAAGCGGTAAGTAGATCTCTTGGTGAAACTGAAACGCCTTGTACTTCAACAGTTTCCTTACGATCCATACCGAGCATATTTATGGTTTTTAAAATAGTGATGAATTCAGCGCCAAGGCCATATTTAAAGTTAACTTTTTTGGCATCAATTTTTTGTGGAATTAAAATAACCTCTTCGTGCTCAACATTTACGCACTCAACTGGACCAATGCCTTCTGGGAAATCAAAAATCTCAAGCTCTGAAAACGGCGTAGTCGTATACCAACCACGACCATCCTCCCAAACAAGTGGTGGATTTAAGCACTCTTCAATTGTGGTCCAGATAGAAAAGGAAGGAGCAAAATCAAAACCTTCAACTCTTAAGTTTGAACCATCCAAAATTGTGCAGGAATCAATGCGACTAAATAAATGCTCACTGGCATACTTTGCAAAAACATCACTCATGCCTGGCTCAACACCCATACCGATTAAGGCAAAGATCTTTCGCTCATCCCAGTTAAAGTCACGAGCAAACTGCTCATCGCCTAGCTTCACGCCAGTTTCGGTATATGGATAGTGCGGGTGTTTACGAGAAAGTGACATTGCCATATCTATGTAATTAGTATTTTCAATCTCACAAGCTAGGAAAATTGGCATAACAAACCGCGGGTCAACTGCGTTGATTACAACATCTGGATTTGCTTTACGAATTAGTTCGCGAACATCTTCAAGTTCGGCGGCGTTAACCATGGCAGCAGAAAAACGAGGATCTTTAACGCGCGCTACAGCTTCTTCTGCACGAGAGAGTGTGCGGTCGGCAATCACCATAGATTCAATAAATGAACGACGTGATGCGATATTAGCTATCGCCCTACCTACTCCACCGGCGCCTATAACGAGGGCCTTCATGATATTTAACTCCAAACGAATTATTGTTATTCTATCTCAGCGATAATTTAAAGACAAATTCACGCATGTTTTTGCAATTGTTTTCAATTATTAATGAATTAAATTAAGATTTGTAATTAATACAAATTTTAAATTAAAAAATTAAATATTGTCCCCGTAGCTCAGTGGATAGAGCAACCGCCTCCTAAGCGGTAGGTCGCAGGTTCAACTCCCGCCGGGGACGCAATTAATTAATGATCTAAAGTAAAACGTTTCATAGCTTTTGGTGCCCACCAATTTCGTTCACCGAACAATCTCATTAATGCTGGCACCAGCAATGCACGCACCAGTGTTGCATCTAAAATAATTGCAAATGCCACACCAAAGCCAAGCATTTTAATTGAGGTCACACCGCTTAACATGAATGAAGCAAAGACAATTGCTAGTAAGCCGGCAGCGGCGGTAATAATTCGCGCTGATCTTTGCAAGCCAGTTGCTACAGCTTCAATATTTGATCGACCAGCATCATGTTCCTCTTTAATTCGAGAAAGCAGGAATAGCTCGTAATCCATAGATAATCCAAAAGCTACAACTGCAACTAAAATAATTGATCCAGTATCAACTGAGCCAGTAACGGTGAAATCACCGACCAACCACTTCAGATGACCCTCTACAAATATCCAAGTGATGACACCTAAGGTGGCACTTAGTGAAAGAATATTTAGAATTATTGCTTTGATCGGCAAGATAATTGATCCAGTAAATACAAAGAGTAGGACTAATACGCCGAGCGCAATCCATAGCAGTGCCCACGGCATTGTTTCAGCAATACCTATTTGGGTATCTGCATAATCAGCTGCAACTCCACCAACAAGTGTTTGGTCGGGAGCATTAATCTGCCTAATCTTTTTAATCATCACTTCAGCTTCAGGCGTTCTTGGACCCATGGAATGAATTGCAATAACCCGAACATCATTTCCAAGTATTTGCGGTTCACCTACTCTAACTACGCCTTCAACTTTAGCGACCAAGGATGTGTATTGAGTTATCTGGGTAATTTTTGCCGCACCAGCTGGAATGATAATTTCAATTGGATTACCTTCTTGTCCAGGAAATCTTTCGGTAATTAACTGAGCTGCGTACGCTGCTGGATTACTTGCAGGTAAAACTCTTGAATCAACTTGTGAGAAAACTATATTAGTAATTGGCGCAGCAAGAACTCCTAATGCAATCAAACTCAAAGTAACAACAGAGATTGGTTTTGCCATCACAAATCGAGCAGTCTGTGCCCATCTGCCATCCTCTTTAGGTTTTAAGGCAGATTTTCTAACTACTGCTTTATCAATACGTTTACCAAGAATTGCAAGCAAGGCTGGCAATGCGATTAATGAACCTAATACCGCCATGATTACAACTGTTACACCTGCATAACCAAATGATTTTAAGAACATCAGTGGAAAGAGCATTAAAGCGGCCAAGGTAATAACAATTGTTAAACCTGAGTAAAAGACTGTCTTTCCTGCTGTTGCAACGGTTTTCTTAATTGCCTCATCCACTGATTTACCAGCGTGGAGCTCTTCTCGAAAGCGGTTAACAATTAATAGCGAGTAATCAATACCTAATCCAAGACCAAGTCCGGTAATAAGGTTTAGAGCAAAAACACTAACGCCGGTAAAGAGGGTTAATAGATAGATGATTAAAAGTGATCCAAGAATTGCTGAAACTCCCACCAATAATGGCATTGCACTTGCTACTAAGCCACCAAAAACAAAGACTAATAAAATAAAGGTCAACGGTATTGATATTGCCTCAGATATTTTTAAATCATCAGCAATTTTAGTATTAATCGCGTGGGCGAATACTCCAGTGCCGCTGGCATAGATTGTTAAATTCTCAAACTTGCCATCGTATTTTGCTTGAATTCTTTTGCCTAGACCTTGCACCGTATCCCACTCGACATCTTCGCTATACACAAATAAAAATGCAGATTTAGAATCAGAGCTCTTTAAAGATGGCGCACCACCAGCGCTCCAATAAGAAAGTGTTGATCCAACTCCAGGCTCAGATTTAATAGTGGTTTCAAGTTTTGAAGCAGCGGCAACAACATCAGGTTGGGTAAGCCCATCTTTTGTTTCAACAACTAGGACTACCGCTGGGTCCTTAACTTTAAATACATCGGTTAGATACTCAAAAGCCTTGCTGGAATCACTTTTTGGATTGTTGTAACCACCACTATCAAGCTTGCCGAAAACTGATGACCCGATTACACCCGCAGACAAAATAGCCACTATGAATATTGAGAAAATAAGTTTTTTACGGTTAACAATTAATGAGCCTAGTTTTACAAACATTTTCACCTATCCAGTAAGTTTTGATGTAAGCGGGTAGACTTATATTCTAATGAAGAGTGATCCAAATCTAAAAAATGATCAGCCGAAGAAGGCTGGTGAAGTTAATCACGAACTTCTACCTAAGGTAACCAGTGATGAAATAGATTTAGAAATTGACTTACATCGCGATGATGAAATCGCTAGGGATAAGCCACCTCACCACTAGCAAGAGTTATTCTTTACTTTTTGTAGCAGGCTTACTTTCTACTTTTGCAGCAGGCTTACTTTCAGCCTTTGCTGCGGGAGTTTCACTCTTGGAAGCTGGCGTACTTCTGGAATCAGTTTTATAGAATCCGCTTCCCTTAAATACAACTCCTACATTGTTATAAACCTTGCGAACTACGCCATCGCACTTTGGGCACTTTTCAATGGCTGCTTCAGTGAATGATTGCACCGCCTCAAAAGCATGCTCACACTCATTACACAGATATTCATAGGTTGGCATAGGAGTAATCTTAAGTGAGTGGCAAGATAAGGGCTAACTCAACTAAGGGGGCAATGTGATTAAGCGGATTTGCACACTTTTCACCGCACTTCTAATCACTTGTGCTGGCGCAACATCAGCATGGGCAACCTCAATTGTTTCTACCTCTCCAACTGTGGGATCTGTTTTAAGTGTTTCACCAACTGCTGTAACAATTAAAGCCAATGCTGATTTATTAGATGGTGCTAATGAAATTACGGTAAGTGATTCAAAGGGAATTAGAGTTGATGATGGCTCTATCCAAATTCAAGGTTCAGTATTAATGGTTGGAGTTAAGCCGCTTACAACCTCAGGCTTGTACACAGTTGCATACACATTGATGGCAATTGATCAGCCACCAATAACTGGCACATTTACTTTTCTTTATAACGCTCCAGCAGAGATGGCCCTGCCAACTCCAACACCATCTGATGAAGAGGTGCTGACAAACTCACCAAATCGCGTAACAGATTTATTTGTTATTGGATTGATGATTTTTGCTTTCATCATGTTAATTTTCTTATCACGCTATGCCAAGCAAACCTTGAAAGCTCCTGCAAGGCCTCGAAAAGTAAAGAAGAGTTCAAGTACCAGCAAAAAATTCTTAAAGTAGTTTGGGCTCAAACTTGATTGAATTACTCTCACCCCTTACCAAAGGCTTGATGCAATTAACTGGTGTATTAAGTATTGGCTTATTAATTGCAATAGCTTTTCTAGAGTTAGATAACAAGGGCAGAGTTACTAATTTTGATTTAGTAAAAAAAGCCAAAAGATTACTTTTAGCCTGGCTAGCAACGACTGTTTTATTTATATTAGTTCAAATTGCATATTTACTAGATCAACCAATAACTGCATCCTTTGACTTAACAGTTATCAGGTCTTATTTGACGCAAACTTCAATTGGTAAGAGTTATTTGATTCAGATCATCGGAATAATAGTTGTATTGGCGATCTCACTTAAAAAGGTTATTTCAACATATATTGCCTTGCTGATTTCACTAATCGCTATAACCGCTGCAGTATTTCAAAGCCATGGATCAACTTCTGGCCGTCATGGATTAGCAATCGGAGCCCTAGTTATCCATGTGATCGCGTTAAGTTTTTGGGTAGGTGGCTTATTTGGTTTAACCCAATTAGGTAAAGAGCATAAGTTAATAGCACTTCCTAGGTTTAGTTCGATTGCATTATGGAGTGCAATCACTGTGGCGCTAACTGGCGCTGCCACAGCCTGGACCAGATTAGATTCAATATCGGCTTGGCAAAGTAAGTACGGCGCGATTACTTTATTAAAAATATTTTTAGCCATCACTCTTATTGGATTTGGTGCATTACATCGAAGGTGGATAATCAAATCTGATTTCCCATCAGTATTTAGATTAATCAGCGCTGAGATTGTGGTTATGTTTTCAACTATTTTTGTTGGTAGCTGGTTATCAACTGTTAATCCACCAGAGCGTGAAGTAGTTTCTTCACCAGCCTTGCTTCTAACTGGACTTGAAATGCCAGAGCCACCAACATTTTCTTCAGTTTTACTTGCCTATGATGCAGATGGATTAATGCTTGGCCTATTAATACTTGCAGTTGCTCTTTATATAAAAGGAGTAGTAATTCTAAGTAGACGTGGTGATAAGTGGCCAGTGGGGCGGACAATTGCATTCGCACTTGGAATATCAGCAATTGATTTTGCAACAAGTGGTGGCTTAGGGGTTTATTCACGGTTTGCGTTTTCAAATCACATGCTCTCACATATGGTGCTTGGCATGATTGCACCGATTGGAATTGTGCTTGGAGCGCCAATAACTTTAGCGCTTAGAACTTTACCGGTTGGTCGAAGTAAAGATGAACGTGGAATTCGTGGTGCATTTATCGCAATGCTGCACTCAAAACTTTCAAACTTTTATACCCACCCAGTAGTTGCATTAGCCATATTTGATGGCTCACTCTTCGCCCTTTACTTCACGCCACTATTTTCAAATCTAATGCAGGGCCATAGTGGACACTTCTTTATGTCTATCCACTTCCTGCTGGCAGGCATATTATTTTTCCAAGTTTTAATTGGAATTGATCCAATGCCTAGAAAAGTGCCACACATTGTGAAGATGATAATTATTTTTGCTGCCATGAGTATTCATGCGTTTTTCTCAATCTCATTAATGTCAGCTTCAACTCTTCTAGATAATGGTTACTTCGCACTATTAGAGCGGCCATGGGCAACAGATCTACTTGCAGACCAAAGATTAGGTGGCGCAATTGGTTGGGCAATGGGTGAGATTCCAATCCTGCTTGCATTACTTGCCACCTTCTTGCAGTGGGTAAGACAAGATAAGAAAGAGGCCTCCCGGATTGATCGGGCTGCAGATCGAGCAGCTGCCATGGGTGAAAAAGATGATCTGGCTATCTATAACCAATATTTAGCAGAGTTAAATCGACGAGATAACTCACAATAGAATATGTCCATGTCTACAAGTTCAGATATGCCCGCTTTATTTGGCGAGGAGTATCAAGCACTTCGAGAAAGTGTTAGTGCGCTAGCTCAAAAAAAGATTTTACCTTTTGCCCATGATGTTGATGAAAACTCAAGGTATCCGCAAGAGGCAGCAGATGCACTGCAAAGCGCGGGTCTTGCTGCTGCGCATGTGCCAGTTGAATTTGGTGGACAAGGCGCGGACGCGTTAGCTGCAGTAATAATTATTGAAGAGGTTGCAAGAGTTTGTGGAGCTTCATCATTAATTCCGGCAGTAAATAAATTAGGTTCAGTTCCGCTAATGATTGCAGGAAATAATGATCAAAAAAAGAAGTATTTAACTCAACTTGCAGCAGGCAAAGGGTTTTCTTATTGCCTATCTGAATCTGAGGCTGGATCTGATGCTGCCGCAATGAAAACTAAAGCGGTAAAAGATGGGGATAGTTGGATAATTTCTGGCAGCAAGAAATGGATTTCAAATGCTGGAGTTTCAGAGTTTTACACAGTCCTAGCTTCAACTGATGCTAGTAAAGGGGCTAAAGGAATTTCTGCTTTTATTATTGAAAAATCTGACCCAGGTGTTTCATTCGGTGCGCATGAAAAGAAGATGGGCTTTCGTGGATCACCAACTCGGGAAGTTTATTTCGACAATGTAAAGATTAATGATGATCGTCGTTTAGGTGAGATTGGAAGTGGCTTTTCATTAGCCATGAAAACTCTAGATCACACCAGAATTACAATTGCAGCTCAAGCGCTAGGTATCGCACAAGGTGCTTTTGATGTTGCTAAGAAATATGCCCATGAACGCCAGCAATTTGGTAAACCCATATTTGATTTCCAAGCTATTCAATTTATGTTGGCAGATATGGCAATGCAGATTGAAGCAGCAAGACAACTTACCTATGCAGCAGCGGTAAAGAGTGAGCGGGGTGAGAGTGATTTAACTTTCTTCTCAGCTGCAAGTAAATGTTTTGCCACCGATGTGGCGATGAAGGTAACAACTGATGCGGTGCAAGTTCTTGGTGGGTATGGCTATGTAAGTGATTATCCAGTGGAGCGA
>ENA-OUVC01001209-OUVC01001209.1-marine-metagenome-genome-assembly--contig:-NODE-1209-length-15618-cov-2.708642_pt1 | contig 15618 bp, 14 predicted proteins | sample MGYA00248622_ERZ508571 | MGnify/ENA primary metagenome ERZ508571 (study PRJEB26236, sample SAMN06267175) | marine metagenome | isolation source: Columbia River Estuary | place: USA:Columbia River... | reverse complement strand
TGCAATGTTCTTTCAGCGCGTGGAATTCACACACAAAGGTGTGGATTCTGTTGATGCGCTCTCTGCTGGGTTTGCACCACTCGCAGCACATTGGGAAATGGCGTACACACTTGATGCTCTACCGTGGAAACCACGAACCGCAATTCTGTGCTCGAAACAATTGCACTGCGCAGCGGACTTACTATCGCGCACAACATATGGAGATCTCGGTCTAGACATTGTCGCACTGATTTCTAATCACGGTGCTGCTGCTCCACTTGCAACGTCCTTTGCCTTGCCGTTTCATCATGTTGCAGTTGGCGACGAAGCAGATGCGCGGGTAACTCAAGAATTACAAATTGGGGAACTATTGCAATCCCTGAATCTTGATCTCGTTATCCTTGCGCGCTACATGCTTGTTCTGCCATCGGAAATCGTTGCACCCTGGACTGGGCGCATGATCAACATCCATCATTCATTTTTGCCAGCATTCATTGGCGCTAATCCGTATCGGCAAGCGCACGACAGAGGCGTAAAGGTAATCGGCGCAACAGCACATTATGTAAGTGATGTTTTAGATGAAGGCCCCATCGTTGCTCAAGACGTTGCACACATTTCACATCGTGACGATGTAGCGGAATTAACACGACAAGGCCGAGACCTAGAAACAGTGGTGTTAGCCCGCGCAGTGCGAGCTCACGTGGAGCACAGAGTTTTAGTCTTCGGCAACCGCACCGTTGTCTTTGGCTAACAGAGACCTATTTGCGAATTGTCAAGTCGAGCGAAGCTCTGTTGGAGCCACCAGTGAGACTTTGTCCGGCACCTGTGAGCTGGATGTACCAAGTAGTTCCCGATGCCGCTGCGTCATATGTTGAGGCACCGATACATGCGCGCATATCCAATGTGAACGACAAGGTGTTTGTTGCCGTTCCAGTTACAGAGTCAGTTGTTGTCTTGTCGTTGAGTGGCCACAACCGCTCGGCCATATCAGTGCCAGTTGTCAACGTGAAACCATTGTCGTACGCAGAGTATGCACCAGGTTCACACGCAGTATCTCGACTTCCCATGTAAACAATTCCATAGCGCAATCCGCCCATGTCTCTATACGTTCCCGCCTCGCCGGTAGTGGTGAGTCGTTGTGGACGATAAAACTCAAGCTTCAATTTGCCAGAAGTATCTGGCGTCAGTGCACTGCCGGTAAATGCAACATCGTTCACTTTCGTGAGTCCTGGAACTGTGACGGCATGTGGATTCATCATCATGACAATTTGATTGTCGCCAGCGGCGGTGTTGTAACGCACTGTAAAGACGTCACCTGGTTTCACAGTTGAAAGTGTGTTTGCTCCTTGATTCGGAAACATTGATGCCAACCAATAGACAGATTCAGGATCTGTTTGTCCGTTACGGTTCATCATGTACAACGAGTTGCCGTTTGTGCTGGTTCCCAAGTTTGCGTTGAGACCATCAGTTGCGGGAACACTCGTATTTTCCCTAGTGAAACCACCGTTGTACGTGCTCCAGTTAACTCCGACATTGTTGTTGAGGAGGTGAGTAGCAAGTGTCTTTGCTGTGGGTGCTGAACCACCGCAGTACACGAGAGATCCACAATCGACCCACGCGTAGTTCACATCATTGATTCCCGTGACGCCAAAATTACGCTGGCCAATAAAGAACTGCACTGTGTAATTTCCGGCTGTGCCAAGCACCGTTGCAATGTCTGCTGGGCTCAAGTTGGGATTGAGACCTGCATTAAAGAGAGCACTGTTTGTGCGCAAACTGACCCATGGGTTCAATGCTGCCGAACGAGTGGTTGTTGGATCGACAGCATCAATTACCTGGTCACCGTCGTCGTCAGCATCTAATGCGTTGGGTAAGCCGTCTGCATCGAGGTCTCCACCAAGAACAGAAGGCATCGAATCAAATGAGCGAACGCTCTTGGTTCCCACCTTTGAACGACTGCATGCTTTTTGTTGAGCTGATGACACTTTGACAATGCCACCTGTACCGGCGGCTAGCGGGCTACCTGCAGATGACCGAGCAAGAACAGACAACCGCGCATATGTCGCGCTCTTCGGGGAAGTCTTGGTTATGGCGTAGCCCTTAGTAGAAAGTTTGAGTGTTCCAAGTTTGACGGAAGACCCCGAAAGTTTTACGTGAACGCATGTGGATTTACCGACCTTCTCTTTCGCCAACACGATGGGACCCACATATCGGTTTGCGGTGTCGACCATTTGTAATGTGGCTCCATTTGCCGCCGACTTTGAGGTGCTGATGCTGAATTTCCCATCACTGCCCACCGTGGCAACGGAAGCTGACCCTCGTGCAGTCACCATGAGAACCTTGTATCCCTGTGCCGCTTTACCAAGTGCGCCAGTGATGTTGGTAGAGGCAGCCTCTACACCAATTGAAGTTGCTGCCACTGCAGTGCTGGCGCTTAACGCCACCACACTTGCAATTCGAATAAGCCGTTTCATAAGACCCCCGGGTGTACGCCTATCAGGGACTATACGACTATATGAATGAAAAATCTAGTTTTGTGGTGGCAGTAACGACACCAGCATTCGTGTCAACAATGTGCGCCACGCTTCTTCACTTGGAAGATACTCGCCGTACACGTTTGCAAGCGCTGTACCAAGTGGAATCACTTCCAACATGAACGCCAAAGCATTTTCATCTACCACCGGATCAACAAGTCCATCTTTTTTCGCTTGACGCACTGTGGCAATGATTTCAGTAGTTAATCGACTCTCGGCATCCGTCAGGCGTTGCCCAAGTTCGGGGTTGTGACGCATCGCGACCAATGCCTCCATGCGGTCAAGGCGGAATTCATTGCGCTCTGCACTACGTGGATTAGAAAAATCATCAACAAGAATTTTCAACACCGCATCAAGATCTGCTGTAGCGCTAACAATGTTTGCCAACATCTCAACATCGCCTTCAATGTGAGCTAAGAACTGCGATTCACGCACCGCTGCAACCAGCGCATCACGGTCTTTGTAATAGTGGTACAACAGACCAACAGCTACACCGCATCGCTCGGCGAGTTCGGTAACACGAAATGCTGCTTCACCGTTCTCTTCAAGCATCTTTCTTGCTTCAGCAAGAATCATGTCTGCAGTCTCTTTGCCGGTGCTCACGGCTTCCACGATACGAGCATCACAGCCATCTCGCTAAATGAAGTCGCTAGTTCGTATCCTTGTGCTGTGGAGAAAGTTGTCATCGTCGGCGCGTCGTTGGCCGGAGTCCGTGCCGCCGAGACTTTGCGTTCTAGTGGCTTTACGGGTTCCATCACTGTCGTTGGCGCCGAACGTCATATGCCATATGACCGTCCACCACTATCGAAGAAGTTCCTCTCTGGTGAATGGGAAGCAGATCGCATTGCATTACGCAAACCAGAAGACCTTGTAACACTCAATATCGAATGGAAACTCGGTGCAGTTGCAAATGCACTAGATGTTGAAAAGCAAACCATTTCGCTCGAAGATGGATCTATTGTCCAATACGACGGACTCATCATCACAACTGGTGGAGTTGCACGATTGCTTCCGCATCAACCACCACTTGCAGGCATTCACACGTTGCGCACAATTGACGATGCCATTGCATTGCGTGACGAAATTCAAACAGACATCCGTGTTGTAGTGATTGGTGCAGGCTTCATTGGCTTAGAAGCAGCAGCAACAGCTGTGCAACGCGGCGCACACGTCACGGTGCTCGAAGGTCTTGAAGCACCACTCATTCGCGGGCTTGGTCGCGACATGGGTTCAGCGATTGCTCAAGTACACGAGAAAAACGGCGTTTCTATTCGGTGTGGCGTTCAAGTGGCAGCCATTCAAGGTGATTCTCGTGTGAGTGGTGTGTTGTTGTCTTCGGGTGAACTCATCGAAGCAGATGTATTAGTAGTGGGCATTGGTGTTTCGCCGGCAACGCAATGGTGCGAAACGTCCGGTCTCACTATTCGCGACGGAATCGTGTGTGATGAATTCTTGAACGCAGGTCCACGCAATGTGTTTGCTGCTGGCGACGTTGCACGATGGCCAAACGCACTCTTTACAGATATTGAATCTGACATGCGCGTTGAACATTGGACGAACGCTGCTGAACAAGGTGCACACGCCGCAAAGAATCTTCTGGCAGTCATGCGCAATGAAGAGGTTGAACCGTATGCCGCAGTGCCGTTCTTCTGGAGCGATCAGTTTGACGCACGTATTCAGTTCTTAGGTCGCGCCACAGCAGACGCTGTTGTTGATGTAGTTGCCGGAAACACGGCCGATGGAAAATGGTGCGCGATGTACAGCGTGAATGATCGGTTGACAGGTGTGCTCGGTGTGAGCATGCCAAAACTAGTGATGCCAAGTAGAGCACTGCTGTCCACTCACACATCTCGTACAGATGCCCTTGCACATTTTGAACGTGTACTGGCAGCACAAGCCGCTGCAGCGCCACCGCCGGCCAGGTAACACAATGACATTGCCGGATTTTGAACGTCTTGATGTGTGGAGATCATTTCTCACAGCTCACGCAGCAATGAGCAAAATGTTGTCACGTGCATTGGAAGAAGAGAACAACCTGCAATTGCCGTGGTTCGAAGTGCTCGATGCACTTGCATCCGCCGAAGAAGGGTCGATGCGATTCAATGATTTGGCCGAGAAAGTGATGGCCCACCCATCTAGCTTGTCTCGCCAAATTGACCGTATGGAAGAAAAGAAACTGGTGGCACGAGAGAAATCAGTTGCCGATGACGGCAGAGCCACTGTGCTTGTTCTCACACCCAAAGGTCATGAAGCGTGGAAAGAAGCCAGCATCACCTACTACCGCATTGTTCGTCGCGTATTTACCAATTGGCTCACCGAAACAGATGTGGTGGCGATGCATCGTGTTTTTTCCAAAGTTCTCGACGCCGATTAGCCACGAGCGCCCCAAACAGGGCAGACTTTGTGCTTACTTCGAACCGAAAGGCTCATCATGCAAAACGCAGTCATCGTTGACACGCTTCGTACGCCACTTGGAAAGCGCAATGGTCGCTTAAAGGATTGGCACCCAGTCGATCTTGCCGGCACTGCATTGAAGGCACTTGTTGAGCGCACAGGTATCGACCCCGCACTTATTGATGACGTCATCATGGGCTGCGTTATGCAAGTAGGCGAGCAGAGCTTGAACGTTGCTCGCAACGCTGTGCTTGCAGCCGGATTGCCTGAAACCATTCCTGGCACAACTGTTGATCGCCAGTGTGGTTCGAGTCAACAAGCAGCGCACTTCGCAGCACAAGGCGTTATGGCCGGTGCATACGACATCGTGATTGCAGCAGGTGTTGAAGTAATGACTCGCGTACCAATGGGCTCTGCAGTGGCAGACGGCAAGTACGGATATCCGTTCGGCCCAATGGTGAGCGCGCGCTACGCACCAGATGGCGGACTCGTGCCTCAGGGCATTAGCGCAGAAATGATTGCTGACAAGTGGGGAATCACTCGCGAAGAGATGGACCGCTTTGCAGCACGTTCACAGGCATATGCAGCTCGCGCAACAGCCGAAGGTCGTTTCGAACGCGAGATTCTTCCAGTGCTCGACTCAGAAGGAATTTTGATGACAACCGACGAAGGAATCCGTGAGTCGCCATTCGAGAAACTTCAAACATTGAAACCAGCATTCCGCAGTGAAGAAGATGGTGGCCGCGTAACAGCAGGTAACTCCAGCCAAATCACCGACGGTGCATCTGCAATGTTGATCATGAGCGAAGAGAAGTGCCGCGCACTTGGTCTTACACCACGCGCACGTTTCGTGAACTTTGGTCTTGCAGGCGACAACCCGCAACTCATGCTCACTGCACCAATTCCTGCTTCACAAAAGGCATTGGCAAAAGCTGGTCTCAGCATCGAAGATATGGACCTTGTTGAGATCAACGAAGCATTTGCATCAGTTGTTCTTGCATGGGAAAAAGAACTTCACCCAAACATGGACAAAGTGAACGTGAACGGCGGAGCGATTGCGTTGGGTCACCCACTTGGTGCAAGCGGTACACGCTTGATGACCACATTGTTGAGCGAACTTGAGCGCACCGGTGGTCGCTACGGTTTGCAGACAATGTGTGAAGGTGGCGGCATGGCCAATGCCACCATCATTGAACGCCTCGGATAATCACTAGATTGATTGCTGTGATCGCAGCATTTCCTACATTCAGCGCCATCATCTGGTTTGCTGCTGGCCTACTCATCATGCGAATCGTATGGCGTTTTGGTTTTGGCATGTTGAAATCAATGACATCTACGTTGCCACCGCCTCCACCAACTGGCGAGATGCGACGCATCAATGTTCGCTATCGATGCAGTGTGTGTGGTGTGGAGTTACGTCTCACCATGGCACCAGATGAAGATCCGCCACCGCCACGCCATTGTCTAGAAGACATGGACATCGTGGCACCGGTTGAATAGCGAACATCGCTACAGCATTTTGCACTGCTGAATTAGCCGAGCAGTTCTTTCATTTCTGTGATCTCTGCGTCTTGACCTGATGTAATTGTGTTTGCCAAAGTTCTAACAGCGGCATTCTTGCCATCTTTCAATACATCGGCTGCCATCTCAATTGCACCTTCATGGTGAGCAATCATGCCTGTTATCCACGCACGGTCAAATTCGGTACCGCGCAATGTCGATAACTTCGTGATCTCTTCAGCGCTCAACATGCCGCTCATCATGTCGCCATGATCCATAGAGGTATCCATGGTGAGACTCATCTTCCACGAAGTGAGAAACCCCTTCATTGTGTTGATCTCTGGGTCTTGCGCACCTTTAATGCGTGTGGCTAGTGACTTCACCACTTCGCTTGCACCAACTGTGGGGTCAAGAGCAATGTCAGACATTTCAATTGCTTGCTCATGATGCGGAATCATCATCTGGGCAAACATGACATCGTCTTCGTTGAAGTCAGTCACTGCTTCAACGACATCTGTTCCTGTGTTGGTGTCTGAAGAAGTACTGCAACTAGTCAATAGTGCAAGGACAGTGATGGTAGGAAGAATAAATCGTGTGTGTTTCATAGTGATCCTTAGACATGTTGGGGTTCGGTAGCGGTTAGTAAGAATCTTTTAGTTGAAAGATGCTGACACAAGAACGGCCGTCACAAGCATCACCAGTCCACCATTTACAATCTCCGTAATGCTTGCTCTGCGCAGTAACGCCACTCTGTTGGCCACTCCGGCATCGTCTGCAGGCAACTTGCGCAATAGGCGACGCCGGTTGATGTCGCCAATCTTGAGCATGGCTGCAACAAGTAGCAATTTCAGGAGCAACCAACGACCATGGTTCTGTGTAAACAAAGTGATGACGCTGCCGTGTAAGCGAAGTGTTTGGATAATTCCTGAAACCACCATGGCGGCTACGGCATATGTTGCCGCTGTTCCAAACCGACGAAACGCCTCGATGCTCTGACTGGGCTGCAAGGTGGGAAGCACAAAGAAAACAAACACGATGAGTCCGCCCAACCACACCGCAGTTGCTGCAGTATGAACGACGTCTGCAGGCACACCCAACACAGGCCATTTCATGGAACGCGAGTGGCCTGTGTAAGCAAGCGACACAAGGTAGGCACCGGCTGCAACCAACATGGGTGGAGACACCAAAGTTTTAGATGTTGTTTGCCCTGCTCGAATAATTCCTACCAATAACACAGCAGCGGCAAGAAAGCGCACAAAGTGCATGGAGCCCGCCGTGGTGTCGAACGCTTCCAAGATGTGGAAGAGCGATTGGAACACACCAAAATCGCGAGAGTCATCAAGGAAGATCAATGTTTGAAGCAATGGCGCAAGTGTGAGTACAACACCAGAAGCGAGGAGAACTTCGCGTGCTCTTGCTGCACCGATGATTCCTTGAGCGATTGAAAACTCAGTGAATAACATGCCGCCAATGATTAGTAGTGCTGCGTATCCGAATAAACGCAGCCCTAATCGCACGGGCTCAGGTGTCAGAGACTCTTCAAACGATAAAACTGCTGCATCTTGAGCAACCGCGTCAACACCTATTGATGCCTCGGCAGGAGTTGTGGTGGTGGATTCAACTGCAACGCTTGCAATGTTCACAGTAAAGCTGACGCGCTCCGTAACTACGTGACCGTCAGTGCCTACCAATCGCCAACGCGCGGTAATCGGTCCGTTGAGATCTGGTGGCAAAGCAAACACAATTTCTTTTGTGGTTGCGCCCTGTGTTGGTGCAGGCAGTGCAGTACGCACTCCGTTTGATGCGATGAATTCTGCTGTGGCGCTGTCAAGAGGAACTTCTTTAGTAAACGTCAGTGACCATGTTGCAGGTGATTGTGTGAGCACCGCACCGTTGGCTGGGTTACTGGTGGAAAGGGCATTGTGAGCACTTGCAGGTTGCGCACCGAATCCGGCAAAGGCCAGAGTCAATAAACATGCGACCCCGATGGAGCGTCGGGTATTTGCAAGAAGAGTTCTCATATGAATGTGAGAAGTGTAAAAGAGTGCCGAGACCTAAGTCGGGCAAGGGCAAAAGGTTTTCCCCAGAGTGTGGATAACCGTGTTGAGAACTACACATGTGTTATTCACAAAGTGCGTACCCACCCTGGCGAAGGGCGTTAGGTCAGTGGTATTTAGTGGCTGTGTATAACCCGCCAAGTAGCGAGCTAAGACCTAGAGCGAGGTACCAGTTACTGCGTCCACCGGGCACAAAACCCAAGTAATAGAACAAAATGATGAGTGCGCCAAGGCCGAGCAGAACGAACATAAGCACTGCTACCCACTGAGGGCTTTGCTTCTTGTATTCCGGAATAGGCGGCGTATAGCGACTGTTTGGATTAATGGATTGTGCGTTGGTGCTGTGTGTATGTGAAGGAGCGTGTCCACCCTTTGGGGTTACTCGTCCTCCGCGCTTCTTCTTTTGTGCCACGCCAAGAGTGTAGAACGCCACGGGCCACCTGCCCTAACGCCACAAATAGTTTCACAATTAGCCCCTTTTCACGGCAGGCTTAGTACATGGCACGAATCCTCGTCATCGATAGTTACGACAGCTTCGTGTACAACATCGTGCAATACCTGGGTGAACTTGGGGCAGAGCCAGTGGTGGTGCGCAATGATCAACTCACTGTGGACGAAGCAGTGGCGCTTGCACCAGATGGCGTGTTGTTGTCGCCGGGGCCTGGTCGCCCTGAAGAAGCGGGAATCATTTGCGATGCCATTCGTGCATTCGCGGGAAATGTTCCGGTGTTCGGTGTGTGCTTGGGTCATCAAGCAATTGGTCATGTGTATGGCGGAGACGTTGTTCGCGCGCCGCATCTCATGCACGGCAAGACCTCTTTTATTACACACCACAACACTGGCGTATTTGAAGGATTGCCTTCGCCGTTAGAAGCAACGCGGTATCACTCGTTAGTGATTGACAAAGCGAGCATGCCTGCCGAGTTAGTGATTACTGCTGAAACAAGTGATGGCATTGTGATGGGTGTTCGTCATCGTGATGTAGATGTTGAAGGTGTGCAGTTTCACCCGGAAAGCATTTTGACTGCGTCTGGCCACGACTTGTTGAGCCGTTTCTTGCAACGCTGCAACTAAGGATTTTCACCGGTCATTGCGCGTAGACGTTGCACGATGTCACTCAATGGTGGATTGGTAGATGCAATATGCATAACTAATTCGTAAACGTCATCATTGGGTACATGGGCCACACTGAAATCATTGATTTCTAGAAAGACTGCGGTCGCTAACCAGCCGAGACGCTTATTGCCATCGATGAGGGCATGATTGATGACGAGTGACTGCAGCAGTGCTGCTGCCTTTTCGGTGATAGTTGGGTAAGCGTCTTCTTCGCCGAGTGTGGTTTGAGGTCGTGCAACTGCTGAGCCAAGCAGACCAATGTCTCGTACAGGCGGGGGATCACCAAGCAGTTTTCGGCAAAGATCAAGAACGTCGTCGAGGTTGAGAAATTCTGTGGGCGGGGTCATTGACCAAGGCGCTCAATAGCGTCGGCATGAACCGACATGATGAGGTCTGCGGCTCCCGATACCCGGGAGCGATGGTCGACACGAATGATGTATTCCCGAATAGCTTGGCGAGCGGCGTCTTGCATAGAAATGCCGTAGTCCGCAGCACAAGCCTTGAGGGCATCTTGTTCTTCGTCTGTAAGTCGTAAAGTCATAGCCATGGCATTATGGTATCACTTTGATACCAGTTGACAACCTGGATAACTAAGGATTTATCCGGCGGGGATGCTGCCGTCGCGGCCCACGGTGAGTACCACCTTGGTGGGCGGGGCAATCATGGTGCCAGCAGGCGTTCCTTGCGAGATCACTTTGCCAATGTTGGCGTCGCCCACTGCAAGGTTCACATATTCCACTTCAGCACCAAGACCAACCGCAGTGAGTTTTGCCCGAGCATCAGCTTCGGCCAGACCTTTCACGCTTGGCGTGGCAACAGGTTGTGGGCCACTCGAGACATACACAGTGACCGGCACTCCGGCGTTCACCAATGTGCCAGCAACAGGATCGGTACGAATCACGATTCCCTTAGCAATGGTGGCGCTTGCTTCTTCAGCAACAGTGACAACAAATTTGTACGGCTCGCCCTGTAAGAACGTTTGTGCAGATGCAGTGGTTTGGCCCACCACAACATTGGGAACTGCAAGTTGACCTGTGCCGCCAGAAAGGTTCACTGTCACGGGCAAACCCTTTGCAAGTTGTTGGCGACCAGCAGGGTTCTGCACGGCAACTTGACCAAGTGCGTATGTCTTGTCGATGACATCGGGGCCTTTTGCAAATACAAAACCAGCACCCTCAATTGCAGCGCGAGCAGCTTCTTCAGTAAGGCCCAACAGTGGTGGTACTTCAACCGTTGCAGCAGGAAAGATAAGCGTGATGATTTCGCCTTCGGTCGCTGTGTCTCCACTTGCCGGATCTTGACTTGCAACAATCGCCGTTGCATCACACACAGTCTCTGCAGGGCTAAATGCAACTGAGAACTTCAGTGATTCAAGCTGTTGCTTAGCAACATCGCACGTTGCGCCCTTCACATTTGGAACAGTGAGACCTGAATTGCCACCGCCCAAGCTGGTGATGAGAAAGATGATTCCACCCAAGATGACAAGACCAGCAACTGCTGCACCAACGATGTAGTTGCGCTTGTTTGCTGGCTCTTCGTCGTAATCGGGAAGTGTTTCCACTGGCGTCATGGTGGTGGGCATTACTTGTGTATGTGGCAATGCTTGTGTGGTCTGTGGGTCCTGTGAAATAGGGGCCATCACGCTGGTGGCTTGATCGAAATCGAATGACCCACGTGGTGCTTGACCACGCGCAATGCGCACCTCGTCCATGGCCATAGTGGGCTGATTGTTCAAGAAGTAACGCAAGTCGTCACGTAGTTGTTCGGCTGTGGCATAACGACGCGTCGGTTCCTTTGCCATACATTTCGAAACGATTGCTTCTAATGCTGGTGGCACGTCGGCAACATGGTCTTTCATGCGCGTCGGTACGTCGTGCACTTGCTTGTATGCCGTTGCTAATGCAGATTCACCACTAAACGGTGGCTTGCCAGTAACCAACTCATACAGAACAATGCCTAATGAATACAGGTCGGAACGAAGATCGAGGCCATCGCCCTTTGCTTGCTCAGGCGAGAAGTATGTAGCGGTACCCATAACGGCGCCGTCTTGTGTGAGGCCACCATCGTGTGCAGAGTCGAGCGCGCGAGCAATACCGAAGTCCACCACTTTGATGTCGCCGTTTGATGCCATCAGAATGTTTGCTGGCTTAATGTCGCGGTGCACCACATTGTTGCGGTGTGCGTATGCGAGTGCATTGGCAATGCTTCCGCCAACTGATGCTGCCGACCGCGCAGTGAGGCGACCTTGGCGGCGCAACACTTCTGCAAGCGTGCGACCCTTCACAAACTCCATAGCCATGAAGTACGTGTTGCCCGTTTGACCCCAGTCGTACACGCCCACAATGTTTGGGTGGTTCAAGCCAGCAACGCTTTGTGCCTCGCGGCGAAAACGCTCTACAAAGTTCGGGTCGACAGCGTGCTCAGGGAAAAGAATCTTCACAGCCACGTCGCGGTCGAGTAACAGGTCGCGTGCCATGAACACGTCGGCCATTCCGCCGCGGCCAATACGCTCGTGAAGTTCGTACCGATCGTTAATGATGATGTTCTGCGGGTTCGACATAAGGCTCTATAGAGGCTACCTGTGTGGACTATTTGCTCGGGGGCAAGGCGAGCGCAACATCGAGAACTTGTTTGGCTATGGGGCCTGCCAAGCGCCCACCAGTACTGGCGCTCACGGCATCGTTCACGCCCTTAATAAAAACAGAAATTGCATATCGCGGTGCTTGCGCGGGGGCAAATGCAGTGATCCATGCGTGGGACCGTTGCTTCTCACCCTCGGGGTTCAATTGGGCAGTACCTGTCTTTGCAGCCACCGAAATACCACCGTTGAGTTGCAAGCAACATGCTGCGGTTCCCGATTGTGCAACACCAATCATCAGTTGCGTCATGGTTGCTGCTGTTGTGGCAGACATGGTGGTCTTCCATGCTTCAGGGTTGGTACGGCGAATCACATTGCGGTTGTGAGTAAGGGTCTGTTGCACCACGAATGGCTTCATCATCACGCCGGCATTAGCAACCGACGAAGTAATCATGGCCATATGTAATGGAGTGACTTGCACTTGGCCTTGGCCGAAACCGTGAATGGCCAGTAGCGCCAGTGAATCGGTGAAGTCTTCGGCCGTGCCTCCGAACGTGCTGGCTGCAGCACCGGGAAGATCAAACGGCACCTTTTCATCGAAACCGAAACGAGTAGTGGCATCCACCATGGCTACTGGGCCAACGTTGACTGCGGTTTGTGCAAACGGAATGTTGCAACTGCGACGGAACACTTCAGCCAAATCACCGCCACATACTTTCTTGCCGTAGTTACGAATGGGCTTCTTGGTGTTTGGTGGTGTCCATGAACGTGAGTTCTTAAACACACTCATGAGGTCAATCACTTTTGTCTCTAGCCCTGCAGTAGTGGTGACAATCTTGAATGTGGAACCTGGCATGTAACGCTCTTGGTATGCATTAGCCAACAATGGCTTACGTGGGTCTTCTTGCAAAGCAGTAAGTGTCTGGCCTACAGAGCCGGTCTGTGTCACTACATCGTTCGGGTCAAACGTGGGGTTTGAATACATTGCTAATACGGCACCAGTGATTGGGTCCATCACCACAACAGAACCTTCTCTGTTTCCCAATGCGCGCTTGGCTGCCTTTTGAATGTCGTTATTCAGTGTGAGCTGCACAGTGCCAGAGAGATCTTCTTTCGAAAACAAACCACCTGTTGATTCCAATTGTTGTTGCGCTGTAGTGCCAGCCAATACGTCGTTGTGGGTGCGTTCTAATTGTGTGCTGCCAAAACCAAGTGTGTAATAGCCACTGATGTTGGCGTACAAATCTTTAGTGGGGTACACACGCTGAAACTGAAAACGACTATTTGGGCGATTGGCTGGGTCTATGGGTTCGGTTGCTGCAATCACTGTGCCGTCTGCAGTCACTATGGCGCCACGCATTTTGTCGAACTCACGAACAGTGATGCGGTTATTGCGCGCGTCGGCCACCAAAGTGTCACGTTGCAACACTTGCCAGTTGGTGAGCTGCACAAACAAAATGCCAAACAATGCAATGAGTGCAACCGTGAGATGGCGAATGCGTTGGTTCATTTTGCTTCTGCCTTACGGGTGCGCCATGCAGCAAAACGTTCAGACGGGCTGGCTTCATCGGGTACTTCGTATAAGCCGCGTGCCGTGGTGTCGCTAATGCGCACAAGCAGGGCTAACAAAACATAGTTAGAAACAAGTGATGATCCGCCGTAGCTCATAAACGGCAGAGTGACACCGGTAAGTGGCACTACACGAAGTACGCCGCCAATAATGATGAATGTTTGTACCGCCAAAATGGTGGTGAGGCCCGTTGCCAACAACTTGTCGAAATCTTTTTGTGCGCGCAATGCAGTACGCATGCCTGCTCCTACTAACAACACAAACGCAGCAAGTACTGCCGTAGTGCCAAGCAAGCCGAGCTCTTCACCTAATGCAGCAAAGATGAAGTCGTTGTGTGCAGCGGGAATTGCTGCAGGGTCACCTAAGCCAAGACCAGTGCCACCCATGCCGCCATTGGCCAATGCAAACAATCCTTGTATGGGTTGGTAGCCAGGCCCTGTGTATTGGTCCCATGGGTTCAGCCAAATATCTACGCGTGTCTGTACGTGTGCAAACAGTTTGTAGGCAATGAATGCTCCGCCGGCAAAGAGCCCCACACCAACTACAAGAAAACTGGTGCGCTCTGTTGCTATCCACAGCATCACTACAAACAGTGTGAAGAACAAAAGGGACGAGCCGAGATCTTTTTCTCCCACCATCACCACAACGCTCACGGCCCACGCCAACAAGATGGGCGCTAGGTGTTCAAGTGCGGGAAGCGTGTAGCCAAGAATCTTTTTGTCGCCACGCGCAATCTGTGTGCGGTGTTGGCCAAGGTATGAAGCAAAGAAAATGGCGAGAAGAATTTTTGCAAACTCACCTGGCTGGAAGTTGATGGGGCCAATGCTTACCCAGATGCGTGCGCCACCACTGGTGAAACCAATGCCAGGCACCATAGGCAACAGCAATAAACCAAGGCCAAGCGCGAGTGATGTGTATTGGTAATTCTGTAAGTCGCTAGGCCGTTCAACGAAAAACAGCGTGAGTGCAAATGCCGCAACACCTACAAGGCTCCATGTTGCTTGCAAGCCGGCCCAATGGTCGCTAAGTCGCGCGATCATCACATACCCAAGGCCGTGCAATAACGCAGCGGTAGGTAGAAGGAGCGGGTCTGCACCGCGCGCCACAAAACGCACCACCACATGCGTAACTACCAATAGCGACAACACAAACACCATGAACGGCACAATGCGCGCCGGCATAGAAGCGCGTTCACCTAACGAAGCAAGGACATATGCGCTTGCCGTAATGATTCCAGCAAGAAGAACTAAGCCAAGTTCTACGCTGCGCCGTGCACGAGAGAGCGTGTTATCGAACGGTGGTTGTAGTGCTTGTGGTTGTTGTTGCATCGATGATGGCTATACGGATAAGGGCTAGGTATTTACTTGCTTGGCTTGAAGAAGAGAATTCACGGTTCAGTGCAACATCACGCAAGATGTCTTCTGGCAATTCTTCGCCAGACATACTTGTTTGTGTTTCTATTGTTGGTTGAAACCACAGAATGCCACCAACACGCCCACGGTAGATGGCTACCTGATCATTGGAGTCAAACCCAATGAAGTAACCACTGCGCCCGTACACACCAATAACGGTGATGGCACTAAACACAATTGCTACAAGCGCACTCCAGAACAACACCATGCCAACCTTGGATTTCTTTGCAGGAGCTAGTTGCATTGGTGCAAGTGCTTCCATTGGTGTGGTGTTGTCGGGTGTAGGAAGAACTACTGGCTCACTAATGTCGTCTAGTACATCCACCACAATCACGGTGGTGTTGTCGCGGCCACCTGCAGTATTGGCAACCATTACTAACGCTTCGGCAGTGTCTTGTGGGTCTGAGTGTTGCCCAAGAACCACGGCAATGTCTGCGTCACTTACTTCGTCAACAAGACCATCGCTGCACAACACAAT
>ENA-OUVC01001208-OUVC01001208.1-marine-metagenome-genome-assembly--contig:-NODE-1208-length-15635-cov-3.419077_pt1 | contig 15635 bp, 17 predicted proteins | sample MGYA00248622_ERZ508571 | MGnify/ENA primary metagenome ERZ508571 (study PRJEB26236, sample SAMN06267175) | marine metagenome | isolation source: Columbia River Estuary | place: USA:Columbia River... | reverse complement strand
AGAAATCGTCGCTTGGCTCCCTGTCGTTTTTGGATTGAATGCCAGCAGCACAGTCGCAATTCCAGAGCTGGCTTATCCAACATATGCAGTTGGCGCATTGATGGCGCATGCAAAATACGTAACTTACAAACAAGCCTCTGACATCCCAGATAACGCTGACCTGATTTGGGTGAATTCCCCAAGCAATCCAACTGGAGAAGTATTAACTGCGGATCAATTAAAAGAAATTATTGCCCGCGGCCGCGAGCTTTCTGCTCCAGTTGTTAGTGATGAGTGCTACATCGAACTTGGTTGGGAAGCCAAGCCAATTTCAATTCTGGATCCTCGAGTTTGTGGCACAGACTTCACTGGGATCTTGGCCGTGCACTCATTGTCGAAGCGATCAAATCTTGCCGGCTATCGGTCAGGCGCAGTACTGGGCGATACCAAGTTAATTGCTGACATAGTTGGACTCCGAAAGCACGCCGGCATGTTGGTTTCAACACCAGTTCAGCTAGCAACCGTTGCAGCGCTTGGCGACGATGCGCATGTAGCAGTACAAAAGGCCAAATATGCCAAGCGACGTGATGTACTTCACACCGCACTAGTTTCAGCTGGATTCAAAATTGAGCACTCTCAAGCCGGCCTATATCTATGGGCTACCAATGGGGCCGATTGCCTTGAAACGGTTAACTGGCTTGCTGAGAAGGGCATCTTGGCTGCTCCAGGAGACTTTTATGGACCAGCAGGTCAGCGCCATGTCCGCCTTGCCCTAACGGCTACAGATGAGCGAATTGCCAGTGCCGCCGCCCGGTTATCGGGCAGTAAGTAAATAGTCTGATTAGTCCTAGCAAGGGCGCAAATAGTAAGTTTGACTCATGTCCCAAGCAAAACTGGTCCACCCAAATGGCGAACTACTTCTTGGTGAGGTCCCAGCTACGGTTGGCGCTTCAGGTTATGACGTGTCGTCGTTGCTTAAAGAAACCGGCCACATAACGCTTGACCATGGCTTCATGAACACTGCTTCATGTGAATCTGCAATCACTTACATCGATGGCGACAAGGGAATTTTGCGTTACCGCGGTTACCCAATCGAACAACTTGCAGAGCAAAGTACTTTTCTAGAAACTTCTTACCTTTTGATTTATGGTCACCTGCCAAGTGCCGGCGAGCTAAGTAAGTTCACTGAAGACATCAGTATGCACACCATGGTGCACGAAGACCTTCGTCGATTCTTTGATGGTTTCCCACGCGATGCGCACCCAATGCCAGTTTTGAGTAGTGCAGTGAGTGCGCTTTCTACTTTCTACCAAGATTCACTTGATCCGTTTGATGCCCGCCAAGTTGAGATCTCAACAATTCGCTTGATGGCAAAGATCCCAACTCTTGCTGCATATGCATACAAGAAAACAATTGGTCAGCCTTCGCGCTATCCAGATAATTCACTTGATTACGTTTCCAACTTCATGAACATGACTTTCGGTGTTCCAGCTGAACCATACGAAGTCAATCCAGCAATTGTTAAAGCCTTGGATATGCTGTTTATCTTGCACGCAGATCACGAACAGAATTGCTCAACCTCAACGGTTCGCATGGTTGGTTCTTCGCACGCAAACTTGTTCGCCTCAGTTTCAGCTGGCATTAATGCGTTGTTCGGTCCACTACATGGTGGCGCGAACCAAGCGGTCCTTGAAATGCTGGAAGAAATCCAAAGTTCCGGTGACACAGTTCAACAGTTCATTCAGCGCGTAAAGAATCGCGAAGAAGGCGTAAAGCTAATGGGCTTTGGTCACCGCGTTTACAAGAGTTACGATCCACGTGCTGCAATTGTCCGCAAGCATGCACATGACATTTTGACCATGCTTGGCGTCCAAGATCCACTGTTTGATATCGCACGCGAACTTGAAGAAGCAGCGCTAAATGATGAATTCTTTATCGAGCGCAAGCTGTACCCGAATGTGGATTTCTACACTGGTTTGATTTACCGCGCGATTGGTTTCCCAACTCGCATGTTCACTGTTTTGTTTGCAATTGGTCGAGTACCAGGTTGGATCGCACAGTGGCAGGAAATGATCACAGATCCAGACACCAAGATTGGTCGCCCGCGCCAGGTTTACATTGGTGAAGCTGAACGCGGCTACGTCGATCTAGCCAAGCGCTAATTAGTACTTAGTTTTTGTGAAGGGCTTCGTTAAGCCCGCCCCAAGTACCTTCGCGAGTTACTGCTTCCAGTGCACCCGAAACTGAGTTACGTCGGAATAACAAACCGTTAGCTCCAGATAATTCTTTTGCTTTGACTACAGTGTTATCTGGAAGTGTGATTTTTGATCCACCGGTGATGTAACAACCGGCTTCAACAACACAACTATCTCCAAGGGAAATGCCAACTCCTGCATTTGCGCCAACCAAGCAATTTTCACCAATAGTGATTACTTCTTTGCCACCACCAGAGAGGGTTCCCATAATGCTGGCGCCACCACCAATGTCAGATCCGTTACCAACAACTACGCCAGCTGAGATTCTTCCCTCAACCATGCTGGCACCTAGCGTTCCAGCGTTGAAGTTTACGAATCCTTCGTGCATAACTGTCGTGCCGGATGCTAAATGAGCTCCAAGTCGCACGCGATCAGCGTCGGCAATTCGCACGCCGCTTGGAACTACGTAATCCAACATGCGAGGAAACTTATCCAAGCCAAAAACGTTTAACTGAATACCTTTGGCCCGGGCATTTATGGCCACTTGAGTAACATTCTCAACTGCTACTGGACCCAGTGAGGTCCAGGCAACGTTGGTAAGCAATCCAAATAACCCATCAAGATTTATTGTTCGGGGAGCCATCAATCGGTGCGAAAGTAAATGGAGACGTAAGTAAGCATCTGCGGCGTCTTTAGGAGCAGCGGCCAAATCAGAAGTGGTGGTAATTACTTCAACTCGAACTCCGCGCAAAGCATCAGTATCGATTCCTCGTTCTAGACCAGTAACGTGAGCTGCTTTGTCGCCAAGGGCTGGTTGCGGATACCAAACATCAAGTAGCACGTCAGCCGCGTATGTGGCTAATCCGGTGGCAGTTGCAATTTGACTCTGGCTCATGTCAATCCTTGAAAATAGGGGTCTTAAGTAGTGAAAAAAGCATTACAGGACTACCGTAGTCGTGTGGACATAGTTGCGTTAAACCCGCACGCCGACATCGTTGTGCTGACTACCGATCTGGTCAATATTCCAAGCGTTTCTGGCAATGAAGCCGCATTAGCAAACGCCATTTTCGTCGAATTAAGCAAATGCGATTGGTTGGAAGTTCACCGTTTCAAGAACTCAGTTGTCGCTAAAACTAACCTGGGCAAGGCCTCCCGAGTCATAGTTGCAGGCCATATCGACACTGTCCCAGTAGCGGATAACGAAGTCGCAGTTTTTGTCTCCGGTGGAAATGGCCTGCCAAGTGATGGCACGGTTGTTCCTGACGATGTTGTTTTCGGCCTTGGCTCATGCGACATGAAGGGTGGCGTGGCCGTAGCCCTTAGAGCGGCAGTAACTATCGAGAATCCACAGTTTGATGTCACCTACATTTTTTATGAATGCGAAGAAGTCGATAGCGAACGAAATGGCTTGACCCTGATTGCTGCTGAACATCCAGAATGGCTGGCAGCCGACATTGCAGTTTTGCTCGAGCCTTCCAATGCCAACATTGAAGCTGGTTGCCAAGGCACACTTCGAGCAAAAGTTTCCACTGTGGGCACTCGGGCTCATAGCGCACGTTCTTGGCTAGGGGACAACGCGATTCACAATTTGGGTGACATCTTGGCCAGACTTAATTCCTACGTTCCAGCAAAAGTATTGATCGACGGTCTTGAGTACCGCGAGGGACTAAACGCAGTGCAAGTTTCTGGCGGGATAGCCGGAAACGTGATCCCAGATACGGCTACCGTTGATGTTAACTATCGATACGCACCAAGTACTAGTGGAGCTCAAGCCGAAGCGCACATCCGAGAAGTTTTCGATGGCTTCCTTGTTGAGTTTGTCGATAACGCACCGGGCGCGATGCCAGGACTAGATCGCCCAGCACTTGCGGATTTAGTCTCCCGTGTTGGTGGAAAAGTCGCACCGAAGTTTGGTTGGACAGATGTTGCGAGATTCTCCGCAATGGGAGTGCCAGCAGTAAACCTTGGTCCTGGGGATCCTGGTTTAGCGCATTCGCGAAATGAACACGTTTCTGTTGCTCAACTCAAGCAGTGCGAAGAAACCGTATTTGATTGGCTAAAGGGTTAATGGAACACATTGAGTTAGAAGTTTTGATTCAAGCTCCCGCACAAAAAGTTTGGGATGGCATAACTAACTGGCAAGCCCAAAGTCAGTGGATGCTTGGTACCAAAGTTTGGCCAGTAGATGGTGATGGCACTGGCGTTGGTGGCAAGATCGAAGCTTTCACCGGAGTTTGGCGCATTGGATTTCTAGACACCATGGAGATCACTGCTTGGGATCCACCAAGGCTTTGCGACGTGAACCATACCGGTCGAGTTGTGCGCGGAACTGGAACTTTCGAAGTAGTAGCAACTGGTGAAACGACTTCAAAATTCATTTGGAGTGAAGACTTGGATCTACCACTTGGCCTTTTGGGCAAAGTCGGATTCTTTTTTGTTAAGCCTGGTTTTGTCTATGGCGTGCGTAAGTCATTAGAAAAGTTTGCAAGCCAAGTCGAGCAAGGCAAGCTTTAAAAGCCGTTCTAGTTTCAGTCCCGTTTTACCCGCAAAAATTCCATTATTTGCAAGGGTTTTGAGGAATTGTCCGGATTTCGTAACCACCTGTTTTTAAGGGATAATAGAGATACCAAAGCGTAATTCACGAAACTTATCGGAAGGTGACCAAAATGGCAGCTATGAAGCCACGCACTGGCGACGGCCCAATGGAATGCCCAAAAGAAGGTCGCGGCTATGTTCTTCGAGTTCCACTTGAAGGCGGCGGACGCTTGGTAGTTGAACTTAATGCTCAGGAAGTTAAAGACCTTGGAGCAGTTCTAAAAGACACAGTAAGTGCAATGCCAAAGAAATAGCTTGCTATTTCTTTGGCATCAATGAGCGCTGCCTAAGATTTGAATCCGGTCTACGGATTCAAATAAGAAGTAAAACTTCTTTGGCATCAATTAATAAGGCACAAATAAACACTGCCTAGACAGGCACTGCCTACTTTTTAACAGCCACTAACAATCCGCCACCAACTGGTAGCAATGAACCAACAAAATCTTCGTTACTAGCTAGCGCTTCAATTGCGCCGCGCATGGCAACGGTATCTGGATCACGCTGAGCCGGATCGGCTAATTTATCGTTCCAAAGTGCGCGATCAATGATTAGTAGTCCACCACTTCGTAACAGATTCAAGGCCCGTGAGATATGATCAGCAAGCTCTAGTGGTTTGCCGGCAATTAAAACAATGTCGTAAGCCGATTCAGTTAAACGATCTAGTACTTCATTGGCTCGGCCGTTAATCAAACGAACTCGGTTAGGTGCAATTCCAGCTTGGGAGATTGCATCCTTTGCAATTAACTGATGCTCGGCTTCAACATCAACGCTAGTTAGAACCCCTTCGGAATTCATTCCATCCAAAAGCCAAAGCGCAGAAACTCCAGCGCCAGTGCCAATTTCAACCACGTTCTTGGCGTCAATGGCTGCAGCTAAAGTGCGCACGATACTTCCAGCGCCCGGCCCCATAGCAACACAGCCAATTTCAGCAGCCTTGGCACGGGCATGGGAACGGATTCCGTCCTCACCTGCCCAGCTTTCGGCATAGTCAGTTGAAGCGCGGTGGATCGCCAGGATACGTGGATCTGTTGGTGCCATGAAGTAAGCGTACGGCCACCGGTGGAATTTGGCTAAGGTCCTGCCAATTTTTGGCCAGAGGTTGTCTCAGATCTTGTTGAGAAGGGGAGTTCGGCGAGCAGGATGTCGGATTCATCAGAGAGAATAGGGGTAGAGAAAAGAACGCCGAGTTACCAAGAAAGTTAGGTTATGACCCAGACGCCGGAAGATCCTCATGATTTGCCCGAGACACCTTCATCTGTAGACCTGCCTAATTTGCAAGCAACCCAAGTGGCTGTGGCTCCGCTGCCAACCCCAACATTTGTGTATTCACCGCCTGTCACGTTCGCTGAACAGTCAGCGGGCACTGCTTCACCTGCGGTGAAGAAAGCGATAATCGCTGGCGTAATCAGTGGCCTACTGGCGGGCATGATCGGTTTCATGAGTGCCTCCATGATTGGAAACACCCCAGCTCCGTCGATCTCACTTCCAGCCTCTAGCGGTGATACTTCACCGCGCGCAGATGACTCCATTGCTGGAATCGCGCAAGCAGTTTTGCCGGTTGTGGTTTCCATTGATGTTTCATCAAGTCAAGGTTCCGGAACAGGTTCTGGATTCATCATCCGAAGCACTGCAAATGAATCTTTCGTTTTAACAAACAATCACGTAGTTGATGGTGCTGGTGGATCACAAGACATCACCGTTACTTTTCAAGACCAAACGCAAGAAACAGCAACGATTGTTGGAACTGACGCATCGTATGACTTAGCAGTTCTTCGAATTGATCGCGGAAACTTGCCTGTGGCCGCACTGGGGGACTCTGACGATGTTGTTGTTGGTGACGCCACAATTGCGATCGGTTCACCATTGGGTCTGACTGGCACTGTCACAAGTGGCATTGTTTCTGCTTTGAATCGTCCGGTAACTGCAGGAGATGCCACTGACGTTTCGTTCATTAGTGCAATCCAAACTGATGCTGCGATTAACCCTGGCAACTCGGGTGGGCCGTTAGTTAACTCTCGTGGTGAAGTGATTGGAATCAATTCCGCTATTGCTACAACGGGCAGTTCTGTCTCAGGTCAAAGCGGAAGTATTGGCCTTGGTTTTGCAATTCCAATTAATCAAGCTCGACGAGTTGCAACTGAACTAATTGAGACAGGTTCATCGAGTTACCCAGTAATTGGGGTTCAACTGGATATGTCATACGAAGGCCAAGGTGCATTGGTCCAATCTGTAGTCGAAGGTGGACCAGCTTCAGAAACGGAATTGGCTGCTGGTGATGTGATTACTGCAATTGACGGCGTCAAAGTTAGTGATGGCACTGAGCTAGTTGTCAGAATCCGAGCAAAAAATCCAGGTGACGTTGTCGAATTAACACTTGAAGATGGCAGCGTTATTGAAGTAACTTTGGGTTCAGATCAAACCTAGGTTTTACCAGGGGAGTAAAGTCGGGTTATGAATATCGGATGGACAGAGTTTTTGGTCATTGCGATGATTGGCCTGATCGTTTTTGGACCTGAGCGTTTGCCAGAGATGAGCGCACAGTTCGCGAAGTTCATCAAGACCATGCGAACTAAAGCAAGCGAAGCCACCGCGGAATTGACTGGATCAGTAGATACCAAAGCGGTAACGGATCTAGCTAAAGATCTACGCGGCCTTACGCCTCGGGGATTAACTACAAATGCAGTTTCCTCAGTAGCAGGGCTAACTGGGTTAGCCGGGCGGGCAAAATCTTCTCCAGCTGGTTCTGCAAAAGTAAATCCAGTTTTCGATCCAGACGCTACTTAATCGCGATTAGGTGTAACGCCTAAGTTCATTCCAACTAAGCCACGTGGCCGAGTTCCAAGTTTGGTTGCCATCTCAATGATTGCTTTAGAAGCCGGCGCATCAGGATGAGAAAGCACGAACGGCATTCCTGCGTCTCCACCTTCACGTAAACCGGGATCAAATGGAATTCGTCCTAGCAATGGAACTTCTTGGCCAACATTTTGGCTAAGTGTTTCGGCAACCATTTTTCCGCCACCAGAGCCAAACATGTCGATTGGTTCACCACAGTGTGGGCAAGCAAACGCAGACATGTTTTCAATCACACCGCTCACGCGTTGATTAACTTGTGGCGCCAACATTCCAGCACGAATTGCTACGTCTGCCGCAGCTGGCTGTGGAGTAGTCACAATAATCAACTCACTCTGTGGCAACAGATGCGCAGTGCTAATTGCAATGTCACCTGTGCCCGGTGGCAGGTCTAGAAGTAACACGTCTAGGTCGCCCCACCAAACTTCGCTTAAGAATGATTCAAGGTAACGATGCAACATCGGACCACGCATTGCTACTGGCTCGTGACGACCTTTTGGCTTAAGCGGCAGCATTGACATGATGCGAACGCCATGGCCCTGCGGCGGCATGATCATGTTTTCGACTTTGAGTGGAGCCTGAGTGACTCCCATCATGTCGGGGATTGAGTGACCGTAGATATCTGCGTCAACAATGCCAACTGACAACCCTTGAACTGCCATAGCTGCAGCCAAGTTAGTTGTTACTGAGGATTTTCCAACGCCACCTTTGCCAGAAGCAATTGCATAGATTCTGGTTAAGGAGCCAGGCAAGTTGAATCGAATCTCTTTGGTTGGGCCTTGTAACTTTTCCCGAAGCGCAGTGCGTTGCTCAGGACTCATTACATCGAGTTCAACTTCAACTTCGACTACGTCTCTGACTTTAGACACTGCGGTTTTGACGCTGTTAACGATGGTGTCTTGCATTGGGCAAGCAGAGATAGTTAGGTAAACCCCAACTGTTACCTTGCCGCCATCTATGGCGACGTCCTTAACCATTCCAATTTCAGTTATTGGTCGACGAATTTCTGGATCAATTACAGTTGCGAGAGCGGCTTGAACAGCTTCTTGGTTAACACTCATTAAGTTTCTGGCTCATCCTTTTTATCGACACCTTGTATATCTTTGAATTCTTCCAGTAAGTCACGGATCTCGCCACGTAGGTAGTCGCGCGTGACAACTTCACCTAGTGCTAGGCGCAAGGAAGCAATCTCACGAGTTAAGTAATCAGAATCTGCAAGCAGGCGTTCAGTGCGATCTCGGTCTTCTTGGAATTGCACTCGATCTCGGTCTGCCTGTCGATTCTGCGCCAACAAAATCAACGGCGCAGCATAGGAAGCCTGAAGCGAAAGTGCCAAAGTTAAGAAAAGAAATGGAAACGCATCAATCCGCAAATCTGCTGGCGCAAAAATGTTCCATACCAACCAACTAAAGACTGCAAAAGTCATGTAGCCCAAGAAGCGCCAAGATCCTAAGAATCGAGCGACTCTTTCACTTACCCGGCCAGCGGTTTCGGAATCAACTGTTGGACGTAGGGAACGGCCTCTTTCTAATGGCTGATCCAAACGTGGTCCTCTTCGTTCGTTGCGTGCCATGATCAGCCCTCCTCATCTAACTCGTTTTCCCGCCAGTCTGCTGGCAACATATGGTCAATAACGTCATCAATAGTGACGGCACCGATCAAATGATCATTCTCGTCTACAACAGGCAAAGCCACCAAGTTGTAAGTCGCAAAGTATCTAGCTACTTGGCCTAATGGTGCTGCTGGACCAATAGGCGTAAGGGAAGTGTCCAATACTCCGGAAACCAAACTTGAAGGCGGTTCCCGCAAAAGCCTTTGGACATGTGCAACGCCAACATACTTGCCAGTTGGTGTTTCAAGTGGCGCTCTTGTGACATAAACCTGAGAAGCCAACGCTGGTGAAAGTTGTGCTTGGCGAACACGCGCCAGAGCTTCGGCAACTGTGGCGTCGGTTGAAAGCACAACTGGTTCAGTTGTCATCATTCCACCCGCGCTGAAATCATCGTAAGTCAAAAGCCTTCTTAGGTCTTCGGCTTCATCTGGCTCCATGGCTTCGAGATATTCTTCAGCTTGTTCTGGGGGTAATTCCGAAAGCAAATCCGCAGCGTCATCTGGATCCATTTCTTCCAAGACATCGGTTGCGCGTTCCAAACCAAGTTCAGACATAATCTCAACGCGATCATCTTCTGGAAGTTCTTCGAAAACGTCTGCAAGCTTTTCAACGTCAAGACCTTGAATAAGTTCGAGACGACGCTTTTGTGGCAACTCTTGAAGCAAGTTAGCTAAGTCGGCTGGACGCATAGTTTCAATGGATGCCAAAAGGTAATCAACTGGCTGTTGTTCACTTTCCGAAAACAATCCAGTAACTGCGCTCCACTCGACTGCAACCGTTTCGCCGCGACGACCAAAACCTGATCCAGCTTTACGAATGAATAGTCGACTGATTGACCATTCTTGAGTTCTCTCTTGTGTCATGCCGATGTCTTGAACCGTAACAAGTTCACTAGTTTCGATCAGTGTTACGCGACGGTCCAATAGTTCGGCGATCACTAAAGTTTCTTCGGCGCGACCTTCAAACCTGCGCAGGTTAACTACGCCACTTGTGACAACTGATCCTGGCTCAATCGAAGTGATGCGCGCCATTGGCACAAAAATTCTGCGGCGCGGGGCAACTTCCACGACAAATCCCAAAACTGAGGGTGCCTTGCCGGTTAAGCGCGAGGTAACCACGACATCACGAATCTTGCCTACTTGATCTCCCACGGAGTCAAATACGGCAGTCCCAGCCAGCCTGGCTAGGTAGATGCGGGTTTGTGTTGTGCTCACGTGTCGAGATTACCCGTTAAGGCCTATATCTAAAGAATCCATAGTTTTACCAAATACCTGATTTCCTTTTGAATTCAGGGGATATTCATCTAGGGTCAATCTTCGAGACAAGATTTACTAGTCGATACTCGCTACCGGAACAGGGAATGGAATTTCAATGAACCAGACAAATCGTTTTACTGGAAAAACTGCAATTGTTACGGGCGGCGCCGGTGGAATCGGAACTGCTATTTGTCAGCGCTTAGCTGGCGAGGGTGCATTCGTTGTTGTGACTGACACGAACGCAGAAAATGCGCACAAAGTCGCAGCAGACATTGTGGCAAGCGGTGGATCTGCAATTGCAATTCCAGCAGATATTTCGAGTGAATCAGCCTGTACCGATTTAATTGCGCAAGCATTTGAACTTCGCGGCCAAATCGACATCCTGGTTAATAACGCAGGCATCATGCGACGTGGCAACATTTTGGACATTAGCGTGGACGACTGGAATGACTTGTTCGCAGTTAACATCAACGCAATGTTTCACTTGTGCCGCGCTGCACTTCCGCACATGATTGCTGGCGGCGGTGGCGCAATAGTTAACACCGCATCGCAATGGGGTCTACATCCAGCTCCAAATTGCATCGGCTACAACGTAACCAAAGCAGCAGTTGCATCCTTCTCGCAAAACTTGGCACGTGATTACGCACCTCATAATGTGCGAGTAAATGCAGTTTGCCCAGGTGAAATTCATACGCCGATGCTTGAAGCTGGCGCAAAGCGATCTGGAAGAACAATCGCTGATCTTGATGCACTAGTTCCATTTGGTCGAGTGGGTCGCCCGGATGAAGTTGCAGCTCTGGTTGCATTCTTGGCTTCGGAAGAGGCTGCATTTATGTGTGGCTCACTTGTGGAGATAACTGGCGCGCAACCTGTTGCTTAATTCTGCTTTTAAGTCTTGAAGTAGAATTTAGAAATGCGCGGTCAACCAGGAACATTTCTATACTTTCTGTCGCGCCGACTTACGAAAATTCAAGTTCATGGTGAAGCGAACTTAATTGCGCTGAATTCACCTGGTCCAGCAATGATTGTGGTAAACCATACGACTGTGGTGGACGTAGTTGTTGTCGTTGGCACCTTGCACAAACTTGGATATACAGTTGACGGTCCATGTCAGGGCAAGTGCACTCATCACAGACATATCCGACCAGTTGGTACTTCAGACATGTGGAACTTTCCGTTGGCAAAACAAATCGTTACTGGAAGCGGAATCATTCCAACTGATCAACATGATGGGCGAAGTGCATATCGAGCTGCAAGAGGTGCGCTGAAAAACAATGAATGCGTATTGATGTATCCCGAAGGTGATGTGCAGATTAATCCCGAAGCATCGCCGAGGCCGTGGCGACCAGGTGCAACTGCGATGGCAAAATCTGCGGAAATGCCAATCCTGCCGATTGCGCATCACGACACTAGAAAACTTGGCACCGGATCAGTTGAAAGAAGTATTTTGCAAGCGCTTTCCAGAGTTTTTCGCAGGCCAACAATTCATTTATTAGTTGGAACACCAGTTATGGCTAGTGAAATTGCAGGCCTAAGTATGCAAGCTGCAAACGATTACTTGGAAGCCAAGTTGAGTGAAACTTGGAAGCAAGTTAAAGCCTTTAACTAAGCGTCTTTTTGAGTTCCGCGAGTGCGGCTGCGTTGCCGTGGTGTGCGCTCTTTAGCAGGAGCTTTTTCGGCCGTTGCCTTTGTCGAAGTATCACCTGAACTTGTCGAACGAGGCTTTGACGCTGAATTTCGGTTGTTGCTATTTGATTTAGCGCCGGATCCGGATTTACCAGTCTGTGGTTTTCCTGTTCCAGAGCGACGGCCCTTGTTTGCGCCAGTCTCACCAAGGTCTTCAAGTTTTTCACCGGCTAGACCTTCACGAGTGCGCGCTGAACCAGGCAGTTCGCCAGTGGTTCCCTTTGGAATACCAAGGCCTTCATACACATGGTCGCTTGATGAGTAAGTCTCAACAGGTTCATTGAAGTCCATACCAAGCATGCGGTTAATCATTTGCCAACGATTAATGTCCTGCCAGTCAACAAGTGTGATGGCAACACCTGATGCACCAGCACGACCAGTACGGCCAACGCGGTGCAAGTAAGTTTTTTCATCGTCAGGACATTCGTAATTGATTACGTGAGTTACGTCAGCAACGTCGATACCTCTAGCCGCAACGTCTGTTGCAACTAACACATCAACTTTTCCAGACCGGAAAGCACGTAATGCTTGTTCGCGGGCACCTTGACCAAGATCGCCGTGAACCGCAGCAGAAGCAAATCCACGATTAGCAAGATCCTCTGCAAGATTTCCCGCAACGCGCTTAGTGCGGCAGAAAATCATGGTTAGACCGCGACCTTCAGCTTGCAAAACACGAGCAACAAGTTCTGGCTTATCCATTTGATGACAACGCCATACGTGCTGTTCGATTGCATCAACGGTTGAAGAATCACTTGTTGGATCAGATGCCCGAATGTGAGTTGGCTGTGTCATGTAACGACGCGCAAGCGCAACAATTTGTCCTGGCATAGTTGCCGAGAACAACATGGTCTGTCGGCTAGCTGGAGTTTTACTAACCAGAGTTTCAACATCAGGCAAGAAACCCATGTCTAACATTTCGTCAGCTTCATCGAGCACTAAAACTTTGATTGCGCTTAAGTCCAAGTGACCTTGTTTAATCATGTCGATTAAGCGGCCTGGTGTGCCTGCGATAACTTCGACACCATTTTTAAGCGCTTCAACTTGTGGCTCGTATGCCTTGCCACCGTAAAGACTTAGAACGCGAGCGCCCATGTTCCTTCCGGCAGTTTCTAAATCATCAGCAACTTGGATAGCTAATTCACGAGTTGGAACAATGACTAGCCCTTGTGGCTTTCCAGCGTTCTTGAATTCTGCCCATTCTGGATTTGTTGGACTGATGACCTGAGTTAATAGTGGAATTCCAAAACCTAGAGTTTTTCCAGTGCCGGTCTTGGCTTGACCAATTAAGTCCTGGCCCGACATGGCAAGCGGCAAAGTCATTTCTTGAATTGGGAAGGCATCGATGATGCCCTTGCTGGCTAATGCCGAGCAGATGTCTTGGGGAACGCCGAGATCGGCAAAACTAGCGATGAGAAAACTCCTGGTAGATATACGGCAAACACGTACATTTTCGTGGCCGACTTCAATTGTACCCGTTTATCGCCTACCCTTAAGCGTTGTGACTAGTCCTGCTGTTATTGACCTATTGGGTGTTCTCGCATATGGCGAGTTAGTGGCTTTTGAGCGCACTGCTGCAGATGCGAGCTTGGCACCTACTTTGGAAGATAAGGCTGCACTGGCACAAATGGCGGCTGCTGAGTTCGCTCACTTTGAACAAATCTCTGCTCACTTAACTTCGCTCGGGACAGACCCGATTGCAGCGATGCAACCTTTCGTTTTAGCACTGAATCAATTTCACAACACACTTACTCCGCGCGATTGGCTAGAAGGTCTTCTTAAGGCTTATGTCGGTGATGGAATTGCAAATGATTTTTATCGCGAGATTTCTTCCCACATGGATTCAGAAACTGCAAAGCTTGTAACGGAAGTTTTATCCGATGTTGGTCACGCAGAATTTGCAGTTGAGCGAATTCGTACTGCAATCGAACAAGACCCAAAGGTTGCCGGTCGGTTAGCTTTGTGGGGAAGGCGCCTCATGGGCGAAATGATTAGCCAAGCAACTTTGGTTGCTGGATCCCGTCCGGCACTTCAAGAACTTTTCTTACGTCCACCTGCTGGTGAAACCGCTATGACTGCAACTGAGTTAACTGCAATGGTTAATCGACTAACAGTTGGTCATGCAAAGCGGATGGATGTTTTAGGTTTGGCCAGCTAAACCTAAAACATCCCAAATAGATACTGCGTTCATTCTGGTTGCATTTCATGCAACCAGTTTAGGTTTAGCCAGCTAAACCTAAAACATCCCAAATAGATACTGCGTTCATTCTGGTTGCATTTCATGCAACCAGTTTTGGCTTAGCAAGCTAAACCAATGATGTCCCAATAAAAATTAAGAAGTGGTTGTGAATCCCACGCGACCAGCGGCCTGAGCGCCAATCTCGATAAACGCAATCTTGTCACCTGGAACTATAACCGTGCGACCTTTTTCATCTGTAAGAGTCAAGAGAGAACCACTTGCAAGTGCGGCATCGATAGATTTCTGAACTGCAGCCAATGCTTCGTTGCTTTCAAGGACAACTTCACGATTTACGTGCTGAACACCAATTCGAATTTCCATGCCGTCTTCTCCAAAAGTTTTATGCGGTTATTAATGAGTCTACGTTAACTGATGCGATTTTCTAGGTGAAGTATGTCAGCCTCAGGCGAACTAGCTTTTGTATTTACGGCGCTTAATCCACTCCAGGCCAAATCCAAGGTTTGGGAAATCGCATCTTCCATCGCGATCGGGCGACCTAGGCGAAGCCAACGCCAAGCTGCAGCTTGGGCCATGCCACAAAGTCCACCGGCGAGAATGTTTGCTTCTGCCATTGATTTTCCAGTTTGGTTTGCAACTTCAGTTCCAACAACTCGCGAAACCTGGGCAACTACGTCTTCTACGCGAGCCCGAACTTCATGATTCATCGTGAAGTCAGATTCAAAAATCAACCTAAAGCCATGATCGGCATCGTCAATCAGTTTGAAGTAACAAGCAATTGCGGCTTCAAGTCTGTTTTTGTTTCCGACAGCTGCATCAATTGATTCAGTTATGTGCTGTACAAGAAAATCTACGCGCTCGTCCAAAACGCCAAGGTAAAAATCTTGCTTCGAAGAAAAATGCTGATACAGAATTGGCTTACTTACCCCGGCTCGTTCTGCAATATCATCCATAGATGCCAGGTGAAAACCTTTTTCAGTGAAGACCTCTAAACCTGAAACCATGATTTGAGTGCGTCGAGCGGAATCCTTGGACGCATGGGTATCACTCAAATCGCCAGATTGAGGTTTCAGAGTCTGACTAAAAAACGGGACTTCATCCATGGCTCATACGTTAGAGGGTGAGCGCGAACTTGTCTCAATGACCCCAGTTTTCTGCAAAACCCTTGCGATAACTGTCCATGATGTATCACGACTAACCATGAAACCGAAAAACAGGGTTTGATAGAGACATAACGTTCACAGGAGTCAAAATGTCATTACCCCCAT
>ENA-OUVC01001206-OUVC01001206.1-marine-metagenome-genome-assembly--contig:-NODE-1206-length-15635-cov-4.181514_pt1 | contig 15635 bp, 17 predicted proteins | sample MGYA00248622_ERZ508571 | MGnify/ENA primary metagenome ERZ508571 (study PRJEB26236, sample SAMN06267175) | marine metagenome | isolation source: Columbia River Estuary | place: USA:Columbia River... | reverse complement strand
GTGGCACCGGGTTTAATGCTTAATTCGGTTTTTGTAGCGGAATCATAAAATAAATCGATACCAGCGCCAAAATGATACTTATGAAATGCATGAAATTTATATTCAATACTAGCGGATGAGGTAAAATATATGGTGCTTTGAAGGGCTCGGGTATGCTTACCGCCAAGCGCATATATTACTGCCATTTCATGACGTTTGATGTTCCGAGGAATTTCTTGACTTACGATTGGGGATTGGGTGCCAATCGAACGTGTTACCCCTGCATTTAAGTACAAAAGGTTTAATCCTAAATTGGGTTCAGCCATGTTCGCGTTGGAAAAATGTGCAAATCGAAGTGCCGCTTCGATGCCCCAGTCATTTTTTAGATTAAACCGATATCCAAGTTGGTAATCAAAATGCATGTTAAGGTGCGACCCAACCGATATGTTGTCAGGGTTTGTAGCTAAGTTGAATTTTTTGGTGGAATATCCAAGACCAAACCCAAATTGATGAAAAAACGCACTGTGTGCACCCCGATAAAAAAAAGTCCTAAAGTAGGGGTATAAGGATAGTTCATGACCGAATACTTCCTTATTTCCAAGGTTTGAAAATCCTGCACTAATTCCATACTCCGGAAAATGATATAATTGTTCCGTAAGGCGTTTTCCGGTAGTGCGTTTATTCCAAGAGACATTTATCGATTGAATGGGATCAGTAACCGAATAATTTATGTTACTGTATTCCGGAATCACATAGCCAGAACCTGAATGGATTGATAACCAAGAATTATTAGTAAAGCCTCCTTGTCCAAACAACATGAATTCGCTTATACAAACAATAATCACAATCAAATTTCTCATAATTCAATTCAGTTGAATAATGGGTTGAATTTACTACAGTTTTTTCAAATGTCAGGATTATTCTTGCCAACTAAATTTTATTTAAGACCTTCGTATAAATGTTATCCATGAAGAATTTTTATGTAGCCTTTGGGGTCTTGGCAATTTCAATGCCTCTTGTGTTTTGTTCATCCAGCGGCCAGGAGCAAGCGAAGCATGAAAAGAAGCAAGATGTTAACCTTAACCCTAATCCAGAAGATTCAATCCTTACCTTAATTGCTGTCGGCGACATCATGCTGGGAACGAATTACCCCAGTGCAGCTTATCTTCCCGCCAATAAAGGGAACATTCTTGAACCCGTTCGTGATATCCTGCGAAATGCAGACCTAACCTTCGGTAACTTGGAAGGAACAGTCCTCAATGAAGGAGGAGACGTAAAACAATGCAGCGACCCCTCTAAATGCTATGCCTTTCGTCAACCAGATTACCTGGTAGATTACCTACAAGATTCGGGTTTTGATTTGTTGTCCTTAGCCAACAACCACATGGGGGATTTTGGTAATGCTGGTCGAATCAATACCCAACGGGTGCTCAAGGTAAAAGGTATTAAATACGCAGGATTAGAAACCTGTCCATGGGATACCATCCACGTGAATGGTAAGGTCATTGGAATGACCGCATTTGCACCGAACTCGGGATGCTTAAAGTTGAATGATTACAATAAAGCCTTGGAAGTTCTCGCTGAACTTAAGAAAATTAGTGACCTAGTGATTGTCTCCTTTCATGGAGGAGCAGAGGGTCGTACCCGCACGAATGTCACCCGTAAAACCGAAGAGTTTGTTGGTGAAAATAGAGGGAACGTTTATGAGTTTGCGCACCTGATGGTAGATAATGGCGCAGATATCGTATTAGGACATGGTCCACACGTTACACGCGCGATTGACTGCTACAAAGGGAAATTCATCACTTATTCCATGGGGAATTTTGCTACCTACGGTCGCTTCAGTTTATCTGGGGTGAGTGGGATTGCACCGATTTATAAATTATATATCAATAAGCACACAGGCGATTTCATTAAAGGCGAGGTGGTTTCCATTCAACAACTCGGGGAGGGTGGACCAACCGTAGATCCAAATAAACAGGTACTGGCCGAAATAAAACGCTTATGCGCCATGGATTTTCCGGAAGTACTATGGCAAATAAATGAGGATGGAACCTTTAAACTAAAGTAGGTAATACTACATTTGATATCGATGAATAAAAAACAAGTTTTACTCCTTGGGGCTTCTGGATTGGTGGGCTCTCATGTGTTGAGCGAATTGCTTGCGAGCGATTTGGTTGGGAACGTAACGGTATTGGTTAGAAACCCTTTAGCCATTTCCAACAGTAAATTGACTCAAGTAGTAACCGATTTTTCTGATTGGACCGCATTAGATGACTTAACACCAGTTGACGTACTCTTTTGCTGTATTGGGACCACCCGTAAAAAAACTCCGGATTTGGTTCAATATAAAGCCATCGACTATGGCATCACCATGGAAGTCGCGCGTCGTGCGAAACAACTTGGATGTCAACAGATTCATCTGATTTCTTCGGTTGGAGCAAACGCCAAGTCCTCCAATTTTTATCTTAAAATTAAAGGAGAAACAGAAGAGGGAATACAATCCTTAGGGTTCAAAACCTGTCTTATTTATCGTCCGTCGATGTTGATTGGTGCTCGGAGTGAATCCAGACCAGGGGAGAAGATAGGTCAAATTCTAACGCCTGTATTTGATTTTTTTACGTTTGGAGGTAACTATCATAGCATTCGTGCAACGACCTTAGCACAATCCATGGTGCGAAATGCAACGCAAGCCCCTGCCACCAGCCGCATACTGTTTTATAAGGATTTTTTGTAGCTATTGGCGCACCTTTTTCTTTCGCTGAGTTATTTGTTTAATCCCTTCAAGGAATAACAATAGCCCTAACGCTCCGAGCAAGGCTGGAACTAGATGTTGAAATCCGGGGAATTCAAAATTGAAAATACGCTGCAAAAATGGGATGGTTAAGGTGCATAATAAGACCACAAAGGCCAGAGGCATTATAACGAGCATTGCCATGTTTTTTTCTTTAATTACCGCGATAAAACTTCGCGTATTGGACAGGGTAGACAAGATTAAAAACACATTCCCTATAATCAAGGTTGAAAAAGCAATGGCACGAACCTCTGCCGGCGTGTGTCCTTCGTCGATGGAACTGAAATAAACAACGAATACAACGCCAAGTAATAAGAGCCCAACAAACAAACTGTGTATGATTTTCTTTACCCCAAAGAAGCGTGCATTCACATTGCGTGGAGGTCTGTTCATGATTCCCTTTTCTTCGCGCTCTGATTCGAACGCAATAGAGCAAACGGGATCAATAATTAATTCCATGAATACAATGTGCAGCGGCATAAGTAATATGGGAAGCGCCGAAATAAAGGAAGGAAGCAGCACCAAGCCAATAATCGGAATATGAATGGCAATGATGTAAAACATCGCTTTTTGAAGGTTGTCCAGGATTCGTCTTCCCGAGCGAATGGCGGATACAATGGATGCAAAGTTGTCATCTAATAAGACCAGTGCTGAAGATTCACGGGCGACGTCAGTTCCTTTCTTTCCCATCGCGATTCCAATGTCTGCAGCTTTTAATGCCGGCGCATCGTTTACGCCATCACCAGTCATGGCTACAATCTCTCCATTCGCTTTGAGTGCTTGAATCAGTTGAAGTTTTTGTTCTGGGATGATTCTGGCGAATACTTGTACCTCTTTGATTTTAACTCGCAATTCCGTTAAAGATAGCTTAGCTAATTCTGTACCTGTAATTACTTGGTCGTTATGAGGTAATCCAATCTGTGTCGCGATAGACTTAGCTGTTTCAGGGTAATCCCCCGTGATCATAATCACTTCAATGCCAGCGGCAATACAGTCGGCAATGGCCCTTGGAACCTCCGGTCGGATTGGGTCTTCAAAGGCAACTAAGCCTTTAAATTCAAAGGCGAATTCCGCTTGATTTTTAGGCTGGATACTTGTAGAACAAGAGGCTGCACCCAACACGCGGTATCCGCGTGAGGCAAGTAACTTCACATGGGTTAACTGCGCTACACGTTCCGTGGGAGATAACTTACACAGCTCAAAAATTGCTTCCGGAGCACCTTTACAATACGCCGTATTTACATCTGTTTGCTTATTTTTTAGTAGGCGTGTCATGGCGAAACAGGCCTTGCTCAAGGGGTAGCTGGCAACCAATTCAAATTCATGGGTTGCTGTATTGATTTCTTTGGTTAAGGAATGTATCGCCCGCTCCATGGGATCAATAGGTTCTGGTTCCGAAGCGTTGGCCAAGGTTTCTAGCAACGATTGCAGTTGCACCTTGTTTTCCGTGAATTGTGCTTTGTCAATGACCTTATCATGCACGAATAAAGCCGCAATTTCCATTTTGTTTTGGGTGATAGTTCCTGTCTTATCGCTGCATAAAACGGTAGCAGACCCCAAGGTTTCAATCGCGCTAGGTGTTCTTGTAAGAATGTTGTTTTTTGTGAGACGCCATGCGCCAAGGGCCATGAAAATGGTAAATACTACGGGGAATTCCTCAGGCAAAAGAGCCATCGCCGCTGCTAACCCATTTAATAAGGCTTGTAGAAAATTCCCGCGGGTAACATAAAAGGCAGCAATTACCCCAAGGCTGATAAATCCACCAAGAATAAATAAGTTGCGAATTAATAGTTTCACCTCGACTTGAAGTCTCGTTTTGTTTTTTTCTATCGACGCTAGTGATTTGCCGATTTTACCAAATTGGGTGTTTATTCCGGTAGCACTTACCTGGGCAAGACCAGATCCTTGAACAACCAAGGTTCCACTGAATAACTCGCGCTGTTCTGAATCAAGCGATTTGATAACAGGTACTGATTCTCCTGTAAGCAGGGACTCATCAATTACGAGGTGATTGCTCTCTATTAACATGGCGTCAGCGGGTACTCTGTCCCCTTCATGCAATACGATGAGGTCCTCCGGTACAATTTCTCTTCCAAAAATCCGCATAGGTTCTCCGTCACGGATCACAAGCGCCATGGGCGAGGATAATTTTCGAAGCGCCTCCAATGATTTTTCAGTTTTTCGCTGTTGAATTAGGGTGATTGTTATGATTACAAAGACCCAACATAATAAAATGATTCCTTCGCTATATTCCCCAAGGAGCACATACAACGTACCGCATCCGAGCAGTAAAATAAATAAAGGTTCCTTAATGATTTCAAGGGTGATAGCCCACAGGTTTTTAGCCTTAGTTGCCGGAAGTTCATTATATCCGATTGCGCTCAGTTTTTTTTGTGCTTCTGCGGTAGTTAGGCCTTGGTGCTCTTGGTTCATTAGCCGTAAAATTAAGAGCGCAAGGTACATAAACGGCAGGGGATATTAACTGACCTAACTCATAAATACCTAACTTTCCCACAATATTTTGAATTATGAGACACCTGGTTTTATATGTTTTCTTAAGTGTATTGCTTGTTCAATGTACCTCAAACTCGGATAAGCAAACAGATATCCATGCCATATGGCGCTTATCGGCGCGTGAATCGCTTTCCAAAAGCCCCAGTTCCGGAGATCCCTTATTGGATGAATCGAAGCAGCATGAAGCAGGACAAGAAGGATTGTTGTTGTGTGTTTTTCCGGATCAAACATTTACCCAGCTCAATGAAAAAGGGTTTTACGAACAGGGTACCTGGGCTTGGGATAAGGAGGGAGAATCAATCCAGTTTACTCGTAAAGGAAAAATACAGCGCTGGGAAGTTCGCATCACAGAGGAAAAAGATGAGCAGGCTTCTATGGTAACAGAAAATAAGCACCAACGGTTGACGTGGCAGCGGCAGGCAACTATGCTTAAAGCATTTAAAGAGGATGAATTTTATTCAAGCAATAATGAATGGCGAATTAAGCCAAATAAACCGGAGTCAAGGGATCAATTAATTAAACGCTTGGGGAATTATTTTAAGCACACCACCTATTTATTAAAAGGGGCAGACCAACGGGATGTAGATGTAGTATCATTCAGTTATGCAGATGGGGTTGTGAAGATATACAACAGTGGGATTGGGGTTAAAGATTGGGAATATATTTCAGCCGAGTGGAAAAATTCGTTTTACTCGGAAGCCCAAGCAAAAGAAGCCTGTGAGTTATTTCAAAATTACCTAAATAACTATCCCTATAACGGAACGGGATCAAACGATTGGGTGAAGGATGATTATTTCCTTATGCTCCATATCTATAATGATCTTATGGAAGGTAAGTTTAAGGTTACTGACGTAGAATCTAAGGTAAACTAATCGATGGACTTCGCACTGTCGGATACCATAGAGTGGATTTCTGCAATTTCATCCGTAGTTAAATAGCGCCATTGTCCGATAGGTACATCTAAGTGAATGTTCATAATTCGGACCCGTTTCAATTTGATTACCCGATAATCAAGATATTCACACATGCGACGAATTTGGCGGTTTAATCCTTGGGTTAGAATGATTTTAAAGGTATAACGGTCTACAAGTTCAACCTTACATTTTCTTGTCACGGTATCTAGAATTGGAATTCCGTTGCTCATTTGTTGAATGAACTCCGAATTAATCGGTCGATTTACGGTAACCACATATTCTTTTTCGTGGTGATTTCGCGCGCGAAGAATCTTATTGACGATATCTCCGTCGTTGGTCAGAAAAATCAGCCCCTCGCTTGGTTTATCGAGGCGACCAATGGGGAAAATACGTTTCGGGTGATTGATAAAATCAATGATGTTGTCTCGTTCACGGTATTGATCGGTAGTACAGACGATCCCAATGGGTTTGTTGAACGCGATGTAAATAAATTCATCACTTGGTGCTTGGGTGGGCTTGTTGTCAACGGTCACCACATCTCCAGGACTTACTTTGGTTCCCATCTCGGGTACCTTTCCGTTGATTTTTACCCGACCTTCCTCGATTAACTTATCGGCCGCACGACGGGAGCAGAACCCGATTTCACTGAGGTATTTGTTAATTCGAATAGGGGAGGAGGAATCCATAGGTGCTAAATTTCATTTCAAAATTACGCTTTCTTTTTTTAGCAGGGTAGCTCAAGGAATCATCAAACGAACAAACCAGGTATAGCTTGGAATTTGAAATTCTTGGATACCATAGCCGTCGGTTGAAGGAAATGAACTGTGCAAGCGCATGGATTTATCTTTCAAATTAATAGACTCGACAATGCCGCAATGACCCCATGAATCGGGATACCAAAACTGAACAAAATCGCCGCGTTTTACCTGCCTCCAATCGGTAATAGGCAAGCCAAATCCCTTGGTAGTCAGTGCGTAATAGACTCCCTTTGGTTCAGGTGATCCGTTTTTGATTTTGTGGTATACATCCTCAATGGATTCACGAGGTTGATCAATTCGAATGTTGGATTTATCCGTACTGTCTAATGCCATGAAATATTCCAGCACCCCGATTACGAACTCAGTACATACCGACTTGGTATAACTCGGCGCAATTTGTTTACCATGTTTGGTTATGGTATCTATGATTTGCTGGTTTAATGCATGGTTTTGGGCAGTACTATGTACTGTAATGCATAAGTAAATAAGGGTAAATAAATAAAACAATGTTGGTTTCTTCGGACCGTTCAGCATACAAACTATTGGTTAGGGTAGGTTCGAAATAGCGTGAGTGCAAGCCCATCGTCTCCATTTTTCATAACATGCAGATGTAGGGAAATCACTTTGAACGTTTCTTTCAATAGTTTTTTTTGATAGATAGCAATGAAACAACTTCCCTCTTGTTCATAGCTATGTAACCTAAGCCCTGCATGTTCAAAATCAATGGTGGTTGGGGGAGGTTCTTCACAAACGTGTGTCTTATGGATATTGAATGTGCTTGTATTGGGGTTAAAATACCATGTTGTAATGAAACAACAATGCGCGCTTAAATAATAGTACTGGTCGTTGTAAAGCGTAATGGTGTCTGATGAATCGTAGGTGCTGTCTGTGTCATAGCATGCGTTCCAAGTCAATTCCATTTCTGTTTTTTCTGCGAATTTAAAGAGCTGTTTAATGGCGCTTTCAGTTATTGGTAATGAGGTTGGGGATGGGGTTAGGGATTGTCCTGAATACGAGTTAATCCAAAGGATTAACCATAGTAGGTAAAGAATTTTCTTGAATTTCATATCCACAAAGAAAAGGCTGATTTCATGCGTCAAAATTGAATTTCTTGGTTAATGTCAACTGTTTAATGGTCTTTAACAGAATTTTCAGCGGTTGGCTTGGTGAATTGTATGCGTTCACCAGCCCATGGGGTAAGGTTACCCGAACTGTCCAGATATGAAAACTCAATTTCATAATTTTCATCTGCTGCATCATAGGTAAACGCACCCGAACACATGCCATGACCAACATTGATTACCTCCAGATTGGGTTCGACGTAGTAGGTGGTTTCTTTCCTAGTTTTTAGATTTTTTACAGTGGTTTTAATAATGATTTCTGAGCTGTCTGTAGCTGGATTACTAAACACCACGTACTTCGCTGGACCGCATCCATAGTATCGAATGGTTTTCTTAAGTTCCTTCGCTGATGTCAATAGCTCAGGTTTGTTTGTATCTACTACCGTGCTCACAGTGTAAGAAATAGGTTCGTAGGATTCGGTTTTGCTGTTGTATCGATCTAAGTGCTCATATTCCGGTAGCTTGTCAATACATAGGGTGTACTCTAGTCCTGCTTCTAGCGGTGTTTCTGGTTTCAAAATGGCTTGCGTTAAATAGAATTGTCCAATACAGATTTCGCTTACCAGTAACTTGATTTTATGATGCCCACTTTTTAAATAAACGGGGTGTTTTTTGTTAAGTGCGAAGATAACATGTTGACTTTCCGCGTATCCTGTTAGGACAAAAATTGAGTTTTGGTTAATTGTTTTATTCTTCGGGAACACCCAAAGTCCGTTACCTGCACAGTCTGCAAATGCGGAAATGGAACAAAAAAGTCCAAGGATTAAAGTGAGTAGTGTTTTCATAAGGAATGTGTATGGTACTGGTTATAAAGTTAACTACAATTGGATACGTCTTGTTATCGGTTTACAATTCTTTTGAAACAACGTTCAATGTGATCTAATTTTAATATCCCTTTTTTTTTCTTTCCGCTACTGTAGATGAACCGTCTATTTATTTTCCAAGAGTTCAATGAGCCTTTTATTAAATTTCTTGCTCCTTTCTAGATTAACAATATGACCCGCTCGTTTGATTATGGCGAACTTCGCATGAAGTGCTTCGGCTAACTTTTCACCTTCAGACAAAGGAAAAACGTCATCTTTTTCACCCCATATGATTGCACAATCAAGCCTTTCTTTACCTACCGAATCAAGTAAAGTGGTCGTTGCTAGGGTTCTTAATAATTCTCTTTGTTGTGGGTGATTTTTCGAGAAGTACACTTCGTATAGCTGGGTTAAAATTCCTTTCGGAATCAGAACCGGTGAGTAATAGGTTAATTTCAACAACCTTTTTAATTCCTCAGGCGAGGTAGGAACAAAGATATCCGCGACGCTTTCAACGTCTAACCTGGTAGCCAAGGTATTCAATTCATTGGTGTCGAACGTATGACCTGGACTGTCAATGATAACAAGCTTCGCGACTTTTTGAGGGTCTTGATTTGCCAAGGCCAAGCCTATAAAACCACCATACGAAATGCCGGCCAATGAATATTCTTGTATGTCCAGGGATTTCAATAAAGCAGAAATTGCTTCAAGTTGAGCTTCCAAGGTCGGCGCGCTTTGGCTATAGCTTTTGTCAAACCAACAAAGGTCTGGGATAATTAACCGATAGCGCTTTGATAACGGAGCGACCTGTTTTCTCCACGTAAGCGGTCCATTTCCGCCGAAGCCATGAAGCAGCACCAAAACGGGTCCCTGACCGCCATCAAAATAATCGATTCGGAATTTTTCTGTTTCAAATTTGCTTGTCTTAAGCCCTAACTGATTGAATCGCTTGATCATTCGGTTTTGAAAATTGACCACAAGCTTGTTTTCTTGGGAACTATGTTGTCCGAAAGCAATACCAACCAAAAAGAGAAAAGTTAGGCAGTTAAAAAGGTTCTTCATTTTATGTATCGGTTGCGAATGAATTTTAGCGCTTTCTACAGGTTGATTGGTTGACCATTTACAACACAAAAGTACGGTCATTGTTTTACTCAACCGCTACGATTGAATGGGATGAGTTGTTATCAGCGATTTAAACGGTTGATTTGCTGTACACCCTTCTTTTGGTTGAATTAAATGGGGTACATGATTACCTTGGGTAGTAAAATTAATAATCGCTATGCTCAAGTATTTTAATGTGTGTAGCGTCGCATGCGAGGTTGATATGATAGCCTCCTTCCACATAATGAGTAGATCGAATGGTATCAAACGCTGAATAGACAATTACTTGTAATGTTCCTTCTCCTTTACCATTAAATCCATAATCAATGTTTTTATATGGCTCTAGTTCTAATGCTGTAACGGATTGGTAATCGCCCTTAGAAGTGAATTCAATTTTCGTAATTCCTTTAGCGTTAAGTATGTTTAATGAAACGGTTCCATCTTTTCCTTTACCAATATGTAACGTAGATTGGTTATCGCCATCCTGGCAAGACGCTACACATAGACAAAGTAATAGGATCTTCGCCAATGTTGACAAGCTGGTATTATGCTTTTGTTTTTTCATTGTTTCAATTCAAAGTGGCCACCGTTTGGATGTCCGAATTTGGTCATAGTTTATTATCTTATTTAGTGTTACATGAATTACCCTCATTGGATTTAAAATATTCCCTCACGCAAGTGGTATTTCTTTACTTTCTATGTCATTTTTTATTTACGTTTAAGTTGGTAAATTATATTTTCCAACGATATTTCACTATTAAAATAGTTGTCTACGATTTTTAAAATAGTTTTTTCGTTGTTAACAGTTTTATGAAGTGTAGACAAGAGAAAATCATAATTAGTGAATACTGTATTAGTATTTAGAATATTCTTCAGCCATTCCCACATTTTTTCTTTTCCAATTTCTTGTTCTATCGCAATGAACATCAAAGGCGCATAATTATAGACAAATCTTTCTTTATCTTTTATGTCGCTAATTGAATTGATTTTTGAAATGGGTATGGTTTTAAATGTTTTCAACACTTCGAATTTCTCTTCAAGTAATTGATTGTAGGTTTTTTTTCCTTTGAGTTCCTCAACTAATTTAAGTGATAAATATTCCGCGAAGCCTTCTGACATCATATTGCCCAGTTCTGAATTAAATACTTTGTAGGTTCCGAAGTAATAATGTCCAAGTTCATGAGCGATAAACTGTTCATACAAATTTTGTTGCTTTTTATCAAAGAGAGCCCCAAGGCCGAGATTTCCGTATCCAATCCCCATTATTGTGGGATAGGAAACAAAAAGCCATCCATAATTAGGTGCTGTGGGTGTCGAATTTACAAAAATGGGAGGTTCAGCGAATTTTATATTCAGTTTTCCTTCGTAATATTCTTTATATGATCCTACTAATTTTGAAAAATCATCAATGTCATTCTGGGTAAATGTTGGATTGAGAAGAAATAAATTTTCATCATTAAAAAATTCATAGTTCCCGCAAAAAAGTGATAATTCATAGGGCTTTTCACTTTTAAAGGTTGCTTTTTGCGCATGAATTGGTTTATTACCATTTATATAGATTGTTGAGCAATCAATACAATCAATAGTAATGTTGTAATTCATTTGTTCATAAGTCACATCATTTTTAGCATCATATAAATAAGGATACCAAGCGCCCTGAACGCCTTCTGCTCTTACGGAATAACCATTAAAAGCGATATTTCCTCTCCAATCGGCTCTCGAGTAATTGACAATTGTATCAGTGACTACAGGGAATTTCCCTACATATTTAAACTGCAATTCGTCTGGCAAAAATTTTCCTTTTCCCGTATTATCCGGAAAAAAGTAAGCTAAACTTTCACCCGATGACGTGCTGTCATTTCTTGATTTATCCTCGATAATCACAAACTCATTTGGTTTTAAACTTTTGATATGCAATAAATTCATTCCAGCATTTAATCGTATAAAATAGTCTTGAATTGGAGGGATATTTGACATTGTTAGGTCACATTCAAAAGTTCCTTCAATGATTGATATCTTCACTTTTCCACTAAGCGAGGGGGGATTTTCTTGTGCATTAATAATTGACGAAATTCCTAAAATCAATAGTGTAGTAATTATTTGTTTCATTGTTTTAATTCAAAGTGACCACCGTTTGGATGTCGTCCGGCACAGTCACAGGTTAAAATTTGCTGGCTTGACACCCAAATCAAATTTAATTTATTCTTGTCATACCAGTTGCGAACGTTCGTTTGAAATTTCTTTCTGTTTTTTAGGTCTTTTTGCAAATGGTTCCAATATGAACAATAGCCACATCCATTTTTGTCAAACTTAACACCTAATAATTCAAAGGTCGGAATGTCTTTAATAAGTTCTTGTAATGCTGTATACGCAATGTCTGCAACTGTATATTGTCCGCCAAAGTATGGAACACTCGTCTCGGTCTGTGTGGTATCGGATAGTTTGTCAAGCAGAAAAGGAATAATGTCCTGTTTTTGCTTAACCACCCGCCAGAAAATTTGGTCGCCACAACCCACCGATAATTGAGTTGGAAGCGTGTCGTGGCATATGTAAGGCATATCTGAAACAAATTTCAAACTGTCAACCAATCGGTTGTTATCCGTTTGAGCAACAGTTAAAAGTGGAAGAAGAAGCAACATATAGATTAACTGTTTCATTGGTTGTCGTCTTTTAGCATTAAGTAAAACGTTCCCATGCATGGAGCAGGAGAGATTTTTTAAATTTAGTATTATTTGCCTTCGGTGCTGTTTCGCGTTACGATTCAAGATTGTTTTGGTTTCACACTACTAAGCAGAAGCGAAGCTAATTTTACGTTTTCGGAAACAAGACAACTATTAGCAATCGTCTGAATCTAAATTAATTCATTAAGATCTTGTCGCCCAATTATTGTCATAATTTCCACGACTTCTTCACCTATCTTATAGAATATACTATCTACACCGCAAACACAGCGTCTATATCCGGGTTTAATAAAATCGACGGATTCGAATGAGAGTGGGTTTTCTGCAATACGTTCAAAGTGTACAAAGAATGAGTTAAAATATTTGTCAGCTTGTTTTATCCCAAATTGTTTTACACCATAATGATGGATTCTGATCAAATCTTCCTTTGCAACATTGCTCAATTTGTATTTAGCCATTCAGCAACTTTTTAGATTGCTTAAGGATCTCAGATTTTAAATCGGTTGTAAATCCAGATTTTTCAGCACGATCTAACTTAAGTCGAATAAGGTCAATTTGCTGTTGCTGATTTCTTGCCTGACGAATAAGATCATTTACCAATTCACTTTTACTTGAATATTCTTTGTTGTCAATTTGACGTTTAAGCCACTCATCATTTGGCTCAGTAAAGGAGATGCTTTGTCGTCTCATAATGATTGCGTTGAGGTGTAAATATACACCAATAATGCACCAAATGCAAATTTAATTTTGGGAGTATTTTGGGAGTGATAATGAGTGCTAACGGTTTGCAGATTTGCGATGTGGCGATTTTCAGTACTAAACTTCATTAGATGCACAAAGCTTAGATTTAGAACTTCACTGTCATAGAAGCACCAAGCCCCCGCTTTTGCAAAACGGCTGTTACCTGCTGGCGTTATTTCTGTTTTAGTAGCCATTTTATTAATTCGTCATTGTCCACAATACTCCACGAATGCGGATGTCTACTATTGTCAGGCTTTCTGTAACCTTTATTCTGTGTAGTTATTAATTGAGCTTTTTGATTTCCAAGCCTATTCAATTCGTTAATCATTGCCGAACATTCAGTTGCATTCATACTTGTAAAGTCTTCTCCACGTTCTTTTAACCACCAATTTATGTCGGGTTCTGTGAAAATTCTTAAAGGTATCGTGACTATTTTTTTAATTGCTTTTTGAGTTGTGTCAGAAAATGAATAAGGTGAAAGTTTGTAATATTCAGAAAGGTTTGTTGTTGGACTTCCGCCTGTTTCTTTTTCAAGTCTCTCTATCATATATAAACTCTCTTCACTAGCTTCATTGCTTTTTGAAAGTCTAATATCTCTTTTTGCGGAATTATAAAACCTTTCAAAGTCGAGCGGTGGGTCAATTGCAAAAACTGCCGTAGGTTTGACGTCCGAATTTTCAGCATATTTTATAGCACAACTGCCACCAATGGAATATCCGCCAACAAAAAATCTTAGGTCAGTAAGTTTGTGTTTAGTGGTTACCTCTTTCAATATTCTGTTAAAAGTTTGTTGGCTTAGACTATCCACTCCTAAAGATAGAACACCATCTTGTAAGGTTGGAATAATTGTCAAAATACCATTAAGGGCTAACTTTTTTGGTAAGTCTGTTTGTTGTAAAACTCTTTCAGCTGTTTCACCAAAACCTGGCATAAGGAACAAGTATCCTGTCCAAGGTAGTTTTGGTGGATATATTATTGTATAACAGTTTTTTGTTGTGTCAGATTTGTCAAGAAAAACTTTCTCGATTTTGAGATTAGATACTTTCTGTCCATTACAATTAATTACAAAAAGTGAAAAAGTCAGAATTATTAAAAGTCTATTCATAGATGTCTGTTCTTTATTTGCGTTGTGTCGACCGCTTCGCTTGCTGCTAACGTTTTGCAGCTACCCGAAGGGCGGGACTTTTACCACAAAACTTGATTTGAAAAACTAATGTTTGTTTAACCACAAAACTGTCTTTGGAACACGAAATCCCGCCTTTTGGGTAGGTGCTGTTAGCGGTTCGGCTTTTATTCTATTTTTCAGATATAGCAATGTACTTCCTTAATTCAGTTTGTTTTTCTGCTTGTTTTATTAAAAAGTCTGCTACGTCAGCTCTATTAATTCCACCTATATTAATTCCTTTGAATAATTTGTTTTCAATACGGTATTTCTCTGTCAATTCTTTGTCTAATAGTCTTCCTGGTCTCACAACTGTCCAATTTAGATCGGAATTAGTTATAATTTCTTCCATTTTAGTTTTGTCCGCATAAACATCTTTTAAAAAGTACTTTAAAAACATCTTTACAATCCAAGAAACATAATTCTTACTTTCTCCTGCTCCAAATCCAGTGACAAAAATAATTGGAATACCTATTTTTTTCTCCCTATGAATTTCAACAATCAATTTTGCAAAATCTGAAAAAAGGGTAGTAGCTTTCATATTTTTACCAGTCCCCAATGTTACAATTAGCGCACCTGCGTTTTGGATAGAATTTATTAGGTCAGCTTTATTTGTTGCATCACCAAGTATCATATTTAACGATTTTTTCTCTTCTATTTCAATTTCAGTTCGAGAAAGGGTCGTTATCGAATGATTTCTATTTAATCCTCTTTTTACAGTTTCTAATCCTATTCCAGCTGAGGCTCCTATGATAGTAATATTCATTTTACTTTTTTTATTGATTTCTGTTTTAAGGTAACCGCTAACTTGTTTATACACGCTATAAAACTTCGCTTATACATCCAAATCGGGTGTATTGTAGCAGGTTTATTGCGCTAAACGAAAATACATTTTTATTTCTACAAGACGTCGAAAGGGGATCGGATTTGTTGACGCCTCTAGTCAAGGGTCTTTGTTTCCTTTAAGGAAATTAACGCATCTAAATTCACGCTATTTTTTAAATCCAATTCGATCTCTTTGTTGTTGCTGCGTTTTCTTTTGATCTTTCTGAATCAGAAAATTCAAG
>ENA-OUVC01001205-OUVC01001205.1-marine-metagenome-genome-assembly--contig:-NODE-1205-length-15643-cov-5.398689_pt1 | contig 15643 bp, 8 predicted proteins | sample MGYA00248622_ERZ508571 | MGnify/ENA primary metagenome ERZ508571 (study PRJEB26236, sample SAMN06267175) | marine metagenome | isolation source: Columbia River Estuary | place: USA:Columbia River Estuary... | reverse complement strand
CGATACTGCGCTTTGTTCAGATCGCCGACGATCTGGGCGTAATCCATGCGGGCCTGGATGAGGTCCTGTTGGGACTGCAAGGTTTCGAGGACGACGCCGACGGCGAGGTCCTTGCGCTCGATGGAAAGCTTGTAGCCGGCCTCGGCGTTCTTGATGGCTTCCTCGGCGATCTTGAGCTGCTGGCCGAGGTAATGCGCGCCGGCATGGGCTTCGACGACTTGGCGGACGATGTCGTCGCGCACCCGCGCTTCGCCGATTTCGCTGAGGCGGAGGCGCGCCTTGGCGCCATCCTGACGGGACCCGTCGAAGAGTCCGCCGGCGCCGATCTTCCACGAGAGGGTGACGAAGGTGTCGGCGCTGGTGTCGAAATCACGACGGACGGATCCCTGGCTGCCGCCGAGTCCGCCGGCGAAGACTTGCGCGCCGAGCGTGGGGTAGAGGGGCGCGTAGGTCGCGGCGTCATCCTGATAGGCCGCAGCCTGCTGCAAAGCGCCGGCGGCCTGGAGTTCCGGGCGCTTGGCCATGGCGATGCGCACATGGTCGTCCAACTTCCGATCGTTCTCAGCGAAGGTCAGCGGGAGCGGCCGGTCATCCGCCGGGACGAGGGTCTCGGTGATCTTGAGGCGAAGGACCTGCGCCAGCCGGGCGGCGTCGCCGCGACGGAGTTCCAGCGCCTGACGGAGGCGGAGTTCGAGGCGGCTGACCGCGGCGGCGGCGCGGAGTTCGTCGCCTTTGAAGGTGAGGCCGGCGCCGACGCCCTTGGCGAGCTGTCCACGGTATTCCTTGGAGGTGCGCACGGCGTCCTCGAGCAGGATGACGGCGTGATGCGAACGGGTGAGTTCGAAATACGCGGCGGCGGCCGCGAGCACGGTCATGCGGCGCTGGGCTTCGAGCTGATGCTCGGCGGCACGTGCGGTCTGCTTGGCGGCGAGACGACGGTAGACGGCTTCACCGAGCTCGAGCGAGACGCCCAAAGTGGCGCCGGCCGAGAGCGATTCCTTGTTCACGTCCAAGACCTGGCCGACGATATCCTGCAGTTGGCCGGAGTGCTTACGGTAAGCGACGCCGGGGGAGAGCGTCGGGAAGAGCGCCCAGGTGGCGCTGTCGGCGTTCGCACGGGCTTCGCTGACGCGCGCCTCGGCGAGTTTGACGTCGAGCGACTCGGCTCCGGCCAGCCGGAGGACGGTGACGAGGTCGATGGGCTCGGAGCGCCCGGTTTCCTGGGCCGGCAGCGCGGCGCCGGCGAGCACGCCGACGAGGAGGAGGCGGAAGAGGCGCATCACTTGGCGAGCGTGACGGCCTGGCCGTCGGTGAGCGTGGCGGTCCCGACGACGAGGACGTCTTCGTCCGGCTTGAGTCCTTCGAGGATCTCGAGGTTCGCGCCGTCGTTGAAGCCGGCCTTGAGGACGCGGCGACGGGCCTTGCCGGCCTCATGCACGTAGGCGGTGGCGACGGTCTTCTCCATGACGATGGCGGTCAGGGGCAGGAGCTGGGAGCCCTTATGCGTTTCGATGCCGAGTTTGACGTTGGCGTACATGCCCGGCTTGAGCGCGCCGTCGGCATTGGCGAGGACGGCTTCGATCAGCATGGTCTTGCTGGGGTTCTCGAGCACGCCGGAGACGCGCACGAGCTGGGTCTCGTAAGGCTTCGCGCCTGCGGCTTCGGCGAGGACGCTCACGTTCTGGCCCGGCTTGGCGAGGCCGGCTTCGTTCTCCGGCAGGGCGGCCTGCACGCGCACGGTCGCGGCATCGGTGAGCACGAACAGGGCGGCCTGTCCGGCGCCACCGCCGGTCGCGGCGGGGACGAACGCGCCGAGGTCCACGGAGCGGCGGCTGATGACGCCGGCGAACGGCGCGCGGATCTGGGCGAAGCCGAGGAGGGTGGCGTTGCGTTCCTGCGCGGCCTTGGCGACGGCGAGCTTGGCGGCCGCGACGTCGACCTGCTGGCGCGGGACGAGGTCGGGCGCCTGCTTGGCGGCGTCCTGGAGGCGGCGGTATTCGAGCTCGGCCAAGGCGAGTTCGGCGCGGGTGCGCGCCTCGTCGGCGGTGAGCTCAGGAATTTCGAGGCGGGCCAGTTCGTCGCCGGCCTTCACCGGGTCGCCGATGTCGGCGCGCAAGGACTGCACGTAGCCGCCGACCTTGGCGTACAGGGCGACCTGCTGGTTGGGGCGGACTTCGCCGAGCAGCTGGACGCTGCGCGTGATGTCGCCGGTCTTCAGCCGCGTGACGGGGAAGTCGGCGGCCTGGAGGGAGAGCGCGCCGAGGAAGAGCGCGAGGAGCTTAGGAGACAGCATGGTCTTTTTGGTAATGGGTGCTTTGGGGATCGTCGGGATCGACGGAAAGGGAGGCGCGGCCGGCCGAGGCCATGACCCAGGCGTAAGCCGCCGGGACGAGCGTGAGGGTGGCGACGGTGCCGAAGATCAGTCCGCCCATGACGGCGCGTCCGAGCGGAGCGGTCTGGCTGCCGGCCTCGGACCAGCCGAGGGCCATCGGGATCATGCCCGCGAGCATGGCCAGCGAGGTCATGAGGATGGCGCGTAGACGCGTGGTGCCGGCCTGACGGGCGGCGTCGGCGGAGGAAGCGCCGCCGCGACGGGCCTCTTCGGCGGCGGTGAGCAGGAGGATGGAATTCGCGACGGCGACGCCGACGGCCATGATGGCGCCGATGAAGCTCTCGATGTTCAACGTGGAGCCGGTGAGCAGGAGCGCGGTGATGACGCCGGCGATCACGACGCTGAGCGAGGCGAGCACGATGGCGGCGAGGCGGATGCTCTGGAAATTCGCGGCGAGGAGCAGGGCGACGATGACGAGCGCGATGGCGAGGCCGCCGCCGAGTCCGTCAAGGAGCTCGCGCAGGGGCGGGACCTGGCCGCGCTGGTCGACCTTGACCTTGGCCGGGGGCTTGCCCGCCGCGGCGATGGCGGCGTCGATCCGGTCCGCGAGGTGACCGAGGTCGGTGCCGGCGTAATTGGCGGTCAGGGTCGCGAGGCGCTGCATGTTGTAGCGGTCATACTGCGCGACGGCCACGCCTTCCTTGAGGCTGGCGATGGAACGCAGGAGGACGGGCTGCTGGCCGGCGGTGCCGACGGGCAGGTTGCGCAGGTCTTCGATGCTCTTGGTCGAGGTCGCGGGCACCTGCACTTGGACCTGGAAGGCGACGCCGGTCTTGGGGTCGGCCCAGTAGTTGGCCAGGATGAAGCGGCTCGAGCCGGTGGCTTCGATCACCGAACGCGCGGCGTCGGCCATGCGGATGCCCATGAGGCCGGCCTTCTCGCGGTTGATGTTCACCTCGAGCGCGGGGGTGTCGATGGTCTGGGCGAACTGGAGGTCGCGGAGTTCCGGGATCTTGGCGAGTTCGGCCCGCACGGCTTCGGCGTGGGCGCGGTTATCGGCGAGCGAAGGACCGCTGACGGCGATTTCGATCGGGGTCGGCGCACCGAAGCTCATGACGCGGCTGACGATGTCCGCGGGCTCGAAAGAGAGACGGACGTCCGGCATGGCGGCGCCGAGGCGTCGTCGTAGGTTCTCCTTGGCGGTATCGAGGTCGACCTTGGCGTCCGGCTTGAGCTGGACCTGCAAGGTGGCTTCGTCGGTACCGCTGTTCCAGGCGTGGACGAGATTGACGGGATAATTGGGGGCGTGCACGCCGACGAGGCCGAGGGTGGTGCCGATGTTCTCTGCGCCGAGTTCCTGCTTGATGACTTCCAGGGCGCGCAAGGCGATCTGCTCGGTCTTATCGAGCTTGGTGCCGGCCGGAGCGCGCAGGCGGACCTGCAGCTGGCCATTATTGGCCGGCGGGAAGATCTCGCGTCCGAGCTGGGGTCCGAGGACGGCGATGAAGGCCGCCGCGAGGGCGACGCCGCCGAGCACGACGACGGCCTTGCGCGCGAGCACGGCATCCAAGATGGCCTCATAGCGGGCCTTGACCTGGGCGAAGAAGCCCGGGGCGTGCGCGCCTTCGTCCTTGAGCAGCCAGACCGCGAGGACGGGCAGCAAGGTCGACGAGAGGGCGTAAGAGGCGATCATGCTGAAGCCGACCGCAAGGGAGAGCGGCAGGAAGAGCGCCTGGGCGGGGCCTTCCATGAACAGCGAGGGCAGGAAGACGGCCACGACGCACGCCATGGCGAGGAAGCGGGGGCCGGCGGTCGCGGCGATGGCGTCGCGTACGGCGCGGGCGACGGGACGACCTTTCTCGCGCTCCTGCTGGATGGCTTCGATGGCGACGGTGGCTTCGTCCACGAGGATGCCGACCGCCAAGGCGAGGCCGCCCAAGGTCATGAGGTTGATGGTCTGGCCGCAGAGCCAGAGGCCGAGCAGGGCGACGAGCAGGGCCAGGGGGATGTTGACGACGACGACGAGCGTGCTGCGGGCGTCGCGCAGGAAGAGGAAGACCATGAGGCCGGTCAGCACGGCGCCGAGCACGGCTTCGAGGAAGAGGTCATGGATGGCCCGCTCGACGATCGGGCTCTGGTCCATCTCGTAGCTGACCTTGATGTCGGCCGGGACGGCGTTCTGGAAGGTGCCAAGGTTGGCCTTGACGATGCTCGCCACGGCCAGCGTCGAAGCGTCGGAGCGCTTGGTGACGGGGATGTAGACGGTGCGACGACCGTTCACGAGGGCGTAGCTGGTCACGGCGTCCGCGCCGTCCACGACCTGCGCGATGTCGCGGATGAGCACGGGCGGGTTCTGGCCGGGGCGCACGAGGACGTTCTCGAGGTCCTTGATGTTCTTCACCGTGGCGTTGACGGGGACGAGGAGGTTCTGGTCGCCGAGGACGAGGTTGCCGGCGGGCAGGATGGCGTTGGCGCCCGCGAGCGCGGCGGCGACTTCTTCCGGCGCGACGCCGGTGCTGCGGAGTCGGTCGGGGTTGAGGTTGACGAGGATGGAGCGCGCGCTGCCGCCGAAGGGCGGGGGAGCGGAGACGCCGGGCAGGGTGGCGAAGAGCGGACGGACGGTGTTCAGCGCGGCGTCCTGCAGCTGCGCGACGGACCGGGTCTCGCTCGAGAACACGAGCTGGCCGATCGGCACGCTGCCGGCGTCGAAACGCATGACGAACGGCGGCACGGTGCCGGGCGGCATCATGGCGCGCGAACGGTTCACGTAACCGATGGTCTCGCTCATCGCCTGCGACATGTCCGTCCCGGGGTGGAACTGGAGCTTCATCACCGCGGCGCCCTGGATGTTCTTCGATTCGACGTGCTCGATGCCGGTGATGTACAGGAAGTGGTATTCGTAATAGAAGGTGAGGAAGCCTTCCATCTGCGCGGCGTCCATGCCGCCGAACGGCTGGGCGACGTAGATCGTCGGGACGTTCAGGGGCGGGAAGACGTCCTTGGCCATGCGGTTCAGGCCGAAGAGGGAGGCGAGGACCAGCGCGACGACCGAGACGACCAAGGTGACCGGCCGGCGAAGGACCAGGGAAAGGAGATTCATGGGGCTATGCATGGGATAACCTCGGTTTTGGCCGAATGTTTCAATCCCTATCCCGATTCGATTGTGACAAATCAGTGTCAGCCCCTGCGTAGTGGGGTCTGGCTTCATCTCGCACAGCGATGATGTGCCTGACCCCATTTACGCTGCAGGGCCTGACCCCATGGCCGCATCGGGTAGGGATGCGATGACATCGCATCCGCTGTATCAAGGTAGGGTCAGCAATGCGTGCTGACCTAGTTGCATCCATTCTCAGGTGGCGGGTGGCGGCCATGGAAATCAGCCTTTCGGGACTCAGCCGTTCAGCCTTCGGCCGCCGGAACCAGGAACCCGCTGCCGATACCTGAATAGCCGAACCCTGGACTCCCGATGCCCGTGCCCGTCACCCGTCACCATGGATTGTTGTGGTTAACTTTTGCACCTTTGCACAGGAGCTCCGCTCCGATTTGCACCTTTGCACGATCTATCTCCGGCCCTCGTGTCCTCGAAATAACGCTACGCGTTATTTAGCGTAAGCCTCGCTCGCCGCTTTCTGAAACTCCCGACGAATATCACTCTGGTCGGAATTCTTCAGGTCGGTGCGCTGGATGAGGAGGACATAGGCGCGCTTCTTGACGGGGTCGATCCACGCCTGGGTGCCGAACGCGCCGCCATGACCAAAGGTGCCCGGGCTGAGGTGCTCGGTGACTTCCTTAGGCTCGCCGACGATGTGGAAGCCGAGGCCCATGCGCATGCCGGGCGCGAAGCTGACGTTCGGTAGGTCGCCGAGCTGGTTCGCGGTCATCTGCTTCAGGGTCGCCGCCTTGAGGAAGCGCTTGCCGTCCAGTTCTCCGTCATTGAGCAGCATCTGATAAAGTTGTCCGAGGTCCCGGGCGCAGGAATAGAGTCCGCCGGCCGGGAAGGGCGTGCGCTTGGGGTCATGCAGCGGCGTGCTGAAGCGGGTGTTCTTGGCTTCGACCAAGGCGCCGCTCTCTTTGTCCTTCGCGTATGGCTTCGCGAGCACGTCCAAGTGGTCGAGGTTCGGCCAGAAGGTCGTGTTCTCCATGCCCAGCGGGTCGAAGAGCCGTTCCTGCATGAAGTCCGCGTAGTCCTTGCCGCTGGCGACCTCGACGATGCGTCCGAGGAGATTGATGGCGTTGTTATTGTAGGCCCACTTGGCGCCGGGCTCGCTCACGAGCGGTTTGCCGGCATAGCGCACGCACATCTCGGCGAGCGGGACGGTGTCGATCGGCGCGCCGGGAGCCGTCACGGCCGAGGTGTCGATGCCGCTGACGTGCGTGAGCAGGTCCTTCACGGTGACGAGGCGCTGCGGGGCGACGAGGCCTTGCGCGGTCTTGAGCTGGATGCCTTTGAATTCCGGCACGAACTTCTCGAGCGGATCCTCCAGCTTCACCTTGCCCTCCTCGACGAGCATCATGACGGCCAGCGCGGTCATCGGCTTCGTCATCGAAGCGATCCAGAACATCGAGTCCTTGCCCATCGAGCGCTTGCCGGCGATGTCCGCCAGGCCGAACGCTTCGACGGCGATCAGGCCGTCCGGACCCACGACCGCCGTCACGGCGCCGCTGATCTGGTCGTTGTCCACGAAATGCTGCAGCGCGAAGGCCGTGACCGCGTTCTCATTGTCGGGCATCGGCTTCTCCTTCTTGCAACCCGTCAGGAGCAGGAGGCCAAGGGCAAGGCTCAGTAAGCGCATGAGATGGTCATAACCGCCATCAGCCTGCGCCCAAGTCAAAACCACGCAGTGGGGTCTGAGCCCATGGCGCTTTGCCTTGAGGTAGGGTCAGCACTGCGTGCTGACCTAGTTACCTCAATCCAATCCACTCAACGGGAGACCGGAAACCGGAATGTTACCTGCGGGCCTGATTCATTCTCAGGTCTCAGGTCTCGGCCCTCAGGTCCCGGGTACAGGTATTCAGCACCAGGTACAGGTTCAGGACCCGCACCCGTACCCGAACCTGATAACCCGTACCTGATACCCGATCAGCCGAGACCTGAGACCCGAAGATGCTATCTTCCTGCCACCCGCCACCCGAGGCCGCCACCCGCCACCCGAGGCCGCCACCCGCCACCCGAAACGGTTTCATCTCCCTATACTCAATACTCCAAACTCAATACTCTCGTACACCACCTTTGCACTTTTGCACAGGAGCTCCGCTCCGATTTGCACCTTTGCACGATTTATCTCCGGCCCTCGTGTCCTCGAAATAACGTTGCGCGTTATTTCGCGTACGCCTCACTCGCCGCTTTCTGAAACTCCCGACGAATATCGCTCTGGTCGGAATTCTTCAGATCAGTGCGCTGGATGAGGAGCACATAGGCCCGCTTCTTGACCGGATCGATCCAAGCCTGGGTGCCGAAGGCGCCGCCATGGCCGTAGGTGCCAGGGCTGAGGCTCTCGGTGACCTCCTGGGGCTCGCCGACGATGTGGAAGCCGAGGCCCATGCGCATGCCGGGCGCGAAGCTGACCTTCGGGAGGTCGCCCAGCTGGTTCGTGGTCATCTCCTTCAGGGTCGCCGCCTTGAGGATGCGCTTGCCGTCCAGTTCCCCGTCATTGAGCAGCATCTGATAAAGTTTTCCGAGGTCACGGGCGCAGGAATAGAGTCCGCCCGCCGGGAAGGGCGTGCGCTTGGGGTCATGCAGCGGCGTGCTGAAGCGGGTGTTCTTGGCTTCGACCAAGGCGCCGCTCTCTTTGTCCTTCGCGTATGGCTTCGCGAGCACGTCCAAGTGGTCGAGGTTCGGCCAGAAGGTCGTGTTCTCCATGCCCAGCGGGTCGAAGAGCCGTTCCTGCATGAAGTCCGCGTAGTCCTTGCCGCTGGCGACCTCGACGATGCGTCCGAGGAGATTGATGGCGTTGTTATTGTAGGCCCACTTGGCGCCGGGCTCGCTCACGAGCGGTTTGCCGGCATAGCGCACGCACATCTCGGCGAGCGGGACGGTGTCGATCGGCGCGCCGGGAGCCGTCACGGCCGAGGTGTCGATGCCGCTGACGTGCGTGAGCAGGTCCTTCACGGTGACGAGGCGCTGCGGGGCGACGAGGCCTTGCGCGGTCTTGAGCTGGATGCCTTTGAATTCCGGCACGAACTTCTCGAGCGGATCCTCCAGCCTCACCTTGCCTTCTTCGACGAGCATCATGACGGCCAGCGCGGTCATCGGCTTCGTCATCGAAGCAATCCAGAACATCGAGTCCTTGCTCATCGAGCGCTTGCCGGCGACGTCGGCCAAGCCGAAGGCTTCGACGGCGATCAGTCCGTCCGGACCGACCACCGCGGTCACGGCGCCGGTGATCTGGTCGTTGTCCACGAAATGCTGCAGCGCGAACGCGGTCACGGCGTTCTCGTTATCGGGCATCGGCTTCTCCTTCTTGCAACCCGTCAGGAGCAGGAGGCCAAGGGCAAGGCTCAGTAGACGCATGAGTCAGGGATAGCCGCCGCGTTACGCCGCCCAAGACAAAAAACCCGATTATGTCGGAGGCTGGTCGTTCGGGTGTCTCCAGCGCATTAGATTTCCCCCTTCGGCATGGTTTATGCGTATCAGGTTACGGGCTCTCGGGCGGTCTGACATATCCGTCATTTTTGCCGCCAAGAGTTTATAATCCATGGCTTGTGGCTGGTTCTATCGCGGCCTTTCCATCACCGCACACCCATGCGACACCTCACCCGCTCCCTGCTCCTGTCCGCCGCCGTCACGCCGCTCTTCGCGGCCAATTACGATAGCCCGTTCCTCGACAATACGGCGCCGACGATCTCGACCACGGTCTCGCTCGGCGGCCAGAACTTCGTCAACCAAGGTCTTGTCGGCGTCGGCGTCTTCGCCACCAACGTGATCGACGGACGCGGCGATACCTTCGGTTCCTTCTCCTCCTTTAAGGTCGACCACAACACCTGGCGCAAGAACTCCAACGGCAGCTACTCTGGTACGCTCTACACTCTGCCTGATCGCGGTTACAACGTCGCCGGCCTGATCGCCTATCCGGCGCGCATCCAGCAGATGGCGCTCTCGTTCACTCCCGACTACACCGCCAATAACGTCTCGCAGACCCAGCTCACGCTTTCGCTGCAGCGCACGATCACCATCACCGACTTCGCCGGGCAGATCACGACCGCCGTCGATCCGATTGGCCCTACCACCCTGCAGGGCTTCAGCAATGTCGCCACCGCCGGGGGTAAGTTCGCCATCGACGGCGAAGGTCTCGCCCTCCGCGCCGACGGCTCCTTCTATGTCTCGGACGAATACGGCGCCACGGTCTACCATGTGAGCAAGACGGGTCAGATGCTCGGGGTGATCACTCCTCCGCAGGCCCTCCTGCCGCAGTTCTCCGTGCCGACCACGGGCTACCCCACCGCCAGCGCCGGCGTGCAGACCGGCGGTCGTCGCGATAACCAAGGCATGGAGGCCGTCGACCTTACCCCCGATGGCCGCCACCTGATGACCTTGCTGCAGAGCGCCACCCGTCAGGATAATCCCGCTGACAACAATCAGGGCCGCCTCTTCACGCGTCTGTCCGTCTATGACGTGAGCAACAATCCCACGCCCACCTCGCCGGTCGGCCACTACGTGGTCGAGCTCCCCACCTTCGACCGCGACGGCACGGGTGGTTCCGCCGACCGCGCGGCCGCCCAGTCCGAGATCGTCGCCCTTTCGCCGACTTCATTCCTCGTGCTCAGCCGCGATGGCAACGGCAACGGCTCCGGTGACAATAACCGTCCGCTGGTCTTCAAGACGGTCTCGTTCGTCACGCTCACCGGCGCCACTAACCTCGCCGGGACTTCTTATGCCACCGGTTACACCCCGGTCGCCAACGGCATCTCCGGTACGCTGGACGGCATCGTCGCCGCTCAGGTCACCCCCTTCGTGAACCTGCTCAACCCGACGCAGCTCGCCCGCTTTGGTATCGATATGAACGTCGGCGCTGAAGGCTCGGGCTCTCCGGTCAACGTCAATTCTCTCGGCGAGAAGTGGGAGGCGCTCTCAATTGTCCCGGTGCTCGATCCCTCGGCCCCGAACGACTACTTCCTCCTGGTCGGCAACGACAACGACTTCCTCGGCACCAGCGTGACGATGCTCGGCGGCGCGCCCGTCGACGCCACCGCCGGACCGGCCGTGGCCGATAATCCGAACCGCGTGCTGGTCTACCGCGTGACCCTGCCGGGTTACGTCGATCCGGGACTCGTGATCTCGGCCACCAACCGGGCGCCTGTCATGGCGGCCAATTCCCTCCAATCCACCCGCAACATGGGGTCCAGCTTCGGCACGATTCTCAAGAGCCGCCTGACCAACAGCATGCGCATGGCTGCGCCCGGCAAGGTCGCCGGTTTCGACCCCCAGACCGGCGAACCCTTGGCTGATCTCTGTGCCAGCGGCCTCCCGGCGACCCACGGGGTCAACGGCGGCATGCGCTGGTGGTTCGATGGTTCTATCCGGAATATCTCCGAGGATCCCAACGCCGTCGGCCAGTCCCTCGACACCCGCGCCTCGGCCGGCGCCCTCGGCCTGGAGTGGCAGTTGGGCGAAGGCTTTGTCTTCGGTTTCGGCGTCGGGATGCAGGACGGCAAGTCCGACGGTTCCAATGGAGCTAACGTCAGCTACAAGGGCAAGAGCCTGACTTCCTACCTGATGGGACGAAGCGACATCTTCTTCGGCAGCCTCACGGTCACCGCTGGCCGCCAGGACTTTGACTCGATCCAGTCCGCGGGCCCTTACGGCTCGACGCCCTTCGGCCAGACGGAAGGCAGCAGCATGTCCGCTGAACTGGTGGTCGGCGCGACGGTCGCGGAGTTCGATGGCTGGGCGGTCATCCCGATCCTGGGCGTCGCCCGGACGACTTCCAACCTCGACGCTTACACCGAAGCGGGCGTCGGCGGCATCGCCTACTCGGCCCAGGAACTCCACGCGAACACGGCCTCGGCTTCCGTCGAACTGGCCAAGGCGTTCGCTCTCACCGAAGGCTCGGTGACGCCTTTCGTTCGCGTCGGCTTCGACCATGACTTCGGTGGCAAGGACGGCGTCAGCAATGTCTCGGTCCTGACCAACGGCGGCTCGGTCGGCCTGGCGATGACCTTGCCCAACCCGGATCGCGATTATGCCGTCGGCATGCTGGGTCTGCGCTGGCAGGCCGGTGATTTCAACGCCCAGCTCAGCTACGAACATCGTAAGGGTGACAGCGGCTATGCGGAGAATCGCTTCAACCTGAGCCTCTCCAACTCGTTTTAGTCCCTGTTGGTCTTCATAGCATAGGATCGGCTGATATGAGCCGGAAGGGTCGCCAGGGCAGGCGGCCCTTTTTATTGCCTGCCACCCGAAATGACTCACCGCTCAAAGGGAAACCGGAGACCGGAATGTTACCTGCGGGTATGATTAATTCTCAGGTCCCAGGTCTCGGCCCTCAGGTCCCAGGTTCAGGTATTCAGCATCAGGTACAGGTTCAGGCCCGCACCCGTGCCCGCACCTGACGACTCGTACCTGATACCCGCTCAGCTGAGACCTGAGACCCGAAGATTTGCTACCGCGCTCAAAGGGAAACCGGAGACCGGATTATATGCTGCGGTCATAGGTCCCCAGCTAATCATCCGGTCTCCCTCTGCTGCCCCCTTTGAGTTCCGGCAGTTGCATCCCTTGCCAACCTGTCAACTTGCCAACCTGCCAGCTATCGGCGTCTGGCCAACCGGCCCACTGATCAACCGGTCAACTCGTCTCGCGTCCCACCTTTGCACTTTTGCACAGGCCGTAGGCCGATTTGCACCTTTGCACTGTCTCTTTCTGGTCCTCCATCCCTCCGGCCCTCCTGTCCTCGCGCATGCCTTCCTTGCCCCCATGTCACCGTGCCCACGTGCCCCCTATTTCAGGACATCTGCTCCTTTAGTCTCATCATACTCTCCGCTCCATTTCGAGATGACGAGCGTCGCGACAGTATTGCCGATGAAATTCGTGATGGCCCGGGCTTCGGACATGAACCGATCCACGCCGATGATCAGCGCGATGCCGGCGACAGGGATCGAGCCGGTCGTCGCTAAGGTCGCGGCGAGGGTGATGAACCCGCTACCGGTAACACCGGCCGCGCCTTTGGAGGTCAGGAGTAACACGGCCAGCAGGGTGAGCTGCTGGGTCAACGTCATGGGGGTGTCCGTGGCCTGCGCGATGAACAGCGCCGCCATGGTCAGGTAGATGCACGTGCCGTCCAAGTTGAACGAATAGCCGGCGGGGACGACGATGCCCACGACGGGCCGGGCGCAGCCGGCTTTCTCCATCTTGTCCATCAGGCCGGGCAGGGCGGTCTCCGAGGACGACGTCCCGGCGACGATCAGGAGTTCCTCCTTCACGTAACGGAGCGTCCGTAGGAGGCTGAAGCCGTTCGCCCGCATGATCGCGCCGAGCACGAGGAAAATGAAGAGTCCGCAAGTAAGGTAGACGCACAGCATCAGCTGGCCGAGGTTCACCAAGGTGCCGATGCCGTATTTGCCGATGGTGAAGGCCATGGCGCCCGCGGCGGCGAGGGGCGCGAGCTTGCAGACGATCGCTACGATGCCGAAGAAGACCCGGGCGACCTCATGTAAGAGATTGATGACGGGGCGTCCGTGGTCGCCCAGCCGCCCCAGGGCGAAGCCGAAGAGCAGGGCGAGCAGCAGGACCTGCAGAATGTCACCTTCGGCAAAGGCGCTGACGAAGGTCTTGGGGATGAGGTGCAACAGGGTGTCGACCCAGCTTAGGCCCTGCGCGGCCTGCGCATAGCCGGCTGTGGCCTTGGTATCTAAAGTCGCCGGATCCGCATGGACGCCCGCGCCCGGGGTGAAGACATTCGCGACGACGAGTCCGATGACCAGCGCCAGCGTGGTGACGACTTCGAAGTAGACGAAGGCCCGCAGGCCGACCTTGCCGGCTTTCTTGAGGTCACCCATGCCCGCTAATCCGACCACGACGGTCGTGAAGATGATCGGCCCGATCAGCATCTTGATCAGGTTCACGAACGCATCCCCGAGCGGCTTCAGCTGCGCACCGAAGTCCGGCCAGACATAACCGACGACCCCGCCCAGGATGATGCCGATCAGGACCTGGACGTAAAGATGGCGGAGCAGGCGCATGGGGTTATTCGAGGATTAGAGGACGGGCGGGCCTGAGGCAAGGAGGGGAAAAGGGGGGGATGCAGAAAGGAGGACTGAATGGAGGACTGCGTTGAGGACTGAGTGGAGGGCTGAATTGAAGAGAAGATGGCTGAGTCGATGACGGATGACTGAATCGATGACAGACATTGACTACAGATTTCCATTCTCAGGTCCCAGGTCTCGGCCGTCAGGTCTCGGGTCCGGGTATTCTGCACCAGGTACGGGTTCGGGCCCGCACCCGAACCTGCACCTGAAGACCTGTGCCAGGTAGCTGATCAGCCGAGACCTGAGACCAGGAGATTTTTCTCCGGCCAACTGCCCGGTTTCCGGTCTCCCCTTGAGTTCAGCATCTTCCCGCCACCCGCCACCTGAGGCTGCCACCCGCCACCCGAAAATATTGCTTTCACTTTTGCACCTTTGCACAGGCCGCAGGCCGATTTGCACCTTTGCACGATTAGTTGGCTCCCTTGCCCCCGCGCCCTCGCTCGCTCGCTATTTCGCCGGCGCTCCAAAAATCCCACCCCTCTGCATCGTCACGATCTTGAAATCTCCGCCCGAGGCCGCGACACAGCGACGATACAGCTCCTGCGGCTCCCGGGAGGTCGAGTAGAGGTAGAGACGCGGGGCCTTGCGGTCCTGCGCTTGGGCGAAGCCTCTGATCCAGCGCGTTTCCCAGGCCTTCTCGGCCTCGGTGCGGAGGTCGGTCGGCGGTCGCATGTCCGCGTCGAAGACGATGGAGGGCTTTGTCTCGCCGATCGTGCGCCACTGGATGACGCCGTCCTCGAAGTCGGAGAAGACGACGATGGCGTCGTACTGCTTCTGGTTGAGCATGGCCTCCAGCCAGGCGCCGACGCCCCCGATGCGGAAGAGGGCGTCCTTGCTGCCGAACATGTTCCGTCCGGCCGGGCTCAGCTTGTTCGGGTCCGTCGCGGGCGAATCCCGCTTCCCGCCGCGTCGGTCCATGTAGATCTGGTCGACGGTCGGGACCACGAGTTTCTGATTCGGCCGGGCACCGAGCACTTCGCCGTCCTGGATGAAGTTGAAGACGCCGAAGTAGCGGTAGACGTCGGCGCTCGGGAACTGCTCCTTGATCTGCTTCTCGACCGCGGCGAAATACGGATTCATCGACGGCGAGCTGTCGAAATAGACCGCGATGTTGGCGCCAGAGATCTTCATGCCCATCACGGCCTTGCCGGTGAAGTTCTTGCCGCCTTTGCCCAGGCCCACTCCACCACCGACCCCGCCGCCAACGCCGCCGCCGAAACCTTTGGACGAACCCGAGAGCGCTCCGAGCATGGCGCGGTTCATGTCCGGCATCTCGGGGAGGGCGATCTGGGCCGTAGCGCTCTTGGAAGTAATCTTGCTCGCGCTCTTCGTCAGGCTCTTGGGCGTGTTCGGCTTCTGCTTGGCCTTGGTCGCGACGGCCCGCTCGCCGCCGCTGCCGCCGCCCGCGCCGGTCGCGAAAGCATTCGGCTCCTTCTTCTTGCTTACGGCGACCGAGACTACCCAGGCGGTCGCTAAGAAGAGCAGTCCGCCGTGGATCAGCAGCGAGACCATCAGGCCTTGCCCGCCGAACTTCAGCCAGCGACGGGCCCAGGCCGACATTCCCGAGCTGACTTTACGCGGCTCTGGTTCCGGCGCAGGCGTGGCGGCCGCCGGAACCTCGTCCGCGGGCGGCGGAGGAGGCGGCGCGGCCGGCGTACGCGGACGCAGGCGGGGTGGCTGGGGCGGGAGGGGATCCACGAGGGAAGATAAGGATTATATCATCCGCGGCCTGAAGGGAAGGTTAAGCGACCTGGGGTCTGACTTCGTTCGGAATTCTGAACGTGTCTGACCCCGTGGTCGCGTCCGCTGTCCCTTTGGGTAGGGTCGGGACCGCGTCACGACATAGGGGCAAATGCAATAGAGGACTGCGTTGAGGACTGAATGGAGGGCTGAATTGAGCAGGAGATGACTGGGTCGATGACAGAGGACTGAATCGATGACAGATAGTGGCTGCGGCGCTCAATGGGAAACCGGAGACCGGAAGGTTTAATCGGAATTGAGGTAGGGGCAGCACCGCGTGCTGCCCTAGTTGTGGCTGCATATTCCAAGGTGACGGGTGACGGCCACGGT
>ENA-OUVC01001204-OUVC01001204.1-marine-metagenome-genome-assembly--contig:-NODE-1204-length-15662-cov-2.957780_pt1 | contig 15662 bp, 13 predicted proteins | sample MGYA00248622_ERZ508571 | MGnify/ENA primary metagenome ERZ508571 (study PRJEB26236, sample SAMN06267175) | marine metagenome | isolation source: Columbia River Estuary | place: USA:Columbia River... | reverse complement strand
TTCGTCGCTTGCATAAACACCCACGGAGTGCCACGTGGCTTGCGGGTACCGGGAAAAAGTAGGTTCGCTCAAGTCCGTGTCCAAATGAACCACCTCGCCTGCGGATCGAACGTCGTCCAGCACGCCCTCCAATCCATAAAAGATCCGGTGCCGATTGCCCAAAGCCCGGGTATAATCCGCATTAAATGAATAAGCCGTAACGTATTCGGACTGCACGGTGCGGTCCGGTTTGTTCAGGCTGCGATCGATGCGCGACTCTGCAAACGTTTGAACGGCAGCACGGTACGAAGCTTGGTCGTACCAGCGCGTTTTTTTCAAATGCTGGGCGCTCAGCAGGTTCATGGTCCAAAGCTGCGGGCCGTAATCCCACTCCGCATAGCGCGGCAACCCGTTCCGAATCCGGTTGTGGCGGTCGTACCGGCCGTAGGCAGAAGTCTGCGAATGGTGCAGGGCGTACTCAATTTTCCACTGATCCGACGGTCGGAACGCCACCTTCTGCATGAAGTTCCACTGCCGATAAGCCGTTGGAATTTGCAGGAGCGAATCGCTTTGCAGCACCACGGAATCCCGTTCCTCACCGGGCAAAACGTAGTAGGGTTTTACGTAATCCGACGGTCCCCTTGATCCTTGGCGAAGGTGATCAAAATCCCACCGGCTTAAGCTGGTCACGGCCGCCCAGCGCTTGCCGCCGTAGGCAACGTCGGCGTGGGCCGTCTGCTCTTTATTTGCGGACGAAAAGCGAAAATCTACGTTTCCACGAACGGTGCTGCCAAAATGCGGTTGCAACGTACAGAACGCCATGACTCCACCCACTGCATCGCTGCCGTACACCACACTGGCCGGGCCAAAAACCACCTCCGCGCGCTCCGTGGCGAAGGGGTCCAAATTGATCACATTCTGGATGTTTCCGCTGCGAAAAATGGCCGTGTTCATGCGCACTCCGTCCACCGTATAAATCAACCGATTGGTGGCAAACCCACGAATCATGGGGCTGCCCCCGCCCTGCTGGCTTTTCTGAATGAACACCTTGCCAGACAATCCCAGTAGATCCGCCGCCGTTTGCGGCTGAAACTGGGCAATATTTTTTTTGCTGACCACGTCCACTTGCGAGGGCAGGTGATTCATGGCTTGGCTCCAACGCGAGCCCGCCACCACAACCTCATCCAAGTCCTGGGACTGCGCTGTGTCCAACTGAGGCGATCCACTGCTCTTTTGAGCAAGCATTGGCAGTACAGCTCCCAATAGAAGAGCCCAAAAAGCCAAGGCGCGGTGGTGGTTTAATCTCATGTAGGGGCAGAACTGGTGGTGCCTTGCAGCAACAACCGTGCTAAAATAGAATTTAAAAGACCAAGTGGTGTAATTTTTGCAGGAGGAGCGTAGCGGTTGCTCGCCACGAAAGGCGACCTTTGCAGCATTAATTAAAAGCATGGCATATCTTGTTTCCACCGGCTTAGACTCCCTCCCCGGACCCACCGTGGTGGTATTGGGCGGCGGTTTCGCCGGCATTACCTTGATCCAAAAATTGGCGAAGCAACCGGTCAAAGTTCTCTTGATCGACCAAAACAACTTCCACACGTTTCAACCGCTCCTGTACCAAGTAGCTACCGGCTCTTTGGCGCCGGACAACATCGGCTTCCCCTACCGCCGGAAAATCGCCAAGATTCCCAACGTGGCCTTCCGGAAAGCGGTGGTTCATTCCGTAGACACCCAAGAACAACACATCCACACGGATCAAGGCATTTTTGCCTACGACTACTTGGTGGTTGCCACCGGTTCCAAGACCAATTTCTTTGGAAACGAGGCGCTGGAGCGCAATTCGCTGCAGCTGAAATCCATCGCCCAGGCCTTAGACATCCGCTCGGACTTTTTGCAGGAATTTGAAGATGCCTTGTATTTGCAGGACGACGACCGTCGGTCCGCACTGAATTTTGTGATTGTTGGCGGCGGGCCCACGGGGGTGGAAGTGGCAGGCGCCTTGGCGGAAATTCGCAAGAATATTTTGGCCGAAGAGTACAAAGAGGTGGACTCCGAAACGATGCAAATCACCTTGATTGAGGCGGGCCCCTGCGTGCTGTCCAGCTTTTCGGAAAAATCATCCCACGTTGCGCAGGAATACCTCCGTTCCATGGGGGTTCAATTGCGTTTGGGGCAACGCGTGCTGGACTACGACGGGGAGGTGCTGAGCCTTTCCACCGGCGAATCCTTGCGATCGCGCACCGTCATCTGGTCTGCCGGAGTCATGGGCGCCGCGGTCTCCGGACTGCCCGCAAACGTTTACACCCGCGCGAACCGATTGTCCGTAAACGACTTCCTTCAGGTTGACGGTGTTTCCAAGGTATTTGCCGTGGGAGACGTTGCTTTTGTGGGGCCCAAGGGCCATCCCATGGTTGCCCCCGTAGCCATTCAACAAGCGGAGGTGTTGTCGAAGAATCTGCTGCTGTTGGCGTCCAATGCGGCGCCAGCGCATCCGTTTCGGTACCGTGATCAGGGCAACATGGCCACCATTGGCCGCAATAAAGCCGTGGTGGAGGTGGGCAACCTGCGCTTCCAGGGCCTGGTGGCCTGGTACCTCTGGATGGCGGTGCACCTGGTTTCCTTGATTGGGTTCAAAAACCGACTGGTGGTTTTGTTCAACTGGGGCATGAAGTACTTCTCCCACAAAAACATCATCCGGCTGATTGTTAGACCGCCCAGCCACAGTGCTGCGCGTTCCGGAAAAGCCTCAAAATAATTTGCTGTACCTTTGCACTTTCGATCCTGCTGGCGGTGTCAATACACCCGAAGGGCCGCGCAGCACCAATAAGGAACTCAATAACCCCGATATTCCGCCGATTGACCGGCCTGTCTTCACCATCATCTTTTGAATTCATTTTCTGAACTCGGCCTGGCCGCTCCCTTGTTGGAGGCCCTGGCCCACGAGGGGTACACCACCCCCACTCCCATCCAAGCCCAAAGCATTCCCCCGGCCCTAGAAGGGCGCGATCTTTTGGGAACCGCACAAACCGGAACCGGCAAAACGGCCGCCTTTACGCTGCCCATCTTGCAGCACCTGATGCACGTTCCAGAAGCGCGCGGACCGCGGCCCATTCGGGTCTTGATCCTCACCCCCACACGGGAATTGGCCTTGCAAATTGACGAAAGCATTGCTGCTTACGGACGCAACCTCTCGTTGCGGCATTCGGTTATTTTTGGCGGCGTAGGCCAACAGCCCCAGGTGAATGCTTTGCGCCAAGGCTCGGATTTGGTCACCGCCACCCCCGGCCGATTGCTGGACTTGATGAGCCAAGGCCACGTTGATTTGCGTCATTTGACCCATTTTGTTTTGGATGAAGCAGACCGCATGCTGGACATGGGCTTCATCCACGACGTGAAAAAAGTCATCGCCAAATTGCCCTCCAAGCGCCAAACGATGTTCTTCTCGGCCACCATGCCGTCGGAAGTAGTGAAGTTGTCAGACAACCTGCTGCACCAGCCGGTGCGCGTGTCCGTGGCTCCCGTGTCTTCGACGGCCGAAAAAGTCAGCCAAACGGTTTACAAAGTGGACCAAAAAGGCAAGCGCTTCTTGCTTCGCCATTTGCTGAAAGATGTGGCGCCCGAAGTGCCGTCCATCTTGGTGTTTACCCGTACCAAGCACGGCGCAGACAAGGTGGTTAAGGATTTGGTGAACAACGGCATCACCGCCCAGGCCATTCACGGCAACAAGAGCCAGTCTGCGCGCCAAAATGCGTTGGGCAACTTCAAGAACCGCACCACGCGCGTTCTGGTGGCCACAGACATTGCGGCACGCGGAATCGACATTGACGAGCTGACGCACGTAATCAATTTTGAAATTCCCAACATTCCGGAAACGTACGTGCACCGCATTGGACGTACCGGACGAGCGGGCAAAAGCGGAATTGCTTGGTCTTTGGTGGACCGCGAGGAGCTCCCGTTCCTAAAAGACATCCAAAAGTTGATCCGTCAGGACATTCCGGTGGACGCTACGCATCCGTACCAGCCCGGTGCAGTACTGCCCCAGGAGGCTCCTGAGCCCCCACGTCCGCCGCGCGAGCCGCGCGGCCCCGGCAAGGGCAAGGCAGGCAATAACGGCGGCGGCGGTAACCGCACGAAATCAGCGTCGGGCGGATCGTCCAACAGAGGCGGTAGCGCGGCCGGCAACGGCGGTGGTGGATACCGCGGAGGCGAAGCGCGCACCGGTGAATCGCGCGGAGGAGGCCGGCCTGTAGGGCGGGCCGACGGCCGCACGGGGGGATCTTCCGATCGCCCCAACCGGGCCGAAGGCGGCACCAATGCTGCGGGTTCAGACGCGAACAAGAGCTCCGCCCCTTGGTGGAAGCGAAATCGCTGAGGCCAACTACCTTTGCTGCATGGCGGAATTGGCAACCTCACCCCTTTTTCAAGCCCGACCGGTGGAACACCCGGCGGAAGTTCCGTTCATGCTCTTTGCGGATGCGGAAGGTGAAATTGTAGAACACGAAACCTGGCGCTGCGTGGGCCGGACGGGCAAAACCTCCGTGGTATTGCAACCGGAAGACTTCATCCCGCTGCCGGAAGGAAGTGAATTCTTCTTTCTGCCCGGACGCGTGCCCTTGGGCTGGAATCCCAAGTCCGGCAAAATTGAACCCTACGAAGGAACCGAGGCCGTGGCGGCGTTCATCAGCCCGGCGCACAGCCAAACGTATTTGGCCGCGTACGAAAAGCGCGGAACAGCACCCATCTTGCCGCTCTACGCCTACACCGCCGTGGGTTGGTTCAACGACCGCTTTTGGACCGCAGCCGTTCGGGTAGATCCGGACCTGCGCCAAGACGTCAGCCAGTTTCACCAGCCCCTGGTGGATCGGTCCATAGACCAAATGCGGAAGCGCTTCCCCGCGAACCGCGTGGTGGAACACTTGGCGGAAAACTGCGCCAGCGATTACAGCTGCCGCGCCGCCCAAAATTTCTTTTTGAACCGCTGGGAATGCCCCGTGCCGGCGTCGCCCGCGTGCAACGCCACCTGCCTGGGGTGCATCTCCCTGCAGGAGGACGACGACGTCCACAGCGCCCACTTTCGGTTGAAGTTCATCCCGGACCCCAACGAAATCGCGGAGATGGCGCTGTACCACCTGGAGTCCGCCCCCTATCCCATTGTTTCTTTTGGTCAGGGCTGCGAAGGCGAACCCCTGCTCGTTTGGGAAACCTTGGTGCAGGCCATCCAAAAAATCCGCGCACAAACCTCCAAGGGCATCATCAACATGAACACCAACGGGTCCAAGCCCGACGCCGTGGAAGCGTTGTGCCAAGCGGGTTTGCAGAGCATCCGCGTGAGCATGAACTCGGCCCGGAAAGATTGGTACACGAACTACTACCTCCCGCGCAACTACGCTTTTGAAGACATTGTGGAAAGCCTGAAGGTGGTGCGCAAGCACGGCGGTTGGGCCAGCATCAACTACTTTGTGTTCCCGGGGGTTACGGATGCCCGCGCGGAATGGGAGGCCCTGCAGCGGTTGATTGAATCGACGGACCTGAACATGATTCAGTGGCGGAACTTCACCATTGACCCAGACTGGTACTTCAAAAAAGTACGGCTGGAACCGGACCCCGAACCTTTAGGGGTATTGAAGTTGCAGGAATTGGTGCGCACGCACTACCCAAACGTAGCCTTCGGGTACTTCAATCCGTCGGAAGAAACGCAGGCGTACTACAACGAACGCCGTACCCGCTGAGCGGCATGAAGCACGCATCGGCTGCCCCCGTGAGTATTGGCCTGGCAACGGCCGATCGCTGGAAAGACTACGCCCTGTTGGACTGCGGTAACGAGTACAAACTGGAGCGCTTTGGGCCGTTGGTCTTGGCACGGCCGGAACCGCAAGCCGTTTGGGCGCCCTCCTTGGAGGCGTCGGAATGGAAAAAACGCGCTCAAGCAACCTTTTCGCGTTCCAAAGACAGCCCGGACAAAGGTTTGTGGACGGTGGCACCCGGAACCCCGGAGCGGTGGGAAGTGAGCTACGCCTTGCAGGACCACAAACTGCGATTTTCCCTGCAACGCACGGCCTTTAAGCACATTGGCCTCTTTCCGGAGCAGGCGGAGAATTGGGAGTGGATCTACGGCGCGGTGCGCACCCTGGGCGGGGCCGCAAGCGCTCCCAAAGTGCTGAACCTGTTTGCTTACACCGGAGGCGCCTCGCTGGCCGCATGCGCCGCCGGCGCAGAAGTAACCCACGTGGACTCCGTTCGCAAGGTGGTGGACTGGGGCCGGCAAAACCAAGATGCGTCGGGGTTGAAGGGCATTCGCTGGGTGGTGGAAGACGCCGCGGCCTTTGTTCGGAGAGAAGCCAAGCGCGGGAACCGCTACGGAGGCATTGTGTTGGACCCCCCGGCCTACGGCCGCGGCCCCGACGGCGAAAAATGGATTTTGGAAGACCACCTGGACGCCCTGCTGCAGGATTGCGCCCAGATTTTGGAACCCAACGGCTTTGTGGTGCTGAACCTCTATTCCATGGGACTCAGCGCGGTGGTTGCCCACACCTTGCTGAACTTGCATTTTGGACGCAGCGCCGCATTGATGGAACACTACGCAGAAGACCCCAACGGAAAACGACTTCCTTTTGGAACCGTCGCACGCATCGCCCCTGTGCCGTAACTTCATCCTTTCCAACGGCAACCTTTTTTATTTGACTGACCATGTACACCGGACTGCTTCACACCCACAGACTCTTCGCCTATTTGTTCCTGATTGCCGCCGTGGCAGCTGTTGGAATGGCCCTGCAAGGATGGATATCCAAACGCCCTGCACAAAACACTTGGGACCGTCGGACCGCTCTTTTTGCGTTGATCTTTGGGCACCTGCAGCTCCTGTTTGGCCTGGCAATGTACTTTGTGGGGCCTTGGTTCAACCAGCTCACCACCAACACCGCGGAAGTGATGAAGAATGCAGATCTGCGCTGGTTTGCCGTGGAACACATTGTGGTGAACCTCATCGGCATTGTCCTGATCACCGTGGGCTATTCCAAGTCCAAAAAGCAAGACCCCGCCGGCGCATTCACCACCCGCATGACGTGGATGGGCATTGGCCTGTTGCTTATTTTGTCCCGCATTCCTTGGGAGCGCCTGCTTTGAACCGAATCCATTTATGATAGAACGCCAAACCCGGGAAGACCGCGAAGAGCGGTGCATCCTGATCGGAGCCATTACCCGCCTGCAACCGGAAGAAAAGGTGCAGGAATACTTAGAAGAAATGGACTTTTTGGCGCGGACCGCCGGAGCCACCACCGTGGCCCGGTTCACCCAAAAAATGGACAAGCCGGACTCCTACACCTTCCTGGGGTCGGGTAAAATGGAGGAAATCCACGCCTACATCCAAGAAAACGACATCGACTTGGCGCTGTTTGACGACGAATTGACGCCGTCGCAGCTGAAGAATATTGAGCGCCTGTTTGAAATCAAGGTGATGGACCGAACCAACTTGATTTTGGACATTTTTGCGGCCCGCGCCCAAACCTCCTACGCCCGGACGCAGGTGGAGTTGGCGCAGTACCAATACCTGCTGCCGCGTTTGAGCCGCATGTGGACGCACTTGGAACGCCAAAAAGGCGGAATTGGGATGCGCGGACCGGGAGAAACCCAAATCGAAACGGACCGACGCATCATCCAGCAGCGGATTGCGTGGCTGAAGGAAAAATTGGAGAAAATCGACCGCCAGATGGCCACCCAGCGGGGCAACCGGGGCGCCTTGATCCGCGTGGCGCTGGTGGGCTACACCAACGTGGGAAAGTCCACCCTCATGAACGCGCTCAGCAAGAGCGAGGTGCTGGCGGAAAACAAGCTGTTTGCCACCCTGGACACCACAGTGCGCAAGGTGGTCATTGGCAACCTGCCCTTTTTGCTGTCCGACACCGTCGGGTTCATCCGCAAGCTCCCCACCCAGCTGGTGGAATCCTTCAAGTCCACGTTGGACGAAGTGCGCGAGGCCGACGTTTTGCTGCACATTGTGGATTTGGCGCACGCTACCTACGAGGACCAAATCGCTTCCGTAAACTTGATTTTGGCCGAACTGGACACCCGGGACAAGCCCATCTTGATGGTATTCAACAAGGTGGACGCCTTTTTGGAGACGGCTGAGCCCGGGGCTTTGGACGCGGTGAAACGCGCCTGGGAAGACCGTGCACAGGGCCAAGCCGTCTTTATTTCCGCCACCCAAAAAGACAACTTCGACGGCCTCAAAGACGCCCTCTATGGCTTGGTCAGCACGCTCCACGCCGTACGTTTCCCGTACGACAGCTTTCTGTACTAAACGAGAAGGGCCGCCTCTTACGAGACGGCCCTTTTGGTGAGCGGTTAAATTACCGCTAGCTCACTTAAACGCATTCAGGCCGGTCACGTCCATGCCGGTGATCAGCAAGTGAATGTCGTGCGTGCCTTCGTAGGTCACCACAGACTCCAAATTCATCATGTGGCGCATGATGGGGTAGTCGCCGGTGATGCCCATGCCGCCCAGCATTTGGCGTGCCTCCCGCGCAATTTCAAGCGCCATGTTCACGTTGTTCCGCTTGGCCATGGAGATTTGGCCGGTAGTGGCGCGTCCTTCGTTCTTCAACTGACCCAAACGGAGGGTCAGCAACTGCGCCTTGGTGATCTCCGTGATCATCTCGGCCAATTTCTTTTGCTGCAGCTGGAAACCGCCAATGGGACGGTCAAACTGCACGCGTTCCATGGAGTAGCGCAGGGCCGTGTCGTAGCAGTCCATGGCCGCGCCCAAGGCGCCCCAAGCAATGCCGTATCGGGCCGAATCCAAGCAGCCCAGCGGAGCGCCCAAACCGGATTTGTTGGGTAGGAGATTCTCCTTGGGAACCTTGACGTTGTCGAACACCAACTCCCCGGTGGCGGAGGCGCGCAAAGACCACTTGTTGTGGGTTTCCGGAGTGGTGAATCCTTCCATGCCGCGCTCCACAATTACGCCGTGGATGCGGCCGGCTTCGTTCTTGGCCCAAACAACCGCAATGTCGCAGAAAGGCGCGTTGGAAATCCACATCTTGGCTCCGTTCAGCAGGTAATGGTCTCCCATGTCCTTGATGTTGGTCACCATTCCGCCGGGATTGGAACCGAAGTTGGGCTCCGTCAAACCAAAAGATCCCAGCATTTCGCCGGAGGCCAACTTGGGCAAGTACTTGCGGCGTTGCTCTTCGGAGCCGTACGCGTAGATGGGGTACATGACCAAGGACGACTGCACGGAGCACGTGGAACGGACGCCGCTGTCGCCGCGTTCGATTTCCATCATCATCAGGCCGTAGGAAATCTGGTCCAGACCGGCACCGCCGTATTCGGTGGGGATGTACGGCCCAAAGGCGCCTACCTCAGCCAGGCCTTTCACCAATTGCTTGGGGAATTCCGCGCGCTGGGCGTAGTCCTCAATGATGGGAGAAACGTCGCGCTTCACCCATTCCCGGGTGGCTTCGCGGATCAACTTGTGCTCGTCGGAGAGCAATTCGTCCATCAAATAGTAGTCGGGATGCTGGTAAAGGTCTTGACGTGCAGCCATGGTTTTGGAGATTGGGGTTTACACCAATTGGAATTGGGGGACAAAGGTAGTACACGGGGCTCTACACCCAAGAGAAATCGTACCTTTGCATAACGCATGGAAACCGGATTTGTTGGCCAAGTTAGACCCGACCACCCCACCGCTTGGCTCTTTTGGGTAGTGCTGGGATTCACGCTGTTGGCGGGGATTTTTCTCCACCAACGCCGGGCGGCCTTGGTGGGCTGGTACAGCGATTTGTGGAAACCCCGCACCGTTGAAGGCAGAGCGTATTCCAGTGGCTTCATCTCCTTGAGCTGGGTGCTGTCCGCACTGGCCGCCGGACTTTTTGCCCTTCCCGTGTTGCCGGAACAGATGCGCTTTGCTACCAACTGGCCCTTGTGGACGTGGTCCGCCGTACTGGCCGCGGCTTGGCTTGTTTTCTTTGGCATCCAAAATGCGGTGCACACGCTTGTGGGTGCTTTGTTGGCGCAACAATCCTCTTTTGCGTTGTACTGGACGGAGCGGTCCGTTGGGTTGCGCTGGACGGCTTTGTTGGCGCTGCCCTTGTTGTGGGGTTGGATTTTACCCGCCAGCCACATGGCTACCTCGTGGATTTTCTACGCCTGCGCCGCATTTCTCTATCTCATTGGTATTGTGCGTGGTATGCGTGTTTTAATTCGAAAATCAACCCTTTCCACGGTACATCTTTTTGCCTACCTTTGCACGCTGGAAGGGGCCCCCATCGCCTGGGCCTTTTATGGAGCGACGCACCTATGAAAGTCAAATCGATCCTCGTATCGCAGCCCGAGCCCTCGGCGGAAAACAATCCGTACGCCGCGCTTGCTGCCAAACACAAAATCAAAATTGATTTTCGTCCCTTCATCAAAGTGGACGGTGTTTCCGCTGCTGACTTCCGACGGGACAAAATAAACCCGGGCGCTTTTTCGTCGGTTATTTTCACGAGCAAGAACGCGGTAGACCACTACTTCCGCATTTGCCAAGAAATGCGCGTGGAAGTGAATGCAGAATGGAAGTACTACTGCGTTTCAGAAGCGGTTGCTTTTTATTTGCAGAAATTCGTTCAGTACCGCAAGCGCAAAATTTATCCGGCAAAAGGCACCCTGGAGGACTTGATTCCTACGTTGAAGAAGCACAAAGACGAGCACTTTTTGTTCCCGACGTCGGACATCTGGAAGGACGACATTCCCGCACTGCTGAACGCCAATAAGTTGAAGTACACCCGCGCCATTCTCTTTCATACGGTGGCCAGCGACTTGAGCGATTTGGCGGAGGTGAAGTACGACATTTTGGCCTTCTTCAGCCCGGAGGGCATTCGGTCTTTGTTCAAGAATTTCCCGGACTTTGTGCAGAACGAAACCCGCATTGCCGCGTTTGGATCCAGCACCCAACAAGCCGCACGGGACCACAACCTGCGCATGGACATCCCCGTCCCTACCCCCGAAGCGCCGTCCATGACGGCCGCCTTGGACCTCTACACGAAAGAGGCGAACAAAGGCAAATAAGTGCGGGCCACCCTGTCCAAGAACGACCGACTGCACCGCCAAAAGCGCATTGATTATCTTTTTGCTTCGGGTAAATCAGCCGTTTCCTATCCCATTCGCGTGGTGGCCGTACCGGCAGCCGTGGAGCTATTGGATGCCCACGAGGTAGAGCCGGCCTTGCAAACGCTGTTTTCCGTTGCCAAAAAACGATTCAAACGGGCCGTCCAACGCAACCGGCACAAACGCCGCATGCGCGAGGCCTACCGGCTGGAAAAGGCCGTGGCGGATTGGAACCCATCAACCCCCGTTTGGTTGGCCCTCCAGTACATCGGGGACGAGGAAATTCCGCTTCCGGAACTTCGCGCCGCCATTCGGAAAGCCGTGGAAAAAGGCCTAGATTTGGCGCATGAATCGACGCCATCTCGTCCGTAGCGCCGCAGCAGGCCTCGCCCTCTTGGGCTTGGGAGCCGCTGCTCCGGTAGACTACTTCGAAGTAACCAAGCAAATCGAACTGTTCAATGCGGTCTTTCGCGAGATCACGTTGAGCTACGTTGACCCTACCCAGCCCGGCACCCTCATGGAAAATGCTTTGGAAGGCATGCTTTCTGAGTTAGATCCTTACACCGTTTTCATTCCGGAACGTCGGATTGAGGATTTTCGGATCCAACAGACGGGCCAATACGGCGGCATTGGGGCCACCATCCGCATTGTGGAGGACGTGGTGCTGCTGGCCGCTGTACACGAAGGCGGCCCCGCAGACAAGGCGGGCCTGCACCCGGGCGATCTGTTGGTGGAAGCGGGCGGCGTGGCCCTCAGCAAGAAAACCATGGAGGAAATTGGGGACGTCCTCAAAGGTTCTCCCGGTTCCAAGATAAACGTAGTCTACGAGCATTTGGGCGAACGCAAAACCCTGAGCCTTACCCGCGCAGAAATCAAAATGAAGGCGGTTCCGTATTCGGGAATGTTGGACGCGAAAACCGGCTACATCGCCCTGTCCAGCTTCACGGAAACCTCCGCCAACGAGGTGCGCACGGCCCTTCAGGATTTGCAAAAACAGGGCGCAGAAGCACTGGTTTTGGATTTGCGGAGCAACCCGGGCGGACTGCTCACCGCCGCTATTGAAATCGTCAATTTGTTTGTGGCCAAGGGAACGGTTGTGGTGCGCACCAAAGGCCAAATGACGGAAACAGACCAAGTGTTCAAAACCCTTCGAGAGCCCATCGCCGCAGAAATGAGCGTGGCCGTTTTGATCGACGGCCAAAGTGCCTCCGCATCCGAAATCGTGGCGGGCGCCTTGCAAGATTTGGACCGCGGTGCGGTGGTAGGCCAACGCTCCTACGGCAAGGGCTTGGTGCAGCAAACACGGCCTTTGGCCTACGGAGCGCAGCTCAAATTGACGGTTTCCAAGTACTACACGCCCAGCGGTCGGTGCATTCAAGCGTTTGACTACTCCGACAACGCGCGCGGCAAACGATTGGACGCTACCAAACGGACGGAATTTAAAACGGCCAACGGCCGCAAAGTATTCGACGGCGGCGGTGTGGACCCGGACATCTTGGCCGGAAACGGCGAAATTTCTCCAGTGCTCTACAGTTTGGTGCGCAACGGTGCCCTGTTTGACTTTGCCCGCTCCTACGTGGCCAAAAACCCCGCTCCGCAGCAAATTGAGTTGTTCCGGTTGAAGCCCAACGACTACAGCCAATTTTTGACCTACCTGGAGCAGTCCAAGCCGGACTGGACCAGCGATTTGGACGAGGTCCTCAACGATTTTGAGAAATTTACACGGGATGACGGATACGAAGCCGCGCTCAATCCCGCTGTTGAGCAGGTGCGCAAAGCCCTTCTGGCGGCGCGCAAAGTGCAACTGCAGGCCCATAAGGCACAAATCTCCAGTGCGTTGGAAATCGAGATCATTGGGCTGTACGGCTACGAACGTTCGCAAGCCGCGTACTCGGCCCTGGCGTCGGAAGAAGTGCTTGAAGCGCGGGAAGTTCTGCGCAACAAGGAACGCCTTCAGCAGATCCTGAGCGCCCCCAAAGGCTAGGCAAGAGCCCTATGAGGGCCTTTTTAGGGCCTTGGTGCTTCGCTCCGCCCGTTGGACACTTCGGTGTTCGCGCCGGCAAAAAACGCGTACAACGCAATCAAATGCACCCCCAGGGCCCGCTCGGTCAAACTTTCCGACAGCGCCACCAAAAACAGGACCACCGCACATGCCCAAAGCTGCGCCCTTCGTTGGGCGCGCTCCTCCGGCGAACGTTTGGTGGGTTGATTAGTAAGCGATTTGGCGGAAATGCGCAGGGCTGCCAGCAAAGCCAGAGCCACAGCGGTAACGCCCAACAACCCGTAGGCCAGGAGAAATTCCAAATAGGTGTTGTGGACGTTCAGGTGCCGCTTCTCGCCAAACCAGTAGCCCAGTCTGCGGTACTCTTCCTCCAAGAGCATCTGCCTGTGCGCTGCGCCAACACCGGTCCAGGGCTGTTCCGCCCAAAGCCGTGCCGCCGCTTGCCACTGCACGGAGCGCGTTTCAAAAGAGCCGGTGGCCCATTCGGGTTTGGGGTGCAGCAAGCGCTCCTGCTGAAAACGGGCGTCGGTGTTTTGAATGAAAAAATAAACTACGGCCGCGGCGCCCGCCACCAGCGCGCCCCGCACCAGCCAACGCCAGCCGAAGGCGGCCGGATGCATGCCGGCCCAAATCCAGGCCCCCAACAGGAGGGAAACTACGGCCATTTTGCTGCCTCCCAGCCAAGCGGCCCCCAACAGAACCGCGGCGGCAACCCAGCGCCAGCGCCCCAACACTTTTTGCTCGGCCACCGTCACCAAGGCCAGGAAGGCGTACAGCGCCCAATAGACGTGCTGGTGGCCCACTCCGCCAAAGGCACGCGCAGAGGCCACCCGCGCTGCCGCGTGGGAATCCGTCGGGTTTAAAGAGGGAAGCTCGTACCCCCAAAGGCGCGCGGTTTGCGCCGCAATCAGCCACAAAACGCCCAGGGCTACCCCCAGGAGCCAGCCGCGAACCCGAACCCCAGCGGACCACGGTTGCAGCGCCGGAACCACCAAAATCCAGGGCAAAAAGCGCAGAACCGCGGCCCAGCCCCCGTCCAAAAAGGCCCACAAGAAGGCCACCAGAAAGGCCGCCCACAGCGGCCAAAACGCACGGGGCAGGGCAAACGGCGCACGCAAAAAACGGGGAAATCCCCACACCACCAAGGCCACCAAGGTCGCGGTGGATCCTGTATTCCACCAAGGCAAGAAACCAGCGTACAAGGCCAACAAAACAACGGCAACCCATTCCGTAGGGCGGAACATTCCGTCCGTTTGCTCCCGGGCTGCGGGGGCGTCAGTGGTCGGCCCGAACATACAAACGTTTGATCCGGGGACTGAGTCCGGTAAGTACTTCGTAGGGAATGGTTTCCATTTCCGCAGCTACCTCGTACAGGGATTGCGTGGGGCCAAACCACTCCACGCGGTCGCCTTTCTGGCAGTTCAATCCGGTGACGTCCACCATGAACATGTCCATGCACACCACCCCCACCACCGGGACGCGATGACCGCGGATGCAGACGTGCCCAACGCCGTTGCTGAGGGAACGCGCAAAACCGTCGGCATAACCCACCGGGATGGTGGCAATTTCGCGCGGCTCAGGAGCCACCCACGTGCCGCCGTAGGAAACGGAATCGCCGGTTGGAACGGTGCGCACTTGGGAAACCACGGAAAAAAGGCCGGCTACCGGGCGCAACCAGGCCCGTTCGCTGGGGACGGATGAGTAGCCGTAGAGGCCCAGACCCAGGCGAACGAGGTCTCCCGCGGCTTCGGGGAAGCGCGCGGCGCCGGCTGAATTGAGCGCGTGGCGCCAGACCGAATACCCCAAACCGCGAGCCAAGGCATCCGCCGCCGCTTGAAAGGAAGCCAACTGGCGTCGGGTGAAGTCGTCTTGATCCGGTTTGTCTGCAGAGGCCAAATGCGTCAGGGCACTGGCCACCACCACTTCCGGCCAGCGCGCCAATTCCTCCAACAGCTGCGGGACGTGGTGCGGGTCAAAGCCCAGGCGGTGCATGCCGGTGTCAAACTTAATGTGGATGCGGGCCGACGGTGCTCCGCTGGCGGCCTGTACGGCGCGTCCGTACCGACGCAGACTGTCCAAGTCGTAGATTTCCGGCTCCAATCCGTACGCCACGGCGGGGCTGTAGGCCGTCTCCCCCGGGTTGAGGACCATGATGGGGGTGGTGATTCCGGCTTGCCGAAGCTGCAGGCCTTCGTCCACGTAGGCCACGCCCAGGTAATCGATGCGGAGGTCGCTGAGGGTGCGGGCGATTTCTGTGGCGCCGAGGCCGTAGGCCGAGGCCGACCAGCAACGCGGGCGGTTCAAGCTAGTAATTTATAAAACACTTCGTTTTAACTGTTTTATGAATTATGATTTACCCCATGCATAAGAGCCTACATACAATGCTTAATGATTTATCTCAATGATTACATGAACAAGTAGAGAGGTTGTTTATGGATTAATACGTACTACGTACAATATACAGTACCGTACCCCGGAGTGAATACGCCTTGCAGGGGCAAAGACGCCATACCCCATCTCCTGAATAGATGGAGTTAGGGGAAAATATGAGAATCATTTTGAAATTGAGGCCCACCTTATGTAACATGTTTAAATCCTCTTG
>ENA-OUVC01001203-OUVC01001203.1-marine-metagenome-genome-assembly--contig:-NODE-1203-length-15670-cov-4.656833_pt1 | contig 15670 bp, 16 predicted proteins | sample MGYA00248622_ERZ508571 | MGnify/ENA primary metagenome ERZ508571 (study PRJEB26236, sample SAMN06267175) | marine metagenome | isolation source: Columbia River Estuary | place: USA:Columbia River... | reverse complement strand
CTTCTGATGCTTCTTCAGCTGCTGGAGCCTCTTCTGCTGCAGGAGCTTCTTCAGCTACAACTTCTTCTGTTGCTGGAGCCTCTTCAACTACTGGAGCTTCTTCTGCTACAACTTCTTCTGTTGCTGGAGCCTCTTCCACTACTGGAGCTTCTTCAGCTATTGGAGCCTCTTCTGCTACAACTTCTTCTGTTGTTGGAGCTTCTTCTGCTACAACTTCTTCTGTTGTTTCTTCCACTGCAACTTCTTCTGCTACTTCTTCAACAACTGGTGCGTTTTTCGCTGCAACTGCTGCTGCTTTCGCTGCATTTGCTGCTACTTCTGCTTGTTGACGGGCGATTTTCTCTTGAGCTGCATTTTTCACTAATCCATCAACTTTGTTCTGAACTTTTGAATCTTTATCAGCTAACCACTGAGCAAATTTCTCTTCTACTTGCTCAACTGTTAATGCGCCTTTTTTAACTCCATTCAAAAGGTGGTTTTTGTACAAAACTCCTTTATAAGATAAAATTGCACGAGCCGTATCCGACATTTCTGCTCCAGTTTGAACCCAATTCAAAGTCGCCTCGAAATTGATGTTAATTACCGCTGGATTAGCAGTTGGATTATACGTTCCTAATTTTTCGATGAATTTACCATCTCTTTTTGCACGACTATCTGCTGCAACCAAATGAAAAAATGGTTTGCCTTTTTTACCGTGTCTCTGTAATCTGATTCTTGTTGCCATAATGTTTACAATTTGAGGTACGAAACCTGCGTTTATAAATGAATTTGAAGGTGCAAAGATACAAAGGTTTTTTGAATTCTAACACTTCTAAGAGAAGATTCTATTTCCCTTTGGCTTTTATGACAATAATCACGGTGTAAAACATGATTTTTATGTCCAGCGCAAGACTTCTGTTTTTGAGGTAAATTAAATCGAACTTCATGCGCTGCAGCATTTGATCGACATTTTCGGCATAGCCATATTTCACTTGTCCCCAAGATGTAATGCCAGGTCGTACCTTAGTTAAATGAATGTACTGTGGCTCCACCTGAACAATTTGATCAATGTAAAACTGTCGCTCTGGTCTCGGACCAACCAAGGACATTTGTCCAAGTAGGACATTGAAAAACTGTGGGAATTCATCCAGTCTTGTCTTACGCATGAAACGTCCAATCGGCGTAATACGTGGGTCTCCTTCCGAAGAAAGTTGTGGTCCTTGCTGTTCAGAATTCACGTACATCGTTCTGAATTTGATGATGCGAAAAACCTTCCCGTTGATCCCTACTCTATCCTGTAAAAAGAAAATTGGTCCAGGAGATGAAAGTTTAACCGCCAAAGCTGAAAACAGGTAAAAAGGAATCAAGCAAACAACCGCCACAAGAGAAATCACGATGTCCATCAAACGCTTGATTGCTTGTTGCCAAAACGGCATGGCGTCCGGAATGATTTCAATCAACAATGCACCATAAATATTGGTCATTTCAACGGAACCAGAAAGGATGGCGTACATGTCTGGCAATAACTTGATGCGAATTCTTCCGTTGTCCACGCGAGAAATCATGTCTTTTAAACGGTTGTGATCGGAGCTCTCCACCGCAAGAATCACTTCTTCCGCTTCATGTTGACTCATCACTTCTTCCAAGTTATTGGCGTGACCTAAATACGGAACGACTCCATCCAATAAAGTATCCTTACCATTTACGTTGACGTAACCAATAAAGAAATTCGTGTTTTGTTCTTGTTGAATGAGTTCGTTGTAAATTTCTACTGCTTTTTCATTCCCGCCAATAATAATGGTTTTAAATCCATGACCGTTACTGCGGATAAAACGAATGAGCAAAGTGTTAAAAATCAATCTTGGAATCAGAACAATGAAAAAATGAAGTCCAAAGAGAAAGAAAATAGAGCGGTAGAAATTTTGATAGGACTTAACATCGTCGTCAATAAGTAAGGTGAAAAATAAAATAATTGTCCCTAAAAACGATGCAATCAAGGTGAGATTCACCATTTGCAAGCGAAACATTCTTCGGATGTCGTGGTAGGTTCCCTGAATGAAATAAAAGAACACCCAAAATAACGGCACAAGGGAAAGACCTAAATAAAATTGTGAATCTGGAATAAATGCTTGTCCTTCAATCTGTGTTTTTCGAATGTAGAAAAACACACCCCACGCCAATGCAGCGAAAAGGTAATCGATGAGTACTAAACAAGAAGCCCAAAAACGATCTTTCATGTTACTTATAAACGATTTTAATGTTATCGATGCAAATAAACGTTTCCGTTTGTAACGAGTCTAACTTCGCTTTAAATGTTTGGATGAAATTTGAACCGTTTGTTGAATTTCCAATTAATTCTGTCAGTTCGATGTACATTTTCTTCCACTTTACTGTGCTCACCGGTTGTTCATTGAATCCAGTATTATCTTGATAAATATTACCATTCGTGTTCAGTGCCAAGAATCCTTGAACAAATGAATTGGTATTGTAGTAATCCACCTCCATGAAACATGGTTTATTCTTAGCGATGGATAACTGTTCTGTCGTATTCGCTACCCAAACCGAATCGAGTTCAGTTAAAACCACTTTTCCATAGTTGAATCCATTGAACGGAGTCAGGTTATCACTGGAAATAAATAAACTTGCCAAGCTTGTATTTGGATCATCTTGAATTTTGATGGAAGCATCCTCAAAATCTTCAATCCAAAAATTGGAATTATTCACGTAACTCGTAACGGGATTAACGGTTAAGGTTTGATTCTTTACCAATTTCGAATTGATCTCGTAGACATTCATGAAGGGATAAATCTTTTTATCGGTAGCAATTCCGTTATTTCTAACTGCGGGATAGATTTTGATGTTGACGTTGCCCTCTTTCAAAACGGGAATTTTAAAGGGTGTTTGGAAACATCCAATCATTTGATCATCGATGTACAACCAAACATCTCTAAAATCCTTTGTCAACTGTCCTTCAGAACCTGAAAGTGATGGATTAGAAACAAGGACGAATGGATTCACTTCAATCCATGATGGATCGGGATTATTTTTAATACATGCGCTTAGCACGCCTATTAAAACAATGTACAATAAAACTCTCATCACTTCGTTAACGTGTTATTTCGGTTTTTATTTGATAAAATTGATTGGACTCGTGAATTTGATCTAAAATAAGTTCTGCAATCTGCAATGCACGGTGTCCATCTGTTAGGCTAACTGCTGGAATACTCTCCTCTCGAATGGAAGATGCAAATGACAGTAGTTCCATTTTGATGGCATTTGAATCCTCAACATGAATGACTGTTTGAACAAGTTGACGGTCTTCCACTGACTCTTGCATCAGCTCATGTCGATCCACTGTTTTGTTCAAAAAATCAACATTGACATGCGCGTCCTGCATAAAGAAACAAGATTTTCGCTCACGTTGATCAGAAACCCTAGAAGCACTTAAGTATGCCGTACATCCATTTTCGAAGGATAAATGTGCGGAGGCAACATCGATTGAGTCACTCAGTACATTCATTCCAAATGCGGAGATTTTTTTTACATTCGAATTGGCAATGTTCAAGGCGATATCAATATCATGAATCATTAAATCGTATACTACAGAAACATCCGTCCCTCTTTTTTGAAATGGCGCGGTTCTTCGTGATTCAATAAACAACGGATTCTGAACGAAGGGATTTGCTGCGATCAATGCTGGATTGAAACGTTCCACGTGTCCAACCTGCACAACCACACCTGCTTCTTGTGCATAAAGCAACAGTTTCTTGGATTCTTCAACCGTGAAACAAACCGGTTTTTCAATGAAAATATGTTTGCCTTTTTTGAGGGCTTGAACGGCAATGGGAAAATGGGATAGCGTTGGACTAGCAATCAAAAGTGCCTCTGACGCATTCATCAAGTCCTCTAAATCTGAGAAGGATGTTGTTTGAAATTCACGTTGAATTTCCTGTACTGTCGGATCATCCGTATCGTAAAACCCAACTACTTCAAAGTCCACCGGCAATTCCAGTAAATTACGTAAATGAATTTTACCAAGGTGACCAGTTCCAACGAGACCGATTTTCAACATAGTGCAAACGAACAGATTAAAAAAAAGCCATTAATCGAAGGACTAATGGCTTTAAGCTGATATAAATTAATTTTATTTTTTTACAGAATCAACAACCGCTTTAAAAGCATCTGGGTGGTTCATCGCTAAATCTGCAAGTACTTTACGATTTAATTCGATTCCACTTTTGTGTACTGCTCCCATAAATTGAGAATAACTCATACCATGAAGGCGTGCACCTGCATTGATACGTGTAATCCACAATGAACGGAAATTTCTTTTCTTTTGTTTACGACCTGAATATGCGTAAAGCATACCTTTTTCAATAGCATTTTTAGCTACGGTCCAAACGTTTTTTCTTCTTCCAAAGTAACCTTTGGCTAGTTTCATCAAGTTTTTTCTTCTTGCTCTTGACGCAACGTGATTTACTGATCTTGGCATAATTTTAAGTTTTTTGATAAAGAGTGCTTCAACAGTGAAGACTTAGTTACTCGTTACCGGGTTAAACAATTTACAAACCAACTAAGGACTATTTCATACATAATTGCAACTTGATGTTTGATAGATCGGCACTATGTACCAAACCAGCATGTGTCAAGTTACGTTTACGTTTCTTAGCCTTCTTAGTTAAAATGTGGCTTTTGAAAGCGTGTTTACGCTTGATTTTTCCACTTCCAGTGATGGTGAATCTCTTCTTTGCACTGGATTTTGTTTTCATTTTAGGCATTACTACTTTTTTTAAAAGTTAAACATCTATATCAGCTTCATTACTTCTTTTTCGAATTGATCATTAAGATCATCTTTTTACCTTCTAATTTTGGCAGCTGTTCAATAACACCAAAATCAGCAAGTTCTTGTGCGAATTTCAATAAAAGAATTTCTCCACGGTCTTTAAAAACGATGGTTCTTCCTCTAAAAAACACATATGCCTTTACCTTACTACCCTCTTCCAAAAACTTCTTAGCGTGAGCCAATTTAAATTGGAAATCATGGTCATCTGTATTAGGTCCAAAGCGAATCTCTTTTACGACGATTTTGCTTTGTTTTGCTTTTAACTCTTTTTGTTTACGTTTTTGATTGTAAAGGAACTTTTTATAGTCCAAAATTTTACAAACCGGTGGTTTCGCATTTGGAGAAATCTCCACTAAATCAAGTTCTTGTTCTTCCGCTAAGGCAATTCCCCTAGAAACAGACATAACTTGAGGCTCTTCACCTTCAATCACTAAACGAATCTCAGCAGCAACAATTTTGTCGTTAATTCTGTGTTGCGCTTCAACTTCTCTTTTTACAAATGGTCTCGAATTTCTTCTCATTCAATAATTTAAATACTTATGACAATTCCGCAGCGATTGCTTCTTGCACCATTGCAACAAACGCTTCTTGGGTAACTGAACCGTGATCTCCATGCCCTCTTTGTCTTACTGATACTTGGTTTGAATCAAACTCTTTCTCCCCAACAATCAACATATATGGCACTTTCGCCAACTCGGCATCACGTATTTTCTTACCAATTTTTTCATTTCGGTCGTCAACAAGTCCGCGAATATCGTAATTATTTAGGAATTCTAAAACTTTTTCTGCGTACTCGTTGTATTTATCTGAAATTGGAAGGACAATAAATTGCTCTGTTGACAACCAAAGTGGGAAGTCTCCAGCGCAATGTTCTAACAATACCGCAACGAATCTTTCCATGGAACCAAAAGGCGCACGGTGAATCATTACTGGACGATGTTTTTGATTATCCGCACCAACGTACTCCAAGTCAAATCGTTCCGGTAAATTGTAATCTACTTGAATCGTTCCAAGTTGCCACTCTCTACCAAGTGCGTCTTGAACCATGAAATCCAATTTTGGACCGTAGAATGCCGCCTCGCCGTATTCAACAACCGTTGGTAATTCTTTTTCCGCAGCAGCTTCAATAATTGCTTGCTCCGCTTTTACCCAGTTTTCTTCAGAACCGATGTATTTTTCACGATTAACTTTATCACGCAAAGAAATCTGCGCCTTGAAATTATGGAAGTTCAAGGTTTTCAAAACGTAAAGTACAATGTCAATCACATTTTTGAATTCATCTTTCACCTGTTCTTGCGTACAGAAAATATGCGCATCATCTTGCGTAAATCCACGTACTCTTGTCAGTCCGTGTAACTCGCCCGATTGCTCATAACGATACACTGTTCCAAACTCTGCAAAACGTGCAGGTAAGTCCTTGTAAGACCTCGGCTTCGCTCTGAAAATCTCACAGTGATGCGGACAATTCATTGGTTTTAAATAGAACTCTTCATTTGGATCTGGCGTACGAATGGGCTGAAATGAATCCGCACCATACTTTTCGTAATGTCCAGAGGTCACATACAACTCTTTATTTCCAATATGCGGAGTAATCACCTGCTGGTATCCAGCTTTTTTCTGTGCTTTCTTCAAGAAATTCTCCAAACGTTCTCTCAACGCTGCTCCTTTCGGCAACCACATTGGCAATCCTTGTCCAACCTTTTGTGAGAAGGTAAACAACTCCAATTCTTTCCCTAATTTTCGGTGATCGCGACGTTTTGCTTCTTCTAACTTCTCTAAATGCTCCGTTAATTCAGCTTGCTTCGGGAACGTAACTCCGTAAATACGTGTTAATTGTTTGTTTTTCTCATCCCCTCTCCAATAGGCTCCAGCAATAGCTGTCAACTTCACTGCTTTAATGAAGCCAGTGTCCGGAATGTGTGGGCCACGGCATAAATCAGTAAAATTCCCTTGGGTATAGAAGGTAATCGTGCCATCTTCTAATTCAGAAAGCAATTCCAATTTATAAGGATCTTGTTTCTCCGTGAAGTAAGCAATTGCGTCGGCTTTTGAAATTTCTTGACGAATAAATGGATTCTTCGCTTTCGCTAGCTCCTTCATTTTTTGCTCGATTTTCTCCAAATCCTTTTCGGAAATCGAATAATCCATAAAGTCTACATCGTAATAGAACCCACTGTTTACTGGTGGACCTATCGCAAGTTTGACACCTGGAAAATGAAACTCTAAGGCTTCAGCCATTAAATGGGCAGATGAATGCCACATGGTTGATTTCCCATCCGTATCATTCCAGGTCAACAATTGCAATTCACAATTTTCGTTGATTGGAAGGACCGCATCCTTCACTTGACCGTTGACACGTGCTGCTAGTACATTACGCGCCAATCCTTCGGAAATAGACATTGCGATTTGCAATGCAGAAGTCCCCTTCTCATATTCCCTGATTGTTCCATCTGGAAAAGTAACCTGAATCATCTGTTCTTATCGTATTTTGAAGTGCAAAGATAATAATATCCGTGGGATTTAGGAAGGAATCAAGCCTTACTATTTGGATCCGATAAGTGAATCAGAATTTGCTGGATGTCCTTTTGTAAATTTCTGAAGGAAGCTCCCATTCCTTCGGCATCCAATTGGACATCAGGAATCTCCTTGGAGATATACGAAACAAAGCGCCAAACCTCTAACACATTCTCCACGGAAACGGTATAAGGTTCATAACTTGGATTCGAGGAAACCAACAGTAATTGCTGCGCTTCTTTCAATTGATTAAACACATATTTGAAAACAATTCCGTCGTTATTTGTGACAATCACACAAGGTGAATTAGAAGGCAAACTCAACCAATCTTGCACAAATTCCCCCACGACATAGGATCCATGAGAAACCGGTGGCATGGAGTCTCCGGAAATTGGAAATGCTCGGTACTTTCTATTTTTGGATAAAAAAGGCAATTTCAGAGTCGGCAAATCTCTCATGAATTCAGGATCCGCATATCCAGCAACGTAACCTGCACGAACCTTCTCTGGTATCAACTCCACTTCCTCTTCGTTGTCGGAGTTTACCACCGTTGTCAAAATACGCAAATTCGTCCCTTGTGCTCCTGTTTTCCAATGATTCTCCAAAGAATTCCAATCGGAATCTACGTATGTAGAAAAGTCCTTTGCGATTAAATCATCCAACGTGACTTTGTGGTATTGAGAAATGGAAAGCAACATCTCCAAACTGGGTTGTGCCACTTCGTTTTCATATCCACTGTAGGTTGAACGGTTTAATCCAAGTGCTTGCGCTAATTCTTCTTGTGATTTTCCTGAACGCTTTCTGAGTAATTTTAAATTAGCCGCAATGAACATATTTTGTGTCTTTTAGACTACAAAAATAACAAAATCCGAATAACTCATCATTATTTTGATTAAAATATCATCATTGAGAAACGAAACGGTAACTGATGTATCCCGTGACATTGCCTGAACCGGCATTAAAACGTGAGATTCCTGCATATTTCAACGCTTGCTCAATCATGCATGGAGTGGCAGCTGTACTGCGGTTATTATCTACGGACTTAGAAATTACTCTCCCCGCATTATTCACCGTAATCGTGACCACAACGGTTCCAGCTGAATTGTATCCACATGTGTAGCCTGGATTTCGGATGTACCACTTCTTGTTTTCAAAGGCGGTCCTTCCGGGAAGAGAAAAATCAACCATGACACTTCCCGCATATTGGTTTTGACTCCCACTTTGAGTCGTTGTTGGATTCAATTTTCCACTGGAGCCAGTGTTGTTGTTTTTGATACGTTCCGCCGACTGCGCTTGAATGCGTTCCCGTTCTTTCGCTCCACCGAATTCATCGTACAAGCTACGTTCAAAATCCCGAGCGCTTTGTTCTGGATTTCCCGAACGCGTGGAACTTGCTGCATTTTGCGACCAATCTTGATTGGAACGTTGACGTGAATCTGATGCATCCCGAACGACATTGCGAACATCTCCCCCAGCCTGAAATGCTGGATCTTGTTGAAGGGTCAATTCTACTTCTTCCGGAACTTCTTGAATGGCAACAGAAAACTCATCCGCTTCAATCGCTGTCTCCTTTCGAACGGTTGTCAATTCCAAATAAACGAAAACACCGACGTAGATGGTCATGATTCCCATGAGGATTTTAAAGAACTGCTCTGGATTTTTCAGTATTCTTTTCATTCTGTCAAGCTTATAAACGCACGTGTTTCAGGGAAGAAATACGTTAAGCGACCATCTAGTGTCAAAACAAATGATTCTGCATCAAATCGTTGAATTCGCTCATATTGAATTGGAAGTATTTCCCTTCCATCTTTCAAAAACAAACCAAACTTTTCTTCTATGGATACCAAGTAATACGCGTCTTCAAAACGTTTAATCGTTGAAAAAGAAACAGGTAAAATCATATTGCCCATCGAATTCAGCAATCCAAACTGTTCTTCTCGCTCGATTAAATACCCTAAGTCTGGCATGAACCGAATGAAATCATATTCAAATGGCAAGATTACCTTTCCTTTCACATCCAAAAGTGCCCAATTTCCTTTGTCCTTCACCGGCCAAAATCCAGTAAACGGACCGCTCGACTCGTAGACATTTTTCTGAACAACTTTCCCGCTGATGTCAATCAAACCATATTTATCTTTTTTGCGGTAGACAGCAAAACCACTGTTGTATTTAGCGACACTTAAAGCATCTGGAAACCATTCCAATGAATTCGTCAACATCAATTTCCCCGTTGAATCAATGTAATTTAATTGTCCGGTAACTTTGACTACTGCCCTATTGGAAGTTCGATCTAGATCGCCGATGAATTCGTATTCTGGGTGCTGCTTTGACATCGACTGAAAATAACTAGGTACTAAAGCTACCTCCAAGACATTTGCCACTTCTTGAAAATTCAAATCATACAATTGAATCTTTTCGTCTTTTTCAGTATCGTAAAAGCTTCCGGTAAAACTAATGTCGTCAAAAACAACCGGGAAAATTATTTTTCCGAGTCGATCAATGACACCGTACTTCTCACCTTTCCTTACAATCGCTCTATTTTGAACAAACTCGAGTATTTCATCGAATTGAAAATCAACGATCATTTGATTTTTCTTGTCAATGATGCCAAATTTATCATCCTTGGAAACAACAGCTAATCCTTCTTGGAATGGACCAACCTCATTATACATCGCAGGAATCATCAATTTTCCTTGCGTATTTATAAAGCCGTATTTCCCTCCAGAGATCACTGGATACAACTTCATTTGAAACAAATCAATATCTACCGCCAGTTCTTGCATAAACGGATAATCGGGAAATTCCTGCTGAAAGGCTGCGTACTTTTCTACTGAATACTCTTTCAAGTATATTTTGTAGACGTTTCTCCAAGCTTCATTCACAAAAGGACTAGACTGATAGGTTCGGACAAAATGGACATATTCTTCCAGTGAATGATGTAGTGTTGCCAAACGGTAAATTTCTTTCGCAGCTTCCATCAAATGGGTGTTTGTCGGACAATTTTCGTAAAACCGAACATAGGAAGCTAATTGTCCATCGTTGGTCATTTCAGCATATTCCAAATCAAAATAAAGATGTTTGGCTTCTTGCGCAAAGGATGATTCCGGTAAGGAATCCATGTACATTTTTAAGGCTACAGAAGTTTTCTTCTCTTTTGCCAACTCAAAGGCTAATTGATCACGCAGATAAATCGCTGTATTTCTGGAGAGGAATTGAGCATGATGCTGAATAAACTGATTCCAAGCATACACGGTTGGATTCGCTTGAATTTGATCAAAAATCAACTGACTCACCGACTGTTGTTGCGCTTCAATCGCCATTTTATCAAACGAAAAATCACTTTTCCACTTGACTTTGACTTTTTCAGATACAGAAGTCCACAAGGAATCCGCCTTTAAGATATAAACATAGGCACTATCCAGGTTTCGGTAATCCTGTGTGATGAATAATTTCGATAATCCGAAACACGCAATGCTTCCACTTTTTTTCAGCCCAGAACGAAAATGTTCATTCGCTAATCCGAAGTTTTTTTCTTGTAAATCGGTAAATCCTTTTTCGATGGATTTTTGTCCGAACGTGTTCATTGAAAAAAGTGAACATAAAAAGAAGCAGAGAAATACACCGTTTCTGTTCATGTCAAAGGCCATAAAATTCCTTTTATTCTGCATTTTTCAATTCTCTTGGAATGAGGCAAACGGGAATCGGTTCCATTTTGTGCTTATTTGCTGAATGGAATCCTTGGTAAATACGCAGTACTTCTTTTTCTCTAACAGATAATTCAGTCGAATCACCTCGATAATCCATCGCCCACTCCAATTCTGGATACGTAGCACCGATTTGATCTTCATCACTTCGACCATCTTCCCAAAGTCCATCTGTTGGCGCCGCTGTTAAAATGGAATTTACAACGTTTAACGATTCCGCCAGTTGAAACACCTCCGTTTTGGTTAAATCAGCGATTGGACTCACATCTACACCACCATCACCGTATTTCGTAAAGAAGCCAACGCCAAAGTCCTCTACTCGATTTCCCGTGCCAGCGACCAAACAACGATTCGCTTGTCCGACTGCGTACAAGGTCATCATGCGCAAACGCGAACGAGAATTCGCCATCGCTAATGCTTGAGATGAAATTTCAAAAGGCATCACGGATTCGAAAGAAGAAAATATTTCTGTCAAAGGAATTTCGAAGGCTTGCACATTTGGAAACCGACTTTTCAAATCTTGAATATGTTCTTGAGCACGATTGTATTCCGCACTGGTTTGACGAATCGGCATATTCAACAAAATTACTTTTGCACCAGTCAAGGCACACAAAGTAGAAGTTAAGGCCGAATCAACACCACCAGAAACACCGATGATGAAACCATCAACGTGTGCTTTTTCTTGGTAGGATTTTAACCAAGCGACAATATGAGAGGCAATTGGATTCAATTAGAAAAGGATTGAGACTTTCAACACCACTTGGTTTTGAGTTGATTTATTAGAAAAATAAACATCGTTTCCAGTCCCATTATTTAAACCGCTTGTAAATAAGGAAGACTTTTCATTTTTCGTTTTATCGATGAATAGTGGAACAAATCCATAATAATACCCTAGTTCTGCTTTTAACACCGTTGTCCCTGCGAAATTCCATTCCGCTCCACCTGAAAATCCAATGTTAGAATTAAAAACGAATAATTCACCTTTGGAAGTCATGTCAACATTTTCGGTGTTATTTCCCGGAACTGCTAAATTATCCGTTGAATATCCAATGTCATTAATTTTATTTGAAACCAAGAAGCGATTGCGCAATCCAAAATTAGCGAAGTAGCGAAAATCGCCAATAAACTCCGTTCTAAAATTCAAATAAATAGGCAAACTAATATAAATTGGATTGTATGTTCTTTCAGAAAGATTAAAGAATTTATCTGTAGTAGAAACTGTTTCCAACTCTCTTTTAATTACCTTATCGGTATAGCGGTAATATACATCATTGGGACCATCAGCTTTATATTTCAAGTTTTCAATGTCAAATTCCAAACCAAAGGTATACGCCAGGTTTTTGGTTTCCTTAAATGCCTTGGTGAAATTGGTTCCCATAGTAAATGTTGCACCTACACCATTCGCAGAAAGGTTGTTCGTTCCCATTTTCAACATACTGATGCCAACTCCACCAACTAATCCTGCTTGTAAGGATTTATCTCCAACCGTTTGAGACTGCACTCCAACAGCGATGAAAGTTGAAAAAATAACGCTTGATACTCGTTTGATTGACATTGATTTCATGTGATTCTGTTTTAAGTGTTAATTTTGAACAAAAATAAGAATTATCGTGAAACCCTTTCGCTTCGTAACACTGCTTTTTGGATTAGTGATTTTCATCTTTGCTTCCTGTTCTTCGAACACCTACGAAGTAAACGTGGATGAAGTTCCATTAAACATCGATTTTGTGAATTTAGATTCCTTGGCTTTGCATGCGAATTGGACCCAACGCGATGCGCTTTTCATGGATTTGAAGAAAAAAGACGAAGAACTCTTCAACTTCGCTTTTTCCTTTGCCTTGGAAATCCCCTTAACTTCCGACACGGCTTTTCGCAATGGAATAAATCGATTTTACATCAACCCATACATTTCCGCACTCGAGGAAAAATTAGCCACTAAAGCGAAATGGCGCAAAGAATCCAGTGAGCTCATGTTGAATGGATTCAAAAGACTCTCGTATTTTATGCCGAATTGGAAAAAACCACGTTCCATCTACTTCATCAATAGTCGATTTGCTGCGAGTGCCTACTGTACGAATAAGTCCATCGCCATCGGACAAGAACGTTATTTGGGTCCAAGTGACAAATTGATTCAAGAACTTCCATCCAATCAGTTTTACGGTTGGATTAAAGAAGCGATGCAAGAAAACTTTGTAGAATCGGATGCTCTTCTTGTTTGGATTAGTTCACACGGAATCGAAGAAACATCCGATAATTATGCAAGTGAAATGATTCGCTGGGGAAAAATGCTCTTCCTAACGCATATTTGTTTACCGGAACTACCCGAATCCGATGTGTTGCGTTACTCCAAAAAGGACTACAATTGGGCAGTTGCGAGCGAGAAAGCGTTCTGGGAATACTTAGTTGACGAAGAATTACTCTTCAAAACAGACGAAGAAACCCGTATGAATTTCCTACACGAAGGTCCATTTACAACAGGATTACCGCAGGAAAGTCCAGACCGTATGGGAAGATTCATGGGCTACATGATTGTGAAACAATACATGGAAAACAATGACGTGAGTCCGAAAGAATTAATAAAAACACCTTACAATAAAATTCTCCAAAAATATCAAGTTAACTAATTATGAGTGATCAAATTACAAAGAAATCCGACATCGTAATCACGGTTGGATTAGATGCAAACCAAATTCCATCAGCGATTAAATGGAGCGCGGTAGATACGAACGTTACTGATGCCGCAGCTTCCGCTTTTTTACTTTCCATTTGGGATCCAAAGGAGAAAAACACGATGAAAATCGACTTATGGACAAAGGACATGAGTATTGAAGAAATGAAACAATTCTTTCATCAAACTTTGTTGACAATGGCCGACACCTTTGAAAAAGCAACGGGTGAACATTTAATGAGTGAGGACTTAAGAGATTACTGTTATCATTTCGCCACTAAAATGGAAATCCTACCTGAGGAATGAAGTTCACGTTAGAGAAAATGCACACGAAACACGAGGAAATCGTTCAATACTTCCTCCCTACTCATCCGGAAGTCGTGTGTTTGAATGATTTCATTGGTAAGGAAATTGAATTGCACTGGACAGGCATCATTACCTGTCGTACCTGTGCCAAAAAGACCAAAAAATCCTTCGGTGAAGGATTCTGTTTTTCTTGTTTCAGCAACGCAGCGGAAGCAAGTCCCTGTATTTTACACCCAGAATTGTGCGAAGCTCATTTAGGCAAGGGACGCGATATCGAATACGAAATAAAACATCACCTTCAACCGCATTACGTGTATCTTGCAGCGACGGACATCGTCAAAGTTGGTGTAACCCGTGCAACGCAGATTCCAACACGTTGGATCGACCAAGGAGCAAACAAAGCCATTTTATTGGCAGAAGTTCCCAATCGTTATTTAGCTGGAGTGATTGAAGTCGCATTGAAAGATTTTTACGCAGATAAAACAAATTGGCAGAACATGCTGCGCAATATGCAAGATGATTCCATCGATTTGATCGAAGAAAAATGGCAGGTTTGCGATGAATTACCCACAGATTTGGCGCAATATTGGCTGGAGAACGATGAAATCCTTACATTTAACTATCCAGTTGCTGCTTATCCAAGCAAGGTACAATCGATGACTTTTGATAAGGAAGCAACGATTAGCGGAAAATTGGTTGGCATACGTGGACAATACCTGTATTTGGATGAGCAAAAAGTCATCAATTTGAGAAGACACACTGGATACGAAATAGAATTTAACGCATAATGGTTCGACTCATTCATCAGATTTTGGATTTTTTCTATCCGCTTGTCAGACGTATTTTTGACAAGACAACGTATTACTACGCTGCCTGTGGAAGTGGGAATTTAGTACTCAGTTGGATCTTCTTTTTCGTTTTTTTCAATCTGATTTTTCAAAAGCAAGATTTCACCTTTCACAACCTTCCCTTTGGATTAGGTGAAAAAACCATTTCGGCTTTGACCTTGAGTTCCATTGTCTGTGCTTGCATTTCTTTCCTCATTGGATTCCTGTTAATGCGCTATGTCGTTTTTACCGCGAGTCAATTGCGTGGGAGAGCACAATTTTTACGTTATGGAATGAGTGCAGTGATTACATCAACCACCAATTGGGGACTTTTGAAAATACTTGTACTTGGAATGGGGATTTATCCTTCCGTTGCCAACGTACTTGCCTCTTGTGTGGTGGTAACGATCAGTTATTTGTTGCAGCGAAAATTCAGCTTTAAGTAGCTCCAATCTTTTTTAAACGTTATCGGATTTAATCATTTTTCGGACTTTTATTTCCTGATAAATGTCTTCGGCTACCTCTAGATGCTAAATCGACAACTTCTTCAGCGTCAACTCAAAAGAATTTCTTGGTAAACGATTCAAAATTGGACTTTCATTGGCGATGCTTGTGGGAATATACACTGCACAGAGGCTATTTTCCACCAAGTAAACGTTTTTCTGCATTTCGCTGGGCAATGCTTGGTAAATTCCCAATAGGACTTCATAACGCGGATATTCGGTGTCCTTTTTCGCATCATGCCAAACGATGATCGATTGCTCGTTTTTCAAATAAGACAACATTTTCTCCGTATCGCGACGAACGGCTTCCGTGGAATGATCACCAT
>ENA-OUVC01001202-OUVC01001202.1-marine-metagenome-genome-assembly--contig:-NODE-1202-length-15672-cov-2.569606_pt1 | contig 15672 bp, 12 predicted proteins | sample MGYA00248622_ERZ508571 | MGnify/ENA primary metagenome ERZ508571 (study PRJEB26236, sample SAMN06267175) | marine metagenome | isolation source: Columbia River Estuary | place: USA:Columbia River... | reverse complement strand
GGCGGGGCGTGCCAGTTTTTCGTCCAGGATGCGGCACAGCAAATGCACCAAGTCTAGGTTGGTCCACTCGTTCCAGCCGCCAATGCAGTAGGTTTCGCCGGGTTCACCGGAGCGGTAGACGGTCTCTATGGCCAACGCGTGGTCTTCCACAAACAGCCAGTCGCGGGTGTATTTACCGTCCCCATAAACGGGCAAGGGCTTGTTTTCTAGGATGTTGTGAATCATCAACGGAATCAACTTTTCCGGAAAATGATGCGATCCGTAGTTGTTGGAGCAATTGGACAGCACTACCGGCAGGCCGTAGGTCTCGTGGTAGGCGCGCACAAAATGGTCCGACGCCGCTTTACTGGCGCTGTAGGGACTGTTGGGGCTGTACGGAGTGGTTTCGGTGAAGTAGCCTTCCGCGCCCAGGGCTCCAAAGACCTCGTCCGTGCTGATGTGGTAAAAACGCTTTCCCGCGAAGCCTTCGGCCTTCCAAGCGGCTACGGCCGCGTTGAGCAAGGTCACCGTTCCCAGCACATTGGTGCGCACGAAGGCCATGGGGTCTGCAATGGAACGGTCCACGTGGCTTTCTGCGGCCAAATGGATCACGCCGTTGGGTTGGTACTCCGCAAAGAGCCGGGTGACCTCGGCGGCGTCTGTGATGTCTACGCGCTCAAAAACGTAGTTGGGCGCGTGCGCAACGTCCACCAAATTCTCCAAATTCCCGGCGTAGGTCAGGGCGTCTACATTCACCACCCGTGTTTCGGGGTTGCGCAAGAAGCGTCGGACCGTGTGGGAACCGATGAACCCGGCACCGCCGGTGATGAGGAGGGTTTCGCGGAAATTCATGTGCGGAAGCTGTGTGTTGGCGAATGGTTCAGGATTGCGCAGGTGGTGTCACGTGCTGCTGCCAGCGCCAAGCGTCGGCCATGGCCTCGTCCAAGGTACGTTTCGTTTTCCAACCCAACACCTCGGCGGCCTTGGTGGTGTCCGCGTAAGCAGCCACCACATCGCCGGGGCGACGGGGCGCAAAATTCCACGGGAGAGTTGCACCGGTGGACCTTTCAAAAGACTGGATGACCTCCAAAACGGTGGATCCTGTTCCGGTTCCCAGGTTGAACACTTCCACGGGCTCCTCGCTGCGGCGGTTTAGCAAACGCTCCAAAGCAACGGCGTGTGCTTCGGCCAAATCCACCACGTGGATGTAGTCCCGGATGGCGGTGCCGTCTCGGGTAGGGTAGTCGTTTCCAAAAACACGTAAAGCTGGGCGAATGCCCGCCGCGGTTTGCGTTACAAAGGGCACCAAATTTTGGGGCACGCCCAGGGGCAGCTCACCCAGAAGCGCCGTGGGGTGCGCGCCAATGGGGTTGAAATACCGAAGAGCGATGGCGCGGAAACCGTGCGCCCGCGCAGCATCTTGCAGCATTTCTTCACCAATTTGCTTGGTGTTTCCGTAGGGAGATTCCGCCGGCAAGATAGGGGCCCCTTCTGCAACGGGCAGGTGATCGGCTTGCCCGTAGATGGTGCAGGAGGAGCTGAACAAAAAGGCAATTTCCGGCTTTTGCGCCACCCGCTCCAAAAGCAACGCCTGGCTCATCAGGTTGTTTCGGTAGTACTTCAACGGCTGCGCCACACTCTCCCCCACCGCTTTGTGGGCGGCAAAATGGACGATCCCATCGATGGGCGGTACGGTGGGCCACCAGGCCGCCACGGCGGCCGGATCAGACAAATCAACGTTGTCCCAACGCGGGCGAGTACCGGCAATGGCTTCGATGCCGTCTAAAACTTCGGCCCGGGTGTTGTCCAGATTGTCTACCAGCACCACGTTGTAGCCGCGCTCCAGCAATACCACGGCAGTGTGTGCGCCGATGTAGCCCAGGCCTCCAGTTACGAGGATGGTCTTCACTTTACAAACGCTTTAAAGTCACGGTGTTCCTGCTTGTAGAGGACCTCCTCCGGTAAACTCCGAAAGGCGTCGTAGGTGATTTTCAGGCCTTCTGCTCGCGAAATGCGCGGCTCCCAGCCCAAGATTTCGCGGGCTTTGGTGATGTCCGGCTGGCGCTGGGTGGGGTCGTCCTTGGGCAAGGGCTCATAAACAATTTTTTGGGCGGTTCCGGTGAGTTTGATGATCTCCTCCGCAAACTGCAAAATGGTGATTTCGTCGGGGTTGCCAATGTTCACCGGCAGCGCGTAATCGCTCAGCAATAAGCGGTAAATGCCTTCCACCAAATCGTCCACGTAGCAAAACGAGCGGGTTTGGCTGCCGTCGCCAAAAACCGTGAGGTCTTCTCCGCGCAGGGCTTGGCCTATGAAGGCCGGCAAAACGCGCCCATCGTTCAAGCGCATGCGTGGGCCATAGGTGTTGAAAATGCGTATGATGCGGGTCTCCAGGCCGTGGTAGGTGTGGTAGGCCATGGTCAGTGCCTCCTGAAAACGCTTGGCCTCGTCGTACACGCCGCGGGGGCCAATGGGATTCACGTTGCCCCAGTAGGACTCTGTTTGCGGGTGCACCGTGGGATCGCCATACACCTCAGAGGTAGACGCAACCAAAATCCGCGCCTTCTTGGCCAAGGCCAGGCCCAAGCAGTTGTGGGTGCCTAGTGAACCTACTTTCAGCGTTTGGATGGGGATTTTTAAATAGTCTATCGGCGACGCCGGCGAGGCAAAGTGCAGGATGTAGTCCAGCGGGCCGTTCAGGTGGATGTGCGTGCTGACGTCGTGGTGCACAAAGGTGAATTCCGGCAGGCCTTGGAGGTGCTCCAAGTTGCGCAAATCGCCGGTGATCAGGTTGTCCATGGCGACAACGTCGTACCCTTCACGGATGTAGCGGTCGCAGAGGTGGGAACCGAGGAATCCGGCAGCGCCGGTGATGAGGATGCGTGGCATAGCTCCGGTTTTAGTGAACCCCAATTCCGGAGTAGGTGAATCCTTTCTGACGCAGCTCGCTGCCTTGGTAGATGTTCCGGCCGTCCAAAACCACCGGGGCATTCAGGGCATCGCGCACGCGGTCCCAGTCCGGCACCCGGAACTCCGGCCACTCCGTAATCAGCAACAGCGCATCCGCGCCAGCTAGCGCAGCGTAAGCATTGTCTGCATACTGAATGCGGTCTTGCAGCTGGTGCTTGGCCTCCTCTATGGCCACGGGATCGTAGGCCGTTACGGTAGCTCCGCGAGCCATCAACGCTTCTGCAATGACCACGGACGGCGCCTCGCGCATGTCGTCCGTTTGCGGCTTAAAGCTCAGGCCCCAAAACGCAAAATGCTTGCCGCGCAGGTCCGCGCCAAAATGTGCCACCACCTTGGAAACCAGCACGTTCTTTTGGTCGTCGTTCACGGCCTCTACGGCCTCCAAAATCCGCATGGTGTAGCCGTTCTCTTTAGCGGTGCGGGCCAAGGCCTTCACGTCTTTGGGAAAGCAGCTGCCGCCGTACCCGATGCCCGGGTAGATGAACTTGTTGCCGATGCGGGGGTCGCTGCCGATGCCCTTGCGCACCATGTTCACGTCCGCGCCCATGATTTCGCACAGGTTGGCGATGTCGTTCATGAAGGAAATCTTGGTGGCGAGCATGGCGTTGGCGGCGTACTTGGTCATTTCCGCCGACGGGATGTCCATGAAGAGAACGGGGTGACCGTTCAACGTGAAGGGCTGGTAGAGTCGGGACAAAACCTCCTGTGCGCGGGTACCTTCCACGCCGCACACTATGCGGTCCGGCTTCATGAAGTCATCTATGGCAGCACCTTCTTTCAGGAATTCTGGATTGCTGGCTACGTCAAACGGCAATGAGGAGCCGCGTTCGGTCAGGGCCTTTTGCAGGGCGCCACGAACTTTTTCCGCCGTGCCCACGGGAACCGTGCTCTTGGTGATGACTACCAAGTAATCGTTCATGGTGCGGCCAATGCCGTCGGCCACCGCCAGCACGTACTGCAGGTCGGCGCTTCCGTCTTCTCCCGGGGGCGTTCCCACCGCAATGAACACCGCCTCTGCGCCGGGAAGGGCTTCCGCTAGCGACGTGGTGAACTTCAACCGGCCGGAAGCCGCGTTGCGTTCCACAATGGCGTCCAATCCGGGTTCGTAGATGGGCAGAATGCCCCTTTTTAAGTTGTTGATTTTCTGCTCGTTGACGTCAACACACGTCACTTCAATGCCGACGTCGGCCAAACAAGCGCCGGTAACCAGTCCGACGTAGCCGGTGCCTACTACTGCTATTTTCATGCGAGAGGAAGTTGGGTAAGGATTTGGTGCAGGGTGTTAATGATGTACTGGATTTCGTCGGCCTCCATTTCCGTGTGGATGGGCAGGGAAACAACGTTTTGAGCCAGGTATTCCGCAACCGGAAAAGTTCCGACGGGGTAATCCGGGCGGGCGTAGGCCTTTTGAAGATGCAGGGGCACGGGGTAGTAGACCATGGTGGGGATGCCCCGGCTTTGCAGTTCCGCTTGAAACGCTGCGCGGTCCACCCCGTCCAGCAGGAGGGTGTACTGGTGAAAAACGTGGGTGGACTCCGCCGCACGCACGGGAATCCGCACACCGGGTACCGCTGCAAAAGCGGCGTCGTAGGCGGCGGCCACGGCCTGGCGGCGTCGGGCAAAATCGTTTAGATGGGGCAGTTTCACCCGCAAAACGGCCGCTTGAAGCGTATCCAGCCGGGAATTAATCCCCACCGTGTCGTGGTAGTACTTGACTTTTTGGCCGTGGTTGGCCATTTGCTGTAGGAGGGCAGCCAGTGCGTCGTCCTGGGTCATCAAGGCACCGCCGTCGCCAAAGCACCCCAAATTCTTGGAAGGGAAAAACGACGTGCATCCGATGTGCCCCATGGTTCCGGCCTGAGCCGTACGTCCGTCCGAGAAGGTATAGGTAGCTCCTATGGCCTGGGCCGCATCTTCCACCACAAAGAGGTTGAAGCGCTCCGCGACGCGCAATAGGCCCTCCATGGGCGCGCATTGGCCAAAAAGATGCACCGGAACAACGGCCTTGGTGCGCGGCGTTACGGCCGCTTCTACCGCTTCCGGCTGCAGTAAAAAAGTTTCCGGATCCACGTCCACCAAAACCGGCGTAAGCCCCAGCAAGGCAATCACCTCCGCGGTGGCCACGTAGGTAAAAACGGGAACCAGAACCTCGTCGCCCGGTTTCAATCCCAACGCCATGAACGCGAGTTGCAGGGCGTCCGTGCCGTTGGCGCAGGGCACCACGTGCTTAACCCCTTCGTGCGCGGCCAACTCCGCGGCGAATAACTTCACATCAGGCCCTTGGATGAAGGCTCCGGATGCCAAAACGGCGTGCATCGCTTCGTTGAGTCCGGGCTGCAAGCGCTCCGCTTGGCGGAGCAGATCAACCATCTGGATGGGGCGCGGGGGCTGTGGGGCGGATGCGTTCACTTGCGGTGGGCGTTTTACGTCGAAGTCAATCAACCACAAAGATACGGCACCGACGGGTGGCGGGTATGTTTTACCTTTGTTTGAAATGGTAGGATTTACCCGACTTTTTAGCCTTTTGGTGGGTGTGTTTGCGTTGGCTTTTTCCGCCCACGGCCAGACACCCGGAACAACAGGGCGCCCCACCCCCTCGGCCCCGCCGAAAACGGTCGTTCCCGGAACACGTGGATTCGCCGCGGCACCCGCCCCGATGCGCGGTGCGCTCATCCAGGTGGGCTTGGGAACCTACCAACCGCTGGGCGCTTGGGCCAACACCTACGCGGGCGGCGGTATCCTGCATTTGGAACCGGCCTACAAAACGTCGAAAAACTGGATTTGGTCCCTGCAAATGCGTGCCTTGTACGGCATGCGTGTCAAAATAGACTCGTCGTTGTTGGGTTTCTTGACCACCGAGGACAACCAAATTTTGGGATTGAGCGGCAGTTATGCTGAAGTACGCACGGAAGGGCGCGGAACGCAGCTGGGCGTGCAATTGGGCAAGGTGGTGCCTCTGGGCCCGACGACCGCAAAATCTGCGAATGTGCGCAGCTCCGGCCTGGACCTTCGCCTGGGCGCGGGCTGGCTCCAGCACCGCATTCTGTTCTTCAATCCCAGCGGTGGCGTGCCCATGGTTTACGCGCCGTACCGGTACGGATTGGACCGGCTGCACCGCGGCTACTACGCCCAGCAAAGCATTGGTTATCTGCGCCAGGCGCGCAACAACGAATACGGATGGTCCGTTGCCTTGGAATTTATGCAGGCCCGACTGATCCCGCAACGGGGCTACAACTACGACACCCGCCTTCCGGACACGCAAGCCAAGTGGGATTTTTCCGTGGGCGTACGGGCACTGTACAACTTGAGCATCCTCCGCGCAGCCGCCCCAACAACCGGTCCGCGTTTTTATGTTGATTGACGCCTTATTGTCCCCCGTTGTGGGCCGACTGTTCCGCGCTAGTGCAGCATTCGGCGCAGCGTTCGGCCATCGGCGCGCCCAGGCCCTTCTCCGCTTTCGTTCCGACACCCCCATCCCCAGCGGCCCTTTTGACTTGTGGTTCCACTGCGCTTCGCACGGCGAGTGGGAAACGGTGCAGCCGGTGGTGCTCCGCTTCCGCACGGAACACCCGTCAGACCGCGTTCTGATTACCTTTTTTTCCCCCAGCGGCCTCCACGCGCGCATCCCGGCCTCCCTAAACGTGAGCGTCGGGGCCCTCCCCTGGGACACCCCATCGGCCGTTAGCCACTTTCTGGACCGCGCACAGCCCAAGCGCTTGGTGCTGGTGCAGTACGACCTCTGGCCCACCCTCCTGCTCGCCTGCCGCACCCGTCGCATACCGTGGGGCGTTGTCAATGCCCGATGGACCCCCTCGCTGCGCTGGACGCGCACTATGTGGCGCTCTGCTTCCTGGATTACCGTCCAAACTTCAGAGGACGCAGCGCATTTCCAGCGCCTGGGGTTGAAGGCGCAGGCCGTGGGCGACACCCGGTTCGACAACGTCGTTGAGCGCGCGTCCGACGCGCTGCCCATGGACTGGCTGCCCGATGCCTTCCATACCTTCAACGACGCACAAGGTTTGGTTGTGCTGGGCTCGGTGTGGCCAGAAGATGCCCCTTTGGTGCTGCCGCTGGTGGCCCGATTCCCGGAGTACAAGTGGATCGTGGTTCCCCACGACATCAGCGATTCTTCCCTCCAAATTTGGGCTTCCAAAATCCCCGCCCCCCACCTGCGCTGGTCCCAGCTTGAAGCCGTAAACGGCGAAGATTCCAGCCGCACCCTTCATCCCGAAAACGCCCGTGCGCTTTTGGTGGACCGCGTCGGGTTGCTTTTTCCGCTCTATTCCCTGGCTTCATTCGCCTACGTGGGTGGAGGCCGATCCGGTGGACAGCACAACTACTGGGAGCCGCTTGCCTGGGGCGTGCCCACGGCCATTGCGCACGAAGGCCAAGGCACACGTCCGGACGCACGGGAAGCAGCTGATGCTGGCTTCTTGTATCCGGCACGCAAAACCGAGGACTTGTGCGAACAATGGGTTCACTGGCAAGCAAATCCTCCTCAAGGCTGTACCGATTGGATGCAGCAAAAATGCGGAGCTTCAGAGGCTACCCTTTTGGCTATCCTTCAGTCTTGATCCGCTTCCCAAAGTAGCCCCTGGTCAACCCCCAAAAAGAAGGCATACTCCATCGCCACATCGCGGTAGGCTTGGAACCGACCCGACGCCCCACCGTGCCCCGTCTCCATATCGCAGTGCAAATAGAGCGGTTTCCGGTTCGTCCGAACGGCACGAATTTTAGCGATCCATTTGGCCGGCTCCCAATACTGCACCTGGCTGTCGTGCAAACCGGTAGTGACCAAAAGCGCCGGGTAGTTGACCGATTGAACCTGATCGTAGGGCGAATACGACAGCATGCGGAAGTACGCCTCTTTTTCGTTGGGATTGCCCCACTCTTCGTATTCCCCGGTGGTCAAGGGAATGGACGCGTCCAGCATGGTGGTCACCACGTCCACAAAAGGAACGGCGGCCACTACGCCCCGGAACAAATCCGGGCGCAAATTGAGCACCGTTCCCATCAACAAACCTCCGGCACTGCCGCCCATGGCGTAGAGCCGGGAGGCGTCGGCCCAGCGGGCCGATACTAAGTGTTCCGCACACGCGATGAAGTCCGTGAAGGTATTCAGCTTGTGCTCCATCTTGCCGCGGTCGTACCAGAAGCGGCCCATTTCCTGGCCACCCCGGATGTGCGCAATAGCGTAGCCGTAACCGCGCTCCAACCAGCTCAAACGTGCGGAAGAGAACGATGGATCCAGCGAGTAGCCGTAGGAGCCGTATCCGTAGACCAAAAACGGAATGGGCCCCGCGGCGTTTGCCGGCACCACCAACGATAGGGGAATTCGGGTACCGTCTGCAGCCGTGGCCCAGATGCGGTCCGTGCGAAATTTAGCGGCATCGTATCCGCCCACCACCTGCTGCACTTTCCGCAGGCGTCGCTCGCGGGTGTTCATGTGGTAGTCAAACACCTGACTGGGCTGCACCAAAGAGGTGTAGCCCATCCGAAGCCATTCCGTGTGGTAGTCCGGATTGGCCCCCAAGTAAGCCGTGTACGTCGCATCCTCAAAAGCAACTTCGTGCTCGGGCTGCGCGGCGTCCCAGGGCTTCACCACCACGCGGGTTAGGCCGTTGACGCGCTCCTCCAAAACCAAGAAATGCGAAAACAACTCCATGCCTTCGAGTAAAACGTCCGGACGATGCGGCAACACCTCGCTCCAATGGTTTCGATCGGTTTGGTCCTCCGGGCACTGCATGAGTTTGAAATTCTCCGCGCCGTCGGCATTGGTTCGGATGTACCAGCGGTCTTGAAAATGAGCCGCACCGTATTCCAGTTGGGCTGTTCGGGGCTGAAAACACCGCCAGGCACCGGTGGGATGGTCCGCGGGCAACACGTGCATTTCGTCGGACGTGCTGCTGCCGGTGGCGATGATCAGGAACTTCTTGCTCTTGGTTCGGTACACCGTGCAGGAGAACGCTTCGTCCTGCTCGTGAAACAGTTCAACCGGCTCGGCACCGGGGGCGCGTACCTCCAACCGCACAATGCGGTCCACCCGCAACGTTTGCTCGTCTTTGGTGGGAAAGAACACATACGTGCCGCACGAAGACCACGCAGCCGACCCGGCCGTGCCGGAGGCCACCAAAACGGGAGGAGCATCGCTTCCAAGTACCGCACGGTACAACTCGTAGCGACGTCGGCTCACGAAATCCACGCCGTAGATCATCTCCCGGTGGTCCGGTGCGAGAAACAAACCGCTCACCTGGCAATACGTATGCCCTTCGGCCAACTTATTGACGTCCAAGAGCAATTCTTCCTCCCCAACCGGTTCGCCGCCAACATCCGCCTTTCGGCAATGGAAGGGATATTCCATTCCTTCCTCGTAGCGCGTGTAGTACCAAAAGCCTTCGCGCAAAACCGGCACGCTTTCGTCTACTTGGGGTATGCGTCCCACCATTTCCTGGTAGAGTGTTTCCTCCAGCGCACGAACAGGCTCCATTTCGGCACGACGGTACTCGTTTTCGGCTTCCAGGTGGGCAATGACTTCCGGGTTGTCGCGGTCGTTCAACCAGAAATACGGATCAATGCGCTCGTGGCCGTGGATTTCCATCCGGTGGTCCCGACGCGGGGCAACGGGTTCTATTCCCATCACATGCGCGACTTTTCCTGTAAAATACGCATCAATCCTTCTTTCGAAGGGGTGTGCGCCGGGTTGTACTCCACCGCCTTGCGGTAGTCTTTTTCCGCATTGGTCAAATCACCGCCTCGTTCCGCCGCAAAAGCCCGCCCGTAATATGCACGGTAGTTGATCTCTTGGGCCTTGATGCTTTGGCCAAAATACACGCGCGCCTCAGCGAGCATACTCAGTTCCAAATGGATGAATCCCAAGTTAAAAAAGGGTTCCGGATCGTTGGGGTTCAATTGACCGCAGGTGGTAAACGCAGCAATCGCTGGGTTGTAGTCCTTGCTGCCCAAGTGGAACATCCCCAAGTTGTAGTAAGCTTTAGCGTTGTTGGGGTCCTGATCGATGATCCGTTGAAAATACCCCCCGGCCAACCCGGAATTCAACCCCGTGTGGAGCACACCGGCCATGTCCAAGGCGGGCACAAAGGTGGGATTCAGGTCGATGGATTTTTGGATGTACTTCAGGGCCAATGCGGTGTCGCCCTTCGTGTCGCGCAACGCCAAGCCCTTGATGTAGTAGGCCATGGCGTTGTTCTCGTCGCGCTTCAAAACCGCATCTACAAACGTTAAACATTTGTCGTAGTCTTGAACAATGGAGTACAATTCAGCCATTTTGAGCCGGCAGGGAATGTTGTCCGGATCCAATTGAATGCAACGCTCCCAGGCCTCTTTGGAGATTCGGGTTTGGTTGCCAATGAAGTAGACCTCTCCTTTGCGCAAGAGGCTGGGCACATGGTTGGAATCCAAGGCGAGGGCCGCTTCCATGTCCGCCTTGGCGTACGGAAGGTTCTTCTGCTCCAAATACAATCCGGACCGAAACGCCAGGGCGTCCAAGTCGTTGGGATTGGATTCCAAATACACCGACACCGAATCCAAGGGGGTTTCGGTTTTCTTGGCTTGCTCCTCCGGAGCCGAGGGCGAGCAGGCCGCCCAGAGGGCGGCCGCGAGCCCGAGGTAGGCAATCGACTTATCCACGCAGAATTGCCGCAATTTTAACTTCCAATTCGTCGGCCAGCTCTTGGTTGTCTTTCAGCAACTGACGAACCGCGTCCCGGCCTTGGCCCAACTTGGTGTCCCCGTAGCTGAACCAGCTGCCGCTTTTGTTTATAATCCCGTGAAGCACACCGAGGTCGATCAATTCACCGGCCTTGGAGATGCCTTCTCCGTAGTAAATGTCGAATTCTGCCGAACGGAAGGGAGGCGCTACCTTGTTTTTCACCACCTTCACGCGAATCCGGTTGCCCACAACCTCTTCCCCATCTTTGATCTGGGTAGAGCGACGGATGTCGATGCGCACGGATGCATAAAACTTCAAGGCGTTACCGCCCGTGGTGGTTTCTGGATTGCCGAACATAACGCCAATCTTCTCGCGCAGCTGGTTGATGAAGAAGAGGGTGCAATTCGTCTTGGAAATGGTTCCGGTTAATTTACGGAGTGCTTGGGACATCAAGCGAGCATGCAAACCCACCTTGGACTCGCCCATCTCTCCTTCAATTTCTGCTTTGGGAGTCAGGGCAGCAACCGAGTCAATAACCACCAAATCAATGGCGCCGGAACGAATCAAATTGTCGGCAATTTCCAAGGCCTGCTCGCCGTTGTCCGGCTGCGAAATGATCAGTTCTTCCGTGTTAACGCCCAACTTCTCCGCATACCCGCGGTCAAAAGCGTGTTCGGCGTCAATGAAGGCTGCAATTCCGCCCAACTTCTGCGCCTCCGCAATGGCGTGCAAGGTCAGCGTGGTCTTACCGGAGGATTCCGGTCCGTAAATTTCAATCACGCGACCGCGCGGATACCCGCCTATTCCCAAGGCAATATCAACGCCCAAGGAACCGGATGGAATGACTTCAACCTCTACAACGGCAGCATCGCCCATGCGCATGACGGCGCCTTTCCCGTAGGTCTTGTCCAATTTTTCCATGGTCAGCTTGAGGGCTTTCAGTTTGGCTTCTTTTTCGTTGCTCATGGCACTGCAGTTTTAAGGGTATAAAAAAGTCACGCCGGGAATTCGCCCCCGACGTGAACAAAAATAAGGCAAGGTTTTGGCCCTACCCAAAGGTAAACACTTAACTACGGCTGTCGGCCAAAATTTGTTGCGCAGCGGCCTTGGTGTCCACGTCCGTGATGACGCGCTCCACAACTCCAGCACCGTCGATTACGACCGTAACCCGATGAATTCCATCGTATTCGCGGCCCATGAACTTCTTGCGACCCCACACACCGTACGAGGTAACCACGGATTTGTCGCCGTCGGACAAAAGCGGGAAAGGCAGGCTGTATTTGGCGATGAATTTCTGGTGGGCCTTGGGCGAATCCACGGAGACCCCCAAGATGGCAAAACCGGCGTCCAACAGCTCTTGGTAGGAATCGCGGAAACTGCACGCTTCGGCGGTGCAGCCTGGGGTGTCGTCCTTGGGGTAAAAGTACAGGACCAGTTTTTTGCCGGCGAAGTCCGAAAGGGCAACGGGGGCCTCGTTTTGGTCAATGGATTGAAATGCAGGGGCAGCGTCGCCCGGTTTCAAATGGGTCATGGCGGATAAAATTGGAGGGGTCCGATTGTTCGAACCCTTTGATGCAACAAAGAAACAGTACTTGCGGTTCGCATCTACCTTTGTCCCATGAAAAAATCCGACGCCGTCCGGTACATTCAAGACGAACTGGAGCGCCTGTACCCGGAGACGCCCATTCCTTTGGACCACACCGACGCCTTCACCTTGTTGGTGGCGGTGGTGCTCTCCGCACAATGCACCGACGCACGGGTCAACACCGTAACGCCCGCGCTCTTTGCCCGTGCCTCCACCCCTGCGCAAATGGCGCAACTTTCGGTGGAAGAAATCGCAGATTTGATTCGATCGGTGGGCCTGACCCCCATGAAGTCCAAGGGCCTGAAGGGGCTTTCGGAAATGATTGTTCACCAGCACGGCGGCGAGGTGCCCGCTTCCTTTGAGGCCCTGGAAGCCATGCCCGCCGTGGGCCACAAAACGGCCTCGGTAGTCATGAGCCAAGCCTTTGGGGTTCCCGCCTTTCCCGTTGACACCCACATCCACCGCCTGCTCACCCGATGGAAAATGACCAACGGCAAGAACGTGGAACAAACCGAGCGCGACGCCAAGCGTCTTTTTCCAGAGGATCGCTGGAACAAGCTCCACCTGCAAATCATCTTCTACGGACGGGAATACTCCCCGGCCCGCGGCTGGAGTGCCGAGCGCGACTTCATCACGCGCACCGTCAATCCCAAGTACGCCGGTAAGTAGCAGCCGACGACTCCCCTTCCACGGGCTGATCGCACGCAGCGACAACCGTTGACGGAGGGTCAAAAAAAAGAGCCGCCTCTTGCGAGGCGGCTCCTTCCATTTGGAAAGTAATTCCTTATTGGATGGCTACTTTCAATGTCTTCACTTGTGCACCGTTCTGTACGTTCAGGGTGTACATACCGGCAGCCAAGTCACCAACGTATACAGGCACGGAAGTACCGGCTTCAGCAACAACGTTGCGGGCCTTAACAACTTTACCGGTAATGTCGATCAAGGTCAATTCAAACTGACCGTCTGCGTCGCCGAAGGCAACGTTCATGAACTCATTCGCAGGTACTGGAGCAACCGTGATGGAAGCCATAGCCTCTTCGGTCAAACCAATGCCCATGCACGCAACAGGATTCGCTGATTCGCAAGTCTTGGAGCGGATCCAAGGGTTTTCAAACGAACGACCGCTGCTGTAGCCCGTGAACCAACGGTTGTAGGCCGTAGCGCCCACTGTAGTCAGGTACATCATGGCCGAACCGGAAGCATTTTCAAAGCTTTGGTCGTTGCGCATGCGCACTACCTCAGCACCGTTGTTGGAGTACATCGTGAATACAAAGAAGTACGAACCTTGGGGCAACAACATGGGGAAGCCGGTGGTGGGGTCGGTCAAGTCAAAGTAGATCGTGCCCGCAGCCGTGTCGGCAGCCGTGATGGTGTGTTGTACGTAGGCCAAGATAGCGTTCTGGTCGAAACCGGTCGTGTAACCGTTGAATGCTGAAGAGTCAAAAACAGACATTTCAACAATACCACCGCCCGTCGTCAAGGTGGAGATACCTACGTTTACGCCGAACAAACGCTCAGCATTCACGAAATCGTGGCGAGAAGCAAAGGCAGAACCGTCCACACCGATGTTTGGCGTACCAATGGAGTTGTCAAAGCGATTGAAGTCCAAAGAGTTGAAATCATTGGTTACCGTTACGGCCATGGTGTCTGGGAATACCGCAACCGTAGAGTCCGTTACGATACTGTACGTGATGCCGTACGTGCCTGCAGCAGCAGGAGTCCAAGCCGTGGCTAAAGTGTTCAAATCGTTGTAATCAGCGGTATCTCCAGAAGTCAAGGTAGCCTTAACCGGACCGTTCAAGGTCTGCACCACGGCACCCGTGCTGTTCAAGATTTTCACCTGCAACTTCACGTTGGTTTGGTTGGCAGAACCCGTGTTAACGGCATTGGCGTCAAACGTGATGGAACGGCCTTGCTTCAAAGACATATTGCCCAACTTGGAAGAACCGGAAGCAGGACCGTAAAGGATGTCTACTTTGGGGGCGCCATTCGCGTTTACGATGTACTCCAAGCGGTGCTTGGGCGTCTCGATGATTTTCACATCGTCGATCTGCCAGAAGTAGTAGTCGCCGTCAAAACGGAAGCGGAACTTCACGTTTGCCTGACCGCCTACAGCAGTAGGAATGGGTACAGCGGCTACGTCGGTACGGGTGGTAGCGGAGTTGACCGCAATGCCCGAATTCAACATCACGGTGTAGGGCCACGTGGTGCCGCCGTTGATGGAGAAGTCGATGTAGGTTGCTGGCACGCCTTGACCGGTTGGTCCAGCAAAACGGCGGTAGTATTGGTTGAATACCAAATCCACTTCGGTGTAACCGGTGAGGTTGATGACACCGGAAGTCAAGTTGGCGACGTGGGGAGCGGCTGCAATGCCGTTGCCAAAGTTGCCTGCAATGCCTGCGTTGTCCAAAAAGTCGGAGTCAAACAATACAAAACCGTTGGCTGCCGTGGGGCTTTGAATAGCCAGCTGGCCGGTAGCGGCCGTGCCGGCGTAGCCACCGCGCGATCCGGTAACGACACCTGGGGTGGTGGTGGTACCGCGGTACTCCCACTTGGAATCAGCATCGGCAACGCCGTTGGCCAAACCGCCGGTGTTGTCCCAAGAGGCTGGAATGCCGTTGGCGAAGGTTTCAGAATAAATGACTGTTTCCGTACCCGTGTAGCGGGCCGTTACGGAAGAGCGCGCGGGAAGCTGCTCGTTGTTGTCGGCCGTGCGCTGAGCTTCAACGCGGGCCTTCGGGGACTGGGCCAGGGCCGCAAATCCAATTGCCATGAAGGCAAAGAAGTAGGTTTTTTTCATAATAGGGCTTTAAAGCTTAAACGCAAGGTTCAATATTACGAAAGAATTAAATTAGTTCCGATTCTATGTTGCTTTTTCTTTGCCACTTTTTTCGGAATTCGCACAAAAAAACAAGCCCCTACCGAGGCAAGGGCTTGTTTTCAAAAAGAAAGTGACTCCTTTAGTGACTATTCCGCATAAGAAGAAACCGGCGCGCAGGTGCACTGCAGGTTGCGGTCTCCGTACGCTTCGTCCACGCGGCGAACGGTAGGCCAGAACTTGTTTTCGGCTACGTACGGCAGCGGATAAGCCGCGTCGTGGCGGGTGTAGGGCCAATTCCAGTCGTTGGCGGTCACCATGGTCAGGGTATGTGGGGCGTTCTTCAACAGGTTGTTCTCCGCGTCCACCTTCCCGTCGATGATGTCCTGAACCTCCGCACGAATGGCCAACAGGGCGTCGCAGAAGCGGTCCAATTCCATTTTGGATTCGCTCTCCGTGGGTTCAATCATCAAGGTGCCGGCCACCGGGAAGCTCACCGTGGGGGCGTGGTAGCCGTAGTCCATCAAACGCTTGGCCAGGTCGACTACCTCAATGCCGCCGTCGCGCTTGAAGGGTCGGCAATCCAGGATCATTTCGTGGGCGCACCGACCGTGGTCGCCGGTGTAGAGCACTTGAAAACCGGTTTCCAAC
>ENA-OUVC01001197-OUVC01001197.1-marine-metagenome-genome-assembly--contig:-NODE-1197-length-15707-cov-2.200064_pt1 | contig 15707 bp, 16 predicted proteins | sample MGYA00248622_ERZ508571 | MGnify/ENA primary metagenome ERZ508571 (study PRJEB26236, sample SAMN06267175) | marine metagenome | isolation source: Columbia River Estuary | place: USA:Columbia River... | reverse complement strand
CGACCGGCTGGTTGACAGCTTCGTGCCCTACTGGAATACGCTATCGCTGTTCCGCGTACCGCAATCGCACACGGTCAGTCTGGTGGCGCCCTGGGCCGGCGCCGACCGGCTGGCGATTACCGGGTGGTTTTTGGCCGATTAGCGCTCAGGTGCGCCGCATTTCGAAATGCGGAATGCCGTCTTCGTCGTATTCATCACCCACTTCAACAAAGCCGAGCGCCCGGTAGAAATTCAGCAGATAGGACTGCGCACTGATGCGGATGCCCTGACCGGGGAACAGACGATCGCAACCGGCGATGCCCTCGCGCATCAGCTGTTGGCCGAAGCCTTTGCCGCGGAAGGCCGTCGCGGTCAGCACACGCCCGATCGAGGGTTCGGCGTAGAACGTGCCGGCATGCACCGATTTGCGGCCCGGATCGACCACGCGCAGGTAAGCGGCGAGAAGGCCGTCGCAGGTGCCAATCAGGTGCCAGGACTGCGCATCGAGCGCATCGGCATCCTGATACGGACAATTCTGTTCGACGATGAATACCGCTTCACGCGCAGCCATCACGGCGTGCCACTCCGGGGCGGTCAGTTCGTGCAGGCGGGCCCAGCGGAAGATGAGTGCGTTCATAGAGGCTAAGTAATTGTTGAAATTGATTATCTAGGGTGACAGAATCATGCCTGTTCGATAAGCCCATGCCAAACGGTTTGTGCGGTGCTATGAGGACAAGGGGAAAGCCAAAAACGGGAATTGTTAATTTATCATTAAGTATTAAAAAATCGTTATTTTAGAGTATTTACATTAGTACATAAATTTCGTACTGTGACCTAACTATGCAACTTCTAGATTGCAGGTTTTTGGTTGGTTTGCAGTTGTCATGCAAGGGGCAAGTGCTTTCATCGGGGTGCTGTCGTTCACTGATTTAATCCTTTAGGAGATAAACGCAATGTTACATAAAAACAATTTTATAAAATCAATTGGCAAGTCGGTTTTTTCACTCGCTCTTATCCTTGGTGCGACACAGGCTTCAGCCGGTGAGTCATCCGTTCTGCGCAGCGATGATTTCGTCGGAATTTCCTTCTGGCTGATTTCGATGGCACTCATCGCCTCCACGGTCTTCTTCTTCCTGGAGCGTGATCGTGTCTCACCAAAATGGAGAACATCCCTGACCGTATCGGGACTGGTCACCCTAATCGCGGCCGTCCATTACTTCTACATGCGCGATGTCTGGGTCACCACGGGCTCCACACCAACCGTGTTCCGCTACATCGACTGGCTGATTACCGTGCCCTTGCTGATGGTCGAGTTCTATCTGATCCTCTCTGCGGTCACCAAGGTGTCTTCCGGTATTTTCTGGCGCCTGATCATCGGTACCATGGTGATGCTGGTCGGTGGCTATTTAGGTGAAGCCGGCTACATGCAGGCCATGCCCGCATTCATCATCGGTATGGCCGGTTGGTTATACATCCTCTATGAAATCTTCATGGGTGAAGCCAGCAAGGTCAACGCCAACAGCGCACCGGCTTCCGTCCAAGCGGGTTTCAAACTGATGCGTTGGATCGTGACCGTGGGCTGGGCTGTTTATCCGCTTGGCTATTTCCTGGGTTATCTCAACGGCGGCAGCCCGGCAGATACCGCCAATGCGCTTAACATCACCTACAACTTCGCTGACGTCCTGAATAAGATTGCCTTCGGCCTGATCATCTGGTCGGTCGCAGTCAGTGAATCTGAAAAACATTAACAGCTGGTAATCATGACCACGCTTTCCCTGCCTTTCGAGGCAGGGGAAGCGGCGGTCTGTGGCAGCAACCCACTCTAGCCGGAAATGCGCCATGCCCGGAACCCTATTGAATTTCCCGGAAGCCCCATCGGCAAAACTCGCCCAGTTGCTTGAGGGCGTTGATGACCGGATGCGGATGCTGACCGGGATGCACGCGGAATGGGTTTCCGATGCCGACCCCGGCGTTTCCACGCCTGCCGAATACCATCTTCGGGCGGGCGGCCAGAAAGTAAGGGCGCGTCTCGGCCTCAGCTCGGCACTGGCCCTGGGCCTGTCCGAAAGCGAGGCTATCGGCATCGCCGCCTGTGCCGAACTGCTGCACAATGCTTCGCTCATCCATGATGATCTGCAGGACGGCGACCTTTACCGGCGCGGCGTCCCGGCGATCTGGAACCAATTCGGAAAGAACACGGCGCTGTGCTGCGGCGACCTGTTCCTGTCCGCTGCCTATGCCGCCCTTGGCGGTATCGGCAACCATCCTTTACTCCCCGAAGCCCTGGCCCTGACACACCGGCGTGTTGCCCGTGCCGTGCATGGACAATGCGCCGATCTTGCCGAGCGGCCTGAGGGCGAGGATGCCGTCGAACAGTACCTGGCCATCGCCAAGTCCAAGTCGGGTGCGCTGCTCGCGCTACCGATCGAACTCTCCCTGCTGCTTTCCGGCAATGCGCAAAGCATTCCGCTGGCGACGGCAGCCTGTGAAAATTTCGCGATCAGCTATCAGGCCCTGGATGACATCCAGGATACAGCCATCGATGCGGCGCGTCCCGTGCAAACCGGATCTGGTGGGATCGCCAGCGCACCTGCACTCAACATAGTCCTGATCATGCAGAACCGCGGTCTGCAGGCCCGTGCCCTGCCGATGGCTGTTGCCTTGGCCGCGAGCCATCTGGATCAATGCGAAGCAGATGCGGTGAATCTGCCCTGCGGCGCGGGGCGCATGCTGCTCGCCTACTGTGCCGGGATGCGCGCCAAACTGGATGATGCAGTATCCGTCCTTGAAGCCTGCTGATGCACGCCATCGTCGTCGGTGCCGGGTTCGGTGGCATTGCCGCGGCACTGCGCCTGCGTGCCAAAGGTTATGAAGTCACTCTGATCGATCGTTGCAATCACATCGGCGGCCGCGCCCGTGTGTTCGAACGCGAGGGTTTCCGGCATGATGCCGGGCCGACGGTCATCACCGCACCGTTCCTTTTCGAAGAACTGTTCGCGCTGTTCAACGAGAAGTTCTCCGATCATGTCCGGCTGGTGCCGCTGACGCCCTGGTACCGCTTCGCATTCCGTGACGGCAGCCGGTTCGATTACGGTGGTACGCTTGAACAGACGCTGGCTGAAATCCGCCGCATTGAGCCCCGGGATGTCGAGGGTTACCTGGCCCTGCTGCGCCATTCCCAGCGCATCTTCGATGTCGGCTTCACCCAACTGTCCGCCCAGCCGTTCCACCGGCTGTGGACCATGCTCCGTCAGATTCCAAGCCTGCTCCGCCTGCGATCGCACGAGACGGTATGGCAGATGGTGTCCCGCTTCCTGTGCAGTCCGAAGCTGCGCCGTGCGTTTTCGATACAGCCCCTGCTGGTCGGTGGCAATCCGTTCGACACCACTAGCATCTACGGTCTGATCCATTATCTTGAACGCGCCTACGGCGTCCATTTCGCCATGGGCGGAACGGGAGCCATCACCCGCGGGCTTGAAGACCTGATGCGGCGCCAGGGTGTCCGCATCCTGCTCGACACCACCGTATCCGCCTTGCAGGTTTCCGGAAAGCGGGCCGAGGCCGTCATCCTTGCCGATGGTACGGTGATGGCGGCGGACGTGATCGTGTCCAATGCCGATCCGGCCTTCCTTTACCGCCAGATGATTCCGCACCGCAAGCAGTCACTGCCAGTGCGTGCCAAGCTGGCCGCGGCCGAATATTCCATGGGTCTGTATGTCCTGTATTTCGGCACCACCCGGAGCTATCCCGAGGTCGTGCATCACACCATCTGGATGGGGGAGCGCTACCGCGAGCTGCTCGCGGACATCTTCGATCACAAAACGCTTTCGGAGGATTTTTCCCTGTATCTGCACCGGCCCACGGCCACCGATCCGAGTTTCGCGCCACCCGGCTGCGACAGTTTCTATGTGCTGTGTCCGGTTCCGAATCTGCTCGGCAAGATCGATTGGGACACTGCAGGGCCACAGCTGCGCAATCGGATCGTCGCGGCCCTGGGCGAAACCCTGCTGCCCGGGCTCGAGCAGTCGATCACCGCCGAGTTCGCGATGACGCCGGAGGATTTCAAGGAAGACTATCTGAGCGAACAGGGTGCCGGTTTTTCCATCGCGCCGATTTTCCGCCAGTCGGCATGGTTTCGATTCCACGACAGTACCGAAGGAATACGCAATCTCTATCTGGTCGGTGCCGGCACCCATCCTGGCGCCGGCGTGCCCGGCGTGCTCTGCTCCGCGAAAGCGGTCGACGCCCTGATTGCACCGGCCGCCGATGTCTGACAGCCATTCCCGGGCGGCCGATGCGGTGCTGTCCGCGAAGGGACGGAGTTTCCATTGGGCCCGCCGGTTTCTGGGCGAGCGCCATGCCGAGCGGGCCACGCGCCTGTACATGCTCTGCCGCTATGTCGATGACATCGCCGATGAGGCCGACTCCGGTCCTGATGCACGGCAGGCCTTGGCGCTGATGAAACAGGATATTCGCCTGGGCCGGAGTTCGGATCCAATCGTAGCGGACGGCATCCGTCTGTTTGCAGAGTGCGGCATCGAACCGGGCATCTTCATCGAACTGATCGACGGTGTCGAATCCGATCTCGGCACGGTCCGCATTCCCGACACCGACGCGCTCATCCATTACTGTTACCAGGTCGCCGGAACCGTCGGCCTGATGATGTGCCGGATCCTGGATGCGAAAGAGGCCGCAGCCGATGCGCACGCCATCGATCTGGGCATTGCCATGCAGTTGACCAATATCTGCCGGGATGTCGTTGCCGACGCGGTCCTTGACCGGCGTTATCTGCCCGCCACGCTGGTCGGCGAGCTCGCGCCCGCGTCCTTGCTGCAGCCCGACACCGGCACCGATGCGGTCGTCCGGTCGGCACTGTCCAATCTGCTGCAGCTTGCCGACCGCTACTATCAGAGCGGTGAGTCCGGTCTGGCCTATCTTCCGGTAGCCTCGCGGGCCGGCATTCTGCTGGCGGCACGGGTGTACCATGCCATCGGCAGTACGCTGCGGCGAAATGATTTTTGCTTCCAGAGCGGACGTACCGTGGTGGGTACCGGCCGCAAATCACTCATTACGCTGCAAACGCTCGCTGAATTTGTTCTGCACCGCCGTTACCGGCAGGTTCTGGCAGCGCATGATGCCGTTTTGCATGAACCGCTGCGCCGGACAAGCGTGCGCATGACCCCATTGAACACGCGTCATGTCGACTGACGCCGACGTGATCATTCTGGGCGGCGGCTGTGCCGGCCTTGGGCTGGCCTGCCATCTCAGCCAATACGGCGGCCGCGCACCGCGCACGGTCGTCCTCGAGCAGAGGAATGAATACCGGAATGACCGCACCTGGTGTTTCTGGGGCGATGATGCCGCGCCGTATGCCCGGCTCGCCGGCCATCAGTGGCGACATCTGCGTGTTGTCGGTGGCGGCCGATGCATCGATTTCGATTGCGGAAATACGCCCTATCGCATGCTTGCCGCCGATGCCTACTATGCAACGACCCTGCAGGCCATCCGTACCAATCCGCAGCTGTCGCTGCATCTGGGCCACAGCGTGCTGTCCGAACCCGAATATGCCGGCGGCGTCTGGCGCATCGAAACCAGTCACGGCAGCATCAGCGCCGGATCGCTGGTGGATACCCGCCCGAAGTCGGCATCCGAACAGAGCCCGGCTTTACTCTGGCAATCGTTTTTCGGTCATGAAATCGAAACTTCGGAGCCCGTGTTCGATCCGCTCATCGCCGACCTGATGGATTTTCCGGAAAGCGGTGACCATCAGATCGCCTTCATCTACGTGCTGCCCCTGACCGCAACACGGGCCTTGGTCGAGTACACGGTCTTCACCGAATCCCCCTTGCCGGCACCGGCCTTGCAGAAGGGTCTCGATGCGGCTCTCGAAAACCGCACCCGCGGATCGGCATACAGGACGCTGCGCAGCGAATACGGATGCATTCCCATGGGCGGCAACGAGCCAGCGCCGGCTGCCGGGCCTGCAAATCCTTCCCGTGTCCATGCCGGTCTGTCGGCCGGTGCGGCGCGCCCCGCCACCGGCTACGCGTTCCAGCGCCTGCAACGCTGGGGCGCGCTATGCGCGCAGGCACTGGTCGCAACCGGGGTGCCGGTTCCGCAGGCGCCGGATCGGCTCATTTCAAGGGCGATGGATCGGCTATTCCTGCACGTCCTGCGTGCACAGCCCGCGCTGGCACCCGCCTTGTTCAGTGCCATGTTCGCCGATGTCGACAGCCGTCGTCTGATCCGCTTTCTGAGTGATAGCGGCAGCCTGCGCGATCATGCCGCGGTCATCGCCGCCTTGCCTGCCGGTCCGTTCCTCAAGCAGCTGTTCACCCGGAAGCCATCGGCATGAACGCCATCGATACCCAAGGGAAGGGATTCATCGCTGCGGTCATGCTCAGTCTGGCGGTGTCGCTGTTCGTTCCGTTTCCGACTCTGGAAATCCAGCTGCTGATCATGCTGATCCTGGTGATTGTTCTGGGCGTTCCCCATGGCGCCTTGGATCTGATTTTCGCCAAGCGCCTGCTGGCCCTGCACACACTTACGGGCTGGTCGGTCTTCCTGATCGCCTATCTGGGATTGGCCGCGCTGGTGGTGCTGGTCTGGTGGCGTTTTCCATGGGCTTTCCTGCTCGGCTTTCTTGCCATGTCTATGTTTCATTTTTCAGGCGACCTCAAAGGTCGGGCACCCCTTCCACTGCGCCTGCTGTATGGCGGCGGCATCATTCTGTTTCCCGCCGTATTGCATGCACAGGCACTCGGGCAGTTGTTTTCAATGTTGATCGGCGGCCTGCAGGGTCAGCTGATGGCGGATGCGCTGCATGTCCTGGCGTGGCCCTGGCTCGCGCTCACCGCCGCCGTTGTGGTCTGGAATCTGAAGCGCCATCCGGTCGCCGCATGGGAAACACTCGGCGTTGCGGCAGCACTGACACTCCTGCCGCCCATTCTCGGCTTCACGCTTTACTTCTGCCTGATGCACAGTGCCCGTCATGTATTGCGGACCAAGCAATTCGCGCAGGCCTCCTGGCCGAGCCTGTTATGGATTGCTGCAGGGCCGGTCATCGGCACTCTTGCGCTGGGCTACTGGGGCTGGCAGGGTCTGGCGGAATCCGGATTGACGGCCAAGATTGTTCAAATCGTTTTCGTCGGACTGGCGGCGCTGACGGTGCCGCATATGGCCTTGGTCGAGCGTGTCCGATGGCATGAGACTGGCCGAGAGTGATGCCTCAGCGGCAAGGTCAGGTCCGCTTGTGGCTGCCGTCGCACAGGGGGGCGTTATTCGTCGCCTTGCAGCCGCAGAAATACACGGTGCCTGCTTTTTCGGCGTGATGTTTCACTGGGCTGAAGCCAGTACCTTTGTGCGAGCCATCGCAGAGCGGTTGGTTTTTGCTCAGACCGCAGGCACACCACCAGTAATCCTTGCCGGCTTCCACTTCAACGGCAATGGGGGTATCCGATGCTCTTGTTGCTTTTTCCATGATTAGCTCCGATTGGGCCAGAAAGCATTCGCGGCCAGCATGCCGCGCTCTGCCCAGTGTACCTAAATCCGGTGCACCTTAGGCACTATTCTTCAAGGCCGGCAGGCGCAGCAGTAGATTCGGATCCGGGCAGCGCGCCAACCACTGTGCCGCTTCCGAGGGCCGACACACACCGGGATAATCACCGATGTAATCCAAGAGATCGGTGATGATCTGGAAGTGCAGATGCGGCGGCCAGCCGACGTTTACCTCGGACGTGCCCAGCCAGCCCAGCAGTTCGCCGGCCTCAACAAAGCGGCCCACCGGTGAGGCGGCCATGCTTTCGCGCGCCAGATGTCCGTACAGTGTGTAAAACCGGCGGCCATTCAACGTATGTTCCAGAATCAGAGTCGGGCCGTAATCGCCGAATGCGGCATTGTCCTGGCAGGAATGCACCAGACCCGGCAACACCGCATGAACACTGCTGCCAGCCGCCAGCCAGAGATCCACGCCCAGATGCAGGGTGCGTGCCTCGCCACCGTCGTTGGCTGCGGAAAACACCGGACTCATCGCATACAGCTTGCGGTTTTCACCATAACCTCCGGCCGCATAGTCGGCGCCAGCGTCGGCCAGTTGCTGTTCAATAAACGCGGTGAAGTGCGCCGTGATACCAGGATCGAATCCCTGCAGTGCCGGGTTGTCGGGGCTCAGATCCAGCCGGCAGCAGGGTTTGCTATGCAGTGCAAAGACCAAGGGGCTGGCGGCGGGTAGTGCCGCAAGGAAGGCGTCCCATTCGGTATTAACGCCATCGATCTTGACTTGAATCATTTTAGTGCGCGAGTTTCAGGGTAGCGACGCCAGCAATGATGAGCGCCACGCCGAGGTAGCGCCCGAGGCTGCTGGGATCGCCATAATAAAGAACGCCGACCATGAACGTACCTGCCGCGCCGATGCCGGTCCAGATGGCATAGGAGGTGCCGATCGGGATCTCTTTCTGCGCCAGCCACAGCAGAAATCCGCTGAGCGCCATGAAGCCCACGGCAAGGGTGATGCCGAGGACACGGGTTTCTGCGTCCTGCGCCATTTTCAGGCCGACAGGCCAACCAATTTCAAAAACCCCCGCGAGAAGTAAATAAAACCAAGCCATGAATTCCTCCATCTACGAGGTTGGAAACGGTAAGTATTGATGATTGATTCAGGCTGCAGCCACTCAGGACCGTCGCACTTTTAGCGAATCTTTAGCCCTTAGCATGTCACGCAGCTCCTCGATTGACTTCCACGGCCTGGCGCGGTGGAGCATTCGGTGGCAATTTGCGCACATAATTGCCAGATCGCAAGGTAAAGGTCGAGCGCTAAAATCAATTCATCTCGCGACCAGACTGGATTTCTCATTAATTTTTCTCATGCATGCTAACAGTTTATACAATCTAATTTGGTAGGCCATGAATGAGTGGACTATACCAAAATGTCCATAACTTGAATTTCGCTTTGATGTCGCCTCTGTCAGCATTGCCAAAAGCAAGAAACAATTCCCAATCGCCATTTTCCCATTCAACAGCCTTTTGTCCTGGGCTTTTTTTTAGACTTACGAAAAACGATGCCCAAGGCGACTTGTCTTCTAATCCTAATTTAGTTGCGTACTGATTTCTAGCAAACTCGATTTCGTACTTAACGCCTTCTGGCGAGATTGCGTAAGAGGAAGATGAATTAATGAAAATTTTCTGTGCTTCTTGTGGGCTTGATGTGAGTACTGTTACTGCCAATTCATCCCTTTCGGGAGCAATTCGTATTTCCTCGTCTGAGCTAGCCCAGTCAATTTGTACAAGTGGCATGCATGCTGTGAGGAGCAGACTCATCCCTAAGGCTAGAAAAATCGACCTGTGCCTGATCACAACAACTACCACTCAATTTTTTCTGCGACAATTCCAGGCTGGAAGCTCACATCACCTACTGTGCCCTGAATGGTAACTTCGCATTTTCGCATCACATCGCTGCAATTTTTCAGGATGGCTTTTCGGTCGTTTCGCTCGAGCCTTGAAATATCAATGATTATTGGGTTCATGTCGGCGTCATTCTTCGTAAGCATGAATATGTCCATCATGTACTGTCCTTTGCCACGAACTCTGACTTCTTTGTCATTGAGTGATTCCATATCAAGTCTCAAATCGTCTATATCCATCATTTCAATGAGTTCAAGTTCGGGAGCCTCAGGTGTTGTATCACCGGCCTGGACGTTGCTGTTTTCTGTCGAGTTGCCGGACTTTAGACGTTCCGCTTCAAATACATTACTATTTTGATTCGATTGATAATTATCTGCTTCTTTCGAACATGCCGATAGCGTTAATAAAAGAAGTAACATCACTAACTCTTTATTGAACATCACGCGCTCCTTTAACTAAATTTATAAATGCTGCATCTTCAATACAAAATATTCAGATTTTAGCTTGTGAAAATAAGTGCCTTTAGTTTTCATAACATACTATAAATAACTGATTATCCCAAACAATGCTCGGCAGGCGCGTCATTGGCTGACCATGGCCATCTGCAGTTCAGAATGTTCGCATCTAGCCCCTGCGGCCGACTCGTTGTAGAGTAGGCCCATATACAGGAGGGGCCTATGCAAGTGATGCTTGTGGCAAGATCCACAGGTGGTGCCGGTAAAAGCACGCTATCCGCCCGTCTAGTCACGGATTGCGCCCTGCCTGCTAAGTACACTTCTCTTGAATCAGGAAGGCAATCTGATGCGTGAATTGATTCTACTGCGGCACGCCCATGCCGAACCGGCCGACCTCGGCCAGGATGACATCGACCGCGCCCTGTCGCGCCAGGGTCTGGCTGAAGCCGAAGCGGCCGGGAACTGGCTGAAAGCGCACGACCTGCACCCCGACCGCATTCTGTGTTCACCGGCACGGCGCACCCGGGAAACCCTGGAGCAGGTATTGCGCGTCACCGGCTTCGTCGAACAACGCCAGGACACCCGCATCTACGACGCCACGCCCGGTACCCTGATGCAGATCGCCGATGATCACCGCGAATGCAGCAGCCTGATGCTAATCGGCCATAATCCGGGTATGGAACATCTGGTGGCACTGCTCACTTCCGGTCAATCCGGGGATTTCCGCGGCCTGCCGGCCGCCGGCTTGGTGGTGCTGCACATTCCGGCCGACGCCGAGTTCGAGCCCGGCATCGCTAGCCTGGAACACTTCTGGTGGCCATGAGTGCGCGTCGCTGCGGCTAGCCTGTGGCTTCTGCTGGCGCTGCCCGTCGCGGCCGCTGATACCCCGGCGCTCTGGCGTTTCGATCCGCTGGCCTCGCAGGCGCAGTTCCGCGTACACCTGCGCCTGGCCATTTCGGCCGAGGGCCGCTTCAAAAGCATCCAAGGGGAAATCCGGCCGCTGCCCGAACAGAAACTGAGCGTGCGCGTGCAGCTCGATGCCCGCGAATTGGTGATGGGCGGGCCGGCGTGGATTCAGCGCGTGACGCACTCCGCCGATTTCCTGAACAGCGCCGCGCATCCCGAAATCCGTTTTCAATCGCTGCCATTTTCCAGTCAGGTGCTGGTATCCGGCGGCGATATCATCGGCATGCTGACCCTGCGCGAACTCAGCAAGCCGGTAACCTTCCGCGTACTGCCCACCCAGTGCCGGTGGCCGGGTATCGCCTGTCCGATCTCGGCCAGCGGCACGCTCAACCGGCACGACTTCGGCATGCACGCCTACCGCTGGAGCCTGCGTGACGAGGTGGTGGTCGGATTTCAGCTAAAATTTGCCGATGATCACTAGACTGTCCGCGACCGTGCTGATGCTGGCGCTGGGCGCCTGCGCCAGCCTGCCCGAAAGCAAACATCGCGAAGCCGGCGCCTTTGCCGGCAGCCTGCAGGAAACCGCAACGGCCTGCAGCATGCCGGCCGGTTGCGGGCTGGATTCACCGCTGCGCGATCTGGCCGAAACCACCGCCGCGGCCGGCGGCGGCAAACATCAGGTCATCCTGCTCGATCAGGGCAGCGACGCACTGCTGACCCGCCTGCACATGATCGAGAGCGCGCGCCACAGCGTCGAGCTGCAGGTGTTCATCTACGACCTCGACGAAACCGGCACCCTGGTGCTTGATGCCCTTCTGCGCGCGGCCCAGCGCGGGGTGAAAGTGCGCCTGCTGCTCGATCAGCTGTACGGCCTGACCCGGCCGCAGCTGCAGGCCAAGCTCTCGGCCCTGCACCGCAATTTTGAACTGCGCCTGTACAGCCCGATGTTCAATCAGGCCAAAACCGACAAGGCCGAATTCTTCGCCGGCATCCTGTTCCGTTTCCAGAGCCTGAACCAGCGCATGCATACCAAGCTGCTGCTGGTCGATGACCGCATGGCGGTGGTTGGCGGCCGCAACATCCAGGACCGCTATTTCGATTGGGGCGCCAGCTACAACTACCGCGACCGCGACCTGTGGGTGGCCGGGCCGGCGGTGCTGGGCATGCGCGACAACTTCAATGCCTTCTGGCAAAGCGAACGCAGCGTGCCGGCGCCCGCGCTGGACGATGTGGCGCGGGTGTTGCTCGATGCGCAGGCCGATCCGCAGCGTCTGCAATTGCCGCAGCGTGCGTATTCGCCGCGCATGAATGTGATGGCCGCCATGGCGCAGGATGGTCCGCGTCTGCTGGCCACGCTGGCGCCTTACCGGCGCGCGGTGGGCGATGCGGTGTTCTACGCCGACCTGCCGGAAAAGCATGCCGATGAAGCCAGCAGCCGGGCGCGCGCCTCCAATGCGGTATATCAGGTCATTTCGCAGGCACAGTCCAGCGTGCTGCTGCAGACCCCGTATCTGGTGATGTCGCGCATGGCGCGGCAGACCTTCCGCCAGCTGAAGCGGCGCGAACGGCCGGTGCAGGTCTGGGTCTCGACCAATTCGCTGGCCGCCACCGACGCCTTCCCGGTGTACGCGCTGTCGCATAAATACAAGCGCCTCTACCTGCGCGAGCTCGGCTTACGCATCCATGAATTCAAACCGTTTCCGGTCTCGGCCTATATGCGCGTCGGCCGCGAGCCGGGCTGGCTGGATAAAAAGGAAACTGAAGCCGGCGACGGTCCGGGCCTGTTCGGTTACACCGGCTCCGGCATGCAGTCGCCGGTGCCGCTGAACAGGGAAGGCCAGCGCGTCGGGCTGCACGCCAAATCGATGGTGATCGACGACCGCATCGCAGTGATCGGCAGTCATAATTTCGATCCGCGCTCCGACGACTACAACACCGAAAGCATGCTGCTGATCGAGGATCCGGATTTCGCCGCGCTGCTGTCCGGCAGCATCCGCAATGACATGTTGCCGGAAAACGCCTGGGCCGTTGCCCCGCGCGAGACCCTGCCGGCCCTGGCCGATTTCAATTACACCATGGGCAAGCTGTCCGAGCAGATGCCGGTGTTCGATGTCTGGCCCTGGCCGTACGCTACCAGCTATCAGGTCCGTGCCGAGTGTGGCCTGATCGACTACACCGCTCCGGAGTTCAAAGACTGCAGTGAAGCGGTCGGCGACTTTCCGGAGGTGAACATGAGTCTGAAAGGCATCTACACCCGCATCATCACTGTTTTCGGCGCCGGTCTGGAACCGATTCTCTAAGCTCGAATTTTATAATATGAACCACCTTGGCAAAACCGATGATGCAATCACTCGTAAAGCCGTTTCGGGAAAAAAGCAAGGTCAGCCAATACTTTTTCTCTGCAAGTCGGTGCTTCGCGCTAAAATGAATCGACACCACCGGTCATACGCCATGCCCCGACTGTTCCACTACCTCTACCGCGTTCCGCTGCTGCTGGTGCATGCCTTGATCGGCCTTCCGATACTGCTGCTGTTGCTCAACCCGGTGTTCGGCCGCTTCAGCATCTATGGCGAACGCGTTGATCAGTGGGCAGCCGGATTCTGGTCGCGCATCCTGGTGCGCATCTTCGGTCTGCGCATACGCCGCTTCGGCACGCCGCTGCCGGGCGCGGTGCTGTTCGTAGCCAACCACATCAGCTGGATTGACATCTGCGTACTGCACAGCCTGCGCTGGATGGCGTTCGTGGCTAAGGCCGAAATCGAAAGCTGGCCGCTGATCGGCACCGTTGTCAGCCATGCCGGCACCATCTATCACCACCGCGGCAGCAACGATTCCCTGCACGGTGTCATGCATCAGATGCTCACGCGTCTGCAGACCGGTTTTGCGGTCGGCGTGTTTCCCGAAGGCCGCACTCATTCCGGGCACGCCATCGGCGTGTTCCATGCCCGCATCTTCCAGCCGGCGGTGATCGCCGGCACCCCGGCACAGCCGATCGCCATCAAGTACGGCGACAAAGGCGACGCCCAGGTGCTGATGGCGTTCGGGCCGAAGGAAAACTTCTTCAGCAATCTCTGGCGCGTGCTGGGTGAACCGGCGCGTCCGTGCGAGGTGCATTTCCTCGAACCGGTCGCCGCGCATGAAGACGGCCGCCGCAAGATGGCCGATCTGTGCCGGCAGCGTATCGTCGATGTGATGGCAGGCTGATGCGTTCACGGGTCTCGGAATACCGGGTCGAAGGCCTGCTGAAAAATCCGCACGTGCAGTCGGTGCTCAGTTCCAGTCCTTGGCGACGGCGGGCCGGTGCTGCGCGGTTGGCCGCGCTCGGCGCAAGCAGTCAGGTGCATGTTCTGGATCTGCCGGAGGGCATCCGCCTGGCCGGCATGTACACCGCCGCGCCCACCCCGCGCGCCGATGGCGCGCTGGCCCTGCTGCTGCACGGCTGGGAAGGCAGCGCCGAATCCAGTTACATCCAGCAAAGTGCCGCCGAGCTGTTGACGGCCGGGGTGGCGGTTTTTGCGCTCAACTTCCGCGATCACGGCCAGACTCATGGGCTCAACGAAGGCCTGTTCCATTCCTGCCGGCTGCAGGAAGTAATCGATGCCACGCGTGCCGTACACCGCCACTACCGGCCGGGCCGCTTCGCGGTCGCCGGTTATTCGCTGGGCGGCAACTTCGCATTGCGCCTGGCCTTGGCGGCCGAAGCCGAACAGCTGCCGATCGATGCCGCGTTCGCGGTCTGTCCGCCGGTCGATCCCTCGGCGGTGCTGCGCGAACTGGAAACCGGACCGCCGTTCTACCATTGGTATTTCATGCGCAAGTGGCGCGCTTCGCTGCGCCGCAAGCGCGCGCTGTTTCCGCACGCGCACGCCTTCGGCGACGACATCCTGCGCCGCGACATGCGCGGCCTGACCCAGTGGCTGGTCGGCCAACACACCGACTGGCCGGATGAAGAAACCTACTTCGGCGGCTATTCGGTGGCCGGCGCGCGCCTGTCCGCCCTGCGGGTACCGACCCGCATCCTGGCCGCGGCCGATGACCCGGTGATTCCGATCGCCAGCCTGCGCGGCCTGCAGCTGTCGGATACGGCCATGCTGGAAATCTGCGAGCACGGCGGCCACTGCGGCTTCATCCGTGATTGGCAACAGCACGGATTTGCCGAACATTGGCTGAAAACCGGCCTGATCGCGGTGCTGGACGGGGTACAATAATGGTTTGCAAGCGATTCTAGGGTTTCTATGTCCGATCACATCCTCGCCGCACTGCGCAGCGGTCAAGCCGCTGAAGCGCTGAGCCTGGCTGAAGCCCAGCTTGCCGAACAGCCGGAGTTGGCCGAAAACCATTACTGGCAGGCCTTGGCCTTGCAGAGTCTCGGCCGCAAGGACGAGGCTTTGGCGGCCATCGATGCCGCCATCGCGCGGGCACCGGAGCGTGGCGATTTTCCGATGACCCGTTCGGTCATGTTGCTCGGCGCCGGCGATCCGGTCCAGGCCCAGTCCGGCCTGATGGATGCCTTGGCCCTGAACCCCAACTACCTGCCGGCCTATGTCGGCCTGATTCACATCGCCGTCGGCCAGAACAATCTGGCCGAAGCTGCGCGCCTGGTGCGTCTGGCCGAGCGCGTCGATGCCGAAGATGCCGATGTGCTGATAGCGTACGGTTCGTTGCTGCAGGCCCAGGGCGATGCCGATGGTGCGCTGGCTAAATACACCCGCGCCAGCGAACGCAACCCGGATAGCGTGTTGGCGCTGAGCAGTCTCGGCAACGCCTATCTGCAAAAGGGCATGCCGTCCTTCGCCGTGCAGGCGCTGAACAGGGCTAGCAGTCTGTCGCCGGCGCAGCCCGGTCTGCTGCGCACCCTGATTACGGCACTGCTGGCTGAAAACGATTTGGCCGCATTGGGCTCGGCGCTCGACCGCCTGTTGGTGCTGGTGGCCGATGACCGTAATGCCCTGCAGCTGCGCATGCAGT
>ENA-OUVC01001195-OUVC01001195.1-marine-metagenome-genome-assembly--contig:-NODE-1195-length-15713-cov-4.035175_pt1 | contig 15713 bp, 14 predicted proteins | sample MGYA00248622_ERZ508571 | MGnify/ENA primary metagenome ERZ508571 (study PRJEB26236, sample SAMN06267175) | marine metagenome | isolation source: Columbia River Estuary | place: USA:Columbia River... | reverse complement strand
TTACTAACTTTGTCATTTTTTTAATTGTTAATTATTGGTCTATGATTGAACTAGTTTAATTAATAACTGCAGCACCTTCATTATTGCCAATTACGATTTCTAAATCTTCTTCAGTGGTCAACGATGTATTGAACGCTTCTACATTTCCTTTTACCTTAACAGCACCTTCGTTTACCAAGATAGTTTGTATTTCATCGTTACTTAAAGATTGAGCCTCACTGTTATCAATAGCAATTAGCAAATGATCATCCGTTTGACGTCTGTCTAATAAGTCTTCTTTAATGCCGTGCATCATTCTGTTGCGTGCAAAGAACATGATCACCATCCCAAACGCTGTAAAAAGAATGGTGAGTTCAAATATAACAGGTATAAAACTGGTAAATACATTGATATCTTGAGGTTTTCCTCCAATGATCATCGGCCAATCAACAACGTTCATGCTGTAAGCCAGCGTAAAACCACTTAGTGAGCCTAGCATACCACACAAGAAAGCTCCTATAGTTAAATTAGTTCTTGTATAACCAAGAGCATGATCTAAGTGATGCACCGGAAAAGGAGTGTAGCAGTCAAATATTTTAACCCCTTTTTTTCTTAGGGTTTCTACTGCGTGCAAAAGTTTATCCGAGTCGGTAAAAGTACCAACTGTAAACTTTTTGTTATCTAATAGAATACTTTTATCAACCATATTATTCGTTGTCTTTAATGATAGTTTTTACTTCCGCCATATTGATCACTGGCAAGAATTTAGCGAACAAGAAGAAACAAGTGAAAAATAGTCCAAATGTTCCCAAGAAAATCCCTACTTCAACCCATGTAGCGTGGTACATAACCCAACTACTTGGTAAAAAGTCTCTATGAAGTGATGTTACGATAATAACAAATCGTTCAAACCACATTCCGATGTTTACTACAATTGAAATCACAAATATGAACCAAGGCGTAGTTCTAGCCCATTTACTCCAGAATACTTGAGGAGCCATTAGGTTACAGAACATCATAGTCCAATAGGCCCATGCATAAGGACCAAACATTCTGTTGGCAAAAGCATACTGCTCATACTCATAACCAGAATAAGCAGCGATTACGAATTCAGTGATATACGCTACACCAACTATAGATCCTGTAAGTAGAATAATTTTGGTCATTGCCTCTAAATGCTCAGAAGTGATGTAATTTTCATAATTCATTACGTGTCTTGCAATAAGGAGAAGCGTAAGTACCATACCAAAACCAGAGAAAATTGCTCCAGCAACGAAGTATGGTGGAAATATGGTTGTGTGCCATCCTGGAATTACAGAAGTTGCAAAGTCCATAGATACAATTGTGTGAACAGATAATACAAGCGGCGTAGAAATACCTGCAAGAATTAAGGCAACAACTTCATATCTACCCCAAGCTTTAGCAGAACCATTCCAACCCATTGCAAAAAATCCGTACCAGAATTTTCTCGCTTTTGAAGTTGCTCTATCTCTGATAGTTGCAATATCTGGTATTAAACCTAAGTACCAGAATACCAATGATACAGAAAGATAGGTAGAGATTGCAAATACATCCCAAAGTAAAGGGGAGTTGAAATTAACCCAAAGAGAACCGAAGGCATTGGGTAAAGGTAACGGCCAAAATCCTAACCATACACGTCCCATGTGAAACAAAGGAAAAATTGCCGCACAGAATACTGCAAAAATCGTCATTGCTTCAGCAGAACGGTTAATAGACATTCTCCATTTCTGTCTAAATAGAAGTAAAACAGCAGAGATTAATGTTCCTGCGTGACCTATACCTACCCAAAATACGAAATTGGTAATATCCCAACCCCACATTACAGACTTATTTACGTTCCAAGTTCCAATTCCTTCCCAAACAGTCCAAGCAAGCGTGCCTGCCAGGATGAGAAGAAGCAATACGGCTATTGAAAAACCTAACCACCATGAATTAGTAGGTTTGTTTTCAATAGGCCTACAAACGTCATTGGTGACGTCTGTGTAAGTTTTTCCGCCTAGTACTAACGGTTTTCTTATATCTGCTGTGTACATATTGATTACTGTCTGATTCTTTCGTTATTATTTATTTCTAATCTTGGTCAAGTATTGAACACTTGGTTTTACACCTAGTTCCTCTAAAACGTGATAAGATCTGTCATCTCTATATAATTTAGCTATTTCACTGTTAGCATCGTTCAAATCTCCAAATACGATAGCATTAGATGGACATGTTTGAGCACACGCAGTTGTGAATTCATCCGTGTTCATTTTACGGTTTTCACGTTTAGCAACAAGCTTAGTAGCCTGGATTCTTTGAACACAGAAGCTACATTTTTCCATCACACCTCTTGAACGAACAGTTACATCTGGATTGATAACCATTTTGCCTAGGTCGTTACTGAAATGATAATCGAACTTCTCATTCTCATTATATCTAAACCAGTTAAATCTACGTACTTTGTAAGGACAGTTATTACCACAATATTTAGTACCGATACATCTGTTGTAAGTCATTTGGTTTAGACCTTCACTACTGTGTGTAGTTGCAAGTACAGGACAAACTGTCTCACATGGAGCATTATCACAATGCTGACACATCATAGGTTGATGTGCAACTTGTACATTCTCATAGTAATCATAAGCTGTAGCCTTATCTTCTGATGCTTCAGCATATGCCTCCATTACTTTTTCTTTACTCATTTGCTCACCTGCTTGTACCGTTTGGTCACCGCCATGAACTATACTTAAGCTAAGGTCTTTGGTTGTTGGAGCTTCAAAGCTGTAGTATCTATCGACACGTAACCAATGCATTTCTCTTCTACGTCTTACCTCATCTCTACCTACTATAGGTACGTTATTTTCTATACTACAACTTACAATACATGCACTACATCCAGTACAAGCGTTCATGTCTATAGCCATACCCCAATGGTGCCCTTTACTGTAATCGTAATCTTCCCATAATGTAATTGGCTTTGGTTTGTGAACGTGTTGGCCAGCTTTAGGATCTTTTTTGAAATCTTCTAAACTAGCTTCTCTTATAATATCTCTACCTTCAATAGAATAGTGAGATTGAGTCATACCAAATTCGTGTAATGCTGCACCCGCTATTTTTTCAATGGTTACGCCACTTATAATGTAGTTTGCAAAACCTCCTTTGATATCTACCAAAGGATAAACGTTTTGGCCTAGATCTTTTAAATCATTTTGTACTTCTGGAGGTAATACTCTTCCATAGCCTAACGCAATACCGAAAGTTCCTTTTGATTGTCCTGGTTGAATAAGAACAGGAAGGTCGTATTTTCCATTAGCAGTACTTACAGATACCATATCACCAAGTTCCCATCCATTAGATTTGGCGTCTGCCATAGCAACTGAAAGGTAATTATCCCAAGTTACTTTAGAAACGGGATCTGGCATTTCGTGTGCCCAAGGAGTGTTTCCGTATGCACCGTCACGAACGCCTACTTTTTGGTATAGAATCAATTCTGAATCTGCTTTTTTACGAGCAGCTATTTCACTAATTACTTCACCTGTTGTAATATTGAAAGACGGAACAGCAGCAGTTGCTACATTCTCAACAATTCCTTTTTCTATAGCTTCATTAAAATTAGTGCCTATAGAGCTTGTGAATACATTTTTAGCATAAACATAAGCGTGTGAAAAATCTTCTGTGTCTTTTACATCAACGCCTGTCCATGCAACTAAAGAACTTGCCACATGTCTTCCTTCAAATACAGGAGAGATTGTAGGCTGCGAGAAGATAAAGCGACCATTATAAGGTTGTTTTATATCCCAGCTCTCAAGTGGATGAAGCCCGGTAGCAATGTGTGTAGCAGTTTCAGCAGTTTCATCTAAGGTAATAGATGTGCTGATTCTTACAGGAATTTTAGCAAATGCATTAGCAGATCCTGCATGAGAATAGGCTGGGTTTGCGTCTAGCGTAATAACCGCACCATAAGCCCCAGATTTTGCTTTTGCTAAAAAGGCATCAAAATCCTTTTCATCAGCACTTTGTCCTTTGTAGTAGTTTGTAATGTCTATTGTAGAACCATAGCTACCAAGCATAGTGTTGATGGCATTTACCAATATCTGGTCTTGCTCATTATTGCTACCACATATAACTAACGCTCTACCTTGAGCATCTTTAAGTGCAGCAGCTGCTTGTTTTATCGAATTACCTGCGGTTTCCATTCCATTTACAGGAGTAGCTCCGCCCATTTCTCTGTACAAAGCAATAAGGTGTTGACCTACATTACTCATTTTTATAGGTATACGTACATCGGCATTGGCACCCGTAAGAGACATTAACGACTCAAATTGAAAATGCTTAGACATTTTACCTTCTTTAGGTACTCTATTCTTGCTATAGTCAGCGTGGAATTTAATTGGACTAATCCAAGTACCTAAGAAATCCGCTCCAAAACTTACAATAACATCTGCGTTTTGAAAGTTGTATGCTGGAATTACTGCACTGCTAAATGAGGCATTGTTAGCGCGTGTAATGCCAGAATACGAAATAGGCTCGTAAGCAACTACTTCTGTATTGGTATATTTTGCCTTAAAGTCAGCGATAGCTTGGTTGGTTACCATGCTCGTACTACCATTTGTAACTATAGCAATAGTTTTATTAGTAGTGCTTAATGCTTTAATTACTTGTTTATCAAAATCAGCCCAGGCTACTGGTTTAGTTTTACCTGCAACCATTGCTCCTTTTAATCGGTTGGTATCGTAAAGAGATAAGATAGCAGAATGACCAAGGCCATCCAATCCACCACCAAAGTAGGTTGCTTCTTTATTGGGTTCAAATTTGATTGGTCTACCTTCTCTTACTTTTACAAGTACTGGAAACCCCTCACTGTTACTTACTGAACTACTCGCATAATATAATGGAACACCAGGAGTTACGTTGTCAGGTTTTTCAGTGTAAGGGATTGCTTTTTTAATAGGAGCTTTGTTACAAGCCGCTAAAGTTACAGCGCCTAGCCCAAAGCCGAAGTATTTTAGAAAGTCTCTTCTGTTTGCTCGCGTAGCATCATCGTTAGAGAAAATCTTTTCTAATGGTAATCCTTCTGAAAATTCGTTAGCATTAGAAGTTACAAACTCTTGGGTTTGCTCTAACTCTTCTACACCTTTCCAATATTTATTTGAAGACATGATTTACTTTTTCTGTTTTTAATAAATTATTAATAATGACATTTACTACACTCCAACCCTCCGTTCTCAGCAACGGTGACGTAGTCTTTACCTTCTGCTATCATATTTTTATGAACTTCTTCATAATATGCATTGTTTTCAGAATCAATGCCACGCTCTCTGTGACAATCAATACACCATCCCATTTGAAGGGTAGAATATTGATATACTTTGTCCATTTCTTGTATGGGACCGTGACATGTTTGACATTCAACTTTACCTACTACTACGTGTTGTGAGTGGTTGAAGTATGCCAAATCAGGTAGGTTGTGGATACGCACCCATTCAATTGGTTTTTGGTCGTAGCCTTTAATATACTCCATATTGTCACCGTCAAAACCTATAGCATCATATATTTTTTGAATTTCTGGAGAAGTTTTGCCATTATACTTTTCGGCGGCCTTAACATATTTGTGGCAATTCATACAGGTATTCAGAGAAGGGATACTTGCTGATTTTGATTTTTCTACGGTACTATGGCAGTACTTACAATCTATTTCATACTGACCTGCATGTATTTTATGCGAAAAATTGATGGGTTGGGTAGGAGAGTATCCTTGTTGTACGCCCACTTCATCCATCCCAAATTTATATCCAAAACCACCTAATACTATCATAAGAAGTCCTGCAATTACCAGTGTAGCAATGGTAGGATTCCATTTTGAGGTGATAGGTTTGATTTTGCTATCGTAAAATGAAGGTTCATCCTCGGTTCCAATTTTTTCATTTTGAAGAGCCGTAAGATGCTTTTTGATACCGAATAGCAAAGCGGCGATAGCTGCAAGAACTACTGATAGAATAACCAACGCTATAAAGGTTGATTCAGAATAAAATGATGACATATTATTTGAAAATGATAAAGTGCTTGAGAATATAAATAAAGCCGTTAAGGCTATGTGTGTTTTTAATTTATACATTTGGTAATGTGCTCGTTCAGGAGTGCCGCAAATATATGAACCCTCTAATTTGAGCATATTTGAGATATGCACATTTTTTCAATTTAGAAGGCTTTCAAATAGGTTTTTAAAATTTATGTAAAACATTGATTTTCATAAAATTAAGCCTTAAAATTTTATAATCACCTAGTCTATGTTTTTTTTATAAAAACACCAAAATATTTTTTCAAGAAATGTAAGCCAATTCGTCGTCGTTTTTTAGAAGTTTGTCTCTCACGTTTATTACATCCCGATTGATGAATTTAAATTATTGGGATATCGATTTTGACGTATCATAAGCCCTTATAATTTCTTTTACCAATCTATGTCTTACCACGTCATTTTCATTCAGTTTCACAATACCTATTCCTTTTACATTTTTAAGTAAATTGAGTGCAGGAGCTAAGCCGCTCTCTATACGAGCAGGCAAATCTACTTGCGTTAAATCGCCTGTAACAACCACTTTTGATATGGGACCCATTCGGGTAAGAAACATTTTTAATTGGGTATTGGTAGCATTTTGTCCTTCATCTAAAATAGCAAAACAATTATTGAGCGTTCGACCCCGCATAAAAGCTAATGGAGCCACCTCTATGATCCCTTTTTCTATGTATGCTTTAAACTTTTCTGGTGGTATCATATCTCCCAAAGCATCGTATAATGGTCTTAAATAAGGATCTACTTTGTCTTTCATATCTCCTGGTAAAAAACCCAAGCTTTCTCCTGCTTCCACGGCTGGCCTACACAGAATTATTTTCTTAATTTCTTTGTTTCTTAATGCCCTAACAGCAAGTGCCACAGCTGTATATGTTTTTCCTGTTCCAGCGGGCCCTATGGCAAATACTAAGTCATTTTGATCGACTTGATCTACCAATTCCTGCTGGTTTTTAGTGCGTGCAGAAATAACTTTACCACTTTGACCGTGTATAATAATACTGCCAACTGCACTTTTTTTATTCTCTTCACCTTCTACTATGCGTTCCATATCTCCCAAACTCACGGTTTTGTTTATTTTTAAATATTTTATGATAGAATCAACTACTTCTGAAAATTCATTGAGGTCTTTTATTTCCCCTTTTGCGCTAATATTATTTCCTCTACTTGAAAGGTGAAGCGAAGGGAATTTAGATTTAAAGATTTTGAAATAGCTATTATAAGGTCCAAAAAATCGAGAAGGCTCAATGTCTGTGATTATAAATTTTTTCTCTATCAATGTACTTGATGTAATTGTTACTTTATGTAGTTATTTTCGTCGGCTAAATTAGCTAAAATATCAAATATTGGCAGTACTTACTTTTTTAAGTGATTTCGGGGCAGATTCTCATTATATGGCTTCTTTTAGGGGAGCTATGTACAAGGCCAATTTGCAAATTCCATTTATTGAAATTACCAGTAGGATAGAACCTTTTGATATTGTGGAGGCAGCTTACTTGAGTTCAATGGTATACCTTGATTTTTCTGAAGGAAGTATACATGTTTTAGCTACTAATGTTGTAGGAACATCGTTTAATGGACACTTGGCCGCTTATTACAACGGACATTATTTTTTAGCTCCGGACAATGGTATACTCAGTTTGATTTTTGGCGAGCATTTTAATGATTATTACCTGATACCTACCGAGAGTTATGAGCAAAATATACAAAATGTGTACATGCCCTTTATTTCTCAATTGGCAGCAGGGAAACAACTTATAGACATAGCACAAAAGGCGAGTAGCGTGCAAATTAGCACACGTATAACTACTGTAAACGATGGTTTAGAATTGCGAGGAACAGTTCTTTTTGTAGATCACTTTGGAAATGCATACACCAACATCTTGAAAGAAGAGTTTACGGATTTTACCCGTAATTCAGGATATATAATTAATCTAGGAAAACATACTCAAGTGAAAGAAATTTCTAATGATTTTAGCGATGTAAAAGAGGGTGATCCACTTTGTTATTTCTCGGATCATGGTTACTTGGTGGTTTCCATTAAAAAAAGTAGTGCCGAGCGACTCTTAAACTTCAGAAAGTATAAGCCATTATTAATTCAGAAGGTATGATATTAAGGTTAGTTAAAATGCATTTTAGAGCCGAGGAAACAGCTGATTTTCTAATTTACTTTGAAACTATTAAAGCTCAAATAGAGAAAATGCCTGGTATTATAAGTTTAAAACTTTACCAAGACGAAAAAGATCCAAATGTATTATTTACACATAGTACATGGTTGAACCAGAGCAGTTTAGATAATTATAGGCAGTCTGAAACCTTTGGAAAAATATGGCCTAACACCAAAGAGCTGTTTGCATCTGAGCCTATGGCTTGGAGTTTGAAATTAAAGTAAATATTATTGTAGTATAAATGAAATCATTCATCAAAAGTATAATCATCACCGTTTTAGTAAGTATCTGTAGCATTGCTTCAGCACAATTCGAAAAATTTGAAGAAGCAGTAGAGTCTGGCAATTTTAAGAGACTTGAAAAACTTTGCGTAGATGGGGCAGAGGATAATGAACTTAAAAAGGATCCAAGACTCTATTATTATACAGCTCAAGCTTATGTGGAGCTTTCTAAGGATGAGTACTATCTTGCCAAAAATCCTGACGCTGTAAAAAATGCAACTAGAGCTATGTTGAAGGGGTTAAAGAAGGATGACAATAAATCTGCGATAGAAGAATTTTTGGCAGTGAAAGCCGAAGTAGTTATCGCAAATAATAAGGTTGCATTGAGTGAATATAATTCCAATAAAATGGCAAAAGCAGCTAAGTTGTTTGCTGAATCATATTCGATGGATACTTTAAGCAGGTATTCTTACTTTATGGTGGGTAAATGTACCATAGCTGCGGGTGATACTGCAGAGGGAGAGGTATACTACCGTACGCTTATTGATTTGTACAATGATGATCTTTCTGCAGACAATAAGACGAGTGAAAAGGAGATTGATCCACATACTTATTTTATCAATAAATTCTGGGAAGGGGGTAAACTAGATAGTGCCAAAATTATGATTGCCGATGGAAGAGCTATTTTTGGGGATAATGCTAAATTAAATTTTTACCACAAAAAAGTCACGCTTGAACAAATTAAAAATATACCGCCAAGTAATCTAATGCTGGAATATGTTCAGGAAGTACTACAGTTTTCACCGGCAGACAAGGATTTATTACAAAAGGAGAATTCAATTTATATCTTTTTGATAAAGAATAAGTTACAAGAACCTTCGAAGGGGGAGGCTGATACTTTAATTAATAAATTCGTAGCTGAGAAAATAGTAAAATCAGAACTTCCTCAGGCTAAGAAAATAGCTGAAGTAGATTCAGAACAAGATCCTCGCGCTGAACTAGTTAGAAAATTAATGGAGTATGAGCTCATTAAAATAGCCTCTGAAAAACTCACTCAAATGCCGCAAGTAGGCGTTGATCTTTATGTAGCTAATGCGTATTTTGAAAAAATTACAGAAATTACCTATCCTGATGTATCAATTGATGAGATATTTTCAGCATGGAAAAATATCTTAAATCGTGCAAAACATTTTGAGGCGCATAAAGTTGCTCGAAATGAACTCTCGGTGAGAGAGCACATGACAATGATTTTAAGAAAACTTCAACAAGAAGAATTTGTAGAGTTTTCGTCATTATTTAATGTGGCTGAAGATAGAGTTCAAAAATTAGTTGTATGTTTCTTAGCTATATTAGAATTAGCAAGAGAGCGACTTATAAAAATTACCCAGCAAGAAAGCTTTTCTCCTATTTATATTAAATTACAGATCAACTAAGCTATGACAGACTTAAATAACATATCAAAAATTAAACAAATACTAGAGGTAGCATTGCTAACAAGTGCCAATCCTTTATCTTTAGATGATTTGCAAAAGCTATTTTCAGAAAAAATTGAGCGATCTACATTAAGAATGTTACTAGATGAGCTCAAAACAGAATGGCAAGATCGCACTATGGAATTGGTTCTTGTAGCTTCGGGCTATCGCTTTAAAGCAAGAGATGAATACTCAAGTTACTTAATGAGATTAAGTCCAGAAAAAGTAGCTAAATATAGCCGCGCCGTTATGGAAGTGCTAGCGATTGTAGCTTATAGGCAGCCAGTGACACGAGGCGAGATAGAAGAAATTAGAGGTGTTGCACTTAATCCCAATGCTATTAGACAGCTTCAAGAAAGAGATTGGATTGATGTAATTGGTCAAAAAGAGGTTCCGGGCAGACCTTCGTTATATGCAACAACAAAACATTTTTTAAATGACTTTAATTTAAGATCTTTATCTGAGCTTCCTGATATTGAAAGCTTCCTCCAAAATGAAATTCCTTTGAATGTCTAATTTTAAGTCATTGATGACTTAAATCACTTTATGCGTTCACAAGATCAAGACACAGCTAAAGAAAGAAAGACCACTAGCCCATCTAAAACACAGCGCTTACATAAACTCCTTGCTCAATCTGGGATTGGCTCCAGGCGAGAAATGGAAAAATATATTGAAGCGGGTCGTGTACATGTGAATGATAGCCCAGCAACATTAGGTCAATTAATTCATGAGCACGATGTGATCAAGATTGATGGAAAGACAATTCATCTTTTCTTTGATTTAAAATTTCCTAAAATTCTTATTTATCACAAACCTGAAGGTGAAATTGTTTCTGTCAGTGATCCGCAAAAAAGAACTACAGTATTTTCAAAGTTACCTAGAATTAAAAACGAAAAATGGATTTCCATAGGGCGTCTTGATATCAATACTTCGGGACTGCTTATGTTTACAACCTCAGGCGATCTTGCTAATCGACTTATGCACCCTAAATTTGAAATTGAACGCGAATATGCCGTTCGTATCTTCGGTGAATTAACTGAAGAGCAAATGTCAAAATTAAAATCCGGAGTTAAGTTAGAAGACGGCCTAGCAAAGTTCGATGAAATTCGTTATCAAGGTGGGGAGGGTGCTAATCGATGGTACCAAGTCATCCTTATGGAAGGTAGAAATCGAGAAGTTAGACGTTTATTCGAACATTTCAATCTACCAGTAAGTCGTCTTATTCGAACCAGGTTTGGCTCTGTGTCACTTCCCTCGCGCGTTAAACGAGGCATGATGTTGGAGCTTGAAGTAAAGGAAGTTGAGAATATTTTAAAATGGCTCGACATGCCTTTTTCTGTGGTGAGCCGCAATGAAAGTCTCATTAAAGTTAAGGCGCGCAAAAAGCATGCACACCCATCACCTTATGCACCTAAAGTTAAGCTTGACCGAAAAGCAATACTAGACAAAAAAATTAAAAAAATTGGAAAAAAACCAATCAAGAGAAGAATTAGAAGTGATTCGGATATTAAAAAAATCTAATTAGATAGCTGAGATTTTTGCAGCATAAATACAAAATCATTACCTAAAGAAACATCTAGCCACTGAAATTGAAGTCCTGGAAATTTATCTAATAAAGCTTCTTTGTTGTGACCAATTTCAACAATAAGCATACCGCCGTCGTTAAGATATTGCTTTGCTTCATGAATAATTCTAATTGTATGGTCTAAACCTTCATCTCCACTTCCAAGAGCCATGCTTGGTTCTTTTAAAAACTCCGTGGGAAAATTGTTCACTGAAGCTTGATTGACGTAAGGAGGATTCGAAATAATGAGGTCGTATTTCTTTCCTTTTAATCCATCAAATAAGTCGGATCGAATTAATTCAATGCGATCATCTAACCCATACTGATCAACATTGATTTGGGCGACTTGCAATGCTTTTTCAGAAAGATCAACAAGATCAATTGTCGCGTTTTGGAAGCTGTGTGCCATCATGATACCTAAGCAGCCACTTCCGGTACATAAATCAAGTGCACTATAAATAGTTTCGGGATCATCAATCCATGGATAAAGATTTTCGCTTAATGATTCTGCAATTAAAGATCTAGGAATGATGACGCGCTCATCAACATAAAATTTATAATCTCTTAACCATGCTTCATTAAGCAGGTAAGCTGTTGGCACTTTATCGTTAATTCTTTTTTCAATTAAAAATAATAAATCTTTTTTTTCTTTGCTCGTTATATGAGCATCTAAAAAATTTTCTATTGTGTCGTGGGGTAAATGGAGAAAGCCAAAAATAAGCCAGACGGCTTCGTCATATGCATTTGAGGTGCCATGGCCGAAAAATATATCGGAGCTCTCAAATTGACTTACCGCGTATCTTAACCAATCGCGTATTGAGAAAAGCTCTTTAAATAGTTGCGTTTGGCTCAAGTGAGAATCTTGTGAAGCGTAAGCTTGTAAATATTTTTAAGTGGTTCAATATCTTTCATATCAATACATTCATTGATTTTATGAATCGTAGCATTGAGCGGACCAAACTCAACGACTTGATCACTAACATTCGCGATAAAGCGACCATCTGAAGTGCCACCTGTTGTTGATAGTTCAGGCGTAATACCAACAGTTTCCTTAATAGCATCCGATAAAATTTCTACAAGCTTCCCTTTTTTTGTTAAATAAGGATTGCCTGAATACTCCCAATCAATCACGTAATCAAGTTTATGCTTATCTAAAATTGCGTGCGCTCTTTCTTTTAAATTCTCTGCGGTACTTGCTGTTGAGTATCTAAAATTAAAAAGAATATCTACTTCGCCAGGCACAACATTTGTAGCGCCTGTTCCGCCTTTGATATTAGAAATTTGCCATGATGTTTTAGGGAAATATTCATTACCTTCATCCCAAGACATATTCACTAAATCTGTAATAGCAGGTGCAACCATATGAATAGGATTTTTTACTAAATGGGGATAGGCAATATGACCTTGTATACCTTTTACGGTAAGTTTTGCTGAAAGCGATCCTCTTCGGCCATTTTTAATCATGTCACCGAATTTATGATGTGAAGTCGGTTCGCCCACTAAACAGAAATCAATTCTTTCATTTCTTTCCTTGAGAAGTTCAACCACTTTAACTGTGCCATCGACTGCAACACCTTCCTCATCAGAAGTAATGATTAATCCAATTGAACCTTTAAAACCCTTAGTTTCTTTTAAAAATTCTTCGATAGAAACAATAAAAGCTGCAATAGATGTTTTCATATCCGCAGCACCTCGACCATAAAGCTTGTCATCTTTGATTGTAGGTTCAAAGGGCGGTGATATCCATTGGTCAACGGGGCCGCTAGGTACAACATCTGTATGCCCAGCAAAAACAAAGAAAGGTGCTTCAGTGCCTTTGCGTGCGTATAAGTTGTCTACATCACCTGATTTAATTTTCTCGCATTTAAAACCTAAAGGCTCCAAGAGGCTAATAAGCAAATCTTGGCAGCCAGCATCATCTGGCGTATTAGATTTTCTAGCAATTAAATTTTTAGTAAGCTCTAAGGTTCTGGTCATTTTATTTTTTAAATAATTGTTTAAATACCGCTTCATCAAATCCAAGCGATACTACTTTCTTATCGATGGCTACCAAAGGTCTTTTCATTACCGTTGGTTTTTCTATAATTAATTGAACGGCAGTTTCTTGTTTGTCAGCGAGTTTTTTCTCTCGGTCTGTAAGATTTCTCCAAGTCATGCCAGATTTATTAATAAGCATATCCCAAGTTAAATGACTTGGTAACTTTTTAAACCATGAAGTCAAAGTGGCCTCATTTAACGCATCTTTTTTGAGATCGTAAAAGTCATATTTAATTTGATGACTATCAAACCAAGTTAATGCTTTTTTGACGGTGCTGCAATTTTTAATGCCATACACCATCATGATTTAAATACCTCTAAGTAACTCGTTAATACCTACCTTGCCAAGCGTTTTTTCATCTACCTTTTTTACAATCACTGCACAATAAAGACTATAAGAGCCATCTTTTGAAGGGAGGTTTCCTGAGACTACAACAGAGCCTTTAGGAATGCGACCGTATGTCACTTCGCCTGTTTCGCGATCATAGATCTTAGTTGACTGGCCAATATAAACACCCATAGAAATAACCGCATTATCTTCAACCACAACACCTTCGACCACTTCTGATCGGGCGCCAATAAAACAATTATCGCCAATTATAGTAGGACCTGCTTGAATGGGCTCTAATACTCCACCAATACCAACTCCGCCTGAGAGGTGAACGTTTTTCCCAATTTGTGCGCATGATCCAACGGTGGCCCATGTATCAACCATCGTACCTTCATCTACATAAGCACCGATATTGACATAAGAAGGCATAAGCACAACATTTTTACCAATAAACGAACCGCGTCTTGCAATTGCGTTAGGCACAACTCGATAGCCACCTGCTTTAAAATCTTCCTCTGTGAAGTTCGCAAATTTTGAATGTACTTTATCAAAGTAATTTGTATAACCACTTTTCATAACTTCGTTATCGTAGAGTCTAAAAGAGAGAAGCACTGCTTTTTTAATCCATTGATGCGTTTCCCATTCTTGGGAGTCTTTAATGCGTGTTGCAACGCGAAGCGATCCATTATTTAAGTTGTTGAGGACTTCATCCACAGCATCTTTAATTTCTTTTGGCGCATTTTTTGGATTGATTTCAGCTCTTATTTCAAAAGCATTTTCGATAATTGATTTTAATTGGTCCATGAGAGTATTTATTTTAGTTAAAACAGTATTTTACATTAAAGTCTAATGTAATTAGCGTAGTCGGTTTGATTCGTATAAAGGTTTTAATTGATATGCAAGCTCGGTGAGATCTCTAATACGGTTATCGTCCGATGGGTGAGTGCTTAGAAATTCAGGTGGTTTTTTTGTATTTTGTTGTTTCATTTTTTCCCATAAGGTCACTGCCGCAAAAGGATTAAAGCCAGATCTTGCAGAAAGCTCAAGACCAATAGCGTCTGCCTCTCTTTCTTGTGTGCGACTATTAGGGAGAGCAAAAAATAGGGTAGCGCCTAATGAAGCTGCTTGCATCGTTGCATTAGCTCTATTTCGACTGGATGTATTAGAAATGTAAGCTGCAAATCCAATTAAACCAAACTGCTGAATAGCGGCCGTCGACATTCTTTCTCGCCCGTGTTCGCGAAGTGCGTGAGAGATTTCATGACCTATCACAGCTGCTAATTCATCATCTGTTGCTTTGAGCTTTCGAATGAGGCCTGAGTAAACCATGATTTTTCCTCCAGGCATACAATAAGCATTTACTTCGTCACTATCTTCAACATTTATTTCCCATGCCCATTGACTCGCTTCAGGTTTAAAATAATTTGCATTGGCAATGAGTCTATTGCTAATTTTTTTGACGCGCTTAACTTGGAAAGGATCGACATTGAGTTTATTTTTTTTGCTCGCTGCTTCAAGTGCGCTTCGGTAGCTATCACTTGCTATTCCTGCCACCATAGATTGCGGCATAAGTAACAGTTGTTTCCTATCGACACCTGATTGATTTTTTAGAGTTGTTGAAGCACAGCCCAAGGTAAGAAAGGCTAATAAAAATAAAATGCTATATTTCATTCTTAAAATAATACTTGGCTTCCTAGCTCAACCACGCGGTTGGGAGGTAATTTAAATTGATTGGTAATTGTTTCTGCACTTCTAAATAAACCTATAAACAATTTCTTTCTCCAATAGTTCATATTCTCTTTTGGTGTTGCCAATAAAATTTCCTTACCAATAAAGTAAGAGCTATTCATTGGGTCAATATTGATACCATTTTT
>ENA-OUVC01001194-OUVC01001194.1-marine-metagenome-genome-assembly--contig:-NODE-1194-length-15719-cov-3.130993_pt1 | contig 15719 bp, 9 predicted proteins | sample MGYA00248622_ERZ508571 | MGnify/ENA primary metagenome ERZ508571 (study PRJEB26236, sample SAMN06267175) | marine metagenome | isolation source: Columbia River Estuary | place: USA:Columbia River Estuary... | reverse complement strand
TCGTTGAACTGCCCAACACCGGATCCGGTGCCGCCAAAGGAGGTGACGGCGTACCGCCGCTCGCCGCTGGCGGGCGGCGGTGGGACCCCTTCCAGCCCGTTGGAAGTGAACTGGTAAATGCTGTCTTTTTCCGAATCCACCACCCACAGGTACCGGGTGTTGTCTCCGGCCATGCACAGGCCCATGGGTTTCCCAAAACGCTGCGGCTTTTGCAGGTAGTTGTTGGCCAGGGAGGGGTCCGGCTGAAACGTCTGCGGACGGAATTCTGCGCCAAAGTCCGATTCTTCAAACGTGACTCCTTGGATTTGAATGGCTTGGGTTTCAGACAACGAGGTGACCAAGAAGTCATCGCCGGCGTTGGCCGTGATTTGCGGCGGTTGGCAGTAGGTCACCAGGCCAAAGGGCTTTTTGAAGTAGTTGTTGAACAGACCGCTGGAGGTATTGACGGAAACGGAGGTCAGCCATTCGTCCGACGAAGAAAATTGCAAGACGGCGTCGTCCGGGCCTTGGTTGGCGTTGTTGGCGCTGGGACCTGTTCGGGTCACGTAGTAGCGGTTGTTTTTGGCCGGCTGGTTGCTGCCCAATACCCCAATGGATTCAAAGCGCACTTGGGCGTCTCCTAGCGAGAAGGTGTTTTTGAAGTAGAACGGGTGGACGGTTTTGTGCACAATTTGGCCGTATTCCAAGCCGTAGTTGGTTCCTTGGATCATCCGAATGCGGTAGAGACAGGCCAGGTCGTAGGTAACGCCGTTGATGGCGGTGTCGTGTGTGCCCAAAGCCAAGAGGTCAAACCGTCGGTCTTGGCGAACGGCGTGCACGCCGGGAACGGTCAGTCGGCCCAATTCGCGGCCGGCCTCGTCCAAGCAAATGATTTCTTCGGTGGCCTCGTCCACCACGTAGAGCAATTCGTCAAAGCCCACGCAGAGGTCCACAGGCCGAACGAATCCCTTCCATTCGGGCTGGATAGGAACGTAGGCAATTTCGCGGATGGTGTAGTCTGGGATGTCAATAAAGTCTATGTCCGTGCGGGTGCCGAAGTAACCTTCGCATCCGGTGAGGAAGAGCAGTGCCGCAGCACCCAGGGAAACAAGTAGGGAGCGTTGCATGGTTCAGTTTTGAAGCGTTAGGGGCAAGCGAAGGCCCACTACGGAAGCCATTCCGGTGAAGGCGGTGGGGGTGGCGGCGTAGTCCAACCAGATGGGTTGGCGTCCCAGGCGCGCTTTGGCGCTGAGGCCCAACGCGGGCCACGTGCGTCCGGCTACTTGCAGAGCCACGCCGGTGCGCACCACCAGGCGGTCGTTGGCGGTGTATTCCAAGCCAATGCGGTAGTTCTCCGCGTTGTCGTTGGGGTGGTTGAGTTGAATGCCCACACGCAGGTTTTGCTTGCCGCGTTCCCAAGCGATGCCGTTGACGCCCATGCAAAATTCCGTGGGAAAGGTGTTTTTGTTGAGCGCGGTCACCGGGGTGCGGTTGAACAGGCTGGCCAGGAAGTCGCCTTGCAAGGCAGAAGAACCGCCAAAATTGCGCAGGGCCACCGCGAATTGCAGCCCGCGAACGTCCGTGCGGTAAAGGAATCCCAGGTCTACGCCGGCGGTGGTGTTGCGGTAATCCCCCACCACTTCGTGTATTCCTTTGATCACCAGGCCCATACTGAATTGTTCGCTCAGCCGGCGCGCTAGGCCCACGCCCAAGCTGGCGTGCGTGCCGTACAGCAACCGTCCGGTTCCTTCCGGTTGAAATTCGGTGCGTTCTTCAAAGGCTCCGGTCTGCAAAACATTCCCAATCAAGCCGATGCTGGTGGTCTTGTCTTTGGTGGGCAGGGTGAGGGCCAACAGGCTGTGCTGCACGCCGCCGCCCACAAAACCGTTGCTGAGGGCCAGGCTGCGCTCGTTGACGTCTGAGGCTCCCGCCGGATTTCCGTTCCAGGAATAGGGGTTGCCCACTTGGGCCGCATGAGCTCCCGCCATGCCCACGCTGCCCACGTGGAGGTCGTTTTTCAAAAAAGACAAAGCCGATGCGCCGGCACGCTCGCCGCCGTAGGAGGGAAGAAGTTGGGCTGAGGCCGGTGCGGCCAAGAACAAGGCGGTGGAAACGGCCAGGAAATACGCTTTTTTCATGCCGTTACAGTTTGAAGGTTACCCCAAAAAGGATTTGACGCGGCGCAGAATAGCGCGAGGGATCGCGCGGGTCCAGACCGGATTCCTGCGGTCCGTTGTACTCCGGACGCGGATCGCGCCAGGTGTTGGGAACGTCGTCTCCGTATTCGTAGGCGCGGCCCGTAATGGGGTTGATTACCTGCGCGTTGCGGTTGTTCAGCACGTTGCGGGCGTCCAGGGTGAAAGTGGCGCCGGCGTCGCGCTTTTTACTGGGGCGCAGGGTGTAGGACCACTTCAGGTCCGCATTCCACCACGGCGCTCCAATTTTGGACAGCAATTGGTCGTTCAGCACCTGAAACTGCGGGCGGCCCAAATCGTTCACGCCCACGAACAACTGCGGAGTGTAGCGGTAGCCGCTGGTGTAGGAGGACTGCGCAAACAGCTCCATCCCGCCCCAAAGTCCTTTTTTGGGCGCCCAAACGGTGCCTAAATTGACGTTCCAGGGGCGGTCCCAAGCCAGGAATTGCTCGCGGCTCAAGGCCACTTCGCCGTTTTGTTCGATTTGCAGGGCGCTCTCCCGGGCGGAGTTGGATTTTCCGCGCGCCACCTGGTAGGCCACGTTGGTGAAGAACCGCAAGGCGGGTGTGGCCTGGGCTTGAAGGCCCAATTCTGCCCCCTGAACCTTGGCGTAGTCCTGGTTGATGTACATGGTTTTGGCCACCAGTCGTCCCGTCTGATCCTTTACCAATACGCGGCGAGACACGATGTAATCGAAACGATTGTTGTTGTACGCGGAGAGGGTGATGCCCAGCGATTTGTTCAGGGCGGCCTTGTAGCCCACCTCGTAGCTGACGTTCACCTCTGGATCCAGGTCCGGGTTGCCCAAGAAGCTCAAGAAGCTTCGGTCTTGGTAGACGGGGTCCAGGCCGGCGTACGAAAAACGCGGGTGCGGCAAGCGCATGCTGTGGCCGTAGTTGAAGTACAGCACGTTGTTGGCGGTGACGGGGAAGGATACGTTGATGCGCGGCAAAAGGCGAGCCTTCCAGCGCAATCCGCCCAATTGGAGCGTTTTGTTTAAGTAATCCTCCCGGATTTGCTCCACCACGGGAGCGTCCGGATTGGCGATGGCGTCGTCCGCAAATTTTCCCGGCGCCCAGCCGTTGAGGCGCATGCCCAGGGTAGCAATGATGCCCTTGTAGGTCAGTTCGTCTTCCGCAAAAAAGGCCATTCGGTGCGGTTTTACGCGCCAGATGTCGTTGCTGGAACCAATGGAGACGGAGGGGGTAAAGGTGCCGTCGGCCAGCTGAATGGGCGCCCCCACCCACGGCCGGGTGACGTCCACCCACTGGTAGGCGTTGTACTGGTATTCGGTGCCCAAACTGACCTTGTGGACGTTGCCGTCTGGTTTGTAGGTGGCCTTGACGCGCGCGGTCCATTCTTCGGCGTAGTGGTCGTGCCACACGGAGGAAATCCCGTTGTTGTTGACCAAACCGTCTCCCGGGCGAACGTACAGTATGCCCGACGGATCGTTGGGGTTGAAGACGCTGACCGGTCCGGTGACGATGTTGTCCTCGTCCAGGATTTCGTCCACGGTTGGCGCCCGGAACGGCCGACCGTTGGCATCCGCCCGAAGGTTGGTGAACAACCGCCCCACGCTGGCATTCAACCCCCAACGCACGTTGATCAGGTGGTTCAAATTCAACGCGGTCAAGTTGGAATGGTGTGTGTAGGTGGTGGCGTTGTCCAGGTTGTTGCTCCGGTTGTACTGGTATCCGGGGGCCAGAATAGCGTCAAAACCAACGATTTGCAGCGTGCGCGTGTTTTGGTTGATGTTGAGCGAATGCTGGTTGGTGAGCGTCAGCTTGGTGCCGGACTTGATTTTCCACGCCATTTTGGCGGTGTGGGTCCAGGAGTTACTTTGGCGCGGAGCCCAGCGTTCCATGTTGGACGGAAACAAGCTGGATTTCAGCTGATTGGCCACATTGGGGAAGTAGTCGTCGCTCAGGTTGAGGGTGGCGTCGTTGTACAACGTGACTTTCTTCTTGGTGCCCGGAACGGGAAATCCCACGGAAACTTCCGCGATGTCTGTGAAAAAACTGGAGGCCCAGCGCGGTGTGCGCAGGTAGTCCCGGGTGAGTCCGCCAGAAATTTCCAAACGGTCCGACGCCTCGCGAATTTTGGTGTTGATGACCCCGGACGAACCGCCGCCAAACTCCGCACCGGCACCGCCGGTCAAAACGGAAATGCTTTGGATGGACGACGCTGAAACTTTCACGCCAAATCCAGTTCCCGCCAAGGGGTCCGACGCGGAAATGCCGTCCACCAAGTATTCCGTTTCGTAGATGCGCGCGCCCCGAATTTGCAGTCCGTCTGTGGTTTTGATGACCCCGGCCTGCAGCGCCACCACGTCCTCCACGTTGCGCACGTTCATTTGCTGAATTTCTTCGCGTTTGAGGTTCACTTCCGACGCCGCCTTTTCCAAGTCCACTTGCGCTTTTTGCCCCGTTACGGTCACCGTTTGCAAGGCCTCCGCTTTGGAAGACAGCCGTGCGTCGTGGGTGGTGGTTTGGCCCACCTTCACCGTTACGGCGTTGTGCACGGCCGTTCCGTAGCCCATCGTCTGGTACTTGACGCTGTAATCTCCGGCCGGAACACGTGCCAACAGGTACTGCCCTTTGACGTCCGTCACGGCGGCAAAATAGGTTCCCACCACCGTTACAGCAACTCCGGGCAGCGTCTCGCCGGTTTCTTTGTCCATCACCGTACCGCGCAATACGCCCGTTTTGCTGCTGGTTTGGCTCCACAGGGAGGGGACCGCCACCAGGAGCAGCAGGGCCACCCAAGCCATGGCCCAGCCCGAAGGCAGCCCAAAAGCAGGGCGTTTTGTTGCGTGCGAACCCACGGCGTTACCAGTTGAAGTCATCGACCAAAATGCTTTGCAGCAATCCAGGCAAGGCACCGGGAACGCCATTTAATTTGAACAGTTCTACCGAAAAGAAGACCTGTTGAACCTTGGTGGGTTGTCCGGGCGCAAATCGCCGCACACCCACTACATTCGTACCGCTCCAGCCGTTCAATTTGGTAAGTTGGGCCCGGTAAAAAGGCTGGGCATCTGCCGCCGGCACCAAGGGGGTCAACCCAATCAAGATGCTCTCTGGTTTCAGCGAAGGATATCCGGGTACCAACGGCACCAGGGCACTGTCCTGAACCAACCGAACTTGCCCCACGGAGCTAACCATGCCGTCAACCGGGTAGGTGCCAATGTAGGGCGTCAGGTCCAAAGTGGAATTGAAGGAGGTGGTTACCAGTAACTTACCGCCGTTCTGGGTGTAGCGTTGCAGTGCTGGACCCATCAAGCCCAACAACGTGCCGGTTTGGCCGGTAGACGGATCCAAAACGGGTGTGGGCCCGCTGAAAACAAAGAGTTTATCGTACTGCTGCGCAATCCAGCGAAATGTAGGATTCCAATAAGCGGGTAAGTTGGCCGCAACGTTCAGGTCCCAAAAATCAATATCCAGGGAGGTTCCTGTCAGTGCAGTTAAGTACGTGTTGGCGGTGGTGGACGGCGAGCCGCTGACCACCAAGAGGTCGCCGGTGGGCCTGCTGAAAACAACGGGCAGGGCCGTGTCTACCGCACTCCAACGGTTGGCAACGTCCTTCACCCGGATGTAAAGCAAATTGGGCTCGTCCACCTCCAGGCCGTCGAACACGGTGGATTCCAAGGTGTTGTTGTTTCCGTAGACCACGCGCGCAGTGGCGTTTGCGCCGGTACCGGCATCCAAAACAAAGGTCAAAATCGGTTGGTTGACGGGAATGGTGAACCAGGTGCCGTTGTTGAAACGCGCCTCTGCCTGCACCACGGTTTCGTCGCCGTCCGGATCAGATCCGCGCCATTTGTAGGTGGCCACGCCCAAGGTGGTGCCGGCGGTTTGTCCTTCCGGGTCAATTTCCGCAACGGGTTGGGCGTTTTTGAGGGGCAAACGCAGTCTGGCCGGAGTGGGGTCCGTCGCACCGTCGTCGTCTATGGCGCGCACGCGAAGAACCACGTCCGCGGTGTCTTGGCCGGCGGGAATGGACAGGGTGAAGGAACTGTCTTGGCGCACGGTAGACTTCCAAATTTCACCGTCTAAGGAAACTTCGTAGCGGGTGATGTAGCCGTCTTGGTCCGTGCCGTACCAGCTCATGCGGACTACAGAATTTAAGCGATTCTCTCCTTGAAGGGCAATGGTGTCCAAGGCCAAGTGGGTCTCTGGGGCTTTATTGTCCACGGGAGTGCCGCGCTCGCAGGAAGCAGCACCCATCCACGCCGTGAGGAGAACCACCGACGGCAAGAGGGAGGCAGCCGCGGTTTTGCCCCAGGCCCGCAGGGCCTGGATGCGGTCTGCGCCCGTGGGCGCGTCCGTTGCGGTTCGCTGTTTCTTGGATTCCATACGGGGATTCGCTTCTTTCTGAACTTGGCGGGTGCGGATTCGTTTAGCGTTGCAGCACCACTTGGGTTGCGGCAGCACGCCCATTTTGTACCGCGCGGAGGTAGTAGCTGCCCGGTGCCAAGTGGCCCACATCCAAGCGGTTGGAACCGGCGGGGAGCACGGTGCGCAGCACGGTGCGGCCCAAGGCATCCGTCAATTCCACTTGAACGGCAGCATCGGCCAATCCGTCCAAAAACAGCGCGGATTGCGCTGGATTCGGGCGAACGGAAACGCCCACCAACGGAGCATTTTCGTTCAAGCCAATCAGCGGAGACTTTTGCAGGTTGGTGCTGTCCAAAGAAATGTTGATGCCGATGAAATCATCGTTGTTGCGCGGCAGCACACGGTAGTTGCTGAAGCCAAAGAACGCAATGCCCTCCAGGGCGTCCATGTTCATGGTGTCGCTCACCACTAGGGGATCCACTTCCATAAAACCGTCGATGGTGTCGTAGGCGAGGCTGGTCACCGGTTGTACCCACAAAGAGCTAAACGCTGTTCCGGATTGACGACCCGCCAAAACGTAGGTGCTGCGCCCTTTACCAGCTCCGGGTACGGCGCTCACGGCGTAATCGCCAAAGCCCAAATTGGTTTTGGATACGTGCAGTTTTCCGTTGGCGGGATCCTGCAAACGAACCAAACAACCTTCCCACTTTTCCCAGCCGTAGTTCAATTTGCTGATGGAGTCTGTAGGGTCCACTGCGGTGGCAACAGGTGCCACCCACTTGCCCGTTTTGTTGCTGGAAGAAACCACCAAGCGGGTCATGTTGAAGTATTCCTCTACGGTGCCGGTTACGTTTAACTCTTCACCGCGGTAGTAGTTGGCGATGCCGCTGCCCACCAACCAAATGCCGCTGTAGGGGCCTCCGTTTTCGTCCTGAATGTACAAGTAGCCCAGGTCGTAGTTCTTGGTGGAAGCGGTCACAATGCCCTTCACGGTGATCTCGCGGCCCGTCATGGGCGACGCGCTGTTGCTGGCCAAGGAGTACTGAATGTCGTAAATTTTGGGGCCTCCCGCACGAACCGTGTAGTACTCGTAGTTGGGTTGCGCCTGTCCCACAGAAGTGACCGGGTAGTAGGATTTGTTGCCGGCGTTGTCTTTTGAGCGGATGTAGTAACGCACCAAGGTGCCGTCGGGGAATGCCGGCAAGGTGTAGGCGTAATCGTCCGTTGATCCGGCCACCAATGGCATCACCATTTTGGTGAACTGCGCAGGCAAGGTGGCTGCATTGGTGGAGTAGTAAAAATGCACGGAATCCACGCTGCCGTCGAAATCCGTGATGTTGCAAGTAAAGTCTACGGACTGGTTGGGGGTGGGCAAGAACGGATCGCGGTCAAAGTTGGAGATGTACGGGGGAGCGTAGGCCACCTGGTAGTGAGAGGCCGCAAACGGGTTCAGCTCGTAGCCGCGTGTGGTTCCGGCGTTCGGAAAACAGCCGTTTCCGTCGTGGCGCACCATGCCCTTCAAGCTGGAATAGAAGGTGCCGGGAACGGGAGGAACAAAAGAGCCGGTGGTTTGGGGGCTGGCCGGGTTGACGGTCTGCCAAGAGGGTAATTTTTGGGCCAAAAAGCGGTCCGATACATTGATTTTATTGCCCTGTCCGTCCACTACGTTGAAGCTCACGCGGTTGCTGCCAAAAGGCAAAACCTCCGTGACGGTAACGTTCTGCAGCTCCACAAAGGCATTCTCCCACTGTTCGCCGGTGGTGGGGATGTTCACGCGCAGAGGGTCGTTCAATTGGCTCAAGGGAACCACCACAGACGCCGGTGCGGGCTTAGAATTCAAAATAGTCAAAGAATTCACGCTGTTGGGTTCCATTTGGGTACCGCGGTTGAATTCCGTCACCTTGCCCACAAATTCAATAACGTCGCCCGGAATCAACAATTCCACGTTGGGCAACGGAACCAGTTGGTTTTGCGCGTTGCGGTAGGCGCCCATGATTTCCATTCCTTTGAACGGGCCTGCTGCGCCGTTGGCTGCCGTGTCTACAATGAAGAAGAACGGACGGCTGCCGCCTTGCACAGAGCCAGACGCCACCTCAGACACGTTGCCCGGCACCACCACGATTCCCCGGGTGCGCACAATTTGGTTGTTGAACGGCGTGGAATCTTGGCAATTTGCCAGCATCGTGGGACTCACGTACTGAATTTGCGTAATGCGCTGAAAAGGCTGGGCAAAAGCGGCTGCGCCGATCAGGGCAACCACCAGAAGGGTGTAGATTTTTTTCATGGAACGGGGTCTTTGCAGCGGGATGGTTTTGAAATGGTTTTTATTTTTTGCTGGATTCAATCAAGGGTTATTGAACCACGGTAAACTGGCCGGTAGTTTTCTTCCCGGTTTCCAAATCTTCAACGTGGAACAGATAAATGCCGCGGGAAATCATTTGCGTGGAACGCGTGAGGAGGTCCCAAGCGTGCTCTCCACCGGAAAACGTGTGGTCGTCGGGGGTGTCTGATCCAAAGGTGCGGAACCAGCGGATGTCGCTCCCGTTGTAGTTTTCGTTGTGGTCGATGACGTCCAAAACATCTCCGGCCACGGTGGTGATGGTGATTTTGCAGCGGGCCGGCAAATTGGCGAAGATCAATTTTCGGCTTTCTTCTTGAAAATTGGACCGACCTTCCCACGAAGCACCTGCGTAGTAGGGGTTGGGGTAGACGTAGGGCGCGCCGTTCTTCAAGCTGTCGTTGGCGGGGGTTCCGGCAAAGGCGCGGCGGTCATTCGCCAAGAAACTGGATTCCAAGGACTCCAAACCGGTTGCGGGGTTCCCTTGGTCAAAGGAGGTAACGGCTACCGCGTGCTGCCAACCGTTGGGCAGGTTGTCCACTGTGTAGCGGTACCGGTACCGCACCGTGTCTCCCGTGAATTGCTTGGGCTGCGCCAAACGGTACTGCTCCAAGCCGGTGTCAAAAAACAAACCATTGCCCGCCACGTCCATCTGCGCCACGCGCACAAAGTCTTTGGCCAGGTTTTGCGTGGCGGTCACGTCAAAGCCCAGCTTGCTCAAGTAAATGCGGTACCCCTCAAAATCCAACTTTTGGGAGATGGGGTCCACGGAACGTTCCGCGTTGTCTGCCCAGTACAGGTCAATCTTGTGGTTGCCCGGTTCCACGCGAATCTTGGGCGTAGCCGGTGGTGTAGGAAGTATGAACCGTGTGATTTTGCCGTCGCCGTCCTTGTCTTCGCCCGCGTCCAAAATTCCGTTGAAATTGACGTCCTCTCCATTGAACGCCGTCTGCGCCCAGCTGGCGTTGGAAAGGAAGATGGATTTCTGTTCTGCGGTGTTGGCGGCATTGGGCAGGCCGTCGTCCTTTTTAGCTCCCAGCACGTAGGCAAAGGCCACGCGCAGTTCATCGCCCGGGGCAAAGGAGGCAAACGGCCCAACACTGAGCAAGTCCGAGCGGTTTCCTGCTTGGTTCAATTGAGCTTGAATGTTGACGCCGGATCCGGATTGGCAGGGAACGCCGGAAGGATCTGTCCAGCAAGGATCTTGGTTCAGGCCTTGGCTCATCTTCGCGTAGCGCTGGTTTTCCGTCGTCGGGAAAAAATACAGCGACTGCCCAGAATTGTTGAACACCCACGCGTTGTAGTTCGTCTTGAAATTGGGATTCAAGGAAGGATGCCGGAAGCCGTTTTTGTCTTCTGCGCCCAAGAATTTCTGACCAATGTAGGAGTCCGTGAAGCCGGGGTCGCCGGACGCGTCAAACCGGTAGTTCATGGTGAGGGAGTCGATGAAACCGTTGCCGCCCTGGGAGTAGAAAACCGCGCCACCGGCACCCGCAGGGGTGACGTTGATGTTGCGCACCACGCTGTTGTTCCACAACGCGATGTAGGTGTCTTCGTAGGTGCTGGCGCCAACGTTTTTGAAGACCAAGTTGACCAACACGAAGAAGTCCGAAAACCGATAGTTCCAGTTGTAGGTTTCCATGCGCACTTCCACGTTCATGGGGTTGAGGTGGCTGGAAATGGGGATGTTGGTGCCCGGAACCAAGAGGTTGGCGTCGGTAAATTGGGACACAAAGTCCTGGTGGGAAACCGCATCCACCGCGTAGTTGGGGTTGTCTGTGAGGGAGCTGCGTTCTTGCAGGTAGGAGCCCACGGGGGCCGTAAACTCAAATCCGCCGCGTCCGGGGGCGTAGCCTTGCGGGGCGTCGTAGGCAGAGGTAGACACCCGCACGGGGCCGCCGTTTTCCTTGCCGCCAATCCAAATGCCGGACTCAAAAAGGTGTTCCGTGCCGGATCCGGCGGGGTATTCGCAGGAGGGCAGCCCAGAACCGTCGCGGTAGCCGCGGAAGGCATTGCCAAACGTACCTACGTTGGTCACGTTCAATCGGACGTTGGAGGCACGGGTCACCTTCTCGTCAAAACTCTGCGCTCTGGCCGGCGCGACTTTACCCAGCCACAAAACCACAAGCAGGGCCAGCAGTGCGAGCGCATGCGGAGCAGGTTGATTTTGCTTCATCAGGGTACCCAAGTATAGGTTGCGGACGAGGATCCATTCCCAGCGCGCAAGAAAATTAATCCCGACGCAGCCGAAGGACGTTCCAAGGGCTGGTTGTTTTGTTCGACACGTTGGGTGTGGACCCAGCGTCCGTAGGCGTCGTAGGCATCCACCTGCGCGGGTAGGGGTCCCCTCCAATACAAAGACGAACCTCCGTTGGCGTCCCGCGTTTGCTGCCAGTAGCGCTGCGCGTCGGCATATTCGTCCAAACCAATTCCCAGGCGTTGAATGTCCAGCTCAACCAGCACGGGGAGGTGGTCGGAAACGGTGTACAAGGCAGCGCGTATGTTGGCAGGCACGCTGTAGTTGGTGCCCTCGTCAATCCCTTGGTTGAAGTGCATGCCGTCGTTGCCCACCACCCGGAACGAGCCCGGTACGTAGGCTACTTTGCCCAGGCCGTCTTTGACGGACGACGAAACCAGCCACTGGTCCAACCGGTCGTCCAGCCCTCCGCCGGAGAAACAGCCGTTGTTGGTGTTGGCGTTGCGGGTGCTTTGGGTGTGGTACGGCGCGTAGTTGGCGTTGTTGGTCCACGTGCCCAATTGCCCAATGGGATCGTAAAACCGTTCGCTGGCCACGCTGTGGTTGATCAGGTTTTGAAAAGCAGCCTCTTGGCTTTTGTAGATATTGAAATCGCCCCCCAGGAGCACGTTGGGGTCGGACACGCGTTGGGTCAGGTGCTGCATCAACGCCGCGGTGGCGGTGGCCCGGTCGGCCAAGTCGGTGGTAGCGGAGCCCGCTTTGAGATGGGCAGCCACCACGGTAAAAAACACCGTGTCGGGATTGACGGACAAAAGCGAATCCTTGTAGTAAAACTGAACTACGTCCAAAACCCGCACCAAGTCTACGTTGCTCACGGACTTGGAAACCATTCCTTCCCGTTTGATGCCCAGCTTGGTTTGGTCGTAATACACCCCGTTCACCAGGGTGGAAAAACCGTTGTTGGCATAGGAGGTAGAGGCCCAGCGGGTGGTGCCCCCGGTATTCAATACGTCGGTCAAAATTTTCTCGTGGGCGGCCGGAGTAGCGCCGCCTACCTCGTTGCACACCAAAAGGTCCGGTTGGGCGTAAGCAATGACTTCCCGAAGCGCGGCTTCTTTGGTGATGGGGTTGTTGTTGCTCGAAGTACAGTAACTCGTGAAGTTCCTGTAATTCAGAATGTTGTAGGTCATGAGCGTCAGGCGAGCAGGTGCTTGTGCCCAAGCACTACCGTTCCAACCCAACAGACAAACCCAAAGAATCGTTTTTAAACGCATAAGTTGACAAAATTACGACAAAGTGCTCTGCCAAGCGCCAGGTTAATTGTAGGTTAAGTTGCGCACTTTAGGGTGCTTGGAAATAGGATAGTCCTACCTTTGAAACTCACCAATACGGTACCTGTGCCATGGCCCAATCCGCACGCATCCTTCTGGTTGACGACGAATCGTCGATTCTGGACTTTCTTTCGTACAACCTAGAGAACGAAGGTTTTCAAATTCAAACGGCCTCCAACGGGCGTTTGGCTTTGGAGTTGGCGAAAAAATTCAAGCCGGATGTGGTGGTTTTGGATCTGATGATGCCGGAGATGGACGGTATGGAGACGTGCGAGGCGCTGCGCAAATTGCCGGAAACGCAAAATTGCTTGATTGTTTTCCTGACGGCGCGCAACGAAGATTCCATTCAGGTGGCGGGCTTGGACGCCGGTGCGGATGATTACATCGCGAAGCCCATCAAACCCAAAATTTTGGTGAGCCGCATTCACGCCTTGCTTCGCCGGCGTGGAGGCATTGTAGGCAAAGGGCCCATCGTGCGGAACAATTTGACCATTGACACGGAGCAGTACAAAGTTTTTGTGGACAACAATCCGTTGGACATGCCGCGCAAAGAATTTGAGCTACTCCTTTTGCTGGCCTCCAAACCTGGGAAAGTGTTTACCCGCGAGGCCATTTTGGACGCCGTTTGGGGAACGGATGTGGTGGTGGGAGGCCGCACCATTGACGTGCACATCCGCAAGCTGCGCGAGAAAATAGGGGATGAGAAAATAGGTACCATCAAGGGCGTCGGGTACAAATTCGAGGGCTAACTTAGCGGGATGCGTTTTGAGCGTCCCGAACAAATTGCTTTTCTTGCTGGTCTGTTGGCCGGAGCGGGTCTTTGGTGGCTGCTTCCGGACGATTTGGCGCGGCTTTGGAAGTCATTGGCCTTTGGTGCCGCCTTGGCCATTCTCGTCTACGGAATGGTGCATCAGTTTTTGTACCGACGTCTGAAGGCCATTTACGCCATTTTAAAAGATCCAGGGACCGCGGCAACCGCAACCTCACGCGCGAGTTTGGATGAGGTGGAGCAGGACGTGGAGTCTTGGGCCCGAAACCGCGATCAACAAATTCAAGGGTTGTTGGACCGGGAAGGATTTCGGCGCGAATTCATGGGAAATCTCTCTCACGAGCTCAAAACCCCTGTTTTCAACATCCAGGGCTATTTATTGACGCTGCTGGACGGCGGTTTGGAAGACGCCAAAGTCAACCGAAAGTTTTTAGAAAAAGCCGCCAAAAGTGTGGACCGCATGACCGCCCTCATCCAGGAAATGGATTTATTGTCTCGGTTGGAATCCGGTGCCGTTGTCTTGGAGATGGGTACATTCGACGTGGTCCGTGCTTTGAAAGAAGTTTTAGAGGAATTGGAGCCGTCGGCACGCGAAGCAGGCGTGGAATTGGTCTTGAAAAAAGACAAGGAGCGCATCTACAAAGCCCTGGGCGACTCCCGTAAAATAGAGCAAGTGCTCCACAACCTTCTTTCCAACGGCATCAAGTACTCCCAGCCGCAGAAAGGCCTCGTCACCGTGGATATTTTGGATTTGGAAGATCGTTTTTTGATCAAAGTCTCGGACAACGGCATCGGCATCGACGAATCCGACCTCCCGCGCATTTTTGAGCGTTTTTATCGGGTGGACAAGAGCCGCTCCAGAGACGTGGGCGGCACGGGCCTTGGATTGTCCATTGCGAAGCACATCATGGAAGCCCACAAGCAGCAAATTCACGCCACCTCCACCCGCGGAGTGGGGTCCACCTTTTCTTTTACCCTGGAAAAAGCAGCAACCTCATGAGTACCTTAAGCCCAGAAGTTCAAGAGCAATTGGCGTCTTTGGCGGCCAAGTACGCTGCAGACGGTCAGGATTTGGCTTCTTTCCTGGAAGGGCTCCACAAGACGGAGTACATTACTTATTGGGACTACGTCCAGTTGGACACCCTGCTCACGTTGCAGAAGCCGCGCACGGCGTATCCGGACGAGCCCATTTTCATCATGTACCACCAAATCACGGAACTGTACTTCAAGTTGTCCCGTCACGAGTTGGAACCGCTGGTGGACGGTGCGGCACCCGCAACCTTAGCGGAGCTGGTTCGCCGCATCAACCGCGTCAACCGGTATTTCCATGCCCTGGCCACCAGTTTTGGCGTCATGGCGGACGGAATGGAGCGGGAGCAGTTTTTGAAATTCCGACTCGCCCTCATTCCCGCGTCCGGTTTTCAGTCTGCCCAGTACCGTTTTCTGGAATTTGCGTCCACCCGATTGGAGCATTTGGTGCAGTTGGAGCACCGCGCCGCGCTGATGGAACAAGGAGCGGACCCTGAGGTACTATTGGATCACGTGTATTGGCGCCAAGGGGCTACTTTGGAGGAAACGGGCGAGAAAACGCTCACTTTGCGCCAGTTTGAAGCCAAGTACGGCGAAACTTTCCGCACGATGGCCTTGCGTTGGCGCGGCAACACCTTGTGGGATTTGGTTCAAGGCCTGCCCGACGAGGACCGTCAAAACCCCGAATTGGTGCAGGCCCTGCGCGGATTGGACCACCAAATCAATGTGGACTGGCCGCTGCAGCATTACCGCACCGCGGTGAAGTACTTGGCCAAAAAACCGTCGGACGCCCCAGCAACGGGCGGCACCAATTGGCAGCGTTATCTCCCTCCGCGGTTCCAAAAGCGAATTTTCTTCCCCGAAATGTGGTCCGAACAGGAGCAAGAGGAATGGGGCAAAAAGTGGGTGGATCAACAACTGGCTTCCTTAGATTCTCAGGCATGAACAAATCCGAACGCAAAATTTACCGCCGCGGTGCGGTTTGGGCCTTTTTTGCGGTAGCCGTCATCGGTGTTTTTTGGGCCGTGGTTTCCACACGCCCGGTTGCTTTAAGCCCAGAGCGGGCAGCGTTGCGCACTCCCGCACCGCTCTATCTTTTTGGATTTGGCAGCCACCAATTCCACGTGGACCGGGACACGGTTCGCTCCGGAGAAACCTTGGGGGAATTGTTGCACGCAATGGGCATGTCCTACCCACGAGCGGATGCCCTCATCGCTCGTGCAGGAACTGCTTTCCGTCCGTCCACCTGGCGTGCGAACGAAACCTTTATTACCGTTCGCAAGCGCGACGCGGAAAAATCTCTGCTGTATTTGATTTACGAGGAGTCTCCAACCCGGTACGTCTTGTTTTCGTGCGGGGACTCGCTGTACGTCAAGTCCGTTGAACGCCCTGTTGTTACCCGGGAGCGTCAGGTGGCGGCGGTGATCGAAGGCTCCCTTTTTGGAACGTTGCAGGAGCAGGATGTTTCGGCGGCCGTGGCTGTGAAATTGGCGGAAGTCTATGCCTACACCATCGACTTTTTCCGGGTGCAGCCGGGAGACCGTTTC